>Ga0182024_10000157_pt1 | contig 155269 bp, 142 predicted proteins | sample P32metaG_FD_120480 | JGI IMG/M metagenome (GOLD analysis project Ga0182024, IMG submission 120480) | Permafrost microbial communities from Stordalen Mire, Sweden - P3-2 metaG (Illumina Assembly) | ecosystem: Environmental > Terrestrial > Soil > Wetlands > Permafrost | place: Sweden: Stordalen...
CTTTTGCGGGCCGCGTCAGAGGTACGACGACACACCCCAATGCCCGGAGCACGTCCACGATGCGTGCGGGTGTTCCGACCAACTCCAAGACCCGTCCCGGCGATCAGCGCGAGCTGGGCGGCGCAGCGGTGTGGACCAGGATCGTCTTCGCATCGACCCCGGCGAGCGGCGGTGTGCAGCACGTGATAGGCGACCTGGTAGTTCGACAGGCACGCGGCGGCTTCGAGGTCGCAACCCTCTGGCAATTTGTGCGCGGCGAGCGGCGGCACCGCAATGTATTCGGCATAGCACCCGGCGCACGCAGGCAAGTACCGACCGCTGACGAACACCGCCTCGCCGACTGCGCGATCGGAGACGTTGCGCCCGCGTGATACGATCGTGCCGCTGAGCTCGATCCCCGGGATCGCCGGCAGCGGCGGCGTCCAGGCATAGGCGCCGCGGCGTACCAGCACTTCGGGCATGCTGACGCCGATCGTGTCAGCCTTGACCAGCACTTCCTCGTCGCCGGGGAACGGGGGTCGGGAGCTCGGTATATTCGAGGGCATCAGGACCCCCGGGCCGGGGTAGGACGATCGCTTTCATGATCACAAGGCTACTGTCGCGATGCGCCCCCGGTAACCCCGACCGCGTAGGAAATAAGAGATTCACACTCAGTCGAACCCGAGCCACGGATACCCCTCTTTATGAGCTGGTCAGTGGGGATTTAGTGGGGTATCGACGTTGCGCAGCTCCAAATCTTATTCCTATGTCATTGGAAAGAAATGGTGGGCGCGGTAGGGATTGAACCTACGACCCCACCCGTGTGAAGGGTGTGCTCTCCCGCTGAGCTACGCGCCCGTGACCAGCGGATTTCTGCCAGGCCGGGCATTTAGGCGGCGGGCCCCTGGACTGTCAAGATGCGCGCCCCCGGCCGCGGCGGTACGATTTTTGCGTCGCAGCATTGCCGTTTTTGCGCTGCACCACGAAGCGGCGCGCAGCGCAGTGTAGAGGCCATGAGAATGCTCCGCCCGCCAGCGCTGGGGATTTGCGCCGGGATCGCCCTGCTCGCCGCGTCGGGTCTGCCGGCCGCGGCCGAGGATGTCGTCGAGATGCGCTTCGAGGGTTTCGGGCCCGCCGGCGTGCATCTGATGACGACCCACACGGTGATCGAGGAGACGCCGGCCTGGTATCTGATTCAGGGCGATTTCGCTACCGCCGGGCTCGGCGCGCTCTTTGTCAGCGTCTCGAACCGCTCGGTGGCCGAAGGACGGCAGACGGGCGAGATCCCGAAGCCGGAACGCTTCGACAGCGAAACCGCCCGCAACGGCGTGGTCCAGCACAACCGCGTCGACTACCGGGTGGACGGCACGCCGAACGGCAGCTCGCTGCCGCCGCCGGCCGAGCCGGTGACCCCGGTCGATGCGCGCCAGCTGGCCGACACGGTCGACAATCTGACCGCCTATCTGCTGCTCGAGCGCCAGATCGCGCGCGGCGGCAACTGCGTCTTGCGGGTGCCGGTATTCGACGGCCGGCATCGCTACGATCTGCGCTTCAGCGACGGCGGCGCGGCCGAGCTGAAGCCGGCCGCCGGGCAGAACTATGCCGGGCCGGCGCATGAATGCCGCATGGTGCGAGACGAGATCGGCGGCTTCTACGTCGACAAGGGTCACCAGGAAGGCGCCCGCGCCGGGGTCATCTGGTACGCCAATTTGCTGGCGGGCGACATCGCGATCCCGGTGCGGATGAAGATGGACACCGAGATCGGCGAGGTCGCGATCTATCTGTCGGAATTGCGCGGCCGCGGCGTCGACCGGCGCTTCATGGAGTGAGTCCCATTTGGGCGAGGGCGCCGGGCAGCTCGTCGAAGCGGGCGAGCACCCGGTCGGCGCCCAATTCGGCGGGATCGATTCGCGCGTAGCCGTAGCCCATCAGCAGCAGCGGCAACCCGGCGGCGCGCGCCGCGAGCGCGTCGTTCTCGCTGTCGCCGATCATCGCCGCGCGCTTCCGCTCGCCGCCCAATTCGTCGATTAGGCCGAAGAGATGGCCGGGATCGGGCTTGCGGACCGAAAAGCGGTCGCCGCCGGCGACGCCGTCGAACAGCCCCGTCAACCCCACCCCGCGCAACACCTCGGCGGTCGCGGCTTGCGGCTTGTTGGTGCAGACGGCGGTGCGGTAGCCGCGCCGGCGCAAGGCCGCCAGCGTCTCCGCGACCCCGGGATAGGGGAGGCTGCAATCGGTTGCCGCGGCTTCGTAGATCTGCAGGAAGCGCGACAGCATGGCCTCCGCCGCGGCGGAATCGCCGCCGCGCGCGGCGAACCCGCGGGTGAGCAGCATCGCCATGCCGTCGCCGATCATCGGCTTGACCTCGTCCGCCAGGAGCGGCGCCCGGCCGCGCTCCCGCAACGCTTCGTTAAGCGCAGTCGTTAAATCTGGGAGGGTGTCGACCAGCGTGCCGTCGAGATCGAAAAGCAGAAGGAAGTTCGCCATTGCCTACCAGATTGCGCTGGCATCGTCATATTCGGCAACAATCTGTGTGTTGGCAGGCTGCCCGGTGCGTGCAACCCTTTTGCCCGGTCGCGCGTCTGTCATTGCGAGCCGCCGATGAACCCGTCTTTCGCTGCCATCGTCCTCGCCGCCGGCGAGGGGACCCGGATGCGGTCTTCCACCCCAAAGGCGCTGCACGAGATCGCCGGGCGGCCGATGCTGGGCCATGTGCTGGCGGCGCTGGCGCCGCTCGGCGCGGCCGAGACGGTGGTGGTGCTCGGCCGCGGCATGGATGCCGTCGCCCAGGCGATTTCGCCGACAAGGACGGTCGTGCAGGATCAGCCGCGCGGCACCGGCGACGCGGTCAGAGCCGCGCGTCCGGCGCTCGAGGCGGTGCTCGCCGATGTCGCCGATGTCGTCGTGCTCTACGGCGATGCCCCGCTCCTGCAATCCGAGACGATTGCCCGGCTGATCGAGGCGCGCCGCCGGGCGAAGGCGGCAATCGCCGTCGCCGGGATGCGGCCCGCCGATCCCGGCCCCTACGGCCGCCTGGTGCTCGGCGCCGATGGCGGGGTCGAGCGCATCGTCGAGGCCAAGGATGCGAGCCCCGAAGAAGCGGCGATCGCGCTGTGCAATGGCGGGCTGATGGCGATTTCCGCCGAGCATCTGATCGGCCTCGTCGACCGCATCGGCGACAACAACGCCAAGCGCGAGTTCTACCTCACCGACATCGTCGCCATCGCCCGCGGCCGCGGCCTTGCCGTCACCGTGGCCGAGCTGCCGGCCGAGGAAGTTCTGGGGGTCAACACCCGCGCCGAGCTCGCCGCGGCCGAGGCGTTGATGCAGGGCCGGCTGCGGCGGCGCGCGATGGCGGAGGGCGCCACCCTGATCGCGCCCGAGACGGTGTTCTTCGCGGCCGATACGCGGCTCGGCCGCGATGTCGTCGTCGAGCCGAACGTCGTGTTCGGGCCGGGGGTTGTTGTCGCCGACAACGTCCGCATCCGCTCGTTCTCGCATCTCGATGGTGCGACGATCGCGGAAGGCGCGGTCGTCGGCCCCTATGCCAGGCTGCGCCCCGGCGCGGTGCTGGAGCGCGACGTCCATGTCGGCAATTTCGTCGAGGTCAAGGCGACCAGGCTCGGCGCCGGGGCCAAGGCCAACCACCTGTCCTATCTCGGCGACAGCGATATCGGCGCCGGGACCAATATCGGCGCCGGCACCATCACCTGCAATTACGACGGGTTCGGCAAGCATGTCACGGTGATCGGCGAGGGCGCGTTTATCGGCTCTCACACCGCGCTGGTGGCGCCGGTCACGGTCGGCGATGGCGCATATGTTGCTACGGGCAGCGTCATCACCTCGGACGTCCCGGCCGACGCGCTGACCATCGCGCGCGCCCGCCAGGTCGATTTGAAGGGCCGCGGCAAGGAGCTGCGCGCGCGGCTCAAGGCGGGGAAAAAGTAATTGGCGGGGTTCGGCGCAAACAGGGGAAGCGATGTGCGGGCCGCCCTGGACCCCCGCCGTCGCGGGGGCGATGAAAGGGTTTAAGCATGTGCGGCATCGTCGGTATCATCGCCAAGAATTCGGTCTCCGGTGAGCTGGTCGAGGGGCTGCGGCGGCTCGAGTACCGCGGTTACGATTCGGCCGGCATCGCCACCCTGATCGACGGCCGCATCGAGCGGCGCCGCGCCGAGGGCAAGCTCGACAACCTCGTCGCCCGGCTGAAGCGCGAGCCGGTGCCCGGCACTATCGGCATCGCCCATACGCGCTGGGCGACGCACGGATTGCCGATCGAGAAGAACGCGCACCCGATCGCCACCGACAAGGTCGCGGTCGTCCATAACGGCATCATCGAGAACTACCAGGCGCTGCGGCAGGAGCTGACCGGGCTCGGCTACAGCTTCCACACCGATACCGACACCGAAGCGGTGGCGATCATGGCGACCCGCTACCTCGCCGAGGGGGCGACCCCGGCGCAGGCGGTGGCGAAGACCTTGCCGCGGCTGGAAGGCGCCTTCGCGCTCGTCTTCCTCTTCGCCGGCGAGCACGACCTCTTGATCTGCGCGCGCAAGGGTCCGCCGCTGGCGATCGGCTATGGCGACGGCGAGATGTTCATCGGCTCGGACGCGCTGGCGCTGGCGCCGTTGACCCGCCAGATCGCCTATCTCGAAGACGGCGACTGGGCCGTCGTCACCTCGCGCGAGGTGACCATCTTCGACGAGAAGGGCGCCAAGGCGACGCGCAAAATCTACGACACCGCGGTGTCGGGCGCGCTGATCGGCAAGGGCAATTTCGCCCATTTCATGCAGAAGGAGATTTTCGAGCAGCCGGCGGTGATCGGCGACACGCTGCACGCGCTGATCCACCCAACCACCGGCACGATCCACCTGCCCGATTTGCCGTTCGCGCTGGGGGACTTGACCAAGGCGACGATCCTTGCCTGCGGCACGTCCTACAATGCCGGCCTCGTCGCCAAATACTGGTTCGAGCGGATCGCCCGCATCCCGGTCGAGGTCGATATCGCTTCCGAATTCCGCTATCGCGCCGCGGACATGCCGAAAGGCGGGGCGGCGATCGTCATCTCGCAATCGGGCGAGACCGCCGACACGCTGGCGGCGCTGCGCTATTGCCGCGAGCAGGGCCAGAAGATCGTCGCCGTCGTCAACCAGCCGGAGAGCTCGATCGCGCGCGAGGCCGACATCGTGCTGCCGACCCTCGCCGGGCCCGAGATCGGCGTCGCCTCGACCAAGGCCTTCACCACCCAGCTCGCGGTGCTCGCGGCGCTGACCGTGGCGCTGGCGCGGGCGCGCGGAACCGTCGACCAGAAGGGCGAGGTCGCGCTCGCGCATCAGCTCGCCGAGATCCCGGCGCGCGCCGCCGAGGTCTTGAACCACGACGAGCGCATCCGCGAGATCGCCGCCGAGATCGCCAAGGCGCGCGACGTGCTCTATCTCGGCCGCGGCAGCGCCTACCCGCTGGCCTTGGAAGGCGCGCTGAAATTGAAGGAGATCAGCTACATCCACGCCGAGGGCTATGCCGCCGGCGAGATGAAGCACGGGCCGATCGCCCTCATTGACGACAACGTGCCGGTGATCGTGCTGGCCCCGCCCGACGACCTCTTCGAGAAGACGCTCAGCAATGTCGAGGAAGTGATGGCGCGCGGCGGAAGGGTGGTGATGATCTCGGACGCCGCCGGGGTGGCGCGGCTCAAGGACCGCCTCGCCTTCGGCATCGCGATCCCGCACTGCTCGCCGTTCGTCGCGCCCCTGCTCTACGCGATCCCGGTGCAGCTCCTCGCCTACCACACCGCCGTCATCAAGGGCACCGACGTCGACCGCCCGCGCAATTTGGCGAAAAGCGTGACGGTGGAGTAGCAACAAGGGAATAGCGCCAAGCGGCCTTGAAGGCATTGACAGCATTGACTACATTGACGCCATGCAGAAAGCGGCAACGACCACATTGACAATCCGCAACGTCGAGCCGCGAGTGAAGGAGCAGCTTCGTGTCCGCGCCGCCCTCAACGGTCGATCGATGGAAGCCGAGTTGCGCGATATTCTGAAGCAGGCGGTCGCCGGTGAGCGGCCTCAAGCAGAGTTGAGCCTGTCGGAAGCCATTCGGCGCCGCTTCCTGCCGTTCGGCGGTGTCGAGGAACTCGAACCGCATCCGCCGGTTTCGGCCGACCCGCCGGCTTCTTTCGATCGGTGATTGTTATCGATACGAATGTGTTGTCGGAGCTGATGCGGCCACGGCCCGATCCGACCGTGGTGGTTTGGGTCGATCGTCAGCCGCGCGCAACGCTTTACACAACCAGCGTCAATAAAGCCGAAATTCTCTATGGAATCACGGCGCTGCCGTCGGGAAGACGGCGTGCGGGCTTGGCCGAGACGGCCGAGGCCATGTTTGCAGTGGATTTTGCGGGCCGGGTGCTGCCGTTCGATACGGATGCGGCAGCGCGATACGCCGAGATCGTGGTTGCGCGCCGCCGTGCCGGCAATCCAATCGAGGCGTTCGATGCCCAGATCGCAGCGACGGCATTGGTCGCCGGCGCGGCGGTTGCCACACGCGACGTTGCCGGCTTTGACGGCTGCGGCCTGAATGTGATCAATCCCTGGGCGGTCGCGCCACGTTGAGGGCCTGATGGCCGCCCTTGCCAAAGCCGGGGCCGGCTCGTACCTATCCCTCATAAAGGCCCACCCCGGGGTCCGAGACTGAGGGAGGCTCCCCTATGCAGCTCCAGGATCAAAAGCTCTTCCGGCAGCAGTGCTATGTCGACGGCAAGTGGGCCGATGCGCTGAACCGCGGCACGATCCCGGTCACCAACCCGGCGACCGGAGAGGTGCTTGGCACCGTCCCGCGCATGGGCGCCGAGGAGACCCGCCAGGCGATCGAGGCGGCCGACAAGGCGCTCCCCGCGTGGCGCGCCAAGACCGCCAAGGATCGCGCCCAGATCCTCAGGAAATGGTTCGATCTGATGATGGCCAACCAGGACGATCTGGCCAATCTGATGACCGCCGAGCAGGGCAAGCCGCTCGCCGAGTCGAAGGGCGAGATCGCTTACGCCGCCTCGTTCATCGAGTGGTTCGGCGAAGAGGGCAAGCGCATCTACGGCGACACCATCCCCTCGCACGGCACCGACAAGCGCATCGTCGTCACCAAGGAGCCGATCGGCGTCTGCGCCGCGATCACCCCGTGGAACTTCCCGGCGGCGATGATCACCCGCAAATGCGGCCCGGCGCTCGCCGCCGGCTGCACGATGGTGCTGAAGCCGGCGACCGCGACCCCGTTCTCGGCGCTGGCCCTGTGCGAATTGGCCGAGCGCGCCGGGGTGCCGGCCGGCGTCTTCTCCTGCGTCACCGGCGGCGCCGGCGAGATCGGCGGCGAGATGACCGCGAACCCGACCGTGCGCAAGCTGACCTTCACCGGCTCGACCGAGATCGGCAAATTGCTAATGCAGCAATGCGCCGCGACGGTGAAGAAGACCTCGATGGAACTGGGCGGCAACGCCCCCTTCATCGTCTTCGACGACGCCGATATCGAGCAGGCGGTCAAGGGCGCGATCGCCTCCAAATACAGGAATGCCGGGCAGACCTGCGTCTGCGCCAACCGCATCCTGGTGCAGGACGGGGTCTACGACCGATTCTCGAAGCGGCTTGCCGAGGTCGCCGGGGCGATGAAGGTCGGCGACGGCGCGGCGGTCGGCACGGTGATCGGGCCGCTGATCGACATGAAGGCGGTCGAGAAGGTCGAGAGCCACATCGCCGACGCGCTGAAGAAGGGCGCCAAGGTGGTGATCGGCGGCAAGCGCTCGGCGCTGGGCGGTAGCTTCTTCGAGCCGACCGTGCTCAGCGACGTCACCACCGACATGATCATCACCCGCGAGGAGACGTTCGGCCCGGTCGCGCCGCTCTACCGCTTCAAGGAGGAAAAGGAGGCGGTGAGGATGGCCAACGACACCGAATTCGGTCTCGCCGCCTATTTCTACAGCCGCGACATCGGCCGCATCTGGCGCGTCGCCGAGGCCTTGGAGTATGGCATCGTCGGCATCAACGAAGGTATAATCTCGACCGAGATTGCGCCGTTCGGCGGGATGAAGGAAAGCGGCATCGGCCGCGAAGGCTCGAAATACGGTATCGAGGACTACCTCGAGATCAAATACCTGTGCATGGGCGGCATCGACCGGTGAGAGCCGCCCGGCGAGGCATCGCCGCGTGGTGGATCGCCGCCGCGCTGATGGCGGCGACGGTCCCGGCGCTGGCGCAGGCTCCGGCGCCGGGGGCGACGCTCCAAACCGCGATCGTCCTGCCCGGGATCCAGCACGAGACAGAAGGGGTCAGCGCCGAATACGCCTATATCGCCAAGAATTTTCTGGGGTGGAAGCCGGGCATGCAGGCGCTGCTCAGCGACAAGGGCCGGCGCTACGACAGCATCGACCTGACCGGCCCCGACGGCTCGCACAAGACCATCTTCTTCGACATCACCGAGTGGTTCGGGAAATAGCGGCGTTGCGCCGGGCCGCCATCGTCTTTGCCGCATTGCTCGGTACGGCGCAGGCGCAGCCGGGCGCGCCGGAGGTGTTCCGCGGCAGCACCGCTGAGACTGCGATCGTGCTCTCCGGCGTCGCCGACGAGTTTCACGGCGTCGCCGCCGAGCACGCCTATATCGCCCGGAACTTCCCCACCTGGCACATCGAATACCAGACCGGGATGGCGCAGGACGGGAAGCGCTACGATTTGATCGGCATGGTCAAGCCGGACCTGACCAAGGTCGCGGTGTTTTTCGACATCACCGACTAGGTCGGGAAATAAGGTGCCGCGACGCGAGCCTTGGCAAATCGACACTATATACTATGTATATCCGGTCAAGGAGTTGGACCGATGCAGGTGAATATCGCCCGCTGGGGCAATAGCCTCGGTCTTCGTATCCCCAAGGACGTGGCCGATCGGGCCGGATTGCGAGCCGGCTCGCGCGTCGAGATCGCAGCCGAGGATGGCCGCGTCGTAATTTCCCCGGCAAAGCCCCGCTATGTCCTTTCCGAGCTTCTCCAGGGGATGACGCCGGAAGCGATGCGAGAGGCGTTCGATTGGGGCCCGGATGTCGGACGCGAGATCGTCGAGTAACGGATGGATTACGAGCCCGAAGCCGGCGATCTGATCTGGACCGATTCCGATCCCCGCGTCGGGCGCGAGCAAAGCGGAAAGCGGCCGGCGCTGGTCGTGTCGCCATCCGCTTTTTGGCGGGCCAGCCGATTTGCCGTGGTCTGCCCGATCACCTCGCGCATACGCCCCTTCGGCCTCAGCGTCGTGTTGCCGCCGGGGCTGCCGGTCGCCGGCGAAATCCTGACCGGTCAGGTGCGCAGCATCGATACGCTGGCACGGCCGATAGCCTTTGCCGGGGGGCGCGTGCCGGCGGCAATTCTCGATGACGTTCGCGCGAAACTCGTCGCGTTGATCGGCGCCTGATCGGTTCGTTTGGCGCCGCAGCGCTTGCAGTGGTCGCCTTGTTATGACAACCAACGGACCGGCGAACCGCAGGCCAAGGAGTTGCTCCGCCATGCCGCGTTACGATTTCGACCTGTTCACGATCGGCGCCGGCTCGGGCGGCGTCGCCGGCACCCGCCGCGCCGGGGCCTATGGCGCGCGCACCGCGATCTGCGAGGAATTGCGCATCGGCGGCACCTGCGTGCTGCGCGGCTGCGTGCCGAAGAAGCTGCTCGTCTACGGCTCGCAATTCGCCGAGGCCTTCGCCGACGCGCCCGGCTTCGGCTGGAGCGTGCCGCCGGCGACGCACGATTGGGGCGGGCTGATCGCGGCCAAAGACAAGGAGATCGGCCGCCTGTCGCAGATCTACGTCAACATGCTCAACAGCGCGAAGGTGCAGATCTTCGAGGCGCGGGGCGTGGTCGTCGATCCGCACACGGTCGAGGTCGGCGGCAAAAGCTACACCGCCGAGAACATCATGATCGCCGTCGGCGGCTGGCCCGAGACGCCGAAAATCCCCGGCATCGAGCACGTGATCTCGTCGAACGAGGCGCTCGGCCTGCCCGAGCGGCCGCACCGCATCGTCATCGTCGGCGGCGGCTATATCGCGGTCGAGTTCGCCGGCATCTTCAACGGCTTCGGCAGCGAGGTGCACGAGATCATCCGCCGCGAGGAGCTGCTCTATGGCTTCGACGACGACGTCCGGGTCAACCTGGCGCAGGAAATGCGCGGGCGCGGCGTCCAAATCCATGCCCGGACCAAGATCGCGAAGATCGAAAAATTTCCGCAAGGCTTCAATGTTTATACCGATATCGGCCAGGAGATTTCCTGCGATGTCGTGATGTACGCGACCGGCCGCAAGCCCAACACCAAGGGGCTGGGGCTTGGCGAGATCGGCGTCGAGATGAAGGAAAACGGCGCGATCAAGGTCGACGAGTGGCAGCGCTCCAGCGTGAAAAACATCTACGCGGTCGGCGACGTCACCGACCGCATCAACCTGACCCCGGTGGCGATCGCCGAAAGCCGCGCCATCGCCGAGACGCTCTACAACAACAACCCGATCCGCATGGACCACGCCGACGTTCCCTCGGCGGTGTTCTCGCAGCCGCCGATCGGCACGGTCGGGCTCACCGAGGAAGAGGCGCGCAAGCAGTACGGCGAGGTCGACATCTACCAGACCCGCTTCAAGCCGATGAAGAACACGCTGTCCGGCCGCGACGAGCGCACCTTCATGAAGCTGGTGGTCGATGCCAAGAGCGACCGGGTCGTCGGCTGCCACATGCTCGGCCCCGACGCGCCCGAGATCATCCAGGGCCTCGCCATCGCGGTCAAATGCGGCGCCACCAAGAAGCAGTTCGACGCCACAATCGGCATCCACCCGAGCGCCGCCGAGGAATTCGTCACCATGCGCGACAAATACGTGCGGCCGCCGGAAAAGGCCGCGGCGGAGTAGCCGCCGTCATTCTTTCGGCCACCCCGGCGAAGGCCGGGGCCCATTTATCCGTCGCTCGTGCGGTCGAACCATGGGTCCCGGCCTTCGCCGGGATGAAGGTGTTGATGCGGCGTGGAGGGGCAGCTGGCCTTGCGAACCGCCGCTGTTGAGATCACATTGCACGCCATGGATGCGATCGACCGCGACAAGACCCCAGCCAAGCCCGCGGGGAAACCGCGCTCGGCGGGAAAAGTGCTGCGCGCCAAGCCCGTGAAGGGCGAGGTCGATTGGGTGGAGCTGAGCCGCGAGCACATCGCGCGCTACCCAAAAATCCGAGCGCGCCTTGCCGAATGAGCCGATTTGGCTCCCGGTCGAGGTCATCGTCGAACACAATCGCGCCGAGCTCGCGGATACCGGAGAGCATCACTTCGTTCGAGACCGAGGCTTGCTCGAGAGCGCCTTGGCGCGCCCGCAGAACGCGTTTGCTTACGGCGAGGAGGACATTGTTGTCTTGGCGGTCGCACTGATGGCCGGGGTTTCTCGCGCCCACGCGTTTGAGCAGGGCAACAAGCGAACCGCGTTCGCGGCGATGCGACTGTTTTTGCGGGCCAACGGTTACGACACCGTGTTCGACGACACGATTGATTGGGCCGACGAGATGGTCGGATTGCTCGAACACCACCTGTCGGAAGAAGACTTCGCCGAAGCCCTTCGCCCCTTCGTCATCGAGCGCCCGGCGTAAAACCCTTGCGTTCGCCCGGCGTTCGCCGCTAGGTTCCGCGCCATGAAGCAAGCGAGCCCGCTTCTCGTTGCGCGATTTTGGTACCGCCGGTACATGACGGCGGCCTAGGATTCGCGTTTGCGTTTTCCCCGAAGCCGCCCTGCCGAGGCGGCTTTTCTGTTTCATGGACCCCAATCTTCCCGTCAGTCCCTGATCCCGATGTCGCCGCCGGTGGAGTGGCCTCCAACCCGGAGGTGTTCCATGCCCAACCCAACCCTCGACACATGCGCACTCGTGCGCGAAGGTAGCGTGCGATGAGCAAGAAATGGTCGCCCGAAAGCTGGCGCGGTCTGCCGATCCGGCAGGTTCCGGGCTACGCGGACGAAACCGCGTTGACGCGCGTCGAGGGCACGCTGCGCAACTACCCGCCGCTGGTTTTCGCCGGCGAGGCGCGGCGGTTGCAGGACCGGCTGGCCGCAGTCGCCGAGGGCAAGGCGTTCCTGTTGCTCGGCGGCGACTGCGCCGAAAGCTTCGCCGAGTTCCACCCCAACAACATCCGCGACATGTTCAAGGTGCTGCTGCAGATGGCGGTGGTGCTGACCTTCGGCGGCGGCGTGCCGGTGGTCAAGGTCGGCCGGATGGCCGGCCAGTTCGCCAAGCCGCGCTCGTCCGATATCGAGAAGCAGGGCGAGGTGACCTTGCCGTCCTACCGCGGCGACATCATCAACGGCATCGAGTTCGACGCGGCGGCGCGCGAGCCCGATCCGGCGCGGATGATCCAGGCCTACAGCCAGTCGGCCGCGACGCTCAACCTGCTGCGCGCCTTCGCCCAGGGCGGCTATGCCGACCTCCACCGGGTCCACGCGTGGAACCAGGATTTTGTCGCCGACTCGCCGCAGGGCGAGCGATACCGCGAGCTCGCCGACCGGCTGACCGAGACGCTCAATTTCATGGAGGCGTGCGGCCTCACCTCGGAGACCACGCCGCAAATCCGCGAGACCGAGTTCTACACCGCGCATGAGGGCCTGTTCCTCTCTTACGAGGAGGCGCTGACCCGCGTCGATTCGACGACCGACCAGTGGTACGACTGCTCGGCCCACCTGGTGTGGATCGGCGACCGCACCCGGCAGGCCGACGGCGCGCATGTCGAGTTCATGCGCGGGATCAAGAACCCGATCGGGATGAAATGCGGGCCGAGCCTCGAGCATGACGATCTGCTGCGGCTGATCGACAAGCTCAACCCCAAGAACACCGCGGGGCGGCTGACCCTGATCACCCGGATGGGCGCCGACAAGGTGGCCGACAAGCTGCCGCCGCTGATCCGCGCGGTCGAGCGCGAGGGCAAGAAGGTGGTGTGGTGCATCGACCCGATGCACGGCAACACGACGACCGCCGCCAACGGGCTCAAGACCCGGCATTTCGACCGCATCCTCGCCGAGCTGCATGGCGCCTTCCAGGTCCATGCCGCCGAGGGCAGTCATGCGGGCGGGGTGCATTTCGAGCTGACCGGCCAGAACGTCACCGAATGCACCGGCGGCGCGCAGGAGATCAGCGAGGCGGCGCTCGGCGATCGTTACCTGACGCATTGCGACCCGCGGCTCAACGCCAGCCAGGCGCTCGAATTGGCGTTCGAGATCGCCGAGGCGCTGAAACGCGATCGCCAGGGCAATGCCGGGTTCGGCCAGCACCGCGCGCTGGCGGCGAAGTGAGCCCGGGGGGGGGGCGCATGGCGGCGGCGAGCGATTCTTCAGGCCCGGTAGCCTCGCCGCTCGAAGCGGCGCTCAGGGCACACACCGACAGCTACTTCCTGAAGACCAAGGCGATCGTCGAGCAATTCGGCGATCGCCGCGCCACCTATGCGGTGTTCATGCGCCGCCCGGTGATCTCGACCCCGCGGCTCGCGGTCGAGTTCCTCGAAACCATGGCCGCCGCGCGCGGTACCAGCTTCGAGATCGAGCTCAACCATCCCGAGGGCTCGATGGTCGGCGCCGGCGAGCCGATCCTCTACGTCACCGGGCCGCTGGTTCACCTGGTCGATCTCGAAACCCTGATGCTGCAAAAATTGGGGCCGGCCTGCGTCGCCGCCTACAACGCCTCGGCGATGTGCGCCGATCTGCCCAAGGTCGCGTTCCTGGCGATGGACGCGCGGCATTGCGCCGGCGGCGAGATGGCCGAGATGATGGCCTATGCCGCCGCGGTCGGCTCGGCGCACGCGAAGAAGGTCGCGAACGCGGTGGGCTTTATCGGCTGCGCCGCCGACGCGACCGCGCCCTATTTCGGCCAGCAGAAGGGCATCGGCACGATGCCGCACGCGCTCATTGGCTATGCCGGCTCGACCGTGCGCGCGGCCGAGATGTTCCGCGCGACCTTTCCCGACGAGCCGCTGACCGTGCTGGTCGATTTTTTCGGCCGCGAGACCAGCGACGCTGTCGCGGTATGCCGGCGCTTTCCCGAGCTCGCCGCAAGCGCCACTCTCGCCTTCCGCATGGATACGCCCGGCGGGCGCTACTGCGAGGGGCTCGATCTGAGCCTGTCCTACGCCGTGCTCGAGGCCCATGCGCCGCAATCGATCCGCGGCTACCGCACCGAGGAGGAGCTGCGCGACCTGGTCGGCAGCGGCGTCTCGGCGGCGGCGCTGTGGCAGCTGCGGCTGATCTTGAACGAGGCTGGGTTTCCCAAGGCGCGCATCGTCGCCAGTTCGGGGTTCGGCCCGCAGAAATGCCGGATGATGGCCGCCGCCAACGCGCCGATCGACGCGATCGGCACCGGCTCCTATTTGCCCGATATGTGGCGCGAGACTTATGCCACTGCCGACATCATCGCCTTCGACGGTAAGCCGATGGTCAAGGCCGGGCGCGAATTCCTGCTGCGCAAGGGCTGAGCGGAGCTAGGCGCGATCGAATTCGCCGGTCCCGCCGGGCGCCTCCGGCCCCGGGCGGATCGCGCGGGCCACCGCACTCAACAGAGCCTCCGGCCGCAGCGGTTTGCGCAGCAGCGTGTATTTGCCGAGGTTTGCGCCGGGGCCGCCGTCGCGCAGGCCGAACGCATAGCCGGTAACGATCAGCACCGGGATGCCCTTGTCGGCCGCGGAGTCGCCGAGCCCGATCCCGGTGCCGTCGGGCAGCCGGCCATCGGCGATGAGCAGATCGTAGGCGTTACGGCGAAGCAGGGCGATGCCGCCGGCGAATGTCGCGGCGACATCCACCTCGTAGCCCGCATCGGTGAGGATCTCGTGGAACACGGTACGGACGTCGGGGTCGTCCTCGACCAGCAGAATGCAGGGCATTGACGACCTCTAACGTACGCCAGCCAACACTGATCACGCACCTTTGGTTCCGATGCAATCGTCTCGCGCAAACCCGGTCGCTGCGCTCGGCCCGATGCAATGTCCCGACGGTGCTGGTGCTGCGGCCGTTCATCGGCGCCGCGGGGGAGCCGTCGCAGGCCTGGCTGGGGGTGGCGATGGGCGTCGACCCTCGCCGGCAACCTGACGATCCTCGGCTCGGTCGCCAATCTGATTGTCGTGCAGGGCGCCCGCCGCCAGGGCATCGCCATCGGCTTCTGGCAGTATTTTCGCGTCGGCGCGCCGCTGACGGTGTTGACGATCCTCGTCGGGGCATGTTGGCTGTCGCTCAAATGATCTTCTTCAGCGAAAGCGCGCTCATCGAGCCCAGCCGCCGTCCGGAGTGGGACGACTGGTACAAGGGCCACCTCGCGGCGATGGCGGCGGTGCCGGGCGTCCTCTCGGCGCAGCGTTTCGCCGCGCTCGATCCAGGCGTGCCGCCGTCGTTGGCGATGTACACGGTGACCTCGCCCGCCGTGTTCGAGGGCGAGATCTATCTGCGTACCCGCGGCATGGGGCCGTGGGCCGGGCTTGTTGACGAAACGCGGCATCGCCGCAATCTGTTCGACGGGCTCGACGCGGCGCCTCCCGTTCAGGCCGGTGAGATCCTCGCCGTCGCCGACCGCGCCGCCCCGGATCGCAAGGGCCTGACCTGGCTGCGCACCGCTGGGCTCGGCCGCACCACGCCCTATCGCGGCATCGCTGTCTTTCCCGATGCGGCGAGCGCGCGGCGCGCCACCGGCGGGAAGGTCGCGCTCTACCGGCCGGTGACCGCGGCCTATGCCGGAACCCCGGAGCCCCGCTTCAGCCCGTTCGGCCAGCCGATCGGCTGGGCGATCGCACCCGAGTGGAAGCCGGCGCAGAAGCCGCCGCCGACCGCGATGGAGGGCCGCTTCGCGGCGATCGAGCCGCTCGACGCCGAGCGCCACGTCGCCGAGCTCTTCGAGGCCAATTCCCTGGACCGCGACGGCCGCAATTTCACCTACTACCCCTACGGCCCGTTCGCCACGCTCGCCGATTATCGCGCCTGGATCGTGGGCGCCACCGGCGAGCCCAACCGGCTCTTCCACGCCGTCCGCGACAAGGCGAGCGGCAAGGCCGTCGGGGTCGGCGCCTACGCCAACATCACCCCGGCGATGGGGGTGATCGAGATCGCCGCGCTCGTTTTCAGCCCGCTGTTGCAGCGCAAGCCGGCCGCGACCGAGGCGCATTATTTGTGGATGCGCCGCGCTTTCGACGGGCTCGGCTATCGCCGCTACGAGTGGAAATGCGATTCCTGGAACCTGCCGAGCCGCGCCGCCGCGCTGCGCCTCGGGTTCACCTATGAGGGGACGTTCCGCCAGGCGATCGTCGTCCGCGGCCGCAACCGCGACACGCTGTATTTCTCGATCACCGACAAGGAGTGGCCGCGCCTGCGCGGCGCCTTTGAGCGCTGGCTCGATCCGGGGAACTTCGATGCGACGGGCAATCAGCGCGCCAGTTTGGCGAGTCTTCGGTAGGCCATTTTTCCGTCATTCCGGGGCGGCCCGCCGGGCCGAGCCCGGAACCCATGCACGCGGATTTTGCCCAGGCGGCAGCGGCGGCGCCGTTATCAGTCAGGAGACGGCGTTCATGGATCCCAGGCTCGCTGCTCCGCAGCGCCCCGGGATGACGGGGGAAATGTCAGCACCACTCGTCTTCCGGTTTGGCGCGCGGGTCGGCGCCGATCTCGGTCGAGGTGACGAGGATCGCGCCCGATTGCGTGCCGAAGACGAGCCGCGTCCCGGCGACGATGCGCACCGTGCCGGCCGGCTCGATCGCCCGCACCGTGCCGTCCGGCAGCACCGCTTCCCAGACGTTTTTCGACAGGTTGCGCAGCACCAGCAGGCGCGGATCGGTCGGGTGCTCGCGCACCTCGGCGACGATGCCGTCGGCGGCTGGGGCGACGAGACATGGGATGTCGCGCACGGTCAGGTGCGAGGTCTCGGTGAGCGGCACCCGTTTGCCGCCGATCGACAGCCAGAAATCGCCCGGCAGCGCCGGCATCTGCGGCAGCGGCTCGACCTCGGGCGCGGCATAGGGCATCAGCGACCCGTAGGGCCACAGAAACTCGCGCTCGGGCGACATCTCGCGCGCCTTGAAGATCGCCGAGCCGAGCACGATCAGCGACGCGATCGCCAACAGCGTCTCGTGGATCGGGCTGACGATCGACAGGCTGCCGCCGTAGAAGCGCATCGAATCGTAGAGGTCGTGCAGCAGGTTGGCGATGCCGAAGCCGATCAGCACCGCCATCGCCGCCGGCATCATCCGGCGATGCCGCAACGCCGCCAGGCCGATGAAATAGCCGAGCGTCCCGGCATAGGCGATGTGGCTGAAAATGTTGACGAGCAGCCGCGGCGTGCTGATCAGCGCGCCGTATTTGGGCACGTAGACGAACATCGTTTCGAGAAAGGCGAAGCCGGTCGCCGAGGCCGCCGCGAGGAGAATGCCGTCCAGGGGCTCGCGCAGCCCGTATTTGCGCTGCTTGGCGTGCGACAGGAGGAGGCCGATCAGCAGCACGGCGACGAGCGGCAGCGCCTTGACCGTCTCCTCGACCAGACCGGGGGCGATCAGCGACGGCAGCGCCGTTTCCACGGCGATCACCACCGGGCTCAGCACCAGATCGAGGCCGAAGGCGGCGACCGCGACCAGCAGGACGAACGGGAACGGCAGCTTCTTGCCGCACCACAGATAGGCGACGTAGAGGTTGGTCAGCGAGATGAGGCCGGCCAGGCACCAGAAAAAGCCGGTTTCGCTGTCGATCGCGGCGAGCACGAGCAGGGCGGCGGTGAACAGCGCCAGGGTGACGCCTGGCCACAGGAAGGCGCGCCGGCGCAATTCGCCGAACGAGGTCAGGAACGGCAGCAGATCGGCGCGCGAAATCTCGCCGCTGTCGCCGGCGCCGCTGGGTTCGTGGGTCATGTCACGCGCGCTCGGAAGGCGATCTTGTCACCGAAAATGAACGCGCCATGCTAGTCTGCGCACCCTGACGTGGCAATCGCGGCCCCAGGGGCGCTTCACCGGTGGTTTCCGCCAATTTCAAAGCCTTCGCCGCCGGCCGCCAAGCAGTCCGTCCCGCCCCGCCGCTGGCGCTGATCGCGGCTGCCACCGCGATCGGCTTCGCCTCGCTGCACATGGTGGTGCCGGTGCTGCCGCTGTTCGCGCGCGTGTTCGCGAGCGGCCCGGCCGAGGTGCAGCTGGTGCTGACCCTCTATTTCCTCGGCATCGCCGCCGGCCAGCTGGTCTACGGACCGGTTTCCGATCGCTATGGCCGGCGCCCGGTGCTGATCGCCGGGCTCGGGCTGTTTCTCGCCGGCACGGCGCTGTGCGGCGGCGCGCCGTCGCTGCCGGTGCTGATCGCCGGGCGGGTGGCGCAGTCGGTCGGCGCCTGTGCCGGGCTGGTGCTCGGGCGGGCGATCATCCGCGACGTCTCCGACCGCGAAGGCTCGGCGCGCGGCATCGCCATCGTGATGATGGCGATGTCGCTGGCGCCGGCGGTGAGCCCGGCGATCGGCGCCTACATCACCGAGTGGTTCGGCTGGCGGGCGATGTTCGTGCTGCTGGGCGGGTTCGGCGCGATCGTGCTGGGCTGGACTTCGCTGCGCCTCGGCGAGACGCTGGCGCAGCCGGTGCCGCTCAACATCGGCGAGATCGGCCGCTCCTACGGGATGCTGCTGCGCTCGCCGGCGTTCCTCTGCTTCGCGCTGTGCACCGCGTTCACCAGCGCGTCGTGGTTTACCTTCATCGCCACCGCGCCCTATCTGATGTCGGAGACGCTGCATCAGCCGCCGAGCGCCTATGGGCTGATGATCCTCCTGCCGATGGTCGCCTACATCATCGGCAACGCCGCCGCTGCGCGTTTCGCGCGCCGGGCTGGCACCGGCGTGATGATCATCTCGGGCGTGACCTTGTCGCTGTTGTCCGGCCTGCTCCTCTTGGGCTGGTGCGCCTGGCCCGGGCTCAGCCCCTGGGCGCTGTTCGTGCCGATGGCGGCGAGCTCGATCGGCAACGGCCTCAGCCAGCCGACGGCGATGGCCTCGGGGCTCAGCGTCTACCCGCGGGTCGCCGGCACCGCCTCCGGGTTCACCGGATTTCTGCAGATGGCGATATCGGCGCTCGGGACCCTCGCGGTCGGCCTGCTGCCGCACGAGGGTCCGTTCGCGATGGCCGGGGTCGTGCTGTTGACCCAGCTCGCCGCCTTCGCGCTGGGCGCCGTTGCGGTGCGATTGCCCGCCGCGCGGTAAGGCGCGTTCGATCAAGTGCGGCGGCGCCTCCGCTCCGCCTACGGCCTGGCGCCTTTCGCTTGTCGCTTTTGCTGCGCTACAAAAGATCAGGTTCGGGGAGGATTGAGCAATGACCAGCCAGATCGACGAAACCCACGACCCCAAGAGGCAGAGCTGGGTCGAATCGGCCAACGGCCACCGCGACTTCCCGTTGCAGAACCTGCCGCTGGGCGTGTTCAGCCCGCCTGGCAACTTCGTCCCCGACGCCAGGGCGCGCGGCGGCATGGCGATCGGCGACCGGATATTCGACCTCAAGGCCGCGCTCGCCGCCGGGCTGCTTTCGGGCGAGGCGGCGGTGGCGGCAAAGGCCGCCTCGGGCGCCACGCTCAACCCGCTGATGGCCTTGGGCGCCGGACCGCGCCGGGCGCTGCGGCGGCAGGTCTTCGACCTGCTCGCGAGCGACGGCAAGACCGCCGCCAGGGCGCGCGAACTCGCCGGCGGCATCCTCCACGACGCCCATTGCTGCGCGCTGCACGTGCCGGCCAAGGCGGCGAGCTTCACCGATTTCTTCGCCGGGATCCATCACGCGACCAATGGTGGGCGGCGCCGCAACCCCAACGACCCGCTCGGCCCGAACTACAAATACGTGCCCGTCGCCTATCACAGCCGCGCCTCGTCGCTGCAGCCCTCGGGCCAGCCGATCCGCCGGCCGAGCGGCCAGCGCAAGCTGCCGGAGGAGCATGCGCCGTCCTACGGCCCGTGCCGCAAGCTCGATTACGAGCTCGAGGTCGCGATCTGGGTCGGCCCCGGCAACAAGCAGGGCGAGCCGATCCCGATAGAGGTGGCCGCCGACCACATTTTCGGGCTCGGCTTTGTCAACGACTGGTCGGCGCGCGACATCCAGCAATGGGAATCGGCGCCGCTGGGGCCGTTTCTCGGCAAGAGCTTCGGTTCGACCGTGTCGAACTGGATCGTCACCGTCGAGGCGCTGGCGCCGTTCCGCGTCGCCCAGCCGCCGCGGCCCGAGGGCGACCCCAAACCGCTCCCCTATCTGTGGGACGATTCCGACCAGCAGGAGGGCGCCTTCAATATCGAGCTCGAGGCGCTGATCCTCACCGAGGGCATGCGCGCGAAGGGAATGGCGGCGCACCGCATGTCGGCGAGCAACACGCTCGACCTCTATTGGACCGTCGCGCAGTTCGTCGCCCATCACACCTGCAACGGCTGCAACATCGAGCCGGGCGATCTCTTCGGCACCGGCACGATCTCGGGGCCGACGCCGGAAGGCTGGGGCAGCCTCAGCGAACTCTCCCGCGACGGCCAGCAAGCGAACCCGCTGCCGTCGGGCGAGACCCGCACCTTCCTCGAAGACGGCGACGAGGCGATCTTCCGCGCCCGCGCCAGCCGCGACGGCTTTGTCCCGATCGGCTTTGGCGAGTGCCGGGGCAGGGTTATCTGAGTTAGGACGATCCGTTCAAGCACGATCGCCTTATTCATCGTCACCCCCGCGACGGCGGGTCCAGGGCGGGCGACGGAACGCTTGGCCTGGATTCCTCCCCGGGCTTGACCCGGGGATCACGCGGGAATGACGAAAGCGATTCAACCTGATTGAACGGCGCTCTATTCCGTTCTTTCCGGCCACGCGGGCGACGGACGAGAGGAAGATTTTCGCCGGCCGTGTCGACGGCTTCGGATCGCTGCTCAGCCGCTGCCGGCGTATCGCCGGCGCGGGGCCGATACAACTTTGGCGCGCGTGTTAATCCTTCCTCAACGCGAAGGCCCCTTTATAGGCGGATAACGGACCGCCGCGAGCGCTCGGGGAAATGAGCTTTCAGCAAGCGTATCGGCTGGTGCAGAAAGGCGCTAGCGGCAGGGGCCCGCCGCCCCGGTTGCGGCCGGTGACGCTGCTCGTCGCCTGCGGCATCGTGCTCGCCGCCATACTCCTGATCGTCACCGGACTGGTCGCCGGCTATCTGCGCGAGCGGACGCTCGGGGCAAGTGAAGCCGGCCTCGCCCGGCTCGACGCGGTGCTGGTCGAGACCGGAAACCGATCCTTACAGGAAATCGACGGGTTGATCCGCGACGTTACCAGCCGCATCCCGTTTCCCGACATCTCGACCCCCGACGAAATCGCCCGCGAGATCCGCGAGCCCGGGCTCACCACCCATCTCGACAACCGGGTCGAGGCGAGCCCGCAGATCGCCGGCATGGCCTTTATCGGCGCGGACGGCACGCTGATCCGCAGCGCCGGCGACTGGCCCGTGGCCGAGCGGAGCGTTGCCGCGCGCGATTACTTCGTCGCGCTGCAAGGCGACCGCCATCTCGACATCTATATCGGCGCGCCTTATGCCGCCGGGCATGACGGCGCGCTGGTCATACCGGTCGCGCGCAAGCTGCGCGGGCTGGGCGGCGTCTTTGCCGGGCTTGCCGTCGCCGCCGTTCCGGCCGGCGATTTCGAGGCGCTGTACCGTGTGGTCCCGCTCGGCGACGACGGCGTGATCACCCTGATGCGCGGCGACGGGACCGTGCTGGCGCAATATCCGCCCGCCGGCTCCGGCCAGTCCGCCTTGAGCTCGACCGTATCGGCGGCGCTTGCCGGCGGCGCCCCGGGCGTCTTCGAGGAAGCGCGCTCGGCAGAGGGCCGGTGGCGCATCGATGCGATCCGGCCGTTCGCCGACTATCCGCTCGTGGTGGTGGTCAGCAGCAACGGCGACAAGGCCCTGATCGGCTGGTCGCGCCAGGCGGCGATGTTCGGCGCCTTCGCCGTGTTCGGGGTGATCGCCATCGCGGTCATGGTCTGGCTGATCGCCCGTCAGTTCCAGACGCACAGCACGCTCGCGGCGATCCGCGCCGAGAAGATCGAGATTGAGCACGCCCGGCTCGTCGCCGAGGCCGAGCTGATGAAGAAAGAGCGCCTCTCGGTGCTCGGCCAGTTCACCGCGACGGTAGCGACCGAATTGCGCAACCCGCTCTCGGCGATCCGCAACACCCTCTTCACGATGCGCGAGATCGCGATCAACAGCGGCATCACCCTGGACCGGCCGATCGCCCGCATCCAGCGCAGCATCGCCCGCTGCGACCGCATCATCGGCGATCTGCTGGAATACACCCGCGCGCCGGAATTGAGCCGGATCCCGGTCGGCTTCGACCGCTGGCTGCGCGAGGTTCTCGCCGAGCACAGCCTGCCGGCGACGGTGTCGCTGGTCGAGGAGCTCGACGCCGGGGAGGCCACCGTGCGGATCGATGCCGACCGCATCCGCCGCGTCGTCATCAATTTGATCGACAATGCCGCCCAGGCCTCGGGCGAGGCTCCCGCCGGCGGCGGCGCTCCGTCGATCACCGTGCGCAGCTCGGTGCGCGACGGCGCGTTGGAACTCGTCGTCAGCGACACCGGCCCCGGCATCCCGCGCGAGGACATCGCGCGCATCTTCGAGCCCCTGGTCAGCACCAAGAGCTTCGGCACTGGGCTCGGCCTGGCGATGGCGAAGCAGATCGTCGACCAGCACGGCGGCACGATCGCCAGCGACAGCGCTATCGGGCGCGGCACCGCGATCACCGTTTGCCTGCCGCTCGAACAGGAATTGAAGGCGGCGGCATGATCGCGAAGGATGCTTTCCGCGCCGTGCTGATCGTCGAGGACGACGCCGATTTCGCCGAGTCGCTCGCCGACCTGCTCGAGCCGCGCGGGTTCACCGCGTTCGTCGCCGGTACCCCCGAGGCGGCGATCGCTGCGGTGCGGGGCGCGAACGGCGCCAAGCCGCCGCCGGTGGCGCTGATCGATTTGCGCCTCGGAACGGCCTCGGGGATCGACGTGCTGACGCGGCTGCGCGCGGAGCGGCCGGAACTGATCGGCGTGTTGATGACCGCCGAGCTCGACACCCACACCGCGATCGCCGCCTTGCGCCGCGGCGCCTACGATTATTTCGACAAATCCGTCGATCCGCAGTCGTTGTTCGCGGTGCTCGACCGCTGCTTCGACCGCGTCGATCTGTTGCGCGACCGCGAGGCGGCCTACGAGGCCTTGCGCCTCGCCAAGGAGGAAGCCGAAGCCGCCAACCAGGCGAAGTCGGGGTTTCTCGCGACGATGAGCCACGAGCTGCGCACGCCCTTGAACGCGATCATCGGATTTTCCGAGATGATGCTGCGCGAGGTGCTGGGCGCGCTCGGCAACGAACAGTATCGTGCCTATGTCGAGGACATTCACGCCAGCGGCGCGCACCTGCTGCAGATCATCAACGACATCCTCGACCTGTCGAAAGCCGAGGCCGGCAAGATCGATCTCAGCGAGGATGTGTTTGACCTACGCGACATCATGCGCTCGGTCGGTCAGCTGATCGCCGGCCGCATCCACGAAGCCGAGCTGTCGCACGAGGTCGATCTCGCCGACGACCTGCCGCCACTGCGCGGCGACGAGCGCAAGACCAAGCAGGTCCTGCTCAACCTCATCACCAACTCGGTCAAGTTCACCCCGGCCGGCGGCTGCATCACCGTGACCGGCCGCTTCGACCCCGAGGACGGCCTGGCGCTCACCGTCGCCGATACCGGCATCGGCATCCCGGAAAGCGACCTGGAACGCGTGCTGAAGCCGTTCGAGCAGGTCGATTCGTCGTTCAGCCGCCAGCACCAGGGCACCGGGCTCGGCCTGCCGCTGGTCAAGGCGATCATGGAGATGCATGGCGGCCGCATGCGGCTCAAGAGCACGCTCGGGGCCGGCACGGCGGTGACCGTGGTGTTCCCGCCCGAGCGCGCGATCCTCGATCCCGGGCTCGATCTGCCGCGCAGCGCGGCCTAGAGCGCCGTTCGATCAGGTTGCATCGCTTTCGTCATTCCCGCGTGATCCCGGGTCAAGCCCGGGGAGGAATCCAGGGCTACCGTTCCGTCGCCCGCCCTGGACCCCCGCGGTCGCAGGGGTGACGATGAATAATCCGATCGTGCCTGAACGGATCGTGCTCTAGGTTTTCCCCCATCTCTGCCGCCAGCTCGGCAGGCCGCCGAGCGGTTCGGCCGCAATCATCGCGCGCATGATCGACCGCGCCAGGCAGTCGGCGGCGGCGGAGCCGACCAGCGTCAGCAGTTCCGGCGCGATCGGCGCGTCGCTGCCGGTCGACAGCGCGAAGACCGTATCGCCGTCGAACGGCGTGTGCGCCGGGCGGATCGCCCGGGTCAGCCCGTCCTGCGCCATGATCGCCAGCCGCCGGCAGGCATTCTTGTCGAGCGCCGCATCGGTGGCGACCAGCGCGATCGTCGTGTTGGCGCCGGCGAGGAGCGCGCCGCAGGCGGAGAAATCGTCGAGATCGAGCGGCGTGGCGGGGGTCGGCGGCTGCTCGCCGATCTCGCCGGGGAGCGCCAGCTCGGCAGCCCAGAACCGTCCGCAATCCGGCCGCACCACGCTGCCGCAGCAATTGACCGCGACGATCGCGCCAACCGTTATCCCGCCGGCAAGCCGCAGCGACGCGCTGCCGAGCCCGCCCTTCAACGCGCCGGCGGAAGCGCCGAGCCCGGCTCCGGCATTGCCGAGCGCGAATTCCTTGCCGGCGGCCGCAGCCGCGGCGGCGCCGAGCCGGCGGTGCGGCGGCTCGCCCGGCCAGTGCCGGCGCGTCGGCATCGTCAGATCGAAGAGGATCGCCGCCGGCACGATCGGCACGCGCGCCGCGCCGACGGCAAAACCGCGGTCGTGGGCGGCGAGCCAGTCCATCGCCCCGCTCGCCGCGTCGAGACCGAAGGCCGAGCCGCCCGAGAGCACGACGGCGTCGACGCGGTCGACCAGGGTTCCGGCATTGAGCAGCTCGGTCTCCCGGCTGCCGGGCGCGCCGCCGCGAACATCGACGGCCGCCACCGCCGGCGCCTCGGCGAGCACGACCGTCGAGCCGGTGATCGCGACCGGATCCTCGGCCTGACCGACGAGGATACCCGGCACGTCGGTGATCAGATTGCGTGGGCCTGACGCCGCCATGGCATCGCTATAGCATGGGCGCGCGCCAAGGGAGAGCGACGATGCCGACGAGGCGGCGTCAGGTCCGCGCCGCCGCCTGCGGCGAACCGCCCAGCTCGATGCCGAGCTCGTCGAAGCGCTTCTTCAGGCGGCGGTTGAATTCGCGCTGCACCGCCCAGCGCGCGATGTCGGTGCAGACGATCTGGCCGGTGATCGTGACGCCCCAGGGGCGCACCTGGTCGACGCCGAACAGCTCCAGATCGGCCAGTATTCCGGGTGCGAATTTCGGATCCTCGCGCATCCCGGCGGCGATGTCGGTCAACACCTGGCCGACCCGGTCGGTGTCCTCGCCATAGGCGATTGTGACGGCAATCGCGGCGTTGCCGAGCCCGCGATTGCTGTTGGTGATCGTGGTGACCGAGCTGAACGGGATGATGTGCACCGCGCCGTCGCCGGCGCGCAGCCGGATCGTGCGTATCGAAAGCCGCTCGATGGTGCCGCTGAGGCTGGCGACGGTCACCGTGTCGCCGATCTGGATCGCGTTCTCGAACAGCACGAAGATGCCGGTGATCACATCCTGCACCAGCCGCTGTGAGCCGAAGCCGATGGCGATGCCGGCGATCCCGGCGCCGGCGAGCAGGGGTGCGATGTTGACGCCGATCTCGGACAGCGCGGTCAGCCCGACGATGGTCAGGATCGCGGTCAGCAGGGCGGTGCGCAGCATCGGCATCAAGGTCATCAGCCGGGCCGAGCGGGCGCGGCCGTCGCTGCCGAGCCGCAGGTGACGGTCGAGCAGCGCATGGGTGACTTCCCAGATGGCGATCGCCGCGACCACGGCGATGGCGATCGTCAGCAGCGCCGAGACGAGGCGCCTTCCCATGGCGCCCTCGACGAACCAGGCGAAGGCCGGCGCCCCCCATAATTGCAGCAGCACGATCGCGCCGAGCGCGGCGATGACCGCGACCGCGGCGAATTCGAGCGGCCGACGGTAGAAGGCGATGCGCTGGCTGAGCCCCGGCAATTTGCCCTGCGTCGCGGGATCGAGCCTGAGCAGCCGTTCGATCGTGCCCAGCACGACGATCACCGCCAAACGCGCGCCGATCACCGCCGCCAAGGTCACGCCCGGGAAATAGAGCGCGGCGAGCCCGCTGCGCGTCCCGCTCGCCATGCCGATCCAGGCGCTGACGATGGTGATGACGGCGAGATAGGGCCAGGCTTCGGCCAGCCATCCGCGCCAGCGCGCGATCGGGCCATGTTGCGGCGCGCGGATATAGGCGGCGACGTCGCGGCGCGAGCGGATGGCGACGACGATCAGCATCAGCGCCAGCACCAGCGCCAGCACCAGCGCCATCAGCCGCTGCAGCCCGTCATGCGCGGCCTGGTCGAGGCCGAGCAGCAGGGCGACGCCGACAAGCGTGTCGCCGAATACCGCGACGACGACGAGGCGGCGCAGCCAGCGCACGACGAACCTCGCGCTCTCGTCGTCGAGCCGCCACAGCCGCAGCCTGGGCTCCGCGGGCGAGACCAGCATCCGGGCGACGCACATCACCGCGCGGCAGACCGCATAGGCATTGACGATCGCAAACACGACGAGCCGGGTGCCGTCGTGCAGCACGGTAATCGTCGCGGCGAGCAAATTGCCGGTTGCCGCGAAGGCCGCGACCGGGACCAGGTCAAACAGCAGCCGCACCAGCGCGACCGGCAGCAGGCGCAGCAGCCTCACATTCTCGCCGTCGCCGCGCGGGAGGCTCGGGGTCAGCGCGTTACGCGGCCGGCGCAGGGCCCACCCGGCCGCAAATTCTACCGCCAGCGCCGCGGCGACGACGAGCGCGAGCCAACCGGCCGCGAACAGCACCGCGCGGGTCGCGGCCGGGTCGGCCGCCAAGCCTTCGAGCCACTGCCACAGCATCGGCAGGTTGGCCGTCGCCTGCACCATCGCCGCGGTCTCGCCGGCGAGCCGGGCGCTCCACCGCGACAGAGTGACGAGAAGCTGCGCGCCGAGGCTGTCCGGCTTCAGCGTGACCGGGACGGCCGGTTGCGCGGCTGGAATGGGCGCGGCAGGTGCCGGCGCCACCGACGGGGCCGCGGCGGCGATCGCCTTCAGCACGGCGATCAGCTGCTCGCGCTTTTGCGGGTCCTGGAGGATTTCGATCGCCTGTTGCGCCTGTGCCGGGGTAATCGCCGGCACGGCTTGCGCCGCCGGCGGATTGGCCGGAGCGAGGGTCTGCGCGGCGGCGCCCAACGGCAGGAACGCAGCCAGCAGCAAGAGCACCGAAAGCAGGAGCGACTTCATCATCCCGGGACCGGATTGGCGAGGAGGTGGGGAATTCGCGGCGGAGCCGTCGGCGTGGCAGGCCGCGTTACACGACGCGATCGGGGTCTCCTCTTGCCCTGCCGCGACGCAATGTGGCGGCTGGCGTTATCGCGTTATGCAGGCGCTAAATAGAGGAATAAAACATAATTAAATCAACGTATAATTCCTTTCTGTATAAAAAATGGCTAATATACACGCTTGCGCAACCTTGGCCGCGCATGGCTGTGGCCGCCGGTCGAAAACCGTTTTGAGGGCTATTCGTTCCCCACAAGCGCCCCGAAGCGGGGCTGGAAAAGGAAGGCCCCGCCTTCGGCCTCGCAGACTTTTTGAACTCCCGGTAGAGCGTTGACCTTGAGGTTTCTACTTCAAGGAGAACCCGCCGTGCCCTCCTTCATCATGCGCGCCTTTCGCGGCGCCGATCGCCTGCCCGGCCCGGTGTACGACAGGCGCGAGGCCGCCTCCCTGGCCGAGGCCCAGCGGGTTGCGGCCGAGATGTACGAGGATCGGGCTGTCAGCATCTATGAGGTGATCGGCGGCCGGTGGCAGTTCGTTGAGAACTATGAGCCGGATTTGAGGTGTCGAGTTGGCAAATCGCGGGATTTGTGGTGTAGCGGCTAGACCCTTTTTTGAGGGGGTGAGCGTCCGCTATTGCCCGAGGTCGTGGGAAAACGTTTCTGCCGGTCATCGGGGCGCAAGATTGATTCAAGCAGTGCACCACGGACGCATCAAAGATTCGTTGAGGCCGCTACTTCGATTCTATTATTGCACGCCAACCGCGACTCCCAGCGTTTTCACACAGCCTGGCCCCATTTCGGCCATTGCCCCACGCCGACTAAGAGGTCCGGTAGGGTGGAGAGCGCCCATTAGAGAATTGTGCGGCTGTCGTCATCCCGGCGCGCTCTGGCCGGGCTCAAGTCCGGAATCCGCACGGAAGCCCGGGGATCGCAATCGAAAATAGCGCGAACCTACTTCCGGATGTTCGCGCTAATGTAGCGGTTGGGCACTTCGGGGGAATCATCGGGGATAATGGCCGACGCCAACCTCCTTCTCTTCGTTAGCCACGTCGCCGAAGACCGCGCGGCGGCGCTGGAGATCGTCGACGAGCTTGAGCGGCGCGGCATTCCCTGCTGGATCGCGCCGCGCAACGTGCGCCCGGGCAGGCCGTACGACGACGAGATCGTCGATGCGCTCGACGCCAGCCGGGCGATGCTCCTGATCTTCTCCGAACATTGCAATGAGAGCGAATATATCCGTCGGGAAATCACCGTCGCCGGCGAGAGCCGCAAAATAATCATTCCGTTCCGCATCGAGGACGTACAACCGCGCCGCGGCCTGCGGGTGCGTCTTTCAGACCTGCACTGGATCGACGGCTTCGCGGCGCGCGAACGCGCGATCGACGAGTTGGCGCGAGAGTTCATCACCCCCGAAGCAGCGGCGCTGTTGCGCGAGCAAGAAGAAGAGAGCCGGCGCCGGCAGGAGGAGCAGAAGCGGCAATTCGAAGAAGAACAGCGCCAGCTCCAGGCAGAGGAAATCCGGCGTCAGGAAGAGGAGCGCGCCCGCGACGAGGCCGAGCAGCGGCAGGTTGCCGAGGCGGAGCAGGCGCGGCAAGCGAAAGAACAGCGCCTTCGCGACGAAGAGCAACGCCGCCAACAGGAGGCGGAAAAACAACGCACCGCAGAGAAGCGTCGTAAGCAGGACGCAGAAAGACAGCGTGCGGAAAGAGAGAACCGGCAGCGAGAAGCGTCCGGTGCACAGACCGAGGGAACGCCGGGCCGAGAAGAGCGGGAACAGCCGCCGGCGCAGCATCTCCCGTTTGCTCGCAGACACCCCATCGTGACATCGGTTGTCGCGACCGCTGTCCTGGTAGCGATTTTGGGGATGGCCTGGGCCGGTGTTTTCGGCTCAACGCCTCGCCACGATGCCTATATGATCTTGTCCGGAGTCTTCAGGAAACCGCCTCCCCAGCAGGCCTACACGGCGCCGCCGGCGCCCGCTCCGACCCCATCGATGGCACCGCCGCAAGCTCAAGCCAACGCGCCGCCACTATTGAGGCACTTGAGCGTCAGCGGTTTCGTCTGGTCCGTCGTGTTTTCTTCGGATGGGCGGATGTTCGCCTTGGGAAGCGCGGACAAGACGGTCAAGCTGTATGCAGATGTGACCAGCGGCGAGCTGCCTCGCACGCTAACGGGCCACACCGATGAGGTGCAATGTGTCGCCTTTTCGCGAGACGGCCGTATTCTCGCTTCGGGAAGCAAGGACAAGTCGGTCAAGCTCTGGGACACGACGGCGGGCAAATTGCTGCGGACGCTCACCGGTCATTCCGACGAGGTTAACTCGGTGGCGTTTTCACCGGATGGCCGTATCCTCGCCTCGGCTAGCAAGGACACGACGGTCAAGCTTTGGGACACGGCGACGGGCAAATTGCTGCGGACACTGACTGGCCATACCGAGGAGGTGTGGTCTGTGGCGTTTTCGCCCCCCAACGGTCGAATGGTCGCGTCCGGCGCGGGAGATTCAATCAGGTTCTGGGACCCGGCGAGCGGCAAATTGCTCCGGACGCTGCCCGGCACTGGGGTGATCGCATTTTGGCCGGATGGCCAAATCATCGCTTTCGAAGCGGAAGACGGCATCCGCCTGTGGGACCTAAGCAGCGGCCAATTGCTGCGTACCATAGACAACCCAGGACGTTTTGCGGCTTCGCCGGACGGCCGGTTGATCGCCACGGGCGATGGGATGGGTAACCTCAAGCTTTGGGACTCGGCGAACGGACAGCTGTTGCGCAGTTGGAACCCCGACTACGGCGCGGTCTTCTCGCTCGCGCTTTCCCAGGACGGACGCATGTTCGCCACGTCAGATAGCGGAGGCGAGACTGTCGAACTGTGGGACACCTCGGCCGTGACCGCTCGGCCATGAGCCGGCGAAGGAGGAAACGAGCGCAAACCAACGTAGCGATCGCCAAGGGCACCAGGACCTCCTCGGCTCTCAAAGAGCGACCGTCGCTAGCCAGACGCCCATGGGATCTCTCGGCGCGTTGCAGACATCGCGAAAAGCCTAAACCGCCCACCTAACCGAAACCACCGCCCGGCCCTTCGCGTCGCACTCCCGACACCGCATCCGCGCACCGAGGTCCAGCACCTTAGTTTCCGGCCCGACGCCGGCCGTCGCCAGCATCTGCGCCGTCAGCAGTTCGCTGTGCCCGCAAGCGCACTCGACCTCAACGAAGTCGCCGGGGCCGAGGTCGGAAACGCGCGCATCGTATAGGGGCCGCATTGCCCGCTCCGTGTTCCCTGTACGTTCCTCCATACAATCGTCAATCGTCAAGATGCTTGCCCCGGCGCGCGGGGTTGTCGCTGGACGCGCGGTAAATCAGGATGAGGGGCTGCTCTTAACGCGAATATTTCAGCGTCTCGCTGGCCGTGCCGTAGACGCGGATCGAGGTATTGGTGCCGGGAATACGCACCGAGCGCGGAAAGCTGCCTTTGTCTACATCGGGGCTGGGCGGGGCGTCGGGCCTGTCTTGCCCGTGGTCGAGCAGGTCGAGCTTTTGCTGGAGCGCCGTGTCGGCGCGGTGCTGGTTGGACAAATCATCGGCCTGGGCGGCGGCGGCATGGACGACCAGCAATCCGGCCAGCGCTACCGCGCTGCCGAGCCTGACCATCGTGGCGGATGTCGAACGGTGCACTGCGCAGGCTTACACCGCGATTGCGCTCGACTCAAGCGAGCGGGCTTCCGGCGCTCGCGCCGGTTGAGGCGCGAGAGTGCGTGTCGCGGGAACCATCATCACCACGACTCCGAACGAGCCTTGCGCGACGATCCACAACCGAATGCCGGTCATCCTGCCGCCCGAGGTGTGGCCGGTGTGGCTGGGCGAGGAACCGGCCGGTAGCGAACGGCTAAAAGCGCTGCTGGCGCCCTACTGGGCCGAGGGGATGACGATGTGGCCGGTGGACAAGCGGGTCAGGAAGGTGAAGAACAACGATCCGGGGTTGGTCGAGGCGGTGGCGTCGGCTTAGGAGGAAAACCTTGCGACGGGTCGTACCAGGCCAGGTTGTGCCATTTATCGCGGCTCGCTTCGGTTGGGTCATACATGGGCTGGCACCAGGGCAAGGGCCGCCAATTCAAAATCTGGGCGAACTTCGCGCACTCGTTCACCTCGTTGAAGGAATTCCCGATGAATTGCTTCGATTATCCGCCGAGGACTACGCGGGACTGATCGTTGCCGTATCTGCGCTAGACATTGGGTCGAGGGACCAGGGACCCGACCGTACCCTCGGTGGCTGGGAACGCGATGCCATCCAAACATTGCACCGACTTCTACAAAACTGCCCCGATGATTCCCCTGCTATCGGAACAGCAGAACCAGGATTTATCACCGATCCCGATCTTCGTGCGGATCTTCACCGAGACATCGGCGAGGTGAATCGCGCCCTCCAAAACGGTGAATGGAAAGCGGCCACCGTACTTGCCGGCTCCGTCGTGGAGGCCTTACTGCTGTGGGCATTGCAAAACCTCCGAACTGAAGGCGACCTTCAGACGGTCGCTACCGGCCTGGGTTCGCGAATTGATCTAACGAGAAGGCCACTTCATGATTGGGTACTTGGAGAGATGATACCGTTCGCCCGCGCGGCCGGTCTTATTAGCGAGCCGACAAAAGCTATTGCCGACCAGTGCAGAAATTTCCGAAACTTAATTCATCCTGGAAAGGCAATGCGCGAAGCGATGAAGTGTAATCGCTCAACAGCCCTAATTGGCGCCGGCGCCATCGAGGCTGTCATCGTAGACCTGAAATAGCTATGGACGCGCAGGAAACGCTGCAAGAGATGGCGGACAAAATCCTGGCCAGTCCTGAGAACGTCAGCGAAGGAGGCACATTATTCAATGAGCGACGATCGCGAAGCGCTGTTCAGGGCGAAGCTACCAGAATTTACAGACGCGGAAGCGGCGAACCTGTTCAAACAGTATGGCCATGTAGTCAGCGTAGCAGGCCGGGAAGGGCCGCTAGGGGACACATTTTTAGTTAGCTTTGCTTCGGAGAAGGGTTTGACCGCCGGCCCCCTTGTTTTGAATTCGCTCGTAGCGAAGGCGTTGTGCAGACTTCTGATTGACAACGGTTTTGAGCCATAGCCGCGGCGAGTTTGGGAAAAGGGACAGCTGCGAACCGGACCATAGCTTGATCGAACCACGCCTGTAGTTCCGGCGATACGAGCTTTGCCAAACGTGCCGCTCTTGCCTCGGCGGCTGGTGTGCGCGATCTCATGAGGTCTCTCCAGGCGGCGGGGCGGGCTGCGTGGCCTTCGCCGCCACCCTCACATGTGACCAAAACCCGCCCCGTCCCACGCCGGCGAGGAGAGTAGCGGCGAGGACAGGGCGGGGAGCCACGGCGCCGACGAGACTGGGGCCCCGTCGACCGGGCAATGCAGGGGAGCACCCGGCGCTCCGCTGCGCGTGCGACGGCCTGAGAAGGAGTCCCTCACCCGCCGCTGCCGGGGTTTTTCTATCGCGGGCACTGGCCGGCTGATCCCGCCTTCGGCGCCGAAGCTCACGCGCCGAAGCTCAGTTCCGCTCACCCGGCTGGACGGTGCTCAACGACCCGGCCGCGTTGATGCGCCGCGCGGCGATGCACGTCGTCTTGCCGTGATCGATGGGGTCGATCGGCTCCAGCCCGCTACGTAGCGGCTCCCGGCTGCGGGCCTCGATCGCCACGTCGCTTTCGCTCGGCAGAGCGAAGATAAGGCCGGTTCGCACCAGCTCGGTATCCTTGTTGAACTCCAGCCAGTTCTCCCAGAGGTCCTTTGGCACCCCGTGGGTGATGCCGAACCCGCCGGGCACGTGGCGGCCCATCAGGTCGACGAGGTTCGAGGCCATGAAGCCGATGCCGCCGTTGCCGGCGACGGTGAACGATTCGCCCTCGATGGCGCGGCATACCCGCACCTGGCGCGAGCCGGTCGGCCCGACCTCGGTCTCGTCGCACCACCGGAAGCCACGCAGGATGAGGCCGTTCGGCAGCTTGCAGGCGACGGTGACGGTCGCGGTGCCGGTGGCCGGTGGTGAGGGGTCGGTCATATCTGGTCTCCTTCGGGGATGGGGGCGGCGGGGTTCTCGGCCAGCGCGGCGGCGGCGGCGCGCCAGCGCGCGATGAGGTCAGGGTCGTCGGGGTGGGATCGCGCGGCGTCCCAGTTGAACGGCAGGGCGTTTCCCGGGAACACCGCCAGGGCGGTCCTGAGGGCGGCGGCCGAGGCCGCGTGGTCGTGCATCGCGGCCAGCATCGAGGCGGCGGTCGGCCGCAGCGCCTCGCCGACGGCGGTGGTGCGGGCGGTGACGGCGGCGGCCAGGACGCGCTCTCGGCGCTCGATCTCCGCGTCGAGCAGCGCCTCGTCGGCCCAGATCGCGTCGCGGTGCGCCTCGGCGTCGGCCAGGGCCTGGCGCAGCTGCGCGATCGAGGGTCCCTCCTCGGCCGCGCCCAACAGCCGCGCTAGTCGGCGCTGCTGCCCGTCGCTTTCGGCGGCGTTCAACGCGGCGCGCGCCTCGTCCATGCGGGCGATGGCGGGCGGCAAGCTGGCATGGACGCGCTCACGCGCGGCGCGCGCTTGGGCGACAGCGGACCCGGCCACGGCGACGGCGGCGATCGCGGCGCGCAGGTCCTCGCGGTCGGGCGGCGGCGACGGCGGCACCGCCCTGAGGGTGGCCGGCATCAGCCTAGGACGCGGATGCGGCGGGCGGTCGGGATCAGGTCCTCGAAGGCGAACGCTGCGTCCTGGCCGAAGCGGCGGGGCCGGCTGCCGCGCGCGCGTTTGTCCCAGGCCTCGCGGTCGATCGGGTCCATCGTGCCGCCGGGCCGGGGCCGACCGGAAAACGGTTCCGGCTCGTCGCGGCCCATCCGGCGGCGACGGCGGTCGCCCGCCATCCGGTCGATCTGCGCCATCGTCTGGGAATCGACCTTGCCGCGCAACAACTGCTTGATCTCGTCCAGCAGGTCCTCGTCGTCCTCGCCTTCGACAACGCCGTTTTCGCGGGCGGGCGGGCTTTCCTCGTCAGCGTCGCCTTCGAGTGCCTCGAGAAGATCCGTCAAGTCGTCGAGGTCGGCGTCCATCGCCAGCTTGCCGCGCGTCGCCTTGCGGACGCGGCGGGCAATCTGCGGGAGCATCCCGGCAAAGTTGCCGTCGGTGACGCCCTCGGTGATCGCGGCCAACGAGGGCAACTTCGCATCGTGCGCGAGACGCGGGGTGAGGTACGTGATCAGCGCGCCGGCAATGACGGCCGCCTGGCGAGCCGGGCGCGATCCCGGTCGGGACGCGCCGCCGTAAATCGGGTGCAAGTTCATCGTGGGTCCTTTCCTAGTGGTGGTGGGCTGCGAGGTCGAAACTGGTTGGGCGCGCGGCGGGTCGTTCGGCGGCGCGCTGTAAGGTCTCGGCGGTGATGTAAAGCGGGTGGTGCGCGGCGGGCGCGGCAGGCGCGGCGGCAGGCGCGGCACCAGACATGTAATTGGTCTTTTCGCGGCTGGTGGCGTCGGCCGGCAAATCCGCCAAGGTGCGTGGGACGCGAACGCCGGGGGGGAGTCGCGAATTCGCCAGCACCTCGGAGGATACGACTAACGACTGCTTTGCACGGTCATTCAGCAGCGCAATGACCGCGCATGTCGCGTTCGCGATGTCGTCATGGGCGTTCTTAGACCTGCCGTGGTCAACGCGGTCATGACCGGAACTCGTTGGCCTGCGTTCCAACGAAACGAGCTGATGAATAAGGCGCGGCTCGTCGGGCAGGCGGACGCGGCCCGCAGTGAATGGCGCGAGGGCGTTTAAGTAGATTTCGGAACGACTAAGCCGAAAGTCAGCACCCTTAACCCGCACGCCGATCTCTCGTGAGGTCAAACCGCGCCGGCGAAAGCCGCTCACCGCGAAATCGGCTGCGTAATCGTCGTGATAAATCACCGTGGTGCGGTAGTCGTGGGCGATCTGCGCGACTTCATCCATCGCCACTTCGACGTCGAACGGCGCGCGGCGCTCATGGATGCGATCAATAATGATGAGATCGTTTTCGAGATGCCCCACGGCGCAGGTAAACGCATCGCCGCGACCACCGCTGGGATCGGCCGCCATGAGGTACCGTGTGCCGACACGGGGGAAATTGATGCGGCGGTCCTTCTCGACGGCCGCACCGACCAGGGCTGCGTCGTACATGTCGGTCAGATCGTCGCGCCAGCGGCTCAACCACTCTGAACCGGCGGCCTCGGGATCGAGCTGCATTTGGCGTTCGATCTCGGCCTGCGCCTCGGGCTCGGCTAGACAGGGGTTGAGGGCGACGCTAGGCGCGAGGATCGCCAGCGCGTCATCGCTGTTTTGGCCCAGGTAGGAAGCGATCTTGTCGTGTAACAATCCCGCGCGGCGATGGACGGTCGAGATGCCGACGATCATCCCGCCACTTCGCTGGAGCGTGATCATGGAGGGCAGGATCGCGTTGTAAATCGCGGTATCGGGATTCTGGTACTGCTCGTCGCGCCAGAAGGCGACCTCGTCGAAGATCGCGGCGGCAACCGTCTTCCCACGGATGTGGCGGAAAGAATTCGTCGCGACAACGATCTCGACGTTGTTGGACAGGACGACGGTGTCGTCCGTCGCGCTCCGCACCAGCGCCTTGAGAACCGGGATTTGCTCGAAATAGCCACGAATGTAGCCAAACACGATCGCTGCCTGCTCGCGTGTGCAAGCGAGACAGACGATCGAAGCTACCTCGCCGCGGCGCAGGCTCGGAGCGAAGTTGCCGTACACGGCGAGATAAGTCGCGATCGCGGAGGCGACGCTGTCCTTACCGCCTCGGCGACCCACGCCGAGCCACAACTCCCGCACCCGGCGATGTGGCGGGTCGCGGCTGGCCAGTTCGCGGAACCGCGCGACCTCGGCGTCGGTCATTTGCTCGGCGAAGGCGCCCTTGAGCACGTTCTTCCACGCGTCCCAGGACGGCGCGGCGAAGTCGCTGCCGAGTAGATTCTGGTCGTTTAAGAATTTGCCGAGGCTAATCGTCATCCGGCGCACGCGCGAAAGTCGACGGGCCGACGCTCAGCGATGGTGATCAAGAGTTCGGCGGCGCTGAGTTCGCGGATCGCCGTCGCGCCGTTGAGATGCCATTGCGGCGGCAGGAACCAGCTATAAGCGTCAAAGACCAAATCGAGCCGATGGCGGTTGCGGTCGATAGCGGCGCGCGCGGCGGCGCGCTCCTCGGGCGTCTTGGCGGCGGCGAAGCAGGCCTCGGCGCCCCGAAGCCAGTCGGTCAGCACGTGGACAGCGCTCACGTCACGCCGCCTCATCGCTGGCGGCGGCGCGTTCCTCGGCGGCGAGCATCCGGGCGTACTCGAGCGCATCAATCTGCCGCTCGGAAGCGGGTTCGCCGAGGCGCGTCAGAAGGCGGCCCATGAGGCCAACCCACGCCAGGTAGACCCGTGAATCCTGTTCCGTCATGCCGCCCTGGGCGACCTTGGTATCCATCAGCGCGATCCGCACCTTGAGCCAGGCGCAACGCTCGATGATCGCGGCTTGCGGGATGCTGGGCGTCCCGCCGACATGAGTGATCAAGTCGGCGCGGAACTCGTTGTAGAGCTTCGCCTCGTAGGTTCGCCCATCCAAGTAACCGAGACGATGCCGGCGGCTATGGGGGCCAAGTCCGCGGGTTTTCATGCGCGCTATCAGCGCCTAGTTGCTACGGATACTTTACATATTTTATACAAAGGTCAAAGCAGTGTAAACAAAATCAACTGTTTACTGGTGTACAGGCGTGTTTATTACCGCCTTGCAGAGGCGACTACGTTTAGAATTCGCGTGCGGTGGCCGGATACAAGTATTGAGATCGAACGCTGCCGGAGTTGCGGGCTTTATGTAACTCGTCTGTTGAGATAGTTGCTCGCCGTGACCCGGCCGGCGGCGCGATCGGCGGCGGAAGTACGGAAATGGCGGATAGGTGGTTGTCTTCGACGCAAGCCTAACGCCCAACCCAATTCTCACCGGGCTAATCCGTACGCGCAGTTGTATGCGTCACGGCCCCGAAATACGGTACCCGGGTCATCAACTTTCGCGCTTGGGAACCTCCGGTGATCTTCCTAACCGGGGCGCGATGGAAGGGCGATGATAGAACCCCGCTCTAACCCAGCGGGGTTCTTTTTATTGCGCCGACGCGCGCGGATAAAAGTATCTTTGTGGCGTCTAGGTGAAATTTGCCGGGGCAGCCGGGCCGGGCGCTGCCCCTAGGGTCGGATCAATGGCGGGAGATGCCGTGTCGAGGCAGTCCCATCGGTCCTCGTACGGTAGGACCGCCCTCACGCTCATGAAACTGTGAGCGTATAATTCCGATGGCTGGTGGATGTGTTTGGCAAGATCCCTGTTCTTTGCGATAAAAAAACGCACAGGGTTTTTCAGTTCAACAGACCCCAGAAGCACGTAGATGGTTATTATCTCTAGAGACCCATAAGTAAAATCATCAACCTTTAAATGCCACGGTTCTCTTTCAGTGGTTCTGATGTGAATTTTTTGTAACGCCGAGTCGGCAGTATAGCCAACCAGCAATTCATAATCTTTGGTATTACGGTCGGCCAACTGCGCATCAAACCCTCGCCTCAGCAATTCGCCCATGACAAAGTATTCTCCGGCGTTGCCGGTTAGCTTGCCAAATTTTCGTCTTTTAAATGCGTCGCTGAGCATCTCGGCCTCCTAATATCAGACCAATTTTACGACGTTTTTAGGAATCCTATTAGTCCCCGTCAGTGGTATCTCAAATGGCGAGCAAAATGTGAAGCGGGGTGCGGTCTTTGGCATCCTTTAGTTTCATTGGACGCAACTTTTACAGTCTTCGGTTCACTTATATCCTGTCATCGCAATCGAACTTCAAACCGATCCACCTAACCAGACCGAGGTATTAATATTCATGTCCCCTTCGCCCAGAGGGCCTGCTGTAACGCGGTGTAACGCGTTACTTGCTATCGTATATATCGCGACGCAAATAGGGGGACCCTTCCGGGGAAATACAAAAAATTTAGTGGGAGGAAGGATGGCAAGTAACGCGTTACACCGCGTTACACCCAGCCGGGGAACTCACCATCTCTTTGCCTCTTCATCACTCAGCATCAACACCCCTTGGTCGCCCTTTAGCCCGATCCCCTCGTAGTACCGTTCCATCCCATGTTGCGTTCGCCGTTGCTTAATTACGATGCCCGGGAACGCGGCGCGGAGGTTCCGGCCGAACGACTGCCGATCGCCGGAATGTTGGCGCCTTTGCTCCATGCACCATTCCTCCCAAAGGAGGAAAAGTTGGGTCACTTCGACCGACCTACCCGGTCCGACATCGCAGCGATCCCGCAGGAACGCGCCGATTGGCGATCCGAGGTCCTCAAGCTCGCCCACGACCTCCATTGCTGAGGCTGGCTGAACAAAGTGCCCACGGTCGCGTAGGCGGCGCCAACCCTCGATCGCCCAGTTGAGGATGCCGGGCAGTTCGGCCAGCAACCGGTTCGTCAGCCCTGGGTCCTCGCGCCCAAAGAAGCTTTCGGTCAGCACCAGGACGATGAACCGTGATGCGAGGGCACCCGACGCATCGTTGAGGCGCGGCAACTCGTTCGTCAACACCAAGAACCGCGTCGCCAGCCGCCCGGTCCAGGCGTCGCGGTACTTGCGATCGATCGTGATACCATCCTCGCCAGTGATCGACAGCAGTCGTTCGGCGACCACGGCCTGATCGGTTCGCCCGCTCAGCCGCGCGTCGGAGACGATGCCGACGCGCTTTCCGATCAACGGCTGAAGTCCGAAGTTGGTCCCCAGGCTCGCGAGCGTCGGCGAAACGGTGTTCTCCTTGCCGACCATCTCCGTCAGCACCCGCGCGATGGTGCCCTTACCGGACCGTTTTGGACCGACCAGCAAGAACGCCTTTTGCTGCGACGTATCAGCCCCGAGCGCGTACCCGAATATCTCCTGGAGCGTCGCGATCGACTCGACGTCGTCACCCCAAAGCTGTCCCAAGAACGCTGACCACTCGGTCGGCGACGGTGCCCCCGGATCAAAGGCGAATTGGAGCGCGTTGTGCGTGAAGTAGACCGGCGTATGGGCCAGCAGCGCCGTCGTCGGCAGGTGGAGCAGCCCGTTCGCGCAGGCGATGACATCACCCGGTTCGGGTTCCTGCCGCCGATCAAGCCACGCCGGTGCCTCGACCATCAGCGGCAGCAGCGCGTCGGCGCGGAGGGCATCGAGGACGTTGTTGACCAGGGCGGTGTTCGGTTTAACCGAGACGATCTTCCACTCGCCCGTCTCTTTGTCCTTCACCGATGCGACGCACTCGTTGAGAAAACAATAGACGGCGGCGCGCACCTCGGAGCCGTCGGCCTCGGGGTAAGCCGCGCCGTTCCAGGCATAGAAGCCGCCCCGATGGTGAAAGAGGGTCGGCTCGTCGTCGACGTCGAAACGCAGCTTGCGGAACAGACGGGCAGTCGCCAAAGGGGCCTTCGGGTCGATTTTGTATGGCGGCGCGATGACGATCCGGTCGGCCTTGTCCCAGATGCGCTTCAGCTTCCGTTCGCCGTTCGCCTCGCCCTTTTCGCGCACCCAATCCGCGGTCTCGGGGTCGTTGCGCAGCGCGGCGCACATCTCCTCGTAGGATCGCCCGGCTCGGCGCATCGCCAGGCCTCTTCGAAACGCGACGCCGGAGCGTGAGTCGTCGTTGGCCGGCGGCGTCGCATCCTCGGGTACGGCATGTTGCGAGGCGAGAGCCGGCCCCGCCGCGCGTATTAGCCATTGAACGGCGGCGGCGTTGACCACTCGAAGTTCGTTCGGCGCGCCGTCGAGCCGCTGTTCCGTGACCGTGAAGTAGCGTCGCCCGGTGAACAACTCGATGGCGGGAGGATGGTCACCGCCGCCGCCGGTCCATTTGATGCCATCCGCCTCGGGATCACCGCGCAGAGCGCGAATTTCCTTGCGGATGACGTCGCGATCACCAATCCCCATGCGGGCGAAAATCTTGAAGCCGGTCCCGCTGGGCGATATCTCGGTGTAGCTGCCGATGCCGTCGATGACCTCGCGCGCCCAGTCCGCGATGTTGCCATCGGCTTTGGCGCGGCAGGTGTCGAGGTCGATACCGACAAGGGCGAGGCCGCCGCCGAGATGATCTGCCAGGTTGATCCCGATGCCGGCGAGACCGTGGGTTTGCGCGCGCTTTTCGGCCGCAGCACGACATCCCCATGTCGCCGGGTCGTTGGACTTGGCGCCGTACCCGGTCGCCGGGTTAACCGGAACCTTGGTAGGCTTGCCGCCGCGCTCTTCGTAGCGCCACGAGACCCACAGCGGGAGGTCGGCCAGTTCGCTAAAGGGGCTCGCCGGCATCGGTTCGACCATCGTCGGCTCGGAGGCGCTCAATGTGGCCTCCTGGTGATCGTGACGGTGCACCAACCGCCGGGGTTGCGGTCGAGGCGTAGGCCGCCGATCTCGCGCCCGACGATCCCCAGCATCCAGCGCAGCACATCGCGCTCGTTGCCTGCTGAAAGCCTGAGGCGGCCGTGAGGGCGGCGGTCAATCCGCAGTTGGCCGAGAAACCGCAGCGCCGCCATCATCTCCGGTCGGTACGGCGCGGCAACCGCGATGTTGATCTCGTCAAATTCGTCCGTCGGCCAGCGCCGGTGCGGCGCCGCGAGCAATACCGCCGAGGCGTCGCCGCTCGCGACAATTGGCCCGAGACGCGCCATAAGTGCACGGTCATCGCGCCGGGTTTTCGCAACCAACACCTTCAAGTAATCGGCGGACGCGGGTGGTTGTTCAATTCTTCCGATAAGGGACAAAGCGTGCCTCCAGCCGGCGGCGCGCTTTGGTGTTTACCTGACCCGCGAACCGGGGTAGGTTAGTACCGCTCGTGCCACCGAGCATCCGTATGATCTTGAACAGACAAATACCCCGGCGATTCACCCCCGCCGGGGTATTTGCGTTACGCTGCATCGGCCGTTGCGGCCTCGCACTGACGCCGGTAAGCATCGGCAGCTTCGACGCTGATCAAGGTGCGGGACCCGAGTTTCATTCTCTTCGGGCCGTCACCTCGACGCCAAAGATTGTAGAGTGATCCTCTACAAATTCCATGGGCATCACAATATTCATCCACCGAATATGCCAATCTCGGCGTAATTATATTTTCGGAGTACCTGGGCATAAGTTGGCTCCCGTCGCAGCAGTTACATGCGCGGGCACACAATATTAGGCGCGGCTAAGCGCGTAAAAAGGTGTTAATTACCCTTTTCCGCAGGGGTATTTTTGCCTTAAAGCGGCCTCCGCGACCTTCGCCTGAGGTCCGGCGCTCGCCTTGATACCCAACGCGCCGAAGATTTTCCTCACCAAATCTACGAAATCCCCCTTCCCCTCATGGGAGGCATAAGCATCGACGGTGACCGTAGGACGCTTGAGGGTAAGATGGCGGTAGTACTCCCCGGCGGCTATCGCGATGGCGCGGGCTGCTGCTTTTTCGGGCCGGCCCGCCTTCCTGAGGCTACCGACATTCGTGACCCCGTGCAGCGCTCGGAGTTTCAACTGGGCCAATTCGCCGGGTTTGCCGGGTTTGCCGGGTCGGAAGCCCATCGCTTCAACGGCCGGCCCGTGCATCTCGTCAAGCGCTTTGAATAATTGGGTAAGTTCTTTCTTCGTAGCGACGCCGCCGACGGTCTGGGCCAGTCGCTCCACTGCGGTTTCGTAGATCGGCGGTACCTCAACCCTGTCGACCCGGCGCATCCGAGCAAGCTCGCGGGCGATTACGGGGATGAGACTTCGCCATGAAATAGCACCGCCGGGGTTTTCCGCGTTCGGCAGCGCCCGGAAGGCCGCTTCGATCCGCTCCTGCTGTTCCGCGTACTTCACGTCGCGCCCCGCACAGCCGCTATTGCCGCCACGTTGCCCCCGCCACCCATCCCAAACCGCGGCGCCGCCGCCCTGATCGCGTCGGCGACGTAAGACTCACTGAGATGGCCGTAGTGTATTTCGACCATCCGCGTGTCTATATGGCCGAGATTCTTCGCGACAACCAGCAGCGGCGCGCCGGCCATGACGGAGTGGCTCGCGTAGCTATGCCGCAGGCAATGGAAGTTGGCCGGCGGCTCGATCCCAGCACGTTTGCAGGCAATCAGGATCGGCTTATTCTGATGATTCTGTCCCCAGCGCCCACCATCTGCCTTGCGTAACATCAGATCGGTGCCGAGGCGGCCAGCGGCCAGCCGCGCGAACAGGTCAATTCCTTCGTCGTTGAGGACGACGTGGCGTCCTCTGCCGCTCTTGCTGGTGCGAATGTGCAGGGTGCCGCTATCGGAATTGAAATCACTTACCTGCAGCGCGGCCAACTCGCCGAAGCGGCAACCGGTAGCCAGCGCAGCGCGCACCAGATCCCGGAACTCGCCCTCTGCCGCGTTGATAAGGCGCCGGCATTCGTCAATCGTCAGGTAGCGAATCCGCGCCGCGCCTGCCTCCTTGAACGGCTTGACGCGGCGCCAGGCATAGTCGCCCGCGATCTTGCCATTGCGCCATCCGCGGTTCAGCGCAGCACGCAGAACGCTAAGTGTCCTGTTGGCCGAGTTCCGGCGCCTGCGCCGCTGTTCATCGTCAGTCCGGTCGAGATCTCGGTGTTGCTGGGCTGCGCCCTTTTTCGTGCGTACCCGCGCTGGGGTCTCGGCCATCTGCACCAACCAGCCCGTAATATCGGCCGTGGTTAGGTTGGAACAAACGGTATCGCCCAGCGTAGGCAGGATAAGCGCATCAATGCGGGCTTGTGCGTCACCCGCCGATTTTCGCTCGGTTTCGAGGTACCTCAGATATTCATCAAGGCAAACCTTCACGGTATACGGCCCGCCATCAGCAGACAGCCCCTTCGCGGTGCGCTCGAGCGCTACCCGTTTTTCGCGAGCAATAGCTTGGGCTTCGCCGAAGTTCAAAATGGCCACACCGTCGGCGTCGGCGATGTCGTCAGCCGTGCCGATCGTTTCTACCCGGTAGACGTCGGCTGCGCGCCACCGCATCACCCATTTTCCACCTTTTTTGCCCTTGCGGTATCCAAGGTGCAGCCCTTGGTCGAGACCGCACCAATGCGGCACTCCGCTGCGGGCTAACCGAGACCGAGCCGTCCTTGTATCAAGGGCTGAATTCCGAACTGTCCGCGCCAAGCCAGCCTCCGTTTTGTATAATTTTTGTATAATATACGACGACATACGGAGGTGTACAGCGGTAAACAATAACACTGCTAAAATCGTTATATCATAGGGTTACGGTGCGCACGAATAGGCACAAATGTACGGAATTATCGCGTTATGCACGAGGTAAACGCCGTCATCGTCACAGATGTCCCCGCGCGCCTCGATCGGCTGCCATGGTCGCGCTTTCACACGCTGGTCGTCGCGGCGCTGGGCATCACCTGGATTCTCGACGGGCTGGAGGTCACGCTTGCCGGCTCGATGGCCGGTGCGCTGCAGCAGAGCCCGGTGCTGCATTTCACCGCCGTCGAGATCGGCGCGGTCAGCAGCTCCTATCTCGCCGGCGCGGTGTCGGGCGCCTTTCTCTTCGGCTACCTGACCGATCTTTTCGGCCGCAAGAAGCTCTTCATGGTCACGCTTGGCGTCTATCTGGCGGCGACGGCGGCGACGGCGTTCTCATGGGATTTCGCCAGCTTCGCGCTGTTCCGCTTCCTCACCGGGGCGGGGATCGGCGGCGAATACGCGGCAATCAACTCGGCGATCCAGGAGCTGGTGCCGGCGCGATTTCGCGGCCGCACCGATCTCGCGATCAACGGCAGTTTCTGGATCGGCGCCGCGCTCGGCGCCGTGGGCGCGGTGACGCTGCTGCAGCCCGGCAGGCTGCCGCCCGATTGGGGCTGGCGCGCCGCGTTCGGCATCGGCGCGGTGCTGGGGCTGCTCATCCTGCTGCTGCGCCGCTGGGTCCCGGAAAGCCCGCGCTGGCTGATGCTGCACGGCCGGCTCGACGAAGCGAACGGCGTGGTCGCAGAGATCGAGAAGCGGGTCGCCGGGCACCGCTTGCCCAAGCCGCAAGGCACGATCCGCCTCGCCGTCTCGCCACGCTATTCGGTGGCGCGCATGGTGCTGGCGATCGCCCGCGACTATCCAAGCCGCGTCGTCCTAGGGCTGGTGCTGATGACCGCCCAGGCGTTCTTCTACAACGCGATCTTCTTTTCCTATGCGCTGGTGCTGACGCGGTTTTACCAGGTGCCGGCGGCGGCGATCGGCTGGTACATGCTGCCGTTCGCGCTGGGCAATTTTGCCGGGCCGCTGGTGCTCGGTCCGCTGTTCGACAGTATCGGGCGCAAGCCGATGATCGCCGCGACCTACGCGATTTCCGGCGTGTTGCTGACCGGCGCCGCCATCCTCTTCCGCGACGGGCTGGTCGGCGCGCCGATGCTGACACTGTGCTGGACCGGCATCTTCTTCTTCGCCTCGGCGGCGGCGAGTTCGGCCTATCTGACGGTCAGCGAGAGCTTCCCGCTGGAGGCGCGCGCCCTGGCGATCGCCTTCTTCTACGCGGTCGGCACCGGTCTCGGCGGTATCGTGGCGCCGCTGTTCTTCGCCATGCTGATCGGCACCGGCCAGCGCGGCCAGGTCTTTCTCGGCTATCTGCTCGGCGCCGGGTTGATGATCGGCGCGGCGGTCGTCGAGCTCTTCCTCGGCGTCAAGGCCGAGCGCCAGCCGCTGGAAAGCGTCGCCCCGCCGATGTCCGCCGTTTCCCGCTGAACTTGGCGGGTTTGATGCCTATATCTTCAACCCATGCCGATCGCCGCGCCGCGCCCCGAAAGCTGGATCCGCGCGGTCCCCGGCGGGCTTTATTGCGCGCCCGGCGATTTCTTCATCGATCCGACCCGCGCCGTCGACCGCGCCGTGATCACTCACGGCCATGGCGACCACGCGCGGCCGAACAACCGGCACGTGCTCGCGACCGCCGAGACGATCGCGATCATGCAGGCGCGTTACGGCGAAACCGCGGGCGGGGCATTGCAGCCGGTGCGCTACGGCGAGACGGTGACGATGAATTCGGTTTCGGTGACCTTGGTGCCGGCCGGGCATGTCCTCGGCAGCGCCCAGGTGGTGCTGGAGCATCAGGGCAGCCGGGTCGTCGTCTCGGGCGACTACAAGCGGCGCCGCGACCCGACCTGCGCGCTGTTCGAGCCGCAATCCTGCGACGTCTTCATCACCGAGGCGACCTTCGGCTTGCCGGTGTTCCGCCATCCGCCCGACGCCCATGAGATCGGCCGGCTGCTGCACTCGCTGCGGCTGTTCCCCGAGCGCTGCCACGTCGTCGGCGTCTATGCGCTCGGCAAGTGCCAGCGCGTCATCGGCCTGTTGCGCGAGGCGGGTTACGACGAGCCGATCTATATCCACGGTGCCCTGGCCGCGCTCTGCGAGCTTTACGAGAGACTCGGCGTCCGCCTCGGGACGCTGCTGCCGGTCATGGGCGCGGCCAAGGACGAGCTCGCCGGCAAGATCGTGCTGGCGCCGCCGGGCGCCACCGCCGACCGCTGGTCGCGGCGCCTGCCCGATCCCCTCACGGCGATGGCGTCGGGCTGGATGCGGGTCAAACAAAGGGCGAAGGCGCGCGGGGTCGAGCTGCCGCTGGTCATCTCCGACCACGCCGATTGGGACGAGCTGACCCGGACGCTGCACGATACCGGCGCGCCGGAAATCTGGGTCACCCACGGCAACGAAGAAGCGCTGGTCCATTACGCGACCAAGGCCGGGATGAAGGCCCGGGCGCTGGCTCTGGTCGGCTACGAGGACGAGGAGGAGTGAGCGGCCGGGATCAGGTGAACGCGGCCGGCGACCGCCCGGATCTTGCCCGGCGCGGCCCGCCAGATCGCCGCGGCCGACATCACGTTGAGGCCGATGCAAATCCAGAAGGCCGGCGCGTAGCCGCCGGTGAGGTCGTGCAGCATGCCCGCGATCCAGGGTCCCGCCGCGCCGCCGAGGATCGCCGCCAGCATCACCATCCCGAAGATGCCGCCGTAATGTTTGCCGGCGAAGATTTCCGCCGGCATCGGTCCCATCACCGAGGTGAGGCTATAGCCGAGCGTCCCTTGCGCCACGACCGTCACCCATAGCAGCGCCATCGCCGGGTGGCCGGGAAGTGCGATCAATGCCAGGCAGCACAACACGAACCCGCCATTGCCGATCGTCCACACCCATTCGCGGCCGATCCGGTCGGAGAGGTGGCCGAGCGCGATCTGCCCGGGCACCGCGACAAGGCTCACCAGGCCCAGCGCCCAGGCCGCGTCCGACGCGGAGAAGCCGATCTCGGTGAGGTATTTGGTTTGGTGCACCTGCACCGCATACCAGGTGAACAAGCTGCCGAAATAGCCGAGCGCGAGCCACCAGAAGCGGCTCGTCCTGAGCGCGCGGCCGAGCGTCCAGTCGACCGCCGCCCAGGCGGGGTCGACGATGTTCGCCGGTCCGCTGCCGGCCGGGCCGGCTGAGCGGGCGCCATCGGGTTTGAGACCGATATCCTCGGGCCGGTGCTTCAGCAGCAGGTTCAGCGGCCCGAGCAGCGCCAGCACGAGAAGCCCGAGCATCCAGCACGCCTCGCGCCAGCCCCTCTCGGCGATCAGCGATTGCAGCCACGGCAGGATCGCGATCGAGCCGATGCCAACACCGGAGAAGGCGATGCTGATCGCCAGACCGCGGCGGCGCTCGAACCAGTTGGGCAGATAGATCGACTGCGTCGTATAGGCGAGGCAATTGACCCCGCCGCCGCACAGCGCGCCGAGCGTCAGGTAAAGCTGCCAGGGCTGCCGGACCAGGGTCGCGAGCAACAGGCCGGCCCCATCGTGACCACGCCGGCCTCGACGACGAGACGGGGCCCGCGGCGGTCGATCAGCCGCCCGACAATGGGCGTGATCAGCGCCGACAGCAAAAATCCGAACGAGAACGCGCCGGCCGTCACCCCGCGGTCCCACCCGAATTCGCCCAATATCGGCGGGTAGAGCAGCGAGAACGCGGTGCGGGCGTTGACCCCGACCGCCATCGTCACGAACGAGACCCCGACCAGCACCCAGCCGTAGAAGAACGGCAGGCGCGGCGGGTTTCGTATCGAAGCTCGGTCGGTCATCGGCTCATGTCGGAGGTTACGGCAATCGGCGCGGAGAGAATGCCCGGTTGTTGCGGTGTTATACTTCGACAGATGACCGCATCGACGGATCGACAATTCGGCCGCGATCTAACCGTCGCGGATTGCCCGGCGTGAACCGCTTCGCCGAGCTGCTCGACGCGCTGCTGTTCACCCCGTCGCGCAACGGCAAATTGCGGCTGATGGCGGAGTATTTCGCGACCCAGCCGGATCCCGAGCGCGGCTGGGCGCTGGCGGCACTGACCGGCGAGCTCGTCTTCGCCGAGGCCAAGCCCGGCCAGGTGCGGGCGCTGGCGATGGCGCGGGTCGATCCGGAGCTCTTCGCCTGGTCCTACGATTTCGTCGGCGACCTCGCCGAGACCGTGTCGCTGATCTGGCCGGAACCGTCGCCCGTACCCTCACCCATCTCCGGGCTGCGCCCGGAGCCACCCTCTCCCGCAATGCGGGAGAGGGGTTTTTCGGTCGGAGCGGATAGCCCCTCTCCCGTGTCACGGGAAAGGGAGGGGCCCACGGCGGAGCCGTGGGAGGGTGAGGGTGGGGCGCCTACTCTCTCCGAGATCGTCGACACGTTGCGCACCGCCGGGCGGGCCGAGGTCGGTGCGCACCTCGCCTCGTGGCTCGACCGGCTCGACGCGACCGGGCGCTGGGCGCTCCTGAAGCTGGTCACCGGCGCGCTGCGCATCGGGGTGTCGGCGCGGCTCGCCAAGGTGGCGCTCGCGGAATGGGCGGGGGTCGAGATCGGCGAGATCGAGGAGGTCTGGCACGGGCTCGCGCCGCCCTATCTACCGCTCTTCGCCTGGCTCGACGGCAGGGAGGCGCGGCCCGCGATCGGCGAATTGCCGAACTTCACCCCGCTGATGCTATCGCAGCCGCTCGAAGAGGAGGAATTGGCAGGGCTCGACCCGGCCGCGTACTTCGCCGAGTGGAAATGGGACGGCATCCGCGTGCAGCTGGTCGCGCGCTACGGCGAGCGGCGGCTCTATTCGCGCTCGGGCGACGAGATCGGCCCGGCCTTCCCGGACATCATCGCCGCGGCCCCCGACGACATCGCGCTCGACGGCGAGCTGCTGGTGATCCGCGACGGCGAGGTCGCGCCGTTCAACGATCTGCAGCAGCGCCTCAACCGCAAGACCCCGGGCGCGAAGATGCTGAGCGACTTCCCGGCTTCGGTGCGGCTCTACGACATCCTGCGGCTCGGCGACGCGGATCTGCGGGCGCTGCCGCTCGCCGAGCGGCGCTACCGGCTCGACGCGTGGTACGGCAACGCGCCGCGCGACCGGCTCGATTTGTCGCCGCTGGTGCCGTTCGAGAGCTGGGACGACCTCAAGCAATTGCGCGACGGCGCGCGCGCCAACGGGATCGAGGGGCTGATGCTGAAGCGGCGCGACTCGCCCTATCTGTCCGGCCGCCCGAAAGGTCCGTGGTTCAAGTGGAAGCGCGGCGCGCTGACCATCGACGCGGTGCTGATGTACGCGCAGCGCGGCCACGGCAAGCGCTCGTCGTTCTATTCCGACTACACCTTCGGCGCCTGGCGCGACGACGCGCTGGTGCCGGTGGGCAAGGCGTATTCGGGCTTCACCGACGACGAGCTGCGCCTCCTCGACAAATGGGTGCGCGACAACACCGTCAACCGCTTCGGCCCGGTGCGCGAGGTGGCCCCCGGGCTCGTGCTGGAGATTGCCTTCGACAGCGTGCACCGCTCGACGCGGCACAAATCGGGGGTGGCGATGCGCTTCCCGCGGGTTCACCGCATCCGCTGGGACAAGCCGTTTTCCGAGGCGGACACCTTGGAGAACCTCGAACGGCTGGTGACCTGAGTCAGGCGAGCAACGCGTTGGCGGCGAGGCCGGCGGCGGTCGAGGCCGCGTTGGCGATCAGCGAGACGAGGAGAGCCCGCCGCCAGGCGAGCGGCACGATCACGCGATAGGCGACGCCCTCGGCGAAGACGACCCCCGCCTCGATCAGCGCCACCGCCGCGCCGTAGCCGGTGACGAGCGTCAGCGGCGGCACGGTGCGCCAGACGACCGGGTGGGTTATCAGCGTTCCGACGGTGGCGGCGAGCGCGGCCCGCCACCCGCTGCCCCAGCCCGATACATGCATCGCGGCGAGGGCGACGATTGCCTCGATGACGATCGACAATAAAAGAGCGGCAGTTTCCGACATTGAAAATTTTCCGCCCGGTGCGAATCAGGGTTGTAATCGCTGGCCAATGCACGATATGGGGCCGGTTCCGAAATTTCGGCGCCAAGGGGCACCATCGAACAGGGAGGAGCGGGCATGAACGCGACCCTCACTCTCGTCGATCTCGCCGGAACGATAGCGCTCCTCCTCTGGGGCGTGCACATGGTGCAGACCGGGATCCAGCGCGCCTTCGGGCCCAATCTGCGGCGGCTCCTCGGACGCGCCTTCGGCGACCGCTTCCGCGCGTTTGCCGCCGGGCTCGGCGTCACCGCGATCCTGCAGTCGAGCACCGCGACGGGGCTGATGGCGGCGAGCTTCGCCGCCGGCGGGCTGGTCGACCTGGTGCCGGGCCTGGCGGTGATGCTCGGCGCCAATGTCGGCACGACCCTGATCGTGCAGGTGCTGTCCTTCGACATATCGAAGGTCGCGCCGCTCTTCGTGCTGATCGGCGTGGTGCTGTTCCGCCGCGGCACGCAATCGCGTCCTCGCGATCTGGGGCGCGTGGCGATCGGCCTCGGGCTGATGCTGTTCGCCTTGCAACAGCTGTTGATTTTGGTCACCCCCTACGAGGACGTGCCGAGCCTGCGGATGCTGCTGGGCGCGATCGCCACCCAGCCGCTGATCGACGTGATCCTGGCCGCGGTCGTCACCTGGGCGGCGCATTCGAGCGTCGCCACGGTGCTCCTCATCGTCTCCTTCGCGGCGAAGGGCGTGGTGCCGCCGGACGCCGCCTTCGCGCTGGTGCTGGGGGCCAATCTCGGCACCGCGCTCAACCCGCTTCTGGAAGGCGCGCACGGCGGCGATCCGGTGTCGAAGCGGCTGCCGGTCGGCAATCTGGTCAACCGCCTTATCGGCGTCGTGCTGGCGCTGGCGGCGATGAACTGGATCGGGCCGTGGATGGTGACGATGGAACCGGATCCCGGTCGCGCGGTCGCCGATTTCCACACGCTATTCAACCTCGCGACGGCGGTGCTGTTCCTGCCGCTGCTCGGGCCGTTCGCGCGCCTCCTGGTCAAGGCGCTGCCGGCGCGCGCCGCCGCCGCCGACCCGTCAAAGCCGATCTATCTCGACGAGGATGCGCGCGAGATGCCGTCGATCGCCCTGGCGGGCGCGGCGCGCGAGGCGCTGCGCATGGTCGACGTGCTGGCCGAGATGCTGCGCGGCGGGTGCGACGGGCTCGATCGCGGCGACCGCAAGGCGCTCGCCGAGTGCAAGCGGCTCGATACCGTGCTCGACCGGCTCAACGGCGCGCTCAAGGAATATCTCGCCGCGCTGGAGCCCGACACGCTGCGGACCGAGGACGACCGGCGCCTGCTCGAAATCCTCGCCTTCGCCACCAACCTCGAACATGCCGGCGACATCGTCTCGAAAGGGCTCGTCGGCTTGGCCACCAAGCGGCTGCGCCGCGGCCTTGCCTTCTCGGTCGAGGGGCAGGCCGAAATCCGGTTGATGCTCGACCGGCTCGACGGCAATCTGCGCACCGCGGCGGCGGTGTTCATGACCGACGATCCGCGCGCCGCCCGCAGGCTGCTGGCCGAGGAGGAAGTCTTCCGCGACCTCGAGGCGCGCGCCACCGAAGGCCACTTCGCGCGCATCCGCGCCGGCCGGGTCGAGAGCCGCGAAACCAGCGCCTTGCACCTCGACGTGCTGCGCGACCTGAAGCGCATCAATACGCATTTGACCGCGGCGGCCGACCCGGTGCTCGACCGCATGGGCGAATTGTTGCCGAGCCGGCTGCGGCAGGAACAGTCCGCCGGCGATCCCTGACGCCCCCATCCCAATCCTCCCCCGCTTGCGGGGGAGGGAGTGCGACGGCGCTTGCCGGTTCCCGCCCCGGCAAGCGGGGGAGGGCCGGGGTGGGGGCTTACTCCGCCGCCTGGCTGACCACGAGGTTGCCGTCGTCGTCGACCGCGAGGCCGGTCTTGCGCGCCAGCTTGATAACCGAGGGGTGCCAATCGACCTTGCCGGGGTCGGGGCCGCCGACGACCGCGATCAGGGTCGCCTCGGGGTCGTCGCTGGCGCTGCGGAAGCCGCGATAGATGCCGATCGGCACGTTGACGATGTCGCCCGGCTGCAAGGTCACGACCCGCTCCGCCTCGCCTTCGAGCCAGAACACTTCCCACGGCCCCTTGACCGCGATGAAGACTTCCTCGGTCGGGTGGCGGTGCAGCGCCGCGCCGTTGCCCTTCGGCGTGTTGCGGACATAGGTCACGGCGAAACCGTGCGCCCCGCCCTTGATCTTGGGCGCGAGGCGCGGGTCCTTCATGTTCTCGACCACGCCCATGCCGATGACGTTGATGATCTCGCGCTGGTAGCCGGGAATGCGCTGGTCGAGGAAGGCGAGATCGGAACCGTTCATCGCGTCGAGCCGGGCGACGCGGCTTCCCTCCATCTCGGCGACCGAAACCGCCGGCGCCGGCTTGCCCTGCAGGCGGGGATCGACATAGGCCATGGCATTCCTCCCTCGTGAGTGTTGGCGGGCTACTCGTAGTCGAAATAATGCGGCAGGTCGGCGAGCGCCGGGTGGGTTTGGTCCTTGGGCGACAGGACCGGCTGGTTGCCGTCGAGCCGCCAGTCGATGCCGAGCGCCGGGTCGTTCCATAACAGGCCGCGGTCGCATTCGGGCGAATAGTAGCGGTTGACCTTGTAGACGAGCTGGCTGTCGGGCTCGAGCGTGCAGAACCCGTGGGCGAAGCCTTCGGGCACGAAAAGCTGGTTGCCCTCCGCCGCGCTCAGCTCCACCGCGACATGCTTGCCGTAATGGGGCGAGCCGCGGCGGATATCGACCGCGACATCGAGGATGCGGCCGGCGACGACGCGCAAGAGCTTCGCCTGCGCCATCGGCGCGGTCTGGAAATGCAGGCCGCGCACCACGCCGGGCGCGGCCGACAGTGAGTGGTTCTCCTGGACGAAGCGCATCTCGATGCCGTGCTTTGCCAGCACATCCTCGCGGAACACTTCGGAGAAATAGCCGCGCGCGTCGCCGTGGCGAGCGGGCCGGATCAGCTTTACGCCGGGAAGCGCGGTGTCGGTGACCTGCATGGCATCGATTCCTTCGGCAGGCGCCGCCTCAGCTTGCCGCAGCGCCGTTCGCTGTGCCAGTCTCGTCCGATGCGATTACCCAATTATTATGCCGCGCCGGGGTTCGAGCGCGCCGGGCTCAGGCGGCGCGACCTCGAGTGGATCCGGGCGCGGATCGGCGATGCTACATCGCAATTCGTGCCGGTGTGGCGGAGCCAGAACCTGGTCGCCGAGATCGCCGATGCCGGGCCGCGGGCGATCGTGCTCGGCGCCGACAGCGCAACCATGCTGCTGGGCGAGGGCGGCGCCGAGGCGCATCTCGCCGAGGGCCGCATCGTCTTCCTCGGCGAGATCGAGGCGCGCGCCCATTTCGCGCTCGATCTGTCGGGGATCGAGGCGCCGCTCGATGCGCTGGCCTCACCCGCCCTGGCGGCGAGCGGCATCCCCTCCGACGGCGCGCGCTTCGCCGATCTGCGCCAGCTCGCCGGGCGGCTCGCGCGCGAGGAGGGGGCGCTGCTCGCCTTCGCCCGCGCCATGCTGTTCTGGCATTCGCGCCACCGCTTCTGCGGCGTCTGCGGCAGCCCGACCCTGTCGGAAGAAGCCGGGCACATGCGCCGCTGCACCGATCCCGACTGCAAGGCGATGCACTTCCCGCGCACCGACCCCGCGGTGATCATGCTGGTGACCGCCGGGGAGCGCGCGCTCCTCGGCCGCAACAAGAATTTTCCGCCGGGGATGTATTCGACCCTCGCCGGCTTCGTCGAGCCGGGCGAGAGCCTCGAGGACGCGGTCGCCCGCGAGGTGCGCGAGGAGACCGCGATCGAGGTCGGCCAGGTCGTCTACCACTCGTCGCAGCCCTGGCCGTTTCCGGCCAACATCATGCTCGGCTTCCATGCCGAGGCGGTGAGCGACGCGATCACCGTCGATTACGGCGAGCTCGAAGACGCCAAATGGTTCGAGCGCGACTGGCTCCTGGCGCATGCCGACGACAACAGCTTCCGGCTGCCGCGGCTCGATTCGATCGCGCGCCGCCTGGTCGAGGACTGGCTGCACCGGCGGGTGGCGACCGGCGGGAGCTGACGCGCCCGGTCAGCGCGAGGAGATCGGCGATCCGCTCGACCGCTTCAACAGCGGGATCATGAAAAACGCGGCGAGGAAGACCGCGCCGATGATCAGCAGCACATCGTTGAAGGTCAGCACCAGCGCCTCGCGCTGAACCAGGCCGCCGACCAGCTTGATCGCCGCCGGCGTCGCGCCGCCGGGGAAATGCGGGTTGAGCCGGCTGGTCTGCGCGTCGAGAAACTGCTGCACCGCGGGCCGCGCCGGGTTGACCGCCTCGATCAGCCGGTTCCAGTGGAAATGCAACCGGCTGTTCATGATCGTCCCGATCACGGCGAGGCCGATCGCGCCGCCCAGATCGCGGGTCAGATTGTAGAGCCCGGCGCCGTTTTTCAGCATGTCCGGCCGCAGCGTGCTGAGCGAGATGAGATTGGCCGGCAGGTAGCAGAACATCAGCGCCACGCCGCGCACCATCTGCGGCACGAGCAGTTCGGGAAAGCTCGACTGGTTGTTGAGGTTGGCGGTGAGAAACATCGCCACCGCAAACAGCCCGATCCCGATCGCGAGCATGATGCGCAGATCGAGCACGCGGGCGATGCGCGCGGTGAAGGGCGATATCACCATCTGCGTCAGCCCGGTGACGACCACCGTCGTGCCGATCTGGAACGCGCTCATCCCGCGCACCTCGGCGAGGAACAGCGGGATCAGGTAGGTCACGCTGTAGAGGCCGATGCCGATGATGAAGGTAAAGAAGGTGCCCAGCGCGAAGTTGCGGTTGGCGAAGGTGCGCAGATCGACGATCGGCTGGCGGTAGGTCAGCACCCGCCAGAAGAACAGGACCGAGGCGATCGTGCCCACGGTCACGGCCAGCCGGATCGTGCCGTCGGCGAGCCAGTCCCAGCGCGCGCCCTCCTCCAGCGAATATTCGAGGCTGCCGAGGAACAGCGCCATCAGCACCAGCCCGTAGAGGTCGAAGTAGCGCAGCAGCGACAGGTCGGGCTTGTCGATATCGATGAGGAACCACACCACGATCGAGACGCCGATGCCGGGCACAATGTTGACCAGGAACAGCCAGTGCCACGACAGCGTGTCGGTCAGATAGCCGCCGACCGTCGGCCCCAAGGTCGAGGATAGGTTGAGGATCAGCGAGATGATCACCATGATCGTGCCGAGCTGCGGCTGGCGGAACTTGGTGTAGACGACCGGGAACACGGTCGGCGTCATCGCGCCGCCGCTAGCGCCCTGCAGGGCGCGGTAGATAATCATCTGGGTAAGGCTCGTCGCGGTGGCGCACAGCGCGCTCGCCGCGGTGAAGCCGAGCGCGGCGCCGACAAAGACGACCCGCGTCGAAAACAGCCGCGACAGCATGCCGGAGAGCGGCACCACGACCACGTCGGCGATCAGGTACGCGGTCTGCACCCAGCTGATCTCGTCGGAGCTGGCCGACAGTCCGCCCTGGATCTGGGTCAGCGAGCTGGTGACGATCTGCACGTCCATGATCGCCAGGAACTGTCCGCACACCATCGCGAGGACGCCGAACCAGTCGCGCAGGGTCGGCGCCGGCTGCGCCCCCATCGCGGGCGCGGCGGCGGATTGCGGCTGGGCCGGCGGTGGCGGCGGCGCCGGCCGCTTGTCCCGCACGCGCCGCAGCGGCGCCGTCAGCGCCCAGGTCATTTGCTGGCCGGCGGGGTTCCGGCGCGGGCGGCGCCGACGATGTCGCCGTCGGCGGTGGTGTCGCCCGCCGCGCGGGTATCGACGGTCACCGTCACCGACAGTCCGGGACGCAGCAGCGCGGCGAGCGGCCCGTCCGCCGGCAAGGCGATGCGCACCGGCACGCGCTGGACGATCTTGGTGAAGTTGCCGGTGGCGTTGTCGGGCGGCAGCAGCGAGAACTCGGCGCCGCTGCCGGGGGCGAAGCTTTCGACCGTTCCCTGGATGACCCGGTCGGGATAGGCGTCGACCGATACCTCGGCGGGCTGGCCCGGCCGCATCAGCGTCAGCTGCGTCTCCTTGAAATTTGCGGTGACGTAGACCTTGGGCAGCGGCACCAGCGACAAAAGCTGGGTCCCCGCTTTCACATATTGCCCGGTCTGGCCGGCGCGGTTGCCGGCGATCCCGGCCACCGGCGCGCGGATCACCGTATCGTCGAGATCGTTCTTGGCGAGCTGCAGCGTGGCGCGGGCCTGCAGCAGCCGTGCCTCCGCCTCGCGCTTCTGCGCGTCGATCACCGCAAGCTGCCGCTTTTCGGCTTCGGCCGCGGCCTGCGTTCGCACCAGCGCCGCGGCCGCCTTACGCGCATCGGCCTCGGCGGTCTCGAAGCGCTGGCGCGTGGCGACGTCGCCGGCGAGGAGCTTCACATAGCGTTTCTGGTCGAGCTCGGCGCGGGTGACCTCGGCCTGCGCCGCCTCGACCGCCGCCGCCGCCTGATTGATCATCGCCAGCTGGAAATCGTGCCGCGTGTCAAAGCTCGCCACCGTCGCCTCGGCGGTGGCGACCGTGGCCTCGGTCTGCGCGACCTTGGCGGCGAAATCGCGGTCGTCGATGACGAAGAGGATCTGGCCGGCGCCGACCCGCTCGTTGTCCTGGACCCGCACCTCCTTGATGTAGCCCTCGATCTTGGGGCTGATCAGCGAGACGTCGCTCTGGACGTAGGCGTCGTCGGTCGATTGCTGGAAGCGCCACGTCCGCCACCAGTTCCAGCCGCCGTAGAGTCCCGCTACCAGCAGGATCGGCAGCAGGAGCAGCAACACTCTCTTACGCATCGCGGAGAAACCGTTCCCACCCTGACTGAACTGAACCGTTCAGTTCAGTATTGCGCAAAGATGTAAGCGCGGTTAAATCCTGTCAAGCAATGAGCGCGATCGACGCGAACATACCTGCCGCGGCGGCACCCACCGGCAAGGCCGAAACCATCCTCGCCGCGGCGCAACGCACCTTTCTCGCCAGCGGCTTCGGCGCGGCCAGCATGGATGCGATCGCGCGCGAGGCGGGGGCATCGAAGGCGACGGTCTATGCCTATTTCGCCAGCAAGGAAGAATTGTTCGGCGCCGTCGTGGCGCGCGAAAGCGAACGCTACGCGGAGGGGTTCTCGGCCGGCGAACTCGATTCCGCCGATGTCGAGGCCTCGCTCGCCATCATCGCCAACCGGTTCCTGCGGCTGCTGCTGTCGCCCGACGTGATCGCGATCAACCGCATCATCGTCGGCGAGGTCACCCGCTTTCCCGCGCTCGCCGAAGTGTTCTGGCAGGCCGGTCCGGAGCGTATCCGGGTTCAGGTCGAGGGGTTCCTGCGTCGTGCCGCCGAGACAGGGGCTCTCGACATCGCCGATTTCCGATTGGCCGCCGGGCAGTTCGCCTCGCTGGTGCGCGGCGAAATCCACCAGCGCACCCTGTTCGGCCTCGGCACGCCCGACGCGGCGACGCTTTCGGCGGCGGCGGGAAACGCGGTCGCGACGTTTCTGAAGGCGTTCGGCGCGAAACTCTAGGCCGCGACGGCGGCGGGCCTTTTCGCCGGCGCCCGCGGCAGGTTGCTTTCCGCGAAATCGACCGCGACCAGCGCGCGATCGGCATAGGGCGCGCTGTCGCGCTCGACCCGTTTGCGCAGTCCGTGCAGGAACAAATAATAACGCACCAGCCGGACATGGGTCGTGACGATCTCGGCGAGCCGCCGCGGATAGAAGATCAGCGGGTTCTCAAGCGGCAATCCGGGGCGCCGCTGCGTGCGCACTTTGCGCCGGAAGAACCCGCCCTGCAGCGGATGCACCTTCTCCTGCATGAAGGTGAAATAGAATTGCAGGACATGGTTGACGAGCCGGACCGGCTTGATCCCCGACGCCTTGGCGCGGCGGAACATCCGCTCGATATGCGCGGGCGAGTAATAGAGCTCGAACGCCTGGCGGTAGAGGTCCTGCCACTCCTCGGCGCTCATCGTCGCATGGCCGGTGGTGACGTGCTCGAGGTCGTATTTGTTCATGTCGGGGTCCATCGACACCCCGGTCTTGTGCAGCTGCAAGTGATCGGCCGAGCCCGGCAGCGGGGTCAGGATGAAGAACTCCAGCAAATCGACCGGCAGTTCGTCCTGCACGGTCCTGATGTCGCCCAGAAGCCGCTCCGGGGTGTCGTTGGGAAAGCCGATGATGTAGCCGGCATAGGTGATGACCTTGTGCCGGCGCCAGGCGAGGAACAGGTCGCGGTACTCGTGCACCCGGTTCTGCTTTTTCTTGGCGGCGAGCAGATTGTCGGGGTTGATGTTTTCGAGCCCGATAAAGACGCGGGCGCAGCCGGCGCGCGCCGCCTTCTCGACGAAGTTCGGGATGCGGTGGCACAGCGTGTCGACCTGGATGATGAAGTTGAGGTTGAGGCCGTCGCGCTCGCGCATCTCGATGAGGCGGTCGAAGATCGGCTCCCAGTTCCGGTTGCGCGCGAAATTGTCGTCGGTGATGAAGAAGCGATAAACCCCCTGCGCGATGTTGGCGCGGACCAGCGCCTCGACGTCGTCGGCGTCGCGCCAGCGCGACTTGCGCCCCTGGACGTTGATGATCGTGCAGAAGCTACACTGGAACGGGCAGCCGCGCCCGGCGTCGAAGGCGCCGAGCGTCTCGCTGTAGCCGCGCAGGATCTCGACCGGGAGGAACGGCGTTACCTGGCTCTGCAGACCCGGCAGATCGTTCATGAAGTTGTAGATCGGCTGCAGCGTCCCGTTGAACGCATCGACAAGGACCGCGGCGAGGCGGCCCTCGGCCTCGCCGGCGAAGAGGCTGACACCGATATCCTTCATCGCCTGGATATCGGGCGGCAGCGCGGGCAGCATCGACAGGCAGCCCGAGATGTGGAACCCGCCCGCGGCGACCGCGATGCCTTGCGCGCGGAACTGCTCGGCGAGCGCCATCGCGCGGGGAAACTGGTTCGACTGGACGCCGACGAGGCACACCAGCCCGCCGCCGGCCTCCTTTATCCGGCGGACGATCTTGCGGACCGGGATGACCGTGTGGCACTCGTCAAAGGCGTTGATCTCAACCGTCACGTCGTTGCCGAGCACGCGGTTGATCGCGGCGTCCTGGGCGATCGCGTAGAGGCAGGCCAGCGAGTTCGACGGAACCCATGACTTGACCCATTGGATCACATAGCCGTCGTCGTCGTAGTGCGACGGCTTGATCAACTCGACGACAAAGCGGCGCCGCTCGCCCATTCCCTCGCACCCCGCGTTCCTGACAGCGGCGCAAGTCTACCCATCGCCCGAGGGGGGTGAAAGTGGTTAAATTGGCGGATGGCGACACGGGACCGGCAGATCGGGCGGGCGCTGCGCCGTTTCGAGGATGCGCGCTTTCTGCGCGGAGAGGGCCGCTTCGTCGAGGATATCGACGCATCCGGCCAGCTTCATGCGGTGGTGGCGCGCTCGCCGCACGGCCATGCCGACATTGCCGGGATCGACGCGGCGGCGGCGCGCGCGCTGCCGGGCGTCCACGGGGTTTTCACCGCGAGCGACCTCGCGGCCGACAAGGTCGGCCCGCTGCCCTGCATCGCCCAAGTCGCGACTGTCGGGCCGATGATCGTGCCTCCGCGCTTCGCGCTCGCCGCCGGGCGGGTGCGCCATGTCGGCGATCCGGTGGCCTTTGTCGTCGCCGAGACCCGCGACCGGGCGCGCGACGCGGCAGAGCTGGTGGCAGTCGATTACCGCGTGCTGCCGGCGGTGGTCGATGCGGCGGCGGCCCTGCAAGCGGGCGCCCCTCTTCTGTGGGACGAGGCGCCGGGCAATCTGTGTTTCCGCTTCGAGCGCGGCGACCGCGACGCGGTGGCGGCGGCGATCGGGAAGGCCGCGCGGGTCGTCGAGATCGAGCTCGTCAACAACCGGCTCGTGGTCGCGCCGATCGAGCCGCGCGCCGCGATCGGCGGTTACGACGCGGCTACAGACAGCCTCGACCTGGTGCTGACCGGCCAGGGCGTCCACAGCCTGCGCAACCAGCTCGCCGCCGCGGTCTTCCGCATGCCGCCCGAGCGCATTCGCGTCAGCGCGCCCGATGTCGGCGGCGGGTTCGGGGTGAAGAACTTCCTCTATCCCGAATGGGTGCTGGTGCTGTGGGCGGCGCGGCGGCTGGGGCGTCCCGTGCGCTGGGTCGCGGAGCGCGGCGAGGAGTTTCTGTCGTCGGCGCAGGGCCGCGACAATTTGACGAAAGGCCGCCTGGCGCTCGACGCCGAGGGCCGGTTCCTCGCGCTCGAGGCCAAGACGATCGCCAATCTCGGCGCCTATCTCTCGACCAACGGGCCGGGCAGCTCGACCAACTCGCCGTCGACCGCGCTGGGTGGCGTCTACCGGATCCCGGCGATGTTCATGAGCGTGCGCGGCGTCTTCACCAACACCGTGCCGATCGACGCCTATCGCGGCGCCGGCAAGCCCGAGGCCAATTACCTGACCGAGCGGCTGGTCGAGCTGGCGGCGCGTCGGCTCGGCATCGACCCGGTCGAGCTGCGGCGGCGCAATCTGATCCGCGACTTTCCCTATCGCGGCGCGCTCGGCATCACCATCGACAGCGGCAGGTTCGCCGCCAATCTCGACGCCGCGGCGGCGCGGACTGCAAGGAGACCGGCCGCGGACGGGCGGTTGCGCGGGGTCGGCGTCGCCTGCTTCCTCGAAACCGCGCGCGGTGCGCCCAACGAGGGCGCGGAAATCCGCTTCGAGGCCGACGGCTCGGTGTCGCTGCTGCTCGGCACGCAGTCCAACGGCCAGGGCCACGAGACCAGCTATCCGCAGATCGCCGCCGATCTGCTCGGGCTGCGGGTCGAGAGCTTCCGCTATGTCCAGGCCGACACGCGCGAGGTGCGCGCCGGCAACGGGCATGGCGGGGCGCGCTCGATGCACCAGGGCGGCTTCGCGCTGCATCGCGCCGCCGGAATGGTCGTCGCCAAGGGCAGGGCCGTCGCCGCCGGGCTGCTGCAGGCGGAAGCGGGCTCGCTCGATTTCGCCGAGGGGCGTTTCACCGTGCCGGGCAGCGGCCGCGCGATCGATCTGCTCGCGGTGGCGCGCGCCGCCAACGATCCGGCGAACTTGCCGGCCGATTGGCCGGGGGAGATGGCGCCCGGCCTCGGCAGCTATGTGTGGAACGAGTGCGACGTCATCGCCTTTCCCTCCGGAACCCACGTCGCCGAGGTCGCGATCGATCCGGAAACCGGCGCGGTGACGCTCGAACGCTATTTCGCGGTCGACGATTACGGGCGGGTCATCAACCCGCTGCTGACCATGGGTCAGGTCCAGGGCGGCGTCGCCCAGGGGATTGGCCAGGCGCTGTTGGAGCACACGGTCTACGACCGGCAGTCGGGCCAACTGTTGAGCGGGTCGCTGCTCGACTACGCCCTGCCGCGCGCCGACGACCTGCCGGACCTCGACATCGCGCTGGAGGGGCAGCCGACCGCGGCCAACCCGCTCGGGGTCAAGGGGTCCGGCCAGGCCGGCGCCATCGCCGCGCCGCAGACCATCATCTGCGCGATCCTCGACGCGCTGGCGCCGCTCGGGATTGAGCATATCGACATGCCGGCAACCCCCGAGCGGGTGTGGCGGGCGATTAGGGCGGCGAGACCTATCTAATTGTGTCATTCCCGCGCAGGCGGGAACCCAGGGGCGAGCGACGATGCGGTTGCCTGGGCCCCCGCTTTCGTGGGGGAGACGAAGAAAATCAGCCCGGCTTTTCAGGGGCGATTTTTTTGAGGTGGGCGAGGCATTGGGCGCGCTCTGCCTTGAAATCCCCCTCTTCCCACCAGCGCCTGACCGCGGCTAGCAACTGGCCGACCCGTGGTCCGGGCGCGATGCCGAGCGGGGTCACGTCATCGCCGCCGAGCGGAAAGGTGGGCGATTTCCAGCTGTCCGCCTGCCCCAGCTTCGCGCTGAGGCGATCCGGGGCGAGGCGACCGGCGGCGGCAAGCAGAAGGGCGAGGTCGCGGTAGCGTTCGCGGCCGAGGCGATAGAGCGCCAGACGCTGCGATTTGGCGTCGCCATCGGGATCGAGCGGCCACGGCGTGGCCAGCCCGGCGAGCCGGTCGCGCTCGGCATTCGACAGGCGCAGCCGCTCCGCCAGCGCCATCGCGCCGGCCCGGTCGAGATCGATCAAGGCCGCAAGACGGAGCAGCGGGTCGTCGCCGAGCGGTATCAGGCGCTCCAGCCGGGCGATCCGCGTCGCCTCGGGTAGGATCGCGGCGAGCACACCGTCCTCTTGTATCAGGTTGAGCGCGCGGATCGGGTCGGGCGCCGCCAGCAGACGCATCAGCTCGCGCTGGACGCGCTCGACCGACAGGGTCCCGAGCTGTCCCACCGCCGCGCGGCAGGCGGCGCGCGCCGCCGCATCGCCCGCGCCGCCGCCGAAGCGTGCCTCGAAGCGGTAGTAGCGCAGGATGCGCAGCACGTCCTCGGCGATCCGCTTCGCCGAGTTGCCGACAAAGCGCACCCGGTGCACCGCCAGGTCGGCCCTCCCGCCGACCGGATCGAAGATCGTGCCGCCGGGCGACATAAAGATCGCGTTGATCGTGAAGTCGCGCCGCGCCGCGTCCTCGCCCCAATCGGCGCCAAAGGCGACGACCGCGTGCCGTCCGTCGGTTTCGACATCGCGGCGCAAGGTGGTGATCTCGAATTGCCGGGGCTTGATCGCCGCCGTGACGGTGCCGTGCGCGAGGCCAGTCGGGATCGCCTTGATCTTCGCCGCTTGGAGCGCGGCGATCACCGCCTCGGGGCGCGCCGGGGTGGCGAGGTCGATGTCGCCGATCTCAAGCCCGAGCAGCGCATCGCGCACGCAGCCGCCGACAAAGCGCGCCTCGATGCCGGCCTTGCCGAGCGCGGTCAGCAGCCGGCGTACCGCGGGCTCGTCGAGCCACTTGGGTTTGGCGGCGGTCACGGCTTCCCCGGCTCGATATGGCCGGGCACCACCTGCCCGTGGTCGAGATGCGGCGCCACGTAGATCCCCGGCAGCGAGGTGCCGAAATGCACGGTGACAACAAACAGCACCACCGCGGTCAGCGCCACACCGCTCAAGCCGAGCCACAGCCACGGCATGCCGCGCCACGATACCGCGCCGCCCGTCCCCGACCAGCGCGCCGCGCGCAGCCAGATCAGATAGAGCACGGTCGGCAGCACCAGCGGCAGGACGAGTGTCAGAAGCTCGCGCGGCATCGCGTCATTCGTTCAGCACCTCGGCGAGGTTGACCAGCATGCCGGCGGTGGCGCCCCAGATGTTGCGGCCCTCATGGGGCAGCACGAAAAAAATCCGGGTGCGCCCGGCGGATTCACGCTCGACCCGGCGATGGTTGGCGCTGTCGAGGATGTAGGAGAGCGGCACTTCGAACGCCTCGGCGACCTCGTAGGGATCGATGGTCAGCGAAAATCCCGGGGTCACCAGCCCGACGACCGGGGTGATCTCGAACCCGGTGCCGGTGATGTAGGTGTCGAGCCGTCCGGCGATGCGGACGCGGTCGCGCGACAGCCCGATCTCCTCCTCGGTCTCGCGCAGCGCCGCGGCGACGGCGTCCGCGTCGTCTTCCTCGATGCGGCCGCCGGGAAATGAAATCTGCCCAGCATGGGCCGACAGATGCGGGGTGCGCTGGGTCAGCAGCACGGTCATGCCCTCGGCCCGGTCGATCAGCGGCACCAGCACCGCGGCCGGGCGCAGCGCGGCGCTGGGCTTAGTCTCGCCGGGGTTGAGCTCATGGTCACCGCGAATCGCCTCGCGCAGCTCTGCCGCCTCGACCGGGTCGGAGGTGCCGCCGAAACCGCGCCGTCCGGGCGGATGGCGGGCGAGGCGCGCGATCAACTCTTCGCGAGGCAATGTCGCCATCTATTCGTCGCCCGGGTCGCCGAGATCGAAAAACATGCCGCCGCTCCACACGCCGAACTTGCCGCCGGCCGCCTCGCGCTCGGCATCGGCGATGTCGACCAGTTCGTAGAATACCGGGCGATTGAGCCTCGCCTCCAGCCCGGGCCGGATCAGGATATAGGGCGCCGGCTCGCCGTTTGGCGCAATATCGACCCGGAGCGGATGCTCCGGTCCGGCCGCCACAATCTCGTCGAGATTGGTGCGGAAGCTGAGCTGACGCTGATGGCCCTGGCCTTCGGCCGTCAGCTCGACCGCGAGAAACGGTGCGTCGTCGACGGTGACGCGACCGCGCTCGACCGGGGTGACGAGCCAATAGGTTCCGTCGTACTCGCGCCTGAGGACGGAGGCGAAAAGCTTGACCAGCCGGGGACGGGCGATCGGCGAGCCGCGGTAGAACCAGGTGCCGTCACGCGCGATCCGCATGTCGAGATCGCCGTGATCCACCGGCGGCGGCCGCTGGCCGCGGGGGCGCCGGCGCGCGGCGGAATTGGCCCCGGAATTGCCGGAGGCGGTATTATCCATCAGTGTCGGCGGTTTGCCGGCACGCAAACGAGGTTTAGGCAGCTTGGCATCCACAGCACCCATTGAGCCCCCTGCGGGGGATCTTGTCGCCGAAGTCGAGGCGCTCGGCGAGCGCTTGCGCCTCGTCCGCGAGCGGATCGGCGAGGTCATCTTCGGTCAGCGCGAAGTGGTCGAGCAAGCCTTGATCACGTTGCTCTCGGGCGGACACGCGCTGTTGATCGGCGTGCCGGGCCTCGCCAAGACGCGGCTGGTCGAGACTCTCGGCACGATCCTCGGGCTCGACGACAAGCGCATCCAATGCACCCCCGACCTGATGCCGGCCGATATCCTCGGCTCGGAAGTGCTCGAGGAGAGCGATACCGGACGACGCTCGTTCCGCTTCATTCCCGGCCCGGTCTTCTGCCAGCTGCTGATGGCGGACGAGATCAACCGCGCCAGCCCGCGCACGCAATCGGCGCTGTTGCAGGCGATGCAGGAAGGCCGGGTGTCGATCGCCGGGCAGTATCACCCGCTGCCGCGCCCGTTCCACGTGCTGGCGACGCAAAACCCGCTCGAGCAGGAAGGCACCTACCCGCTGCCGGAGGCGCAGCTCGACCGTTTCTTGCTGCAGATCGACGTCGACTACCCCGACCTCGACTCCGAGCGGCGGGTGCTGATCGCCACCACCGGCGCCGACGACGCCACGCCGCGCCCGGCGATGACCGCCGAAGAGCTGATCGCGGCGCAACGGCTGGTGCGGCAGATCCCGATCGGCGAGAGCGTCGTCGAGGCGATCTTGAACCTGGTCCGCTCCGGCCGGCCCGAGCTCGGCGCCGAGGGGGCGCGGCGCTTCGTCGGCTGGGGCCCGGGTCCGCGCGCCGGCCAGGCGCTGATGCTGGCCTGCCGGGCGCGGGCGCTGCTCGACGGCCGCTATGCGCCGTCGGTCGACGATGTGCTGGCGCTGGCGCCGCCGGTGCTGCGCCACCGGATGGCGGTCAGCTTCGCCGGCCGCGCGGAGGGGGTCGGCGTCACCCAGATCATCGAGCAGATGATGGCGCCGCTCGGGTGATCTCGCTGCGCGCGCCTACGTTCAGTCAACTTTCCGGGCAGTTCTCCGGACCGCGCCCGCAAGTGGCGTCGCTGCGCGACCGCGCCGAGCAGGCCGGCGCCGCGCTGCCGCCGCTGCTCGTCGCCGCCGAGCGCATCGCCGCGACGGTCGCCCAGGGCGTGCACGGCCGCCGCCGGGTCGGCCAGGGCGAGACCTTCTGGCAGTTCCGCCAATATCACCCGGGCGATGCCGCCGGGCGCATCGACTGGCGCGAGAGCGCGAAGTCGCAGCGGCTTTATGTGCGCGAGACCGAGTGGGAGGCGGCGCAGAGCGTGTGGCTGTGGCGTGACGCGTCGCCCTCGATGGACTACAGCTCGGCCGCCGACATTGCGGGCGGCGACTGGCCGACCAAGCGCGACCGCGCCGAGCTGATCCTCGTCGCCCTGGCGAGTCTCCTGGTGCGCGGCGGCGAACGCCTGAGCCTCTTGGGCAGTCGCATGACGCCACTGAGCGGCCGCGTCGCCTTGAGCCGGTTCGTCGACCTGATCGAGCGCGACGGCCCGGATGGCGCGTCGGCGAGCGCCGGCCTGCCCGCGGTCGAGTCGCTGCCGCGCGCCGGGCAACTGGTGCTGCTCGGCGATTTTCTCGGCGAGCTCGACGCCACCAACAGGATGGTCGCCGGCTTCGCCGGGGCGGGGTTGCGCGGCCATCTGCTGCAGATCGTCGACCCGGCCGAGGAGGATCTGCCGTTCGACGGGCGCGTCCGCTTCGAGGGGGTCGAGGAGCGCGAGGATCTGGTGATCAGCCGGGTCGAGGGCATCCGCGACGCCTATGCCGGGCGCTTCCAGCACCATCGCGAGGGGCTGCAGGCGATCGCCCGGGCGGTGGGGTGGAGCTTCGGCACCCATCGCACCGACCGGCCGCCGCATCTGGCGCTGTTGGCGCTGCACCAGGCGCTGGCGCCGGATCGGCGCAAGTGACAGGGCGTCGCTGATGCTGTCGCTCGGGTCGCTCGCGTTCGCATCGCCCTGGCTGCTCACCGCGCTGGTCGCGCTGCCGATCATCTGGTGGCTGTTGCGGGTGACGCCGCCGGCGCCGCGCCGCGTGCGCTTTCCGGCGATCCGCCTGCTCCTGGGGCTTACCCCGCGCGAGGAGACCCCGGCGCGCACGCCGCTCTGGCTGATCGTGCTGCGCACCGTCCTGGCCGCGCTGGTCATCGCCGGGCTGGCCCATCCGCTGGTCAATCCGCAGGCGCCGCTCGCCGGCAGCGGGCCGTTGATCCTGGTCATCGACGACGGCTGGGCGAGCGCGCACGATTGGCAGGCGCGGCAGAACGCGGCGCTCAATGTCCTGGCGGAAGCCGAACGCGAAAACCGCCAGATCGTGCTCGTCGCCACCGCGCCGCTCGCCTCCGACCAGCCGTTGCCCGCTCTGGCGCCGGTCCGTGCCGCTGACGCGCGGGCGGCGGTCGCGGCGCTCGCGCCGAAACCGTGGGGCACCGACCGCAAGACCGCGCTGGCGCGGCTCGTCGCGCTGCCGCTATCGGGCGGGACCGGCGCGGTGTGGATCGGCGACGGCGTCGATGACGGCAACGCCGGTGCGCTGGCCGATGCGCTCATCGAGCGCGGCGGGCTGCGCTATCTGACGGCCGCGCCCGCCGAAGCGCCGCGCCTGATCGCATCTTCCGGCGGCCCCGCAGATCGTGCCCAGACCGACCTCACCGTCGCGGTGCGAACCCTGCCGGCGCTGGCGCCGCGGCTGGTCTGGGTCAGGGCGAGCGCGGAAGACGGAGCGCTGCTCGCGCGCGAGAGCGCAACGATCGAGACCGACGCGACCGGCGCCGTCATCCCGCTCCGGATGCCGAGCGAGCTGCGCAACCGGGTCGCCCGGATCGATATCGAGGGCGAGCAATCGGCCGGAGGGACGCTGTTGATCGACGAGCGGTGGCGCCGCCGCCCGGTCGGCATCGCCGCCGCCCCGAACCCGTCGGAGCAGCCGCTGCTGAGCGACACCTATTATCTCGAGCGCGCGCTCGAGCCGTTTACCGAGATCCGGCGCGGCCCCGCGGACGAGCTGCTGAAGCGCGAGCTGGCGGTGCTGGTCTATGCCGATGCCGGCCCCGACTCGCCGGGCGAAGAAGAAACGGTGCGCAAATGGGTCGAAGGCGGCGGCGTGCTGCTGCGCTTCGCCGGGCCGCGTTTGGCCGAGCAGGGCGACCATCTGCTGCCGGTGCGGCTGCGGCGGGGTGGGCGCACCATCGGCGGCGCGCTCAGCTGGGAGCAGCCGGCGAAGCTGGCGCCGTTCGATGCGGCCAGCCCTTTCGCCGGGCTGCAAATCCCCGAGGACGTGACGGTGTCGCGGCAGGTGCTCGCCGACCCCGACCTCGACCTCGCCGGCAAGACCTGGGCGCGGCTCGCCGACGGTACGCCGCTCGTCACCGCCGAGAAACAGGGCAAGGGCTGGATCGTCCTGGTCCACACCACCGCCAATGCGGAATGGTCGAACCTCGCGCTTTCGGGTCTTTTCGTCGAGATGCTGCGGCGCGTCGTCGGGATCAGCGAGGGTGTCGCCGCTCCCGGCGAAGCCGACCTGGCGCCGCTCGAAACCCTCGACGGGTTCGGCCGGCTGCAACACGCCGCGCCGACCGCCCAGCCGATCCCGGCGAAGGAGATCGGCACCGTTGCCCCGTCGCCGCGCCACCCGCCGGGCTTCTACGGCACCGCCGACGCGCGCCGGGCGCTCAATCTGTCGCCGGGGATCGGCGAGTTGAAGGCGGCCGCCGACCTGCCCGCCGGAGTCGTTCGCGACGGGTTCGCGACCACTGTCGAATTCGACATCCGGCCGCCGCTGCTGGTGGCGGCGTTCCTGCTGGCGCTTCTCGACCTGGTGATCTCTTACGGTCTGCGCGGCGTGTTGCGGCGCCGGCCGGCGCGCGGCGTCGCCGTGGTCGTCGCCTTGCTCTTGCTTGGCGCGACGGCGGCGCGCGCCGACGACGACTTTGTCGTCCGCGCGACCTCGGAGCTGCGCCTGGCCTATGTGCAGACGGGCGACGCCGAAATCGATGCCGAAAGCCATGACGGACTCGCCGGGCTGACCGAGGTGCTGCACCAGCGCACCGCGGTGGAGTGCGGCGCGCCGCTCGCGGTCCAGGTCGAGTCTGACGAGCTGATCTTCTTCCCGCTGCTCTACTGGCCAGTGACTTCGGGTCAGCCGGCGCCCTCGCCGCAGGCGGTCGAGCGCATCAACCGCTACCTCCAGACCGGCGGCACGATCCTCTTCGACACCCGGGATTCGGGCGACCGCACGCCCGGCGAGTTCGGCAGCGGCGCGCAATCGGCGGAGCGGCTGAAGGCGCTGGTCGGCGGCGTCAAGATCCCGCCGCTGGCGCCGGTGCCGCCCGACCACGTGCTGACCAAGTCGTTCTACCTGCTGCACGAGTTCCCTGGCCGCTGGAACAGCGGCCAGGTCTGGGTCGAGCCGGCCGAGGACCGGGTCAATGACGGGGTATCGAGCGTCATCGTCGGTGGCAACGACTGGGCCGGCGCCTGGGCGGTCGACGGCGAGGGGCGCCCCGAATTCCCGGTCGTGCCGGGCGGCGAGCGTCAGCGCGAGATGGCCACCCGCTTCGGCGTCAACCTGGTGATGTACGTGCTGACCGGCAACTACAAGAGCGACCAGGTCCACGTGCCGGCGATCCTGGAGCGGCTCGGCCAATGAGCTTCAGCGCCTATACAATCGCCTTCGCGCCGCTCATTCCGTGGTGGGCGGTCGCGGCGCTCGCCGGCGCGGCGCTGCTGATCCTGGCGCTCGGCGCGTGGCGGCGGGCGCGCGGGGTGGCCTGGCGCGGGGCAGCGGCCGCCATCCTGGTGCTGATCCTCGTCAATCCAGCGCTGATCGAGGAGAAGCGCACGCCGCAGCGCGATGTCGCGGTCATCGTCCTCGACGAGTCGCCGAGCCAGCAGATCGGCGACCGCGCCGCCGCCAGCGAGGCGGCGCTGAAGGCGCTGACCGAGCGTCTGGCCAAGGAACCCGACCTCGACGTCCGGGTGGTTCGCGCCGGCGCGCCGCAGCCGGGCGGCGGCGACGAGGGGACGCGGCTCTTCACCGCGCTCGGCCGCGCCTTGTCCGACGTGCCGCGCCAGCGCCTCGCCGGGGTCATGATGATCACCGACGGCCAGGTGCACGACATCCCCGCCGGCGACGCCAAGCTCGCCGCCGAGCAGCTCGGCGCGCCGCTTCATGTGCTGCTGTCCGGGCATCCCGACGAGGGCGACCGCCGCCTCGTCGTCAAGGAGGCTCCGAGTTTCGGCCTTGTCGGCAAGGAAGTGCCGCTGACCGTGCGGGTCGAGGATCTGCCCGAGGCGAAGAATGCGCCCGAAACCTTGGCCAGGCTGACCTGGCGCAAGGATGGCGGCGCGCCGCATGTCCAGATGGTGCCGGTCGGCCGCGACGTGCCGCTATCGATCCCGATCGATCATGGCGGCCCGAACATCCTGGAACTCGAGGTCGAGGCCGGCCCGCAGGAGCTGACGCTCATCAACAACCGCGCCGCTGTCGTGGTCAACGGCGTGCGCGACCGGCTCAAAGTGCTGCTGGTTTCGGGCGAGCCGCATGCCGGCGAGCGGGTGTGGCGCAATATCCTCAAATCCGACCCCTCGGTCGATCTCGTCCATTTCACCATCTTGCGGCCGCCCGAAAAGCAGGACGGCACGCCGATCCGCGAATTGTCGCTGATCGCCTTTCCGATCCGCGAGCTGTTCGACGTCAAGCTCGACGAGTTCGACCTGATCATCTTCGACCGCTACAGCCGCCGCGGCGTGATCCCGCAGGCCTATATCCAGAATGTCGTCAACTACGTGCGCAAGGGTGGCGCATTCCTCGAAGCGACGGGGCCCAGCTTCGGCACGCCGATGAGCCTGTTCCGCACGCCGCTGGGCGAGATCCTGCCGACCGAGCCGACCGGCAATGTCGACGAGGAAGGTTTCAAGCCCGAGCTCACCGCGCTCGGCTGGCGCCACCCGGTCACCGCCGACCTGCCCGGCGCCGGCGAGCCCGGAGGGACGCCGAGCTGGGGGCGCTGGTTCCGCCAGATCGACGCGCGCGTCCATCACGGCACCACGTTGATGACCGGCGACCACGACGAGCCGCTGCTGGTGCTCGACCGCATCGGCGAGGGCCGCGTGGCGCAGCTGCTCTCCGACCAGATGTGGCTGTGGGCGCGCGGCTTCGAGGGCGGCGGGCCGCAGGCCGAGCTGTTGCGCCGGCTCGCCTATTGGCTGATGCAGGAGCCCGATCTCGAGGAGAACGATTTGCGCGCGGTCGTCGAGGGCGACCGTCTGGTCGTCACCCGCCAGACGCTCGAGCCCGACGACAAGAAGGTGACGGTGACCGCGCCCGACGGCACCGTCTCGACCCTGGCGCTGACCCCGGAACATGGCGGGCGCAGCAGCGGCACGCTGGCGGTCGCGCAGATGGGTCTCTACCGGGTCAGCGACGGCACCCGCGCCGCGCTTGCCGCGGCGGGGCCGCTCAACCCGATCGAATTCGCCGATGTCCGCGCCACCCCGGACAAGCTCGCCCCGCTGGTGGCGGCAAGCGGCGGCGGCGTGTTCTGGATCGCCGACGGCATACCCGAACTGCGGCGAGTCTCGGCCGGGCGCATGACCGCGGGGCGCAACTGGATCGGCCTGCGCGAAAACGCCGACTATCTCGTCGCCGGCTTCAGCGAGACGCCGCTCCTGCCGGGCATCGCCGCGCTGCTCCTCGCGGTCGGCGCGCTGATCGCCGCCTGGCGCCGCGAGGGGCGGTAGATATTCAGCGGTCATTGCGAGCGCAGCGAAGCAATCTCCTTTAGAAGGAGGCGATGCAAATTCGTGGCTGACGCGAGTATAAGCTAGGCGAGCAAGCTGGCGACGGCTCGGACGCCGAGCATGTACCGTATAACGCGTGATGCGGGCAGCAAAGGGGCAGGCCAATGGCGGAGCGAGCGCCACGTTATGTGCCCCTGATCTCCGGCACGGTTGCGCTCGCTGTGGCAATCGGCCTGCTTGTTCTATGGAGGACACCCACAGGACTCCTCTATTGGATGCGCGGCGCGATATTTGGATTCGTCACGTGGTATGGCCTTTGGGACTTGAAGGTCGCGGCGTTTGCAAGCGACGATCAAATTCGTAGGGCAACGGCCGGTGACGCAAGTGTTTGGAAGGAAGCTGAAATCGCCGCGCCAAGCGCCTTTAACGGCAAAGACATGTTTTTTTGGTTTCTGCATTTGGTGCGCTGCTAATCTTCGTCGTGATCGTGGGCTGGTTGATTGGCTCATTCTGATCCCCCGTTTTGTGCTTTGCGATGGACGGTGCGCCTATGCCTTACGTTGTTGAGCTAAAGCTCCCACTTCCTGCAGCACCCCTTAGCGAGGGTCACCGTTTCGGTGACCGGAAGCCGATTCCTTACGGCTTCTTGATGCCCGCGGAGTTCCATAGTGCGGACGAAGCAAGGCGACATGCGGCGCGCATCCAAGCCCTCGGCTACAGCGCGATGATCACTGATCCCGCCGGCAACCGACACCTTGCGCTACCTAATTAGCGCGCTCGTGGGGAACCAGTGAAAACAGGTCTCCTGACCACGGTCACCAACGCTGTGAATCGGAAAAAGTATTTTGTCTCGACGATTGAAGGGCCAGCGGCATGGCAAACCGCTGTCTTCCACAAGGTTCTTGGCCCATTTGCGAATTTCCGAAAGGCGGAATTCGTCCTACGCGGGTCAACATCCGAGCGCGCGGGGGATCAGCATGACCGCACCGTAGCGATCGTCCGTGATCTTGATCCAGCCGATTGGGCAGACGCCAGCCAAAAGTTGGCTGTGCAAGTGATCGAGGAATGGGCCGCGGCCGAAGGTGCGAAACACGACGCGTTTTACGAAGAGCTGCTGCGGCTTACAACCGGCCGGTAATAGTGGCCGTCCGACTCCCCGTAATGACCGCCTGAACATGCTCCGTCAGATCATCTCGCCCATCCACCCCGACGGATGGAAATTCGTCGCGATCGGCGCGGCGGTGACGCTGCTGCTGCTGCTGCTGTGGCGGCCCGGCGGCTGGCTGGCGCTGATCCTGACCTTGTGGATCGCCTACTTCTTCCGCGACCCGTGGCGGGTGACGCCAAGCCGCGCCGGGCTCGTCGTCAGCCCGGCCGACGGGATCGTCGTCTCGCTGGGCAGGGTCGCGGCGCCGCCCGAGCTGGCGATGGAGGGCGAGACGACCCGGATCGGCATCTTCCTCAACCTCTTCGATGTCCACGTCGCGCGCGCGCCGCTCGCCGGGCGGGTGGCGCGCCGGCACTACATCCCCGGCCGCTTCGTCAACGCCAGCCTCGACAAGGCGAGCGAGCACAACGAGCGCCTGGCGCTGCGCCTCGCCCCGCCCGAGGGCGCCGAGATCGGCTGCGTGCTGATCGCCGGGCTGGTCGCGCGGCGCATCGTCTGCGCGCTGGGCGAGGGCCAGCTCGTCGCCGCCGGCGAGCGGATCGGCATCATCCGCTTTGGTTCGCGGGTCGATGTCTACCTCCCGCCGGAGTACGTGCCGCTGGTCGCGCTGGGCCAGCGCATGATCGGCGGCGAGACCGTGCTCGCCGACCGCGACGCCAAGGAACCGCCGCGCGAGGCGTTCAGCCACTGATTGTGCTAGACTGCCGGCGAAGGAGAGCTTGACGATGCGCTCGCGCAAGGTGCGGGTGCGCCGGCCGCGGATGCGGGTGCGGCGCATTCAGGAGCTGTCGGTCAACCGGCTGGTGCCGAACGTGCTGACCTTGCTGGCGCTGTGCGCCGGGATGACGGCGGTGCGTTTCGCGCTCAACGGCAATTTCCAGGCGGCGGCCTATGCGATCATCGTCGCCGGCATCCTCGACGGGCTCGACGGCCGCGTCGCGCGGCTGCTGAAGGCGACCTCGCGCTTTGGCGCGGAGCTCGACAGCCTGTCGGATTTCGTCAGCTTCGGCGTGGCGCCGGCGGCGGTCATGTATCTGTGGACGATGTCGGCGCTGAACAGCATCGGCTGGGCGATCGTGCTGTTCTACGCGGTGTGCTGCGCGCTGCGCCTGGCGCGCTTCAACACCCAGCTCAACGCCGAGCCGGCGCCGCACATGGCCGGGTTCTTCACCGGCATCCCGGCGCCGGGCGGCGCCGCGCTGGTGCTGATGCCGATGTTCGTCAGCTTCGAATGGGGCGATTGGCTCGCCCGCTCGCCCTATCTGAGCGCAGTGTGGATGACCGGCATCGCGCTGTTGATGGTCAGCAAGATCCCGACCCTGTCGCTGAAGAAGTTCAGCATCCCGCATCATCTGGTCGTGCCGACCTTGCTCGGCGTCGGCGTGCTGGCGGCCTTCGCGACCACCGCGCCGTCGCCGACCGTCACCCTGATCGGCGTGCTTTATCTCGGCTCGATCCCGCTGACGATGCGGGCCGCGGCGCGCAAGCGCGCTGCCGGCGAGGCGAAGAAACCGGCTGCCGACGCTCAGCCGCTGCTCGCACCGTCACCAGCGGCGCCGCTCGGCGAAGCGGCCGCTCCGCCCAACGAATGGCGGCATTGAGGCCGGCTCGCCCGCGACCTAAGCTGGGCCGACCGGACCGGAAAGGCGACCGATGCTCAGCTTCGATTTGAAGGCCGAAGAGAAGTTCGACCCCAAGCACCATGTCGAGAAGATCCTCGGCACGGCCGGCGGGGGCGATGTCACCGTGGCATGCTGGGAACCGGGCCAGACCAGCCCCTATCACTGCCACCCGAACGCGGTCGAGCTCTACTTCTGCTTCGAGGGCGGCGGCACGATGAAGACGCCGACCGAGACCGTCGAGGTCAAGCCGGGCTCGTTTGTCGTCCACCCGCGGGGCGAGCTGCACGAATGGATCACCGGGCCCAAGCGGACGCTGCTCTTCCGCGTGCGCTACGGCGAGGAGTTCTCGGGCCGCACCAAGGAATGGCCGAGCAACCCAGAGTGGAAGCCGCGGCCGCAGGATCTGGAGTATTTCGCCCCGAGGTGAATCGATGAGCGACGTCGATGACGGGCTCGGCTTCGCGCCGGAGCACGACGCGCCGATCCCCTACATGCAGCGCACGCGCGACTATTATCTGGCGCTCGGCTATGGCAACCCCTATCGCTGGGCGCATTACGCCGAGGTGCCGTTCGCGAGGCTGGCCAAGCCGCTCGCCCGCTGCCGCATCGGCCTCGTCACCACCGCCGCGCCCTACCAGCCGGAGAAGGGCGACCAGGGCCCGGGGGCGCCCTACAACGGCGCCGCCAAGTTCTTCGCGGTCTATTCCGGCGATACCGCGATCGACCACGATCTGCGCATCTCGCACATCGCCTACGACCGCGACCACACCAGCGCCACCGACAGCAACACCTGGTTTCCGCTGCCGGCGCTGCGCCGCGCGGCAATTGCGGGTCGGATCGGCGCGCTGGCGCCGCGTTTTCACGGCCTGCCGACCGATCGCAGCCAGCGCGCGACGCTCGACCGCGATGCCCCCGAACTCCTGGCGCGGTTGCGCGAGGATGCCGTCGACGCGGCGATCCTGGTGCCCAACTGCCCGGTCTGCCATCAAAGCGTCAGCTTCGCCGCGCGCCAGCTCGAGGCCAACGGCCTCCCGACCGTGGTGATGGGCTGCGCCAAGGACATCGTCGAGTTCGCCGGGGTGCCGCGCTTCCTGTTCAGCGATTTCCCGCTCGGCAACTCGGCCGGCAAGCCGGATGACCGGGAGTCGCAGGATTTCACGCTCGAACTGGCGCTCCGGGTGCTCGAAAGCGCACCGGGGCCGCGCACCACGATGCAGTCGCCGCTGCGCTGGAGCGACAACCCTGACTGGAAGCTCGACTATTCGAACATAGCGAGGCTATCCCCCGAGGAAATCGCCCGCCGCCGCGCCGAGTTCGACCGCCAGAAAGAAGCGGCCCGCGGCAAGCGCGTCGCGGCGGAGTAGCGGCTACGTCAGCAGCTTCCGCAGCCGCGCGACGATGGTGTCTTCGCTGTCGTCGGGGGTGAAGGTCGCGGTGAAGCGGCCCTGCGGGTCCATCACGTAGATCAGCGCGCCGTGATCCATGTCGTAGCCGCCGTCGGCGGTCGGGTGTTTGGCGTAATAGACCTTGTAGTCCTGCGCCGCCTGCTTGACCGCGGCGGGGGTGCCGGTCAGCGCGACGATCGGCCCGCCGAAGCTTTCGACGTAGGATTTCAGCACTTCCGGGGTGTCGCGCTCGGGGTCGACGCTGATGAAGACGATGCCGACCTCGCTCTTCTTCGCCCCTAGCTTGTCGAGCGCCAGCGACAGATCGTTGAGCGCGGTCGGGCACACGTCCGGGCAATGGGTGTAGCCGAAGAACACCAGATGCCACTTGCCCTTAAGGTCGGCGTCGGTGAACGGTTTGCCGTTCTGGTCGACGAGGCTGAATTTGCCGCCGATCGCCGCGGCGAGCGGGTTGCCGGCGACGCCCTTGGCCTGGTCGCGGAAAGCCACGCCGATCAGCACCCCGGCGACCAGCACCAGCACGCCGGCGAAGACCGTCGCGACCAGCGCGAAGCGCGGCGCGGGTTTTGGCGTGCGCGGCGAACGGGCCATCGTCGGCTTGCGCTCAGTGATGCATCGGCATGTTCATGCCGGGCATGTCGCCGGGGCCCATCGCCCCAATTTTTTGCACCGTCGCCGTTACATCCTGCTTGCCTGCCTTCTCGAATGTGAGGGTCAGCGCAAATGTCTGCCCTTCCTTCAGCGGCTGGGCGAGCCCCACGAGCATGATGTGATAGCCGCCGGGCTTCAGCGTCACGGTCTGTCCCGCCGGGAGGTCGATGCCGTCGACCTGGCGCATCTTCATCACCCCGTTATCCATCGACATCGAGTGCAACTGCGCCTCGGTCGCCGCCGGCGTCGCCACGCCGACGAGGCGGTCGCCGGCCGCGGATTCGAGCGTCACATAAACCGCCGCGGTCTGGGCTCCGCCGGGGGTCGCGCGGGCCCAGGCGTCCTTGATCTGGATATCGGCGGCATGCGCCGTGGCGGCCAGACACAGAAGGAACCCGGTGCCGAGCGCGGCCAGTTTCAGTCGCATCGAAGTCTCCGCGATCTTGCGCCACCGTCCAGATATAGGCCTTTGCGGTCTACTCCAGCAGGAGCGCCTCGACTTCCTCGATCAAATGCCGCAGGTGGAACGGCTTCGCCATCACCCGCGGCCGCCTGGCGGCGAACTCGGTCTCATGCATCGCCACCGCGGCAAACCCGGTGATGAACATGACGCGGATGCCGGGCTGACGCTCGACGAGCTTGCGCGCCAACTCGATCCCGTCGAGCCCCGGCATCACCACATCGGCGAGCAGCAGGTCGAAATCGGCGTCCTGCGCCAGCGCCAGGGCGGCGGCGCCGTCGCCGACCGAATCGACCAGGTGCCCGGCACGCTGCAATCCGCGCGACAGGAAGAGCCGCAGGTGATCGTCGTCTTCGGCGAGGAGGATTCGTGCCATCTCCGTGGGTTCGCTTAACCATGACTGCCGGAACGGGGCGCAGCATCTAACACGAGTGCCCGCCGCCGGAAAGCGGCGGTTGCGATCGTCGCCGGCGGCTCGCGCGGGAAGCTGACAGCGGCGCAGCGGCGCACTAAGCTTCGCTGCGATGGATGGCTCGGCGATAACCGCGATCCCGACCCTCGCGCCGCTCGACCTGCGGCGGCCCTATTCGCGCGCTCTGCCGCTGGTCGTCGCCTCGCCGCATAGCGGCTCCGATTATCCGGCCGAGTTCATCGCCGCGTCGCGGCTCGACCCGCTGGCGTTGCGCCGGTCGGAAGACGCGTTTGTCGACGAGATCTTCGCGTCCGCGCCGGCGCTTGGCGCGCCGCTCATCGCCGCACGCTTCCCGCGCGCCTATCTCGACGTCAACCGCGAAGCCTGGGAACTCGACCCCGCGATGTTCGCCGACGCGCTCCCCGACTACGTCAACGCGCGCTCGCCGCGGGTGCGGATGGGGCTCGGCACGATCGCCCGCGTGGTGGCGAGCGGCGAAGAAATCTACGGCGCCAAGCTCTGCTTCGCCGACGCCAAGACCCGGATCGATTCGCTCTATCGCCCCTACCACGCCGCGCTCGGCCAGCTGGTCGAGGAGACCGCGACCGATTTCGGCTTCTGTCTGCTCATCGATTGCCATTCGATGCCGTCGGGCGCCGGCGGCGCCGGCGGTCGCGATGCGCCCGACATCGTGCTCGGCGACTGCCACGGCGCCGCTTGCGCGCCGCGGCTCGTCGAGGCGGCGCGCAACTACCTGACCCGCCGGGGCTTTGCGGTGGCGCTCAACGCGCCCTATGCCGGCGGCTTCACCACCGGGCATTACGGCCGCCCCCGGCAAAAATGCCACGCTCTACAAATTGAAATAAATCGCGCGATCTATATGGACGAGCACAGCTATCGCCGCCGGCCCGGCTTCTCCGAGCTGCGCGAGGAGATGGCGGGGCTGGTAGCCCAGCTCGGCAGCGCCGCGCAGGAACTGCTCGCGCAATCGCGCTGAATCGCGCCCTGCTGGCACCGTTAAGAAGAGCGGGCCGCGCTGGTGCCGGCCGAATGCCAAAAAAACGGGCCGCGCTGGTGCACGGCCCGAGTTCAGGGAGGAAACGCCTAGAAGACGTGCGGCAGAACCATCAGGAAGACGACCCATACCGCACTGCACAATTTAATGTGCGGCGCGGCAATGTCAACCCCTCTTACCTTAACCACAACGTAGCGAGCAATTTTCCGGTGGATAACTGGTTGGGCGAGGCCAAGGCACGCAATGTGCGGCGCACAAGGGATTTTGCGTAACGCGAGGTGGCGATGACCGAAGCGGCGGGGCAAACGACCTGGCTTGTCGGCGACATCGGCGGCACCAACGCGCGCTTCGGGCTGGTATCGCCGGATGGCGTGCTGCTGCATTCGAGCGTCCTGGCCGATGCCGACTATGCCGGTCTTGGCGAGGCGATCGAGGCTTATCTCGCCGGCCGCGGCGGATTGCCACGCCCCCGCGAGGCCGCGATCGCCGTGGCCAGTCCTGTTTCCGGCGACGAGGTGCGCTTCACCAACCACCCCTGGGCCTTCTCGATCTCCCAATTGCGCTCCCGGCTGGGCTTCGAGCGGCTGGAGGTCATCAACGACTTCACCGCGCAAGCGCTGGCGCTGCCACATCTGAAGGCGGGCGACAAGCTGGCGGTGGGCGGCGGCACGGCCGCAGCGGGCGCGCCGCTCGCCGTGCTCGGACCCGGTTCCGGTCTCGGCGTTTCCGGACTCGTGCCGGCCGGAGGCCGCTGGGTGCCGCTGTCGGGGGAAGGCGGTCACGTGACGATGGCGCCGGCGACCGACCGGGAAGGCGCCGTGCTGGCGGCGATGCGCCGGCATTTCGACCATGTCTCGGCCGAGCGCGTGCTGTCCGGCCCCGGTCTCGTCAATCTTTACAATGCGCTGGCGGAGGTGGACGGGGTGCCGGCCAAGGCCTTTACCGCCGCTCAGATCAGCGACGCGGAAACCGGGACGCAAGAACCGCTGTGCCGCGAGGCGACCGGGATGTTCTGCGCCATGCTCGGGACGGTTGCCGGCGATCTGGCGCTGACCTTGGGCGCCAAGGGCGGCGTCTATATCGGCGGCGGCATCGTGCCGCGGCTGGGCAAGCGCTTCGCCGCGTCGCCGTTTCGCGAGCGGTTCGAGGCGAAGGGCCGGTTCCGCGACTATCTGGCGGCGATCCCGAGCTTCGTCGTGACCCACAAGCTCCCGGCCTTTCTCGGCTGCGCGGCGAAATTGCGGGAGCAGTGACACCGCCTTTACCCGTCACCCCCGCGCAGGCGGGGGTCCAGGGCAATCGCTCGGTTCTCGGGGCTCTGGATTCCCGCTTTCGCGGGAAAGACGAACGTCAGCGGCGGGGCGCGGCGGCGCGGCGCAGGCGGTCGTTGATCGCGCGGCCGAGGCCGCACTCGGGGATCGGCATCACCGCGATGCCGGCAAATTCGGGCCGGTCGAGCCGGCGCAGCATGGCGAAGAGATTGGCGGCGGCCTCGGCGAGGTCGCCGGTCTGCGACAGGAACAGCATTTCGGCGAAGCCGGACGGCGCCTCGGGGCCGAAGGCGAGCAGCGCTTCCCCCGGCCGCGCCGCGGTCGCGTCGAGCCGCAAGGGGAGGCGCGGCGCGTAGTGGCTGGGGAGCTGGCCGGGCGAGCGCGGCGCCGCCGGGTCCGCTTCGACCGCGGCGAACCAGCCGAGCGAGCGCGCGAGCTCTTCGCGCGTTACCCCGCCGGGCCGCAGCAGCACCGGCGCCGGCAAGGCGCCGCTGAAATCGAGCACCGTCGATTCCACCCCGACCGGACACGCGCCGCCGTCGAGGATCAGCGCCACCCGGCCGCCAAGCTCGGCGGCGACATGCGCGGCGAGGGTCGGGCTGACCCGGCCCGAACGGTTGGCCGAGGGCGCCGCGAGCGGGCGGCCGGTTTCGCGCAGTAGCGCCTGCGCGACCGGATGCGCAGGCACCCTCACGGCGACCGTGTCGAGCCCGGCGCAGGCGAGCAGCGAGATGCCGCTGTCGTCACGCCGCCGCAGCACCAGGGTCAAGGGGCCCGGCCAGAACCGGCGCGCGACGTCGCGCGCCCGGGTATTGAATTCGGCGATCGCCTCGGCCGCCGCCAGATCCGGCACATGGACGATCAGCGGGTTGAAGCGCGGGCGTCCCTTGGCGGCGAAAATCCTCGCGACCGCCGGGTCGTCGGTGGCGTCGGCGCCGAGGCCGTAGACGGTCTCGGTCGGAAAGGCGACGAGCTTCCCGGCGCGCAGCAATCCGGCGGCACGGGAGATGGCGTGCGGGCTCGCCGGTACGATCCTTGCGTTCATCGTCTAAGCTTGTCGGCAGGATGCCGCACTCGCAAGGCCGGGATATATGGCGGGCCGGGTCATCACCATCGCGCAACAAAAGGGCGGCGCCGGCAAGACCACCTTGGCGGCGCAGCTCGCGATCGTCTGGGCGGGGCAGGGACGCCGCCTGGCGCTGCTCGATATCGACCCGCAGGCGAGCCTCGCCGCCTGGGCCGGGCTGCGCCGCGGCCGGCGCGGCGATGCCGGGCTCGGCTTCGAATTCGCCGCGCTGTCGGGCTGGCGGGCGGCGGAGTGGATCGAGCGGCACGCCAGCGACGCCGATTTCGTCATTGTCGACAGCCCGCCCCATGCCGAGCTCGAGGCGAGGATCGCGGTGCGCGCCGCGGGGCTGGTGCTGGTGCCGCTGCAGCCATCGCCGCTCGATCTGTGGTCGACCGGTACGACGCTCAAGCTGGCGCGCGAGGAGGGCCGGACGGTTCTGGCCGTGCTGAACCGGGTGCCGGCGCGGTCGAGCCTCACCGACACCGTCGCCGCCGAGCTCGCGCGCGACAACGTCCCGGTTGCCGCTTCCCGGCTCGGCAGCCGCGTCGCCTTCGCCCAGGCGATGGCGCAGGGAAGCGGCGTCGTCGAGAGCGCGCCGTCCAGCCTTGCCGCCGCCGAGATCGCCGCCCTCGCCGCCGAGATCGCCGCCCTGATCGCCCAAGCCTAGCGCGCCGCGCGGCGTTCCGCTTAAATCTGCGCCGGGAAACGCTTGGCAGAGGACGCGGGATGCAATTCGATCAGGAAGCCGATTTCATCGTCGTCGGCGCCGGCTCGGCCGGATGCGTGCTGGCCAACCGGCTGACCGCCGACCCGCAGACCCAGGTGCTGCTGCTCGAAGCCGGCGGCAAGGACACCAATACCTGGATCCACATCCCCGCCGGGTTCTACCGCAACATCTTCAATCCCGCGATCACCTGGGTCTACGAGACCGAGCCGCTGGAGGCGCTCGGCGGGCGGCGCATGCAATGGCCGCGCGGCAAGGTGCTGGGCGGGTCGTCGTCGATCAACGGCCTTATCTACATCCGCGGCCAGAAACAGGATTTCGACCATTGGCGCCAGCTCGGCAACGCCGGCTGGTCGTACGAGGACGTGCTGCCCTATTTCCGCCGCGCCGAGCACCAGGAGCGCGGCTCGGACGAGCTGCACGGCACCGGCGGCCCGCTTGCGGTCAGCGACATGAAGGCGGCGCACGAACTGCACGACGCATTCATCGCGGCCTGCCAGGAGGCCGGCTACAAGTTCAACCCCGATTTCAACGGCGCCGAGCAGGAAGGCGTCGGCACCTACCAGCTCACCGTGCGCGGCCGGCGCCGCGCCAGCACCGCCGTCACCTATCTGCGCCCGGCGATGAAGCGGCCCAACCTCACGGTCGAAATCCGCGCGCTGGCGCAGCGCGTGATCTTCGACGGCAAGCGCGCGATCGGCCTCGAATACCGTCAGAACGGGGTGGTCCGCCACGCCCGCGCCCGGCGCGAGGTGCTGCTCGCCGGCGGCTCGCTGCAATCGCCCCAGCTGTTGCAGCTGTCGGGGATCGGCCCGGCCGCGCTGCTCAAGGAGCACGGCATCGAGGTCGTGCACGAGCTGCCGGGGGTCGGCGAGAACCTGCAGGACCATATCGGCTGCCGGGTCATCTACAAGGTCAAGAAGGCCAACACGATCAACGAGATCTCCCGCTCGTGGCTGCGCCAGGGCAAGGCCGGGCTCGAATACATCCTGGCCGGGCGCGGCCCGCTGATGATGGGCGCGGCGCCGATCGGCCTGTTCGCCCGCGCCCGGCCGAATTCCGCCTCGCCCGATTGCCAGTACCAGTTCCTCGCCGGCAGCCTCGACGCGCCGGGGAAGCCGATGCACCCGTTCCCGGCCTGCTCGCTGGTCTGCATCCCGTGCCGGCCGGAAAGCCGCGGCTGGCTGCGGATCAAATCGTCCGACCCCGCCGTGTTCCCGGCGATGCAGCCCAACTATCTCGGCACCCAGAACGACAAGGACACGATGATCGCCGGCCTGCGCCTCGCCCGCAGCATCTTCCAGACTCCGACGATGCAGCGCATCACCACCGAGGAGTTCTGGCCCGGCCGGGACACGGACAGCGACGCCGACTGGCTCGAGCACGTCAAGAACACCGGCAGCACCACCTTCCATCAGACCAGCACCTGCATGATGGGGCCCGGCCCGATGTCGGTCGTCGACACCGAATTGAGGGTGCACGGGATCGAGGGGCTGCGCGTGGTCGACGCCTCGGTGATGCCGACCGTCATCTCCGGCAACACCAACGCCGCGACGATCATGATCGCCGAGAAAGCCTCCGACATGATCCGGGCCGAAAGGGCGACCGCCAAGGCCGCGTAGGCGCCCGCTGCAACAGCGTCGTGCGTCCTTCGAGACGCGCTCTTCAAGCGCTCCTCAGGATGAGGAGGCTTTGGGTATGGCATCAAGAAAACCTCTCATCCTGAGACGCGCCCCGCGGGCGCGTCTCGAAGGACGCCTTTCGCTTATCCAGCCCGGCGCGGGGATGTTGGCCGGGCATTGACCGTATCGTCTGCCGGGACGTGAAACCGGCAACGGGAGCTTGTCCTGGGCAACGACAACGAGGGCGCGTCGGCGGCGCGGTTTCGGCTCGCGCCGGCTCTGTCGCTCGGCGCCGTTTTGCTGCTGGCCGCGGCGCTGCGCGCCTGGAACCTAGAGGCGGGTGGCGTCTTGGTTCCCTATTACTTCGCCGGCGTGCGCAGCATGGTGCAGAGCTGGCATAATTTCTTCTTCAACGCGTTCGACCCCGCCGGCTTCGTCTCGCTCGACAAGCCGCCGGTGGCGTTCTGGCTGCAAACCGCGAGCGCCAAGCTCTTCGGCTTCGCCAAGGATGCGGTGCTGCTGCCGCAGGTGCTCGAGGGGGTTGCCGCGGTCGGCCTGCTGTACTGGCTGGTGCGGCGGCGGTTTGGGGTCGCGGCCGGGCTGCTGGCGGCGCTGTTCCTGGCGCTGACGCCGCTCGCCGTCGCGGTCGACCGCTCGAACAACACCGAGAGCTGTCTGGTGCTCGTCCTGTTGCTCGCGGCCTGGGCGGCGGCGGTCGCGGTCGAGAGCGGCAGATGGACGCCGCTGCTGGCCGCCGCCGCGCTCGTCGGGGTGGGGTTCAACGTCAAGATGCTGGTGGCGTTCGGCGTCGTCCCGGCCTTCGCGCTGGTCTATCTGTGCGCCGGCCCGGGCACGATGTGGCGGCGGATCGGCCGGCTCGCCGCGGCGGGCGCGGTGCTCGCTCCGGTCGCGCTGTCGTGGAGCGTCGCCTACGATCTGACCCCGCCGCAGGACCGGCCCTATGTCGACAGCACCGAAGACAATTCGATGCTCGAACTCGCCGTCGGCCACAATTTCGTGCAGCGCTTCGTCCGCCGCGCCGGCGCCTACGAGCGCGCGGCTCCCGCGGCCGATAGCGGCGCCGCCCAGGCCGCGACCCCGCAGCCCGGCCGCGACTACGTCGTCGCCGGCCCGCTGCGGCTGGCCGCGCCGTCGCTCGCGGCGCAGTTCGGTTGGCTGTTGCCGCTGGCGCTGATCGGCGGCGTCGCCGCGTGGTGGCGCTGGACCGGCCCGGCGCGGGTGCAGCTCGCGATCTGGGGGATCTGGACGCTTGCCTACGGCATCGTCTTGAGCGCCGCCGCCGGGATTTTCCATGCCTACTATCTCGCGGTGATGGCGCCGGCGCTGTGCGCGCTTGCCGGGGCCGGCGCGGTGGCGCTGTGGCGGCATTATCGCGGTGAGCGGTGGACGGCGCTGCTGCTGCCCGGAACGGTTCTGGCGACCGGGTTGTGGCAGGTCTATATCGTGCAATTCTATCTCGCCGGCTCGGTGGCGATCGGCCAGGGCTGGCTGATCCCGGCGATCTGCGGCATCGCGCTGGCGGCGGCTTGGGCCCTGCATTTATTGCGGCATCGCTTCGAGGCGGCGGTCCTACCGGTCGCGCTCGCATCGCTCGCGGCGGCGCTGGTGCTGCCCGCGTCGTGGTCGGTCGCGACCGGCCTCGCCGGGTTTCATTCCGGCTTTCCCGCGGCGCATCCGCCGTTCGAGACGCAGACCGCACGAAACGGCCGCGGCCGCTGGGCGCAGTTCGCCGGCGCGCTCGACGGCGACCCCAAGCTGATCGCCTTTCTCGAGCAGGGCCGGGGCGACGCGACCTACCTGCTCGCCGCGGTCAATGCCCGCCAGGCGGCGCCGATCATCATCGCCACCGGCGCGCCGGTGCTGGCGCTGGGCGGTTTCACCGGCCGCGACCCGATCCTTTCCGTCGACGAGTTCGCCCGCCTCGCCGCCGACAACCGGGTGCGCTTCGTGCTGGTCGGCGACGGCAGCCGCAATGCGCGCCGCGCCTATGGCGAGAACGGGCAGAAGGCGCTCACCGACTGGATCGCCGAGAACGGCCGTCCGGTCGATCCGGCGCTGTGGCGCGCCGCCGCGGCCGACGAAGATCCGGGCGCCGCCGACGGCCGCCCGCAGCGCCCGGCGGAAAACATCGGCATGCAGCTCTACGATCTGCACCCCGCGCCGAGCGGCGGCTGACCGCCCGCTTGCTGCCTCTCCGCCAAGGCGACAGAATGCCGCCACGGTAAGGGAGGGGACGGATGGCGGACTCGCCGCTGGCGGTCTATCAGGCACATCTCGACAAGGGTGAGCTGACCTATCAATGGGACAAGACGGCCAACCGCGCGGTGTTTTACCCGCGCGTCGTGAGCCCCTATTCGAGCAGCACCGAGCTTGAGTGGCGGGTCGCCTCGGGGCTCGGGACGGTCTACGCGACGACCGTCACCTACCCGTTCCAGGGTGACGGCTACAACATCGCCCTCATTGATTGCGACGAGGGCTTCCGGATGATGGGGCGGGTCGAGGAGATCGACCCGATTGCGGTCAAGATCGGCATGCGGGTCAAGTTCCGTGTCCACCCGGCCGAGGGCGAGCAGCCGGCCTATCCGGTCTTCATCCCAGCCGGAGACGCGGCATGAGCGGCCTCGTGCGCGCCGGCGCGGCGATCGTCGGCGCCGCGGAAAGCGATCTCGGCCAGGTCGGGCCGGGGTTCAACGTCATCGATCTGATGGCGCAGGGCATCGCCCGCGCACTCGACGATTGCGGGCTTGGCCTCAAGGATGTGGACGGCCTTATCAGCGCCTGTACGCAGAGCCGCACCTCGGCACTCAACCTCAGCGAATATCTCGGGATTTCGCCATCTTTCATCGATTCGACGATCGTCGGCGGGTCGTCGTTCATGTTCCACATCCAGCACGCGATGGCGGAGCTGCAACTCGGGTTGTGCGAGGTCGCAGTCATCGCCTATGGCTCGACCCAGCGCAGCATCGGCCGGCAGCAGGCCTCGGTGCGCGAGATCAACCCTTACGAGACGCCGTACCGGCCTTTCTTGCCCTCGACCGCCTACGCCTTGGCCGCCTCGCGCCATATGCACGAATTCGGCACCACCCGCGAGCAGATGGCCGAGGTCGCGGTCGCGGCGCGGCAATGGGCGCTGAAGAACCCGGTCGCTTGGGAGAAGAAGCCGCTGACAATCGAGGAGGTGTTGGCCGCGCGGATGGTCAGCTATCCCTTCACGGTGCGCGACATCTGCCTCGTCACCGATGGCGGCGGTGCGATCGTGCTGGTGGGCCCGGAGCGGGCGAAATCGCTGAAGAAGAAGCCGGTCTATGTGCTGGGCCAGGGCCAGTGCATCACCCACGCCAACATCTCGTCGATGCCCGACCTCACGATCACCGGCGCGCTCGAAAGCGGGCGGCAGGCCTATGCGATGGCGGGCTTGGCGGCCAAGGACATCGACGTCGTCGAGCTCTACGACGCGTTCACGATCAACACGATCCTGTTTTTGGAAGACCTCGGCTTCTGCAGGAAGGGCGAGGGCGGCGCCTTCGTCACCGGCGGGCGCATCGCGCCGGGCGGCAGCCTGCCGGTCAATACCAACGGCGGCGGGCTCTCCTATTGCCATCCCGGCATGTACGGCCTCTTCCTGTTGATCGAGGCGGTGCGCCAGCTGCGCGGCGAATGCGGCGAGCGCCAGGTCACGGGGGCGGAGACTGCGATCGCGCACGGCAACGGCGGCGTCTTGTCGTCGCAAAGCACCGTCATCCTGGGGAGCGAAGCGACGCTTTAGTTTCACCACAGAGGCACAGAGAACACGGCGAAAAAGAGCGCGTTGCGCTCCGAAAGCTTACCGCAAAGGTCGCGAAGGCATCGCGATGGACGCAATTGATTTTTGGCGCTTCGCGCCTTTTGCGGAACCTTCGCGTCCATGGCGGTAAAGAGTTGTTCCTCCGTGTTCTCTGTGCCTCTGTGGTGAACCCATTAACGGAGAAAATTCATGGCCGAAGGCGAGCTGATCCGGTTCGAGAGCGATAACGGCATCGGCATCATCACCGTCGACAACCCGCCGGTGAACGCGCTGTCGCCGGGGGTGCCGGAGGGTATCGTCGCGGCGCTCGACAAGGGCAACGCCGACCCGTCGGTCAAGGCGATGGTGCTGATCGGCGCGGGCCGCAGCTTTATCGCCGGCGCCGATATCCGCCAGTTCGGCAAGGGCCCGCCGCGTCCCGCCCCGGCGCGGCGGCATTATGACGTGATGGACCAGAGCCCGAAGCCGGTGGTCGCCGCGATCCACGGCTATGCCCTCGGCGGCGGGCTCGAAACCGCGCTCGCTTGCCACTACCGGGTCGCGGTGCCGAGCGCCAAGGTCGGGCTGCCCGAGGTGCTGATCGGCATCCTCCCCGGCGCCGGCGGCACCCAGCGTCTGCCACGGCTGATCGGGCCGAAGGCGGCGCTCGAAATGATCACGTCGGGCCGCCATGTCCCGGCCGAGGAAGCGGCGAAGCTCGGCATCGTCGACGAGATCGCGCCCGAAGGGCAGCTCAAGGCGGCGGCGATCGTCTTCGCCCGCAAGATCGCCGACGCGCGGCCGCTGCCGGTCATCCGCAACAGCAATTCGCGATTGTCGGAAGGCACGCCGGAGCTGTTCGACGGCATGCGCAAGTCGATCGCGCGCCGCGCCCGCAACCAGCGCGCGCCCTATGCCTGCATCGAGGCGGTCGAGGCGGCGTGCAAGCTGCCATTCGACGAGGGCGCGGCGCTCGAACGCAAGCTGTTCGACGAGCAGGTCAATTCGGAGGAGGCGAAGGCGCTGCGCTACGCCTTTTTCGCCGAGCGCGAGGTGGCGAAGATCCCGTTCATCCCGCCCGACACCAAATTGCGCCCGACCGACAACCCGGCGGTCGTCGGCGCCGGCACGATGGGCGGCGGCATCGCGATGAGCTTTGCCGATAACGGCTACGACGTGAAGATCACCGATGCCAGCAAGGAGGCGCTCGACCGCGGGATGGCGCGGATCAAGGGCAATTACGAAACCAGCGTCAAACGCGGCAGCCTGGCGCAGGACGAGTACGAGCGCCGCTTCGCGCGCATCCACCCGGTCGCCGGCATCGAAGACCTCGCCGATTGCGACGTGGTGATCGAGGCGGTGTTCGAGCAGATCGACGTCAAAGAGGACGTCTGGAAAAAACTCGACGCGGTGATGCCGCAAGGCGCGCTGCTCTATTCCAATACCTCGGGCATCGACATCGACATCATGGCCAACGCCACCAAGCGGCCGCAGGACGTCGCCGGCACGCATTTCTTCGCGCCGGCCAACGTCATGAAGCTGTTCGAGGTGGTCAAGGGCACCAAGAGCGCCAACGACGTGCTGGCGACGGCGATGGCGCTCGGCCGCAAGATCGGCAAGGTCTCTGGGCTCGCGGGCAACGGCGACGGGTTCCTCGCCAACCGCAGCCGCGCGCCGTTCAGCATGGAGATGAGCATCCTCGTCGAGGAAGGCGCGCTGCCCGAGCAGATCGACAAGGTCATGGTCGATTACGGCTATCCCGTCGGGCCGTTCGTGGTGTCGGACATCTCGGGGCTCGATATCGGCTACGACACCCGCAAGCGCCGCGCCGAGATGTACCCGAACTATCGCAAGTCGCCGATCTCCGACCGCATCGTCGAGGCCGGGCGCCTCGGCCTGAAGACCAATGCCGGCTGGTACCGCTACGAGCCGGGCGACCGTACCCCGCACCCCGACCCCGAAGTGCATCGCATCATCAGGGAGACCGCCGCCGAGTTCGGCTTCCCGCAGCGCAGCGACTTCACCGACGATGAGATCTTGAAGCGGCTGCTGTTCGCCTCGGTCAACGAAGCCTGCAAGATTCTGGAAGAGGGCGCCGCGCTGCGCGCCAGCGATGTCGATGTGATGTGGCTGCACGGCTTCGGCTTCCCGCGCTATCGCGGTGGTCTGATGTACTGGGCGGACACGATCGGCGTGCGCGAGGTCTACAACCAGATCGCCTCGTGGCATCAGCGCTACGGCGACCGCTGGCGCCCGTCCGAACTGTTGCGCCAGCTGGCCGAGGCCGGGACTCCGCTGAAGGAAGCAAAGGCCCAGCGGCCGATGGCGTAGGGAGGAAGGCTGACATGACCCGACAAGAACTCGATGCGGCTTTGGTGCGGCTGGGGCTAAAGGTGCCGGAAGCCGAGCGCGACGACATCGCCGCGGCGGCGCATCTGGTCGAGGAGATGGCGGCGCTCAACCGGAAGCCGCGCGCGGTCGGCGCCGAGCCGGCGCATACCGTCGCCTTTCCGCTCGCCAAGCCGGAGGGCTGAGCGATGGTTCCGGTTTACCTCACCGTCACCGAGGCGGCGCGCCTCATCGAGAAGCGCGAGCTGTCGCCGGTCGAGCTGACGCAAAGCCGCCTCGACCGCATCGAAAAGCTCGACGGCCGGTTGCACAGCTTTGTCCGCGTGCTCCCTGACGCGGCGCTGGCGTCAGCGCGCGCCGCCGAGGCCGAGATCGCGGCCGGGCGCTACAAGGGGGCGCTGCACGGCATCCCCATCGGCCTCAAGGACATCTACGAGACCGCGGGTATCCCGACCACCGGTCACTCCAAGGTCATGCAGGACCACGTGCCGGCGGCGGATGCGTTTACGGTCGCGAAGCTCAAGGACGCCGGCTGCATCGTCATGGGCAAGCTGGCGACGCACGAGTTCGCTTTCGGCGGCCCGAGCTTCGATCTGCCCTGGCCGCCGGCGCGCAACCCGTGGGACACGACGCGGTTTACTGGCGGCTCGTCGAGCGGCACCGGCGCCTCGGTGCCGGCCGGGCTGGTGCTGGGCGGCACCGGCAGCGATACCGGCGGCTCGATCCGCGGGCCTGCGGCCTATTGCGGCCTCGCCGGGATCAAGCCGACCTACGGGCTGTGCAGCCGCACCGGCATCCTGCCGCTGGCGTTCTCCTTGGACCATGCCGGCCCGATGGCGTGGACCGCCGAGGATTGCGCGATCATGCTGCAGGCGATGGCCGGGCACGATCCGGCCGACCCGGCCAGCGCCAACCATCCGGTCCCCGACTATCGCAAGGCGCTGACCGGCGACGTCAAGGGCCTGCGCATCGGTCTCATCCGCCATTTCTATACAATCGACAGCGAGGCCGACGCGGCGACGCGCGACGCGATCGATGGGGCCGCCAAGAAATACGAGGCGATGGGCGCCTCGGTGCGCGAGGTCGCGCTGTCGCCACTGGCGGAATGGGCGGCCTGCGGCATCCTCATCATGATGAGCGAGGCCTACGCCATCCACGAAACCAATCTGCGCGCGCGCTTCACCGATTTCGGCGAGATCTTCCGCGACCGCATGGTTTTGGCCGGGCTGTGGACCGCCGCCGACTATGTCCAGGCGCTGCGCCGCCGGCGCGAGCTGGTCGACGAGCTCGACCGGGCGATGCAGGGCCTCGACCTGGTGATGACCGCGGCGGCGGCTTCGGAAGCGCCGAAGATCGACGACGTGCCGAAATTCGCCACCCTGGAACGCCCGTCGCTGACCATGCCGTTCAACGTCACCGGCAGCCCGGCGATGTCGGTCTGCTGCGGTTTCACCGAGGCGGGCCTGCCGCTGTCGTTCCAGATCGTCGGCAAGCGCTTCGCCGACGCGACGGTGCTGCGCGCCGCCGACGCCTACGAGCGCGCGACCCCGTGGCGGGAACGCCGGCCGCCGCTCTAGCCGCTACCTGGCGCCGGCGTAGCTCACCTGGGCGAACAGATACGGCACCTGCTGCGGCTGCACCTGGCGCAGATAGGAGAATTGCGGCGGACTGCAATCCCAGGCGCCGTTCTCGTCCGACGTCACCTCCAGCGCGAACTGAGCGCCGGGGCGAAGGTGCAGCGTCTGCGACGTGTTCGCCTGCGGGATGCAGTTCTCGACGGTGAAGACGTACTGGCCCGGCGCGAAGTCGCGATAGAACGCGGTGCCTTCGGCGCTGATCCCGATCGGGGCGCCATTGACGTAGAGCATCGGCGGGTGGAATTGCGTGCCGGGCAGCAATTGGCGCAGGAACCAGACCCGCGATTGCCCCGCGGCGAGCGGCGGCGCCTCCTCGGGTGTCGCCGCCACGGTCGGGGCCGGGGAGCCGAAGGTGATGAGGCACAGGGCAAGCGCTGCGCCGGTGGCTCGCAGTGTCCGAAATCCTGAAATCATGTCACCATTCCTCCAGGTGCGAGAGATGGCGAGGGGAGGCGTGCGATGAAAGTCCTCAAGAACGCACGGCTGATTGACGGAACGGGCGCGCCTCCGGTCGACGGTGCGACGATTGTCATCCGCGGCGACAGGATCGATGCAATCACCGCCAAAAACCAAGCCGATTTCCCCGCGGATGCCGAAATCGTGAATTGCGCCGGGATGACCGTGCTGCCGGGGCTGATCGACTGCCACGACCACATGGCCAACCACCGCTACGACCTGGCGCATCGCTGGGGCATCGACGAGCCGGAAAGCACCCGGCACCTGCGCACCGCCGCGGTGCTGCGCCAAACCTTGGAAGCGGGCTACACGCTGATCCGCGACGCCGGCGGGCTCGATGCCGGTTTCAAGCGCGCGATCGAGGAGGGGCTCGCGTCCGGCCCGCGGCTTGTCCTCTCTATCTCGATCGTCTCGCCGATCGGCGGGATCGGCGACCGCATGAGCCCGTCGGGCGATTGCTGCTGCGTGCCGGGCGACCCGCTATTGCCGTCGGGGGTCGTCGAGACCCTCGCCGATGTGCGGCCGGTGGTGCGGCGCATGGTGCGCGCCGGCGCCGATGTCATCAAATGCGCGACCACCGGCGGCGCCAGCTCGCACCCCGGCCACGGCCCGCGCGACGGCGCCTTCAACCTCGACGAGATGCTGGCGCTGGTCGAGGAGGCGCACGCGCTCGACCGCCGGGTAATGTGCCACGCCCTGGGCGGGCGCGGGCTCGACATCGCGATCGAGGCCGGCGTCGATTCGATCGAGCACGGCTGCTATCTCGACGAGGACCCGCGCCATCTCGACCGCATGGCCGAGCGCGGCATCGTCTTCGTGCCGACCTTGCTGGTGTACGAATACCACCGCAAATCGCCGCAGCCGCATGTCCGCGAGCGGGCGCAGGATTTGTTCGAGCACCACATCCTGGCGATCCGGAGAGCGCTCGAGGCCGGGGTCAAGATCGTCGCCGGCACCGATGCCGGCGGCCATGGCCACCCGGCGAATGCCGGCGAGCTGCAATGTCTGGTCGAGGCGGGGCTCTCGCCGATGCAGGCGATCCAGGCCGGCACGCAATGGGCGGCCGAATGCTGCGGCCGCGAAGCCGAGCTCGGCACGGTCGAGACGGGCAAGCTGGCCGATCTCGTCGCCGTCGCCGGCGATCCGCTCGCCGACATCTCGGTGTTGCGCGAGGCGAAAAACGTCGCGCTCGTGCTCAAGGGCGGCGAGGTCGCGGCTGATCGTATGCAGGCGGCGCGCTGATTTCTGACCGCTTCCCGGCGGAAGCCGGGACCCAGCTTTTCAGCTGTCCATGACTCGGATGAATGGGCCCCGGCTTTCGCCGGGGAGCGGTCAGACCTTCGCCTGCTTCAGCACGAAATCGCGCACCAGCTCGGTGGCGCGGCGTGAGTCGTCGTGGGCGGGATCGCGCATGACGAAGGTGTGCGGCTGGCCGGCGAATTTGTGCAGCTCGATCGCGCCGCCCTTGGCGCGCCAGGCCGCCACAAACTTGTCGGCCATGTCGGGGGTGACGTTGTCGTCGCCAGTGCCTTGCAGGAGGATCGCCGGCGGCAGGCTGGCCGCCTCCCCGCCTCGACGATGCGCTGCGGGTTGCCCTCCGCCATCTCGGCTTCCGAGTTCCAATAGGCGTCGTGCGATTGGATGAGCGGTGTCCTGCCCTTTTCCTTGACCATGCGGTAGCGCGCCAGCGGGTCGGAGATCGGCCAGCACAGCACCAGGTAGGGCAGGCTTGCGTCCTCGCCCGGTGCTTCCGCCAGCGGCAGCGCGGCGTAGCGCGGGTCGTTCGGCTTCAGCGCCGACACGAGCAATTGATGCGCGCCGCTCGACGTGCCGAGCCCGGCGACGAGGTCGCGCCGGGTGCCGAACTCCGCGGCATGCGCCTTGAGCCAGCGCGTCGCGTAGTGGATGTCGGCGATCGAGGCCGGATAGTGGTGCCGGGGCGGCATGCGGAAATCGATCGCCAGCACGACGATGCCGCTCCGGGCGAGCGCGATGTCGAGCGGGGCGTAGTTGAGCCGGTCGCCCGAGGCCCAGGCGCCGCCGTGTACGTCGATGAGCGCCGGAAACGGGCCGCTCCCCTTGGGCCGGTAGAGCCGCGCCAGCAGCGGCCCGTCTTCGGCGCGCCGGTATTCGAGGTCGCGGACCTCGATCTCATGCGTCGCGGCGATGGCGATATCGTTCGACATGGGCCCTCCTGTCGTCGACAGCGTGCCCGCGCGCTAACGCTTTGCCAATGAATTCGGTTGAAAATCGCCGCGCCATGCCGCTGCCCGACGCCATCATTCCCGCCAGCGCCGCGCCCGAGGCGGCCGCAACCGGCGCCGATTACGGCGTGTGGACCGATTACCGGATCCCCGACGACCGCAGCGAGTGGCACCCGCTCGCCCGCCAGTTCTACGACTATTGGCTCTCCGTCGCGCCGCCCGGCTGCCTGCCGGGACGCCAGCACGTCGCCCCCGAGATGATGGCGCCGTGGCTGTCGCGGCTGTGGCTGCTCGATATCTGTCGCGGCCCGCTGAGGTTCCGCTGCCGGCTCGCGGGCAGCGACATGGTGCGCTCTTTGGGCCGCGAGGTGACCGGCGCCTGGCTCGACGACGTCCATCCGCAAAGCGTCAGCAACCCGATCTCGCGCGACCGCTTCCGCATCGTCGCCGAATTGGCCCGACCGACCTGGCGGCGGGGCAAGCCGCACTGGGCGCGCGACCCCGAGTACATGGTCGTCGAGAGCTGTCTGGTGCCGCTCGCCGCCGACGGATTTACCGTCGACAAGGTGATGGCGGTGTCGGTCGCGTTCGGCTCGAACGGCCGGTTGTTCTGACGGCGCGAGCCTAGAAGGGCTTGAGCGACGCGGTATGCGCGGCGGCGGGCCGGCCGGCGATTTCGCTGACCAGCTTGCGGGTCATCGCGTCGGCGAAGGTGTCGAAATTCTCGACCACCATCAGGAACGCGCCGGGGCCGCCGATCACATTTTCCTTGTAGTAGTTCGGCAGGCCGCCGGGCGGCTGGGTGTGCGCGAGGAAGCCCGGGCTGGCCTTGGTGTTGATGATCGCCAGACCGTTGATCGTGATGCCGGCCGCCACCGCCTGGTCGCGCGCGTCGGCGATCGGGCGTCCCGAATTGCTGTTGCCGTCGCCCGAGATGTCGATGACCCGCTTGCTGGCGCTTGGCGAGGCCGCGGCGAAATATTCCGCCGAGAAATCGATCGCCGAGCTGATCGAGGTGCGGCCGACGAAGGAACGCGGCGCCGCGAGGATGGCCGCCGCGACGGTGGCGGCGCCCTCGCCGTCGCGGATCGTCGTCCATTCGACCACGATCTTCTGGTCGTTGGGGCCCGACCACTCGATGTAGCTCAACGAGATCGCCCGGTTTGGGCCGGCGGTGATCGCCGCTAGCACCTTCGGGTCGCTGAGCGCCGCGGCGTAGCCTTTGCGCTGCAGGTCGAATTCGCCGTCGTCGATGCTGCGCGACACGTCGGCGGCAAGAACGAGCAGCATGTCGATGCCCTCGGCCCGCGCCGGTGCCGCCGCCGCGAGGATGGCGGCGGCGAGCGCGGCGGCGAGGCCGAGCGATTTCATCCGGCGAGCTCGCGGCGGACGATCGCGGCGCCCTCGACCAGCGCCCGCAGCTTTCCCGCGGCGCGCTCGCGCGGCAGGTATTTCATGCCGCAATCGGGCGCGGCGACGAGGCGCTCGGCGGCGACGTGCTTGAGCCCGGCGCGCAGCCGCGCCGCGACGTCGGCGGCGGTCTCGATCTCCTTGCTGCCGAGATCGAGCACCCCCAAGAGGATGGTCTTCTGCGACAGCTCGGCAAGAACGCCGAGGTCGAGCCGGGGCTGCGCCGCCTCCAGCGACACTTGGCTCGCCGCCGAGCCGGCGAGCTGCGGCAGGAAGGCGTAGCCGCTCGGCTTGTTGCGCACGAGGTGGCCGTAGCCGAGGCAGATATGGACGATGGTCGGGCCGGGGATGCCGGCGAGCGCGCGGTTGATCGCCGCGACACCGTAGCGCGCCGCCTTGTCGGGCGCCGCGCGCACCCACGGCTCGTCGAGCTGGACGACATCGACGCCGGTCGCCTTCAAATCGCGCAATTCCGCGTTGACCGCGTCGGCGTAATCCACCGCCAGCTCTTCTTCGTCCTTGTAGAACTCGTTCTGCACCTGCTGCGACATCGTGAACGGACCGGGCAGCGTAATCTTGGTGGCGTGCGTCGCGTGGGCGACGAGGAACGCCGCGTCGTCGACCTCGACCTTTCCCTTGCGGCGGATCTTGCCGGTGACCCGCGCCACCGGCGTCGAGCGGCCGTTGGCCCCGATCACCGCGCCGAGCCGCCCGGGATCGATGCCGTCGAGCGCCAGAGAGAAATAGTTCGAGTAGCTCTCGCGGCGCATCTCGCCGTCGCTGACGATGTCGATGCCGATCCGCTCCATCTCGCCGATCGCGAGGATCGTCGCGTCGTCCTGGGCTTCCTTCAGATAGGCGGCCGGGACGCGCCAGATCTCATGGGCATGGACCCGCGGCACCCCATGCTTTTCGAGCGCAGCGCGGTCGATCAGCCAATCGGGCTGCGGATAGGAGCCGACGACGGTGGTCGGGATCAGATGGGTCGGATACGGCATTGGGCTTGCGCCTCATCCTGCATCACCGCCATGGCGGGCGGGCGACAGCATACAGGCTTTGCTTCGACACCGTCGCCTGCTTCGATCCGCGGGCATGCCGACAAGCGAGGGCGCGAAGCGTGTCCAGCGGTTTCGTTGAAACAACTTTTGAAATAACTCTTTTTTAATAAAAGACGATTATTTCAAATCGATTGCAGATCGTTCTATGTTAACTGAACAGAATCAACATCGTTAAGCAAAAGTTTAGGTAAAGGTTATGCGTTAATCATACTCTAACCTAGACGGCAGGCGATTGCCGGACCCTACGATGCCCTGGGAAGTGAAGAGTTCGTAAGGGGTCGCGCCGTATGGCGTCAATTCCGGGTTCACAATTCGTCGCGACGGCGCCGCCTCAGCCGGTGCATGTCGTGGAGACGTCCGGCGGCAGCCTGCCGCCGACGGTGCCTGGCGACTTCAACCTCGAAGTCTGGACCGGCCCGCCCGGCACGGCGCCGACAAGCCCCGCGCCAGGCTATGACGGGCTGGCGGTCCTCAGCGACGGCGGTCTCGAAATCGACCTGATCGCCGGCGCCTTCGCCGTGACCGATCACGGCACCGGCAACGACACGATCAGAGCCGACGGCGATCACGAAACGGTCGCCGGCGGCGCGGCCAATGTCACGCTCGTCCTCAACGGCGACGACGACGTCGCCAATGGCGGCGGCCAGGACACCATCACCGTTTTCGGGAACCACGACACCGTCAACGGCAGCGGCAACGACTCGATCACCGTCTTCGGCGTCCTCGACGTGGTCAATGGCGGCCACGGCAACGACACGATCGACGTTCTCAACAATTACGACACCGTCAATGCCGGCTCGGGCAACGACACGGTCACCGTCCTCGGCAAGGGCGATAGGGTCGACGGCGGGGCCGGCGCCGACTCGATCACGGTCCTGGGCGACTACGACATCGTCAACGGCGGCCACGGCAACGACACGATCGACGTGATCGGCAAGGGCGACCTGATCGCCGGCGGCAATGGCGCCGACTCGATCAATGTCATCGGCGACTACGACGTCGTCAGCGGCGGCCACGGCAGCGATACGATCAACGTGCTCGGCCAGGGCGACGACGTCAGCGGCGGACCGGGCGGCGACCTGATCAACCTCAGCGGCAATTACGACACCGTCAATGGCGGCCCGGGCAATGACACGATCAACGTGTCGGGGCAGGGCGATACGGTGGACGGCGGTCCCGGCGGCGACGCGATCAACCTCGCCGGTAATTACGACACGGTCAATGGCGGCCCGGGCCACGACACGATCGATGCGTCGGGCCGGGGCGACTTGATTATTGGCGGGCCTGGCGGCGACGCGATCAACCTCACCGGCGATTACGACATGGTCAGGGGCGGGTCGGGCCATGATACGATCAGCGTGTTCGGCCGGGGCGACTCAATCAACGGCGGGTCCGGCGGCGACTCCATCACCGTGTTCGGCAATTACGACACGGTCAATCCGGGGACGGGCCACGATACGGTCAATGTCTCGGGGGTCGGGAATACGATCCTCGCGGGCATGCCGGGCGGCGGCGATGCGCAGGTCAATTTGTCGGGTGGCTTCGAGACGCTCGACAGCGGATCGGGCACCTACCACGACACGATCACCGGCTTCAGCCAGCCGGCGGGCGACCGCATCCACCTGACGACGGAGAGCGCCGCCGACGCGATCGCGCACTCGCATCAGGTGAATGGCGGCCACGACACGCTGATCACCCTGCAGGACGGCTCGACGATCCTGTTGAAGGGCATCAGCCACATCAACGGCGGCTTCTTCAGCTAGGGCGTCGCCGCGCCGCGATACCGGTGCGGGATGCGGCGGATGTCCTGGACGAGGTCGAGGGGCATGCCGCCGCCGCCGTCCGCGCGCAGGGTCAGCGCATCGGCAAGCCCGCCGAAGCGCTCGCCGATCGCGCCGACGAGCTGGTCGTGGCGGCCGACCGCCGCGAACAGCCGCGCGACGTCGTCGGGCACCTCCCTGGCCATCTCGCTCCACTTGCCCTGGCGCACCATCGCGTTGAGCTTGAGCCCCAGATCCTCCAGCCCGTGCACCGCTAGCACCGGGTAATAGGCCGGGGTCGAGCCGTAGAAGGCGACGCGCTGGCGCACCCATTCGAAGCGCTCGGCGACCGCCGCGTCGTCGGGACCGGTGGCGAGGAAGCCGCCGCCGGAAATCTCGTACTGTGCCCGCGTGCGTCCGGTCTTGGCGAGCCCGGCCTCGATCCGCGGCATGATCTCGCCGGTCAGGTATTTTTTGGTGCAGAAGCCGTGCAGCTTGACCCCGTCGCATTCCTCGGCGGCGACCTTGAGCATCGCCGGCCCGACCGCGGCGATGGTGATCGCCGGCGGCGGGCAGGCGATCTGCGGCGGGGTGAAGTTCGGGGTCATCAACGTGAAGCGGTAGTGCTGGCCTTCATAGGCAGGTTTCTCGCCGGTCTTCCAGCAATTCCAGATCGCGCGCAGCACCTGGACGTATTCGCGCATGCGCGGGGCGGGCGGCGTCCACGGCACCGAGAAGCGGCGCTCGTTATGCGCGCGCACCTGCGAGCCGAGCCCGACGACGAAACGCCCGCCGGTCGAGCCGGCGAGGTCCCAGCCGACCTCGGCGACCGCCATCGGCGTGCGGGCGAAGGCGATCGCCACCGAGGTGTGCAGCTCCACCCGCTCGGTCGCCGCGCCGGCGACGGCGAGCGCGAGAAACGGCTCGTGCTGGTTCTCCATCGTGACGATGCCGTCATGGCCCTCGGCCTCGGCGGCGCGCGCCGCCGCCGGCACTTTCTTCAGGTCGCCCTGGGGCACGGTGGTGAAGACGCGCATCGCTTCCTCCCTTGTCGCAGGCCCCCGATCCGGCCACACCCGGCGGGAGCAATCAAGCGGCGCGGGCGTTGGCCACCGTCAGCAACACGATCAGCCAATGGAGACGAGGTCATGCTAGAGAACTTGCCCGCGGGGATCGGCCGGATCCTGCGCGGCGCGCGGCCGGGGATGGAAGAGCTGGTGATCAACGACGCGGCGCTCGACGAGATCGCCGACACCATCGCCGTGATCAGCCCGGCTTTCGACGACGGCGACGCGCTGCCGGCGCGTTTCACCGCGGACGGCGAAGGGATGTCGCCGCCGCTGCAATGGTCCGGGGTGCCGGAGAACGCCGCGGAAATCGTGCTGCTGGTCGAGGATGCCGACAGCCCGACCCCGAACCCGCTGGTGCAGGCCATCGTCTGGAACCTGCCGCCCGGCGACGGCAGCCTCGACGAGGGCGCCATGCCGCTGGAGGCGCAGCGATACGAATTGCCGGCGATGGGGGTGAATTCATATCTGCGCATCGGCTATTTGCCGCCCGATCCTCCGCCGGGGCATGGCCCGCACCGCTATGCGTTTCAAGTCTTCGCGCTGGTCTCGCCGCTGGTCATCGAGACGGCGGCGCCGGGCCGCACCGAGCTCGTCGACGCGCTGCGCGCCAACGCCATCGCCAAAGGCATGCTGATCGGCGTCTACGAGCGCGCTTGACCGCGGCTTTCTTGCGTTCCGCCCGGATCGAGCCATAGTGGCCGCGGGCGCGGACGGAGGAAATCATGCCGAACAAGGTCGCGGTCGGGATGGGGATCATGGAGTTCCCGTTTTCCGGAGCCGCCGCCTATTGGCGCTGGGTCGATATGCTGGAGGCGGGCGGCGTCGATTCGCTGTGGCAGACCGACCGGCTGGTCAGCCCGACTCCGTTCCTCGAATGCATGAGCGTGATGGCGGCCTTGGCCGGGCGCACCCGGCGGCTGAAGTTCGGCGTCAACGTGCTATCGCTGGCGATGCGCGACGCGGTGCTGGTGGCGCGGCAATGCGCGACGATCGACTATCTGTCCGAGGGGCGGCTGCTGCCCGCCTTCGGCATCGGCAGCCCACTCGGGCCGGAGTGGACCACGCTCAACCTCGACACCAAGACCCGCGGCCGCAAGACCGACGAGGGGCTCGAGGTGATCCGCCGGCTGTGGAGCGAGGACAAGGTCGATTTCGAGGGGGTGCATTACCACCTCAGCGGCGCCTCGCTGTTCCCGAAGCCGGTGCAGGCCGACCTGCCGATGTGGATCGGCGGCTCGTCCGAGGCGGCGATCAGGCGCACCGCCAAATACGGCACCGGCTGGCAGGCGGGGCCGGAGACGCCCGAGCAGGCAAAGGGGGTCGTTGCAGCGATCCGCCAGGCCGCGGCCGAGGAAGGCCGCGCCATCGACGACGATCATTACGGCGCCGGCATCCCGTTCCGCTTCGGCTCGGCCGAGGAGCCGGGCCTGCAGCCGCTGTTCGACGCCTACCGCAAGCGTACCGGCCGCGACCCGAAGGATTATTTCGCGGTCGGCGATGCCCGGGCCATCGTCGACAAGATCGGCGAGTTCGTCGAGGCCGGCGTGTCGAAATTCATCCTGCGGCCGGCCGCCAAGGGCGACGACGAGATCATGGCGCAGACCCGCCGCCTCATCGACGAGGTGCTGCCGCTGGTCGCCGCGCGCTGGCCGAAGCCGAAGAAGCGCATGGCGGCGGAGTGAGCGCGGAACCGCTTTCCGGCATTCGCGCCTGCGTCTTCGATGCCTACGGCACGCTGTTCGATTTCGCCTCGGCGGCGGCGAGTTGCGCCGACGCGCTGGGCGACAAGGCGGCGCGGCTCACCGCGCTGTGGCGCGACAAGCAGCTCAACTACGCCTGGCTGCGCTCGCTGCAGGGCAAGCACGCCGATTTCTGGCGGGTCACCGGCGACGCGCTCGATTTCGCGATGGAGGCGCTGGGCCTCGACGATCCGGCGCTGCGCGAGCGGCTGATGGAGCTGTACCTCACGCTGGCGCCGTTTCCCGACGCGGGTGATGCGGTGCGCCGGGTGCGCGACCGCGGCATGGCGACGGCGATCCTCTCGAACGGCTCGCCGGCGATGCTCAAGCCGGTGATCGAGGCGGCAGAAATGACCGCGCTGTTCGATGCAGTGCTGTCGGTCGAGGACGCCGGAATCTACAAGCCGCATGCCTCGGTCTACCAACTCGCGGTCGATCGCCTCGGCGTCAAGGCAGATGAGATCGCCTTCCTCTCGTCGAACGGCTGGGACGCCAATGCCGCCGCGGCCTTCGGCATGCGCGCGATCTGGTGCAACCGCTACGACCAGCCGAAGGAGCGGCTGCCGGGGCAGCCCGAGCGCGAAATCCGCTCGCTCGCCGAACTGCCGGCGCTGCTGAAGCTCGGCTAGCCGTCCCCCGATCCGTCATTCAGGGATCGCCCGGAAGGCGAGGCCCGGAACCCATGAACACGGGGCTCTGGAATATGGGTTCCGGGTTCGCCGCCCATTGGGATTTGGCGCGTCGCCCTGGAATGACGGAATTATGCAGTCAGCCCCTCCGTCAACGCCATCGCCGCGTGCGGCGCGCGCATCTTGGCGCCGTTGCGACTATTCGTTGCGCAGCAGCGGCGCGGCCTTGGCGCCGAGCGCGCGCCAAGTGCCGGCAAAGCCGAACGCCACCGTCAGCGCCACCGCGCCGCCGAGGACGCCGGCCACCGGCCCCGGCACGAAGATCCAGTCGGCGCGCAGCGGCCGCGTCACCAGCACGTAGGCGACGATCGTGCCGAGCCCGGCGGCGACGAGCGCACTTGCCAACCCCATTAGCCCGTATTCGACGATAAAGGCGGCGGCGATCGTGCGGCGGGTCGCGCCCAGCACCTTCAAGACGACCGCGTCGTAGACCCGCCGGCGGTAGTCGGCGGCGACCGCGCCGCCCAACACCAGCGCGCCGGCGACGAGGGTCACCAAGGCGGCGAGCCGGATCGCCGCGCCGATCGCGGCGACGATCCGCTCGACGGCGGCGAGCGCCTCGCGCACCGGGATCGCCGAGACATTGGGGTATTGCGCGACGACGCGGCCGACCAGCCCTTCCTCTTCGGATTGCGGCAGGTAGACCGCGGCGAGGTGGGTATGCGGCGCCGCCTCCAGCGTCCCCGGCGCGAACACGATGGCGAAGTTGATGCCGAGCCGGGTCCAGTCGATGCGGCGCAAATTGGCGATGGTCGCGGTGACGTCGCGGCCGAGGACGTTGACGGTCAGCGTGTCACCGATCTTGAGCCCCATCCCCTGCGCCAGCTCGGCATCGAACGAGATCAGCGGGGGCCCGTGATAATCGGCCGGCCACCACTCGCCGGCGACGAGCTCGGACCCGGGCGGCAAGGCCGCAGCGTAGGTGAGGCCGCGGTCGCTGCGCAGCGCCCAGCGCGCCTCGGGGGCGACGCGCGCGCCCTCGACGGGGACGCCGTTGATCGCGGCGATGCGGCCGCGCAGCATCGGCACCTGGCTGAAGCGCGCGCCCGGCGTCGCCTGCACCAACGCGGCGAAGCCGTCGAGCTGGTCGGGCTGGATGTCGAGGAAAAAATAGGCCGGCGCTCCCGCGGCGACGGTGGTCTCGATCTCGTCGGAGAGGCTGGCCTGGACCAGCGCCACCGCGACCAGCACGGTAAGCCCGATGCCCAGCGACAGCACGACCCGCGCGGTCGGCGCATTGGGGCGGTGGAGATTGCCGAGCGCGAGGCGCAGCACGATCCCGCGCGGCCGGCCGATCCGGCGCGCCCCGGCGACGATCAGCTCGCCGGCGACGCGGAAGACGGCGAAGGCGGCCACGGCGCCGGCGACATACCAGGCAGCGACGCCGCGATCGGTCGCGCTCAGCAGCACCAGCGCGGCCAATCCCAGCGCCGCCGCCAGGGTCCCGGCCAGTGCCGGCCACGGCAGCGAGCGGCGCGCCCGCGTCACCCGGTCGCGGAACAGCGCGCCCGGCATGACCCGCCCGATCACGGCCAGGGGCAGGAGCGAGAACAGCATCACGGTCAACGCCCCGCTGGCGCCGGCGACGGCGAGCGGCAGCGGATGGACGCCGAGCCGCAGCCGCGCCTGCAGCAACCCGCGCAACAGCGGCGCGGCTGCGAGCGGCACCAGCGCCCCCAGCACCAGCCCGGCGGCGATGCCGATCGCGGCCAGCACGGCGATCTGCGTCGCATAGACGGCGAAGACCAGCCGGGTCGATGCGCCCAGCGATTTCAAGGTCGCGATCGTGACGGTCTTGGAGACGAGGTAATTGGCGACCGCGCTGCCGATGCCGATCCCCCCGACCAGCAGCGCAGTGATCCCGACCAGGCCGAGGAACAGCCCGATCCGGTCGATGAAACGCTGCAGCTGCGGGCTCGCCTGGTTGCCGGTGCGGATCTGCCAGCCGGCATCGGGGAATTTGTCGCGGGCGCCGCGGGTCCATGCCGCGAGATCGGCGCCGCGCGGCAACCGCACCCGGTAGTCGTACGTCACCAGCGCGCCGGGCTGGAGCAGTCCGGTCGCCGGCAGCGCCGCTTCCGAAATCGTGACCCGCGGCCCGAAAGCCAGCCCGCTCAGCGCCTCGTCGGGCGCATGCTCGATCGTCGCGCGCAGCTGCACGGTCGCGGTGCCGATCTTGAAGCCGTCGCCGGGCTTGAGCCCGAGCCGCTCGGCGACCGCCGCTTCGACCACCGCGCCGTAGACGCCGTCCTGCGGCGTCAGCGCCGCGGCGAGACCCTGCTCCGGCAAGAGCGCCACCTCGCCGTAAAGCGGATAGGCCGGGTCGACCGCCTTCAGCTCGATCAGCGTGTGATGCGCGCCGTCGAGCGACACCGCCATCGCGCGCAGCAGCGCGATCTCCGAGACGGTGCCGCTCTGGTCGAGGAACGCCCGCTCGGCCGCGCTCGCCTGACGGTGCACCAGTTGCAGCTGCACATCGCCGCCGAGCAGGATGCGGGCATCCGCGCGCAGCGCCGCATCGACCGAAGCGCCGAGCGACTCGATCCCGGCGATCGTCCCCACCCCGAGCGCGAGGCAGGCAAGAAAGATGCGAAAGCCGCGTATGCCGCCGCGCAGCTCGCGCGCGGCGAGGCGGAAGGCGTAGAAGGACCGCGGGGGTCTCGCCTGCATGCGGGCGGGACGCCCGGGTTCCAGGCTCACAACACCTGCCGCAGCGGGGCGGTGCGGCGGTCCTCGACGATGCGGCCGTCTTCCATGTGCAGTTGCCGCTGGCAGCGCTCGGCGAGCCGCGCGTCGTGGGTGATGAGCAAGAGGCTCGTCCCCTGTCGCGCGTGCTCGGCGAACAGGCAGTCGATGACCACATCGCCGGTGGCGCCGTCGAGATTGCCGGTCGGCTCGTCGGCCAGCAGCAGCCCGGGGCCGGCGACAAAGGCCCGGGCGATGGCCACGCGCTGCTGCTCGCCGCCGGAAAGCTGCGCCGGGTAGTGCGGCAAGCGATGGTCGAGCGCGACCCGCCCGAGCGCCGCCGCGGCGCTCGCGAAGGCGTCGCGGTCGCCGGCCAGCTCCAGCGGGATCGCGACGTTCTCCAGCGCGGTCATCGTCGGGATCAGGTGGAACGACTGGAAGACGATGCCGATATGGCTGCGGCGCAACCGCGCCAGCCCGTCCTCGTCGAGCCCACCCAAATCCTGTCCCGCCACCGCGACCGAGCCGCTTGTCGGCCGTTCCAACCCCGCCGCGATCATCATCAGCGTCGATTTCCCGGAACCCGAAGGCCCGAGCAGCGCCACGGTCTCGCCGGCCTCGATCGTCAGCGACACCCCGCGCAAAATGTTGACGGGCCCGGCGGCGCTGCCCAGTGTTAGGTGGACATCCTCGATAACCATGAGCGGGCTGCCTGAATGGAGCGTAGCGGTCATGTCTGGTTCAACCGGGCAAGCGCGCAAAAGCTCCGTCGATATGGCGCGGCCGCGCTTCTTTTCAACGTGGCGCTGATGTTCGACCCCATCATCGGATTTGCCCGAACCCCCGAACTGCTCGCCTTTGGCGACAGCCTGACCGCCGGTCTCGGCCTGCCGGCGAGCCAGGCGTTCCCGGCCCGGCTCGAGGCGCGGCTGCGCGAGCAAGGCATCGACGTGCATATCGTCAACGCCGGGGTGTCGGGCGACACCACCACCGACGGGCTCGCCCGGATCGACTGGTCCCTCGCGGGAAAGCCCGATTTCGTGATCCTGGCGCTCGGCGCCAACGATGCGCTGCGGGGCATCGACCCCAAGATCGTGCGCGCCAATCTCGACAAGATGATCGACAAGGTCCAGGCATCGGGCGCCAAATTGCTGCTGCTCGGCATGTTGGCGCCAACGAACTGGGGCGCCGAATACGAGCACGAGTTCGACCGCGTCTACCCCGAGCTGGCGAAGGCGCACGGGGTGCCGCTCTATCCCTTCTTTCTCGACGGTGTGGCAATGAACCCCAGCTTGAACCAGCCCGACGGACTGCATCCCAACGAGCACGGCGTCGCGATCCTGGTCGACCGCATCGCGCCGCTGGTCGCGAAAATGATGGAGGTCAAATCGTGAGCCCCCCTGGCGCAAAGGCTGGGTTCGCTTCCGCCTTCGCCGCGGGCGATCCGGCGAGCCTCGGCGCGCGCCTGCTGGCGCAGCTGCCAAAGGGCGACGGCGCCACCTTGGGCATCCTTTATGTCAGCGAGCCGGCCGCCGCGGCGCTGCCGGGCCTGGTCGACGAGCTCGCCGCCGGCACCGGCATCGGCCATTGGACCGGCGGGGTGGGCCTCGGCGTCTGCGGCGCCGGCGAAGAGGTCTACGACCGGCCCGCCGCCGCGGTGCTGACCGCCGCGGTGCCCGAGGATGCGTTCCGCATCTTCGCCTCGACCGGCGACCCCGCCGCCGATCTGCCACGCCACCACGGCAAGTGGATCGAGGCGGCGCAGCCGCTGCTGGCGCTCGTCCATGCCGACCCACGCTGCCCCGATCTGTTGCGCGCGACGGTCGACGCGGGCAGCGCCAGCGGCGCGTTCCTGGTCGGTGGGCTGGTCTCGCACCGGACCGGCGCGACGCTGGTGGCGCGCAGCCCCGGCAGCAACGACGGCGGGCTCGGACAGGGCGGCATCGCCGGGCTGATGCTGGCGCCGGGGGTGGGGGTCGCCACCGCGCTCACCCAGGGCTGCATGCCGATCGGCCCGGTGCGGCGCATCGATGAGGCGCGCGACAACGTGGTGATGGCGATCGATGGGCGCCCGGCGCTCGACGTGTTCCGCGAGGATATCGGGCCGCTTCTGGCGCAGGACATGCGCCGGATCGGCGGCATCATCTTCGCCGGGCTGCCGGTCGCGGGCTCTGACACCGGCGACTATCTGGTGCGCAATTTGATGGCGCTCGACCCCAGCCAGGGCTGGATCGTGCTCGGCGCCGAGGTCGCGCCCGGCGATCCGATCGTCTTCTGCCGGCGCGACCCCGACAGCGCGAAACAGGACCTCGCGCGCATGGTCAAGCAGCTGGCCGGCCGCTTGAACGGCCCGCCCAAGGCCGGGGTCTATGTCAGCTGCGTCGCCCGCGGCGTGTCGCTGTTCGGCGAAGAAGGGGTCGAAGCGCAAGTGATCCGCGAGACGCTCGGCGACTTTCCGCTGGTCGGGTTCTTCGCCAACGGCGAGATCTCGCGCGACCGGCTCTACGGCCATACCGGGATTTTGACGCTATTCACCTGAGACGATGCTGCGCCTCTTTGTCGGGATCGAGTTTCCGCCCGAGTTGAAACTGCGGCTGTCGCTGTTGCGCAGCGGCATCGCCGGCGCGCGCTGGGTCGATCCGGGCAATTTCCACCTGACCCTGCGTTTCATCGGCGAGATCGACGAGGGCACCGCCGCCGATGTCGATGAGGCGCTGTTGCGTCTCAAGGCGCGGCCGTTCGCGGTGCAGTTCGCCGGGGTCGGGGTCTTCGGCGGCGACAAGCTGCGCCAGCTCTGGGTCGGGGTCGAGCGCGAACCGGCGCTCAGCACCCTGCAGAGCAAGATCGAGCTGGCGCTGATCCGCATCGGGCTGCCGCCCGAGCCGCGCAAATACGTCCCGCATGTGACGCTGGCCCGGTTGCGCGACCCGCGTCGCGGCGAGCTACAGGAGTTTCTCGCCGCCCACGCGCAGTTTCGCGCCGAGAAACTGCGGGTCGATCGCTTCAGCCTGATCGCCAGCTACCTGACCAAAGCCGGATCGGTTTATGAAGACCAGGCGGATTACGAACTGCACGGTTGAGGGGGAGAAGATGGCGCACTGGCTGTTGAAATCCGAACCGGTCAAGTACCCGTGGGAGCAGATGGTCAAGGACAAGCGCACCCATTGGGACGGCGTCCACAACTACCAGGCGGCGCTCAACATGAAGGCGATGAAGGCCGGCGACCGCGCCTTCTTCTATCACTCGAACGAGGGGAAGGAGATCGTCGGCGTGGTCGAGATCGTCCGCGCCTTCTATCCCAACCCCGACGAGCCGAGCGGCCATTTCGGCCTCGTCGACGTCGCGCCGGTGATGCCGGTGAAGACGCCGGTGACCCTCACCGAGATGAAGGGGACGCCGGAGCTTGCAGGGATGGCCTTGATCCGCCAGTCGCGGCTGTCGGTCTGTCCGGTCACCGACGCGGAATGGGCAGTCGTTTGCAAGATGGCGGGGATCGCGGCATGAGCGAGCAAAAGATCGTCGTCGTCTTCGCGGTGTTTCCCGGGGTGACGCAGCTCGACTTCACCGCGCCGCACCAGGTGTTCTCGATGCTGCCGGGCTGCGAGGCGATCGTGGCGAGCGTCGCCGGCGGCACGCTGGAAAGCAGCGGGCTGACCTTCGCCGGGTTGCGCCGGCTCGCCGACATTCCGGCCTGCGACGTGATCTGCGTCCCCGGCGGCTACGGCGCCACCGACATCGCCGGCCAGGACGAAGCCTTCTTGCACGAGTTGCGCCGGCTGGCGCAATCGGCGCGATATGTGACCTCGGTGTGCCGGGGCTCGCTGACCTTGGCCGCGGCCGGGCTCTTGCGCGGCAAGCGCGCCGCCAGCCATTGGGCATGGCGCGACCAGCTCGCGCTGTTCGGCGCGATCCCCGACCCGGGCCGGGTGGTGCGCGACGGCAATATCGTCACCGGTGGCGGGGTCACGGCGGGGATCGACTTCGCGCTGACCCTGGTCGCCGAGATCGCCGGAGCGGAGATGGCGCAGGCGATCCAGCTGCAGATCGAATACGCACCGGCGCCGCCGTTCGATTCCGGCCGCCCGGAAACCGCGCCGCCGGCGATCCTGGCGCGCGTGCGCGAGCGCAACGCACCCGGAGCCGCGCGCAGCCAGGTTTTCATCGACGCCGCGGCGGCACGGCTGGCGCGGGAATAGGAGCGAGACCGTGCTGCAACTGAGGCCGAACTGCGAATGCTGCGACAAGGATTTGCCGCCGAGCGCGAACGACGCGCGGATCTGCACCTATGAGTGCACGTTCTGCGCCGATTGCGTCGAGCACGTGCTCAGCAACGTCTGCCCGAATTGCGGCGGCGGGTTCGTGCCCCGCCCGATCCGCCCGGTCGCCGAACGCCGCCCCGGCGTCTGCCTCGGGGAGCAGCCGGCTTCGGCCAAGCGGGTGCATCTGAGCTTCACCCGCGAAGAAGTCGTGGAGTTCGCGCGCGGGGTGCGGCATATCGCGCCCGCGCACCGCTAGAAGATTTGCACGGGCCTCGGCTCTGCGCCATATCTCTCGGAAATGGCACGGTAGTTCCGGGAGGAGAGGCGATGTCCGACCGCAGCGTGATCCCGCTTTCGGCGCAGCCCAAGATGGGCAAGCTCGACGAGGCCGAATATTTCCGGCGCTACAAGGAATCGCTTGACGACCCGAACGGGTTCTGGGGCCGCGAGGGCAAGCGCGTCGACTGGATCAAGCCGTACACGAAGGTGATGAACGCCTCGTTCGAGGGCGACGTCTCGATCAAATGGTACGAGGACGGCACGCTCAACGCCTCCTACAACTGCATCGACCGGCATCTGGCGGCACGCGGCGACCAGACCGCGATCCTCTGGGAAGGCGACGACCCCAAGGAGGACCGCAAGGTCAGCTACCGCGAGCTGCACGATGCGGTGTCTCGGCTGGCCAATGTTCTCAAGTCGCGCGGGGTCAAGAAGGGCGACCGGGTCACGATCTACATGCCGATGATCCCGGAGGCGACGTTTGCGATGCTCGCCTGCGCGCGGATCGGCGCGGTGCATTCGGTGGTATTCGGCGGGTTCTCCCCCGACAGCCTGGCCGGCCGCATCGAGGATTGTCGCTCGACCGTCCTCATCACCGCCGACGAGGGCTTGCGCGGCAGCCGCAAGGTGCCGCTGAAGAAGAACGCCGACGAAGCCATCAAATCATGCCCGGTCAAGGTCGAGACCTGCATCGTCGTCAAGCGCACCGGCGGCGCGATCGATTGGGTGGAAGGCCGCGACGTCTGGTACCATGAGGCCTGCGCCGCCGCCTCACCCGACTGCAAGCCCGAGGAGATGTCGGCCGAGGACCCGCTGTTCATCCTCTATACTTCGGGCTCCACGGGTAAGCCCAAGGGCGTGCTGCACACGACGGGCGGCTATCTCGTCTATACCTCGATGACGCACGAATACGTCTTCGACTACCGGCCGGGCGAGATTTACTGGTGTACGGCGGACGTGGGCTGGGTGACCGGGCACAGCTACATCGTCTATGGCCCGCTCTCGAACGGCGCGACCACGCTGATGTTCGAGGGGGTGCCGAACTACCCCGACCCGTCGCGCTTCTGGCAGGTCTGCGACAAGCACAAGGTCAACATCTTCTACACCGCGCCGACCGCGATCCGCGCCCTGATGCGCGAGGGCGAGGGTTATGTGCGCAAGACCGACCGCAAATCCTTGCGGCTGCTCGGCACGGTCGGCGAGCCGATCAATCCCGAGGCGTGGCTTTGGTACTACGACAATGTCGGCGACCGGCGCTGCCCGATCGTCGACACCTGGTGGCAGACCGAAACCGGCGGCATCCTCATCACCCCGCTGCCCGGCGCGACGCCGTTGAAGCCGGGCTCGGCGACGCGGCCGTTCTTCGGGGTCGAGCCGGTCATCGTCGACGGGGACGGCAAGCGCCTGGAGGGCGTCGCCGAGGGCAATCTGTGCCTGGCGCGCTCGTGGCCAGGGCAGATGCGCACCGTGTTCGGCGACCACAAGCGCTTTATCGAGACCTATTTCGCGACCTTCAAGGGGCTCTACTTTACCGGCGACGGCGCGCGCCGCGACACGGACGGGTTCTACTGGATCACCGGAAGGGTCGACGACGTGATCAACGTCGCCGGGCACCGGCTCGGCACCGCCGAGATCGAGAGCGCGCTGGTCGCCCACCCCAAGGTCGCCGAGGCCGCCGTCGTCGGCTACCCGCACGACATCAAGGGCCAGGGCATCTACGCCTATGTCACCCTGCGCATCGACGAGGAGCCAAGCGAGGAGCTGCGCCGCGAACTGGTGCAGTGGGTGCGCAAAGAGATCAGCGCCATCGCCGCGCCCGACCTGGTGCAATGGGCGCCGGGCCTGCCTAAGACCCGCTCCGGAAAGATCATGCGCCGCATCCTGCGCAAGATCGCCGCCGACGAGCACGACCAGCTCGGCGACACTTCCACGCTTGCCGACCCGGCGGTGGTCGACGATCTGGTCGACCATCGGCAGAACCGCGCGTAGGCTTAGCGGGACCGACTAGCGTCTGCGTCGGGGGGGGGGGTCGTTGGCCCCAATGCCGAGGAAAAAGCCGACCGCCGCGCCCGCCAGGCCGAGGCCGAGCAGCAACCCGGCGGCGGTCATCAGCGCCGAGCACATCGCCATCCCGTTACCGAATTTGCCGAGGACGCCAATCACACAGAACACGCCGAAGGCGGCGCCGTACAGCGCCCCCTTCTTTGCTCCTTTTACGCCCTCTCCGACCGCCGCGTTCATGCCTCTCCTTGAGCTCTGCCAACGCCGCCGGCCGGCACGGCGCAGTCCGCGGGGTTTGGCGTTTATTCGGCGGCTCGGGCCGTTTCCGTCGGTGCGTCCTCGGGGTGCGCCTCAAACCACAAGGCATCCGCACAAAAGTCGAGTTCCCCCGGCCACTCGAGGCTGCGTCCTCGCTCACCTATAGACACTCGAGAAAAGAACGCCGGATCGCCGAGGCGAACGAACACTCCCCGGCCCAACAAATGGCGAAAACTGGCCACGGTCCTTTGGCTGTTTTGCCACGTCAGATCGACCGTATAAGCAGCCGAGTCCGGAACCGCCTTTACGATGATGTTCTCAAGCACCTTCGGCATCGTCAAATCCTCTCCGGCGCCGCGTCATCCTGACACTTGATCAATTCAGAGCCAACTGGGCCTGATGGCGCCGAGCCCATGCAAGGACGCGTCGAAGTCGAGCAGGTGGCAACGAACCGCGTATTACGTCAAGCCTTGCGATGGCGATGAGGATTTCTTCTCCGCCGATGATGGCGTGAAAGTGCGGTGGCAGATGATCGCCATAAAACGCTGAATTTTGACGCCGTCGACGATCGCGATCGTTGGCACCAGGGCTACCCCAGCGCCTGCCTGAGCTGCCTTCCGGCGACGACCAGCATCGCTAGGTCGGGGGTGGGCGCGGCACGCAGTTCGGCGGCGATCGCCTCGGCCGGGGCGAGCTGGGCGGCGCGGCTAGCGGCCCACGCGGCGACTGGGTCTTCGGCTCCGTCGGCGGCTTTGAGCACGCGCTCGGCGAGATCGGCCTGGAGCGCGTAGAAATCGTCGATCAGGGCCTCGACCGCGGTCTTCTGCCACGGCGTCTCCGCCGGCAGCCGCCGGCCGGCGGCGCGCATCTCGTCGAGCGCGAAGCGGGCGCCAACGCCGTAGAAGGTGCGGGCCGCGCGCTCGACCGTCTGCCCGGCGCGCCGGGCGAGATCGGCGATCTCGCAGGCGGTGGTGAGGAAGACGATCGCGGCGATGCGCGCGGCGAGCGCTTGCGGCACCCCGGCCTCGACCAGCTTCGCCTGGCGCGCGTCGCACTCCGCCCGCTCCGGCGGCGGCAGCAGCGCGGTGACCGTGGGCGCGAGCTGCGCTGGGTCGGCGCCGAGATCGAACCGCCTGGCCCTGAGCAGCCAAGAGGCGGCGTGCTCGACGACCCCGGCGATGTCGAGCAGCATCTCGTACTGGATGGCGGCTGCGATCTTGTGGTCGAGCCCCTCGATCTCGGCCCATAGCGGCGGCAGGGCGAAGGCCTGGCGCACGATCCAATAGGCGCGGGCGATCTCGGCGGCGCTGCGCCCGGTGCGGGCCTGCAGATCGTGGATGAAGGTGAGGCCGGCGCGGTTGACGAGGTTGTTGGTGACGACGGTCGCGACGATCTCGCGCTTCAAGGGATGCGCCGCGATCTGGGCGCGAAAGCGCTGGCGCAAGGCCGGCGGAAAGTAGCCGCACAATTCGTCCGCCAGCTCGGGCACGTCGGGCAGGTCGGATTCCAGCAATTCGTGGTCGAGCGACATTTTCGCGTAGGCGAGCAGCACCGACAGTTCGGGGCGAGTGAGCCCGCGCCGCGCCGCCGCCCTGGTGCTGATTTCCTCGTCGCCAGGGAGGAATTCGAGCGCGCGGTCGAGCCGGCCGGATTTCTCCAGCTCGCGGATCAGCCGCGCCTGGCGGTCGAGCGTGCCGAGGGACTCGGATCGCCCGCTCGCCTCGGCCACCGACAGCGCCTGGCCCTGCAAATAGTTGTCGCGCAGCACCAGGCCGGCAACGTCGTTGGTCATCTGCGCCAGGAGAGGGTCGCGCTCCTGCGCAGCGAGCGCGCCGGTGGCGATGGCGTGGCCGAGCAATATCTTGATGTTGACCTCGTGGTCGGACATCGACACGCCGGCCGAATTGTCGATCGCGTCGGTATCGATGCGGCCGCCCCTCGCGGCATAGGCGACGCGGCCCAGCTGGGTGACGCCGAGATTCGCCCCTTCCCCGACGACGCGGGCCCTGATCGCCTCGCCGTCGACCCTCAGCGCGTCGTTGGCCTTGTCGCCAACCTGCGCATGGCTCTCGGCATGCGCTTTGACAAAGGTGCCGATGCCGCCGAAGAACAACAGGTCGATTCGCGCGGTCAACAGCTTGCGGATCAGCTCCGCCGGGGTCAACGCGGCCTCGGCGATGGCGAAGGCGCGTTTCATCTCGGCGCCGATGGGGATCGATTTGGCGCTGCGCTCGAAAACACCGCCGCCCGGCGAGATCAGCGTCCTGTCGTAATCCGCCCAGCCCAGTTGCGGATGCTCGAACAGCCGCTGGCGCTCGGCGAAGCTCTTCGCCGCATCTGGCTCAGGGTCGACGAAAATGTGCAGATGGTTGAAGGCGCCGACGAGGCGGATGTGTTCCGACCGCAGCATGCCGTTGCCGAACACGTCGCCGGCCATGTCGCCGACGCCGACGACAGTGAAGTCGGTCGCCTGGATGTCGGTGCGGAGTTCGCGGAAATGGCGTTTCACCAGCTCCCAGGCGCCGCGCGAGGTGATGCCGATCGCTTTGTGGTCGTAGCCGGCCGAGCCGCCCGAGGCAAACGCGTCGCCGAGCCAGAACCCGTATTCGATGGCGATCGCGTTGGCGGTGTCGGAGAAGGTCGCGGTGCCCTTGTCGGCGGCGACGACGAGGTAGGGGTCGTCCTCGTCATGCCGCACGACCGATCGCGGCGGCTCGATGTGGTGGGTCTCGGGGCTGTCGGCGACGATGTTGTCGGTCAAGTCCAACAACCCGTGCATCAGGATTTTGTAGCACTCGATGCCTTCGGCGGCGAACGCGGTGCGGTCGACTGTCGGCCGTTTGAGGACGAATCCACCCTTCGATCCAACTGGAATGATAACGGCGTTCTTGATGGTCTGCGCCTTCATTAGGCCGAGAATCTCGGTGCGGAAATCCTCGCGCCGGTCGGACCAGCGGATGCCGCCGCGCGCGACCCGGCCGGCGCGCATGTGAAGCCCCTCCATGCGCGGGCTGTAGACGTAGATCTCGAACAGCGGGCGCGGCAGCGGCAAGAGGTCGATCTCGCTCGAGGCGAACTTGACCGCGAGATGGGGTTTCGGCTGCCCGTCGGCGCCCGGCTGGAAATAGTTGGTGCGCACCGATTTCCGCACGAGCATCAGGAAGCTTCTGAGGATGCGGTCCTCGTCGAGGCTTTCGACCGCATCGAGCGCCTCCTCGATCGCCCGCACCTCCGCGGCCGCGTCGCCATCCGGATGCGCCAGGTCGAAGCGCCGCTCGAACACACGCACCAGAAGTCCGGCGATCCCGGCATGGCGGGCGAGCGTATCCTCCATATAGGCCTGACTGAAGGTGCTGCCGGCCTGGCGCAGCACCTTGCAATAGAGCCGCAGGATCACCGTCTGCCGCGCTGTGAGCCCGGCGGCGAGGACCAGGCGATTGAACCCGTCGTTCTCGACCCCGCCACCGGCGATCTGTATCAGCGCGTCTACGAATTTGCCGCGCAGCTCCGGGGTCAGCGGGGCGCCGACGGCGCCCTCGGCGAGGGTGAATTCGTCGACCCAGACCACGACGCCGTCGCCGCTTTCGATCCGGTAGGGTTCCTCGGCGACGATCCGCAGGCCGAGGTTTTCGAGGATCGGCAGGATGTCCGACAGCACCACCGGCTCGCCCCGGCGGTAGAGGCGCAGCCCGGGTGTCGTCTCGCCGTCGCGCGGGTGGAGCGAAGCGGCGAGCGGCGATCCGGCGAGCACCGCGTCGATCGGGTCGAGATCGGCGATCGCCTGGGTTGGGGCGGTCTGCGCCTGGTAGCCGACCGGGAACGGTTTGAGGCGGCCAAGGCGCCGGTGCGCCTCGGTCTCGCCGAACGCGGCGATCGCCGCCGCCTCGACCCGGTCGGCCCAGCTCCGCCCGGCTTCCGCGAGCCTCGCTTCGAGCGCCGCGACATCGACCCCGGGCACCGCGCCGCGCGTCGTCGCGATGACGAACTGCACCTGCGCCAGCGGGGCATCGTCGATGCGGACGTAATGCGTCGCCAGCGTACCCGCGAACGCGTCCGCGAGCAGGGCCGCGAAGCGTTGGCGCAGCGCCGTGTCGTAGCGCTCGCGCGGCACATAGACGATGCACGAGACGAACCGCTCCAGCGGGTCCCGGCGCACGAACAGCGCGATCCGCTGCCGCTGCTGCAGATTGAGGATGCCGATCGCGGTGTCGTAGAGCGCATCGACATCGGTCTGGAACAGCTCGTCGCGCGGGAAGGTGTCGAGGATGTGGAGCAGCGCCTTGCCGTCGTGGCCGGCCGGGTCGAGGCCGCTGCGTTCAATGATGCGCTCGACCTTGCGCCGCAGCAGCGGCACGGTGCGCGGGTCGCTGGCATAGGCGGAAGAGGTGAAGAGCCCGGCGAACAGCGTCAGGCCGCTGACCTCGCCGTCGCTGCCGAAGCGGCGCACGCCGATCGCATCCATCGGCACGCGGCGGTGCACGGTCGAGCGACGGTCGGTCTTGCTGACGATCAAGAGCTCGCGGCGGCGCAGGAAATCGCGAACGTCGGGGGGCAGCGCGGCGAGGTCGCGCAGCCCGCCGAAAACCCGGTAGCCGGGCTCGCGCAGGATGCCGAGTGGCGGCCGCGCCTCGGTGCCGGAAAAGGGGTAATCACGAACCCCCAGCAGCACGAAATTGTCGGCGTCGAGCCAGCGCAGGAACTCCGCGCCCTCGCCGAGTTCCGCCGCCGGCAGCGGCGCGGCGCGTGACGCGAGCGCGTCGCCCAGTCCGCGCAGCACATCGCGCATCTTCCGCCAGTCCGTCACCGCGGCGCGCACATCGGCGAGGGTGCGTACCAGCGCTTCGGCGAGCGTGCTGCGCTTGGCTGCGGCGGGCTCGCGGGTGACCTCCAGCTGCATCCAGGATTCGTGGCGGCCTCCCTCGGGCGGATCGAGCGCGGCAAGACCGCCATCCGCGTCGCGGTTGACCGCGATGACCGGGTGGATCACCAGCCGCACGGCGCCGCCGCGCTCGTTGATCGCGGCCGTCACCGAATCGACGAGGAACGGCATATCGTCGTTGACGATCTCGACGATCGTGTGGGGTGACGCCCAGCCGTCGCTGGCTTCAGCCGGGTTGTAGACGCGGACCCGGACCTCGCCCGGCTGGCGCCGTGCCCCGAAGCGCCACAAGGCGAGGGCGCTTCCGCACAGATCGTCGGGGCTGCGGGCGGCGATATCGGCCGGCGGCGCATGCTGGTAGAACGCCGCGACGAAAGCCCGCGCCTCTCGCGATTCGCTCGCGCCGAGCCGCGCCGCCGCCAGCGCGGCCGCCGCATCGACCGACGCTAGCTTGCTCGACTCGATTTCGCTGACCACGGGCCTTCTTCCGAACCGCTTTTATGAGGCGGGTAGACTCGCCGCTCGGCCGCGGCGGGGCAAGGGATTTCCTGGAACTCGGCACGGCGACTGCACGGCAAAGCGGCACTTCACCGAAAATCTGCGCATGTTTGTGACACTTAAGAATGAAATTGGTTTCAATCCGTTGACGCCATTGGCGATACTGCGCGCAACGTACGCCGGCTGTAACACAGCCGTGGGAGGCCGCCGCCGATGGATATCATAGAATTCCATGTCTGCCGGCAGGGCCGCGACATGCGCTGGGTGGTGCGGCTCGACAACACTACCTATGGCGCCTACCTCGACAAGGAACAGGCGCTGCTCGATGCCATGGACGCGGCGCGCGACGCCCGCCAGACCGGCCGCGACGCCCGTGTGTTCCTGCGCGAAAGGGCGATCCCGGCGCGGGTGTTCTAGCCACCCCTATCAACGCTAAGACCTGCCGCCTACTCCAACGCCGCGATCATATCCGCGGTGACGAGCGTGACGCCGCCTTCGCTGCGGTGGAAATACTGGGCGTCCGCGTCGGGGTCCTCGCCGACCACCAGCCCTTCGGGGATGCGCACGCCGCGGTCGACGACGACCTTGGTCAACCTCGCGTGCCGGCCGATATCGACCTCGGGCAGGATCACGGCGTCCTGGGTCTTCGCGTAGGAATTGACCCGGCAGTTCGAGAACAGCAGCGAGCGCGAGACCTGCGCGCCCGAGATGATGCAGCCGCCCGAGACCATTGAATCGACCGCCATGCCGCGCCGATCGTCGTCGTCAAAGACGAACTTGGCCGGCGGCAATTGCTGCTGGTAGGTCCAGATCGGCCAGTTCGGGTCGTAGATATCGAGCGAGGGAACCGGACGGACGAGATCGAGGTTGGCGGCCCAGAACGCGTCGATCGTGCCGACGTCGCGCCAATAGGGTTCGGCGTCGGGGGTGGTCTTGACGCAGCTATCCTCGAAGCGATGGGCGGCAGCGAGACCGCGGCTGACCAGATCGGGGATTACGTCCTTGCCGAAATCGCGGCTCGAATTCCGGTCGGCCGCGTCGCGTTCGAGTTCGGCATAGAGGAACTCGGCCGAGAACACGTAGATGCCCATGCTCGCCAGCACCCGGTCGGGCTTGCCGATCATCGGCTTCGGGTTCTTCGGCTTTTCGTCGAACGCGGTGATGCGCATCGAATCGTCAATCGTCAGCACGCCGAACTCGCTGGCCTGCTCGATCGGCACCTCGACGCAGGCGACCGTGCAGTCGCTGCCGCGGCCGACATGGTCCGACAGCATGCTGGAGTAATCCATCTTGTAGACATGGTCGCCCGCCAGGACGACGAAATACTCCGGCCGCGCGGCGCGGAAGATGTCGAAGTTCTGGTACACCGCGTCGGCGGTGCCGCGATACCACGTCGCCTCGTCGAGGCGCTGCTGCGCCGGCAAGAGATCGAGAAACTCGTTCATCTCGGGGCGCAGGAACGACCAGCCCATCTGCAAATGGCGCAGCAGGCTGTGCGCCTTGTATTGGGTGAGGACGGCGATCCGCCGGATGCCGGAGTTGATGCAGTTCGACATCGGGAAATCGACGATGCGGAACTTGCCGCCGAAGAACACGGCGGGCTTGGCGCGGCGGTCGGTCAGCTGATGCAGCCGGCTGCCGCGGCCGCCGGCGAGCACCAGCGCAATCGCCCGGCGAGCCAGCCGTTCCTGGCTGCGATCCACGGATAGCATCGGCCTCTCCTCAGCCGGCATTCCGGCGATGGCGCTCGGCTCGTTCGACGCAGCACCCCGCCGATGGCCCATGTCGCGAAACGCTCAGGCGCGCCGAGCGATCCATCGATTCCCGGTATAGGCCAATTCGGCGCAGGCCGAAATTTAGAAATCGCGCGCGGACCGGCCGTGGCCGGCAGGGCCTCCGCTCACGTCGCGCTTCGGCCCCTAAAGGATGAAGCGCGAGAGATCGCTGTCCTTGGCGAGATTGCCGACATGCTCGCCGACATAGGCGGCGTCGATGACGATCGCGGTGCCGGCGGGCTGGTCCGAGGCGGTGAAGCTGATTTCCTCGAGCAGGCGCTCGAGGATGGTGTGCAGCCGCCGCGCGCCGATATTCTCGATCGTGCTGTTGATCTGCTCGGCAAGACGCGCGATCTCGTCGATCGCCTCGGGGCGGAAGTCGAGCTCCACGCCCTCGGTCTTGAGCAGCGCCTTGTATTGGGTGATGAGGCTCGCCTGCGGCTCGGTGAGGATGCGGCAGAGATCGTCGCGGTCGAGGCCCTTGAGCTCGACCCGGATCGGCAAGCGCCCCTGTAGCTCGGGCAGCAAGTCTGACGGCTTGGCTAGGTGGAACGCGCCCGAGGCGATAAAGAGGATGTGGTCGGTCTTGACCGGCCCGTGCTTGGTGGCGACGGTGGTGCCCTCGATCAGCGGCAGCAGGTCGCGCTGCACCCCCTCGCGGCTGACATCGGCGCTGCCGACCCCGCCGCCGCGCTCGCTGCGCCCGCAGATCTTGTCGATCTCGTCGAGAAAGACGATGCCGTTCTCCTCGACCGAGGCGATCGCCTCGCGCACCACGGTGTCCTGGTCGAGAAGCTTGTCGCTCTCCTCGGCGATCAGCACCCGGTAGCTTTGCGAGACGGTAACCTTGCGCGGCGCCGCGCGCTGGCCGAACGCCTTGCCGAAGACGTCGCCGAGATTGAGCATCCCCATCTGCGCGCCGGGCATGCCGGGGATCTCGAAGGTCGGCATCTGCGGCGCCGCGCTTTCCTGCACGGTGATCTCGATCTCGCGGTCGTCGAGCGAACCCTCGCGCAGCATCTTGCGGAATTTCTGCCGCGTGTCGGCGCTGGCGTTGTTGCCGACGAGGGCGTCGAGCACGCGCTCCTCGGCGGCAAGCTCGGCCTTGGGCGTCACTTCCTTGCGCAGCCGCTCGCGGGTCATCGAGATAGCGATCTCGACGAGGTCGCGGGCGATCTGCTCGACGTCGCGGCCGACATAGCCAACCTCGGTGAACTTGGTCGCCTCGACCTTGATGAACGGCGCCTGGGCGAGGCGCGCGAGGCGGCGGGCGATCTCGGTCTTGCCGCAGCCGGTCGGGCCGATCATCAGGATGTTCTTGGGCAGCACCTCCTCGCGCAATTCGGCGGGCACCTGCTGGCGCCGCCAGCGGTTGCGCAAGGCGATGGCGACGGCGCGCTTGGCGTCGTTCTGGCCGACGATGAAGCGGTCGAGCTCGGAGACGATCTCGCGCGGGCTGAACGAGGTCATGGAGGAATTCACATCAAGCCATCGGCGACATTGCAAGCGCCTCGGCTTCGATCGCGCCCCGGCGCAAGCCGGGGTCCACTCTTCGGCGCCCGAGACGGCGGATAAATGGGTCCCGGCTTTCGCCGGGAAGCGTAAAGGAGAGGAGACCTCATCGGACTTCGGCTAAGTCGACAATTTTTCAAGCGAGACGGTCTCGTTGGTGTAGACGCAGATGCCGGCGGCGATCGCCATCGCGCGGCGCACCACGGTCTCGGCGTCGAGACCGTCGATCCCGATCAGCGCCCGCGCCGCGGCCAGCGCATAGCCGCCGCCCGAGCCGATGCCGATGATGCCGTCCTCGGGCTCCAGCACATCGCCGGTGCCCGAGAGGATCAGCGACACATTCTTGTCGGCGACCGCCATCATCGCTTCAAGGCGGCGCAGATAGCGGTCGGTGCGCCAATCCTTGGTCAGCTCGACGCAGGCGCGGGCGAGCTGGCCCGAATGCTGCTCCAGCTTGGCTTCGAGCCGCTCGAACAGCGCGATCGCGTCGGCGGTGGCGCCGGCGAACCCGGCGATGACCGAGCCGCCGCCCAATCGCCGCACCTTCTTGGCGTTGGACTTGACGACGGTCTGCCCCATCGACACCTGCCCGTCGCCCGCGACCACGACCTCATCGCCCTTGCGCAGGCAAAGGATGGTGGTGCCGTGCCAAATATTGTCGGACATGCGTCTGGGAAGCCGGTTGCGGGAGGTTCACATGTAATGCAGGCGCGCGGGGCGTCAAGCAGCATGGCGGCAATGACCGGGCGCGATCCTGCCGCAATACCATTTGTACATCGATCGCGGCCCACCATGCGCCCAGCCCCTGGGCCCGCCAGAAGCGAGTGGTACGCACGCGGCGGGTTTGTTAAGGATGGCCGCACGGCATCGCCGCCCAGCCAGATATGACTCGGCTTCGGCGGCGACGCCGCGGCTCCAACAGATGAACGGTCGCGAGTGAACGAGGCTTCCGGATTTCCCGATACCGACAGCCCGACCGGCGCCACCGCTGCGGACGCGGCGGCGAAAATCGTGCTCAATGTCGGCTGCGGCTTTCCGGGACAGCACCTGCCCGCGTCCTTCCAGGGCGGCGAATGGCGCGAGCTGCGCCTCGACATCGATCCCTCGGTCAACCCCGATATCGTCTGCTCGATTGTCGATATGAGCCCCCTCGCGGCGGGCTCCGTCGACGCGGTCTGGTCGTCGCACAATCTCGAACATCTGCATCGCCATGAGGTGCCGGTCGCGCTCGGCGAGTTCATCCGGGTGCTGCGGCCGGGCGGTCAGCTGCTGCTGACGCTGCCCGATTTGCAGGCGATCGCCGAGCTGGTCGCCGCCGACGCGCTCGAAGACGAAGCCTACCGCTCGCCGAGCGGGCCGATCTCGCCGCTCGACATGATCTACGGCCATACGGCCTCCTTGGCGCACGGCAATCTTCACATGGCGCACAAGACCGGCTTCACCGCCCGCACCCTGAACCAGCTGCTCGTCGACGCGGGGTTTGCCGGGGTGACGCTGACGCGCGAGCGGTTTGCGTTGTGGGCACGAGCCTACAAGCGGATGCCGTAAGCAAGACCTGGCCGCTCCCGTTTTCGCGATGAACTGGCTGTTCATTCATCAGAATTTTCCGGGCCAATTCGTCCACGCCGCCCGGCATCTTGCCGAAAACGGCGATACGGTCGTCTTTATCACCCAGCAGCGCGAGCGCGAGTTGGCGGGCGTGCGCAAGATCGTCTACGCGCCGCAGCAACCGGCACACGGCACCCACCCCTTTGTCCGCGACTTCGCCGCGTCGGTCGAAAACGGTCTCGCCGTGGTCCGCATCTGCGAAGAGCTGAAGCGCGAAGGCTTCACCCCCGACCTTGTCGTCGGCCACAACGGCTGGGGCGAGATCCTCTATGTCAAGGATTGCTGGCCGCAGGCGCCGCTGCTCGGCTATTTCGAGTTCTTTTACCGGTCCGCCGACAGCGATCTCGATTTCGACCCCGAGTTTCCGCCCGACACGACCGACCGGATGCGCATGCGCACGCGCAACGCCGTCAACCTGCTCGGCCTCGAAACCGTCGATTGGGGGCAGACCCCGACCGAATTCCAGCGCAACCACTACCCCGAGCGCTTCCGGCGCGAGATCAGCGTGATCCACGAAGGGATCGACACCGCAATCGTGCGGCCCGACGCCACGACCCAGCTCTGGCTCGCCGGCGGGCTGGTGCTGTCGCGCCGCGACCAGATCATCACCTACAGCGCGCGCAACCTCGAACCCTATCGCGGCTTCCACGTCTTGATGCGCACGCTGCCGAAGCTTCTGGCACGCTTCCCCGCCGCCCGGGTCCTGATCGCCGGCAGCAACGGGGTCAGCTACGGAAGGCGGCCGACCCGCGGCACCACCTGGCGCCAGCAGCTTCTCGCCGAGCTCGACGGGCAGATCGATCTCACCCGCGTCCATTTTCTCGGGCGGCTGCCGTATCAGCAGTACCTGGCGATGCTGCGCATTTCGTCGGCGCACATCTATCTGACCTATCCCTTCGTGCTGTCGTGGGGATTGCTCGAGGCAATGGCGGCGGGCTGCGCGGTCATCGCCTCGCGCACCCAACCGGTCGAAGAGGTGGTCCGCGACGGCGAGAACGGACGGCTGGTCGATTTCTTCGATACCGACGCGCTTGCCGACCGGGTCGGCGATGCCCTCACGCACCCGGAGCGCTATGAGACGCTGCGCGCCAAGGCGCGGCACACCGTGATCGACCGCTACGACCTCGCGAGCGTGTGCCTGCCCGCCTATCTCGCGCTGATGCGCCGCTTGGTGCGGCGCTCCCGTCGAACCCCACTCCGGCTGGTCGGCGCGGGGATGACGCCATCGTGATAGCGTCGACTGTCGAGGATGCTTAGTGTATCGGCGTTCGGTGGCGGCTTCCCCGGCGTGACAATTGCCACTACCGCTGAGGATGTTTCGCTAACCGCGAAATTAACCACGAAAACTTCAAATTAAGGCAAATCTATACAAAAGATTTACCTTGTAAGGGCATTTAATCAATTTGCGATTGCACAAGGGAACTTGGCGCAAGTCTTGCTGCGGAAGATGATCCCGAATGGCTTTGCCGCATCCCCGAGGAGACAGGGATGAGACGCGACCGAGCGCAGCGGGTTAACCCGACCGTCATCGCGATCTCGTAGGAATGGTTGCCGAGCAGCACAAATGCCCACCGCCACGACCATCGTAATTGCCCGTGAGGACTTCTCCATTCCCGGTGGAGAGGATCACGACGCCCCGTTGAACACGGCGGCCCGCGAAGACCGGTTCTTTAATCTGCTGCGCGAGGCGAAGCCCGACGTGGTCGTCCTCGATCTCAGCCGCGCCAACGGCGGCGCCGCGGACGCAATCGTCAAGATCCGACGGCACAGCAGTGTGCCGATCCTCGTCGTCTGCGGCCCGGATATCGATTGCGCGCGGGATTATCGCACCGCCGGCGCCGCCGAGTGCATCGCCAGCCCGGTCGATGTCGTCGCCTTGAACGAGATGCTGCAGCAGATCGTCCGCGGCAACGGCCAAACCGCCGCGGCGCCGGCGCGGGAGGCCGCGGCATTCAACTTTGCCGGCGTTCGCTTTCAGCCGCACCAGAACATACTTTGCGCCGGCAACAGCGTCAAAGTCCACCTGACAAGCGCGGAAGGCCGGCTATTGACCCACTTCGCGACAAACCCGTGGGAAATCCAAAGCCGGACGGTTATCGCCGAGGCGCTTTACGGCAAGGATCGCCCCGCGACCGACCGGGCCATCGACGTGATCGTCAACCGCCTGCGCACCAAGTTGCGGTCGATTGGCGAATCCACCCAGGATTTGATAAAAACCGAATTCCGCCGAGGCTATCGCTTTGTCAGCGACATATCGGTCGAGCACTGAGCGCCGGCCACAAGGGATGAATCATCGTAGAGTGGAGGTGGAGCCAGCGGGAGTTTCGCCGATGCCGGGATTGGGCACCGGCCTGCGCACGCCGGCAGGGAGAGCATGATGGTTGGCGCCGGACCGGGTCTGGACACTGCACCGCCGAACGACGGCGCCTCGGCATCCGGGCTGTCGCTGCTCGGCTCGCTGGTCATCGTCGCCCGCCATTGCGGCCTGCAGCTCGCCGTCCCGCAGCTGATCCACGACCACCTGCTCGAACCGGGCCAGCCGTCGGTCGCGCAGCTCTTGAACATCGCCGCCGCTTCCGGGCTGCGGGCAACCAGCACGCGCCTCACCTGGAAGGAGCTGGCCTCGCTCGACCGCGCGCTGCCGGCGATCGTGCTGCTGCGCAGCGGCAGCGCGATGGTGCTGCGCTACGTCCACATGGCCGGGCAGCCGCCATCGGTCACCCTGCAGGACCCCAACGCTCACGAAGACGCGCCGCTGATCCTCGACGAGGCTCGGTTTACCGCCGCCTGGACCGGCGACGTGCTGCTGTTCAAGCGCGACTACCGGCTGCGCGACGACGACCAGCCGTTCGGGCTGTGGCTGATCATCGGCCAGCTGCTGCGGGACCGGCGCATTGCCCGCGACATCGGCATCGCCGCCTTCATCCTGAGCCTGCTCGCGCTCGCGCCAATCATGTTCTGGCGACTGCTGATCGACCGCGTGCTCTATTACGGCAGCCTCGATACCTTCGCGGTGCTCTGCGTCGCGATGGTCGTGCTGATCGCCTTCGAGACCGGGTTCGGCTATCTGCGCCGCTTTCTCGTGCTGCACGTGACGCAGCGCGTCGACGCCAAGCTCTCGACGTACATGTTCGACAAGGTCGTCAACCTGCCGATCGACTTCTTCGAGCGCACCCCGGTCGGCGAGATCACCCGCGACATGGCGGAAATGCACAAGATCCGCCAGTTCCTCACCGGCCAGATGTTCGGCACGGTGCTCGACTCGCTGGTGCTGATCGTGTTCCTGCCGATCATGTTCTTCTTCAGCCCGCTCCTGACCTTCTACGTGCTGGCTTTCGCCGCGCTGATCTGCGGCTGGATCGTCCTGCGGCTGCCGGAAGTGCGGCGCAAGAGCACGGCCGTCTTCGGAGCGGAAGGCGAAAAGGGCGCGTTTCTCGTCGAGACGCTGCACGGCGTGCGAACGGTCAAGGCGCTGGCGCTCGATGCCAGGCGCCGGCACGATTGGGACGTCAAGGTTGCCAAGGCCGCGCGCCTGCGCTTCGACGAAGGGCGCACAGCCAACATCGTGCAGACCGTGGTGACCCCGCTCGAGCGGATCATGACCAGCGGCGTCTTCGCGCTGGCCGTCTACATGGCGATCACCACCAAGGAATCGGTCTATGTTGGCGCGCTGATCGCCTTCATGATGCTGTCGCAGCGCGTGGCGCAGCCGCTGGTCCAGCTGGCGCAGATGATCACCCAGTTCGACGAGGTCAGGCTCGCGGTGGCGGTCATCGGCAAGCTGGTCAACCGGCCATCCGAGGAAGGCCATTCGAAAAACGGCATCCGCACGCCGATCGTCGGCCGCGTCGAGTTCTCCGATGTCCGCTTCCGCTATCACGGCACCACCGTGCCGGCGCTTGACGAGGTTTCGTTCTCGATCCCCGAGGGCACGATCTTCGGAATCATGGGGCGCAGCGGCTCCGGCAAGACCACCGTCACCCGGCTGCTGCAGCTGTTCCACAGCAATTACGAGGGCCTGATCAAGATCGACGGCGTCGATCTGCGGCAATACGACATCGACCATCTGCGCGGCAGCTTCGGCGTCGTGATGCAGGAGAATTTCCTGTTCAGCGGCACGATCCGCGACACCATCGCCGCCGGGAAGCCCGACGCCACCTTCGACGAGGTCGTCATGGCGGCGCGGCTGGCCGGTGCGGAGGAATTCATCGAGCGGCTGCAGCGCGGCTACGACACTCACATCTACGAGGGCTCGCCCAATCTGTCGGGCGGGCAGCGCCAGCGTCTGGCGATCGCTCGCGCGCTCATCACCAACCCGCGCATCCTGATCCTCGACGAGGCGACGAGCGCCCTCGACGCCGAGAGCGAGGCGATCGTCAACGCCAATTTGATGCGCATCGCCGACGGCCGCACGCTGATCGTCATCTCGCACCGGCTGTCGTCGCTGGTGACGGCCGACGCGATCCTCGTGCTCGAGCGCGGCCGGGTCTACGACGTCGGCGCGCACTCCGAGCTCGTCGAGCGCTGCGACATCTACAGCAATTTGTGGCACCAGCAGCACCAGCACCTCCTTCCCAGGCCTTCGCATGAAGTCATTTCGTTCCGTCCTGCTAACACGGCCTAGCCCGGAGCCGGACCGCGAGGTCAGGATCTTCCAGTCGGAGACGGCCGAGATCCTCTCCGGCCCGGAGCCGATTCAGGCGCGGATCACGCTGTTCGTCCTGGCGGGGCTGTTCCTCACCATGACCTTGGTCGCGCTGACCATGCGCATCGACCGCGTCGTCACCTCGACGAGCGGGCAGATGATGACGATCGAGCCGACGATCGTGCTCGGCGCGCTCGACCAGTCGATCATCAAGTCGCTCGATGTCCGCGAGGGTCAGATCGTCCGGCAGGGCGAATTGCTGGCGACGCTCGACCCGACCTTCACCACCGCCGATGTCGGCGCGCTCAAGGCGCAGGTCGCCAACCTCAATGCCGAGATCGTCCGCTGCCAGGCGGAGCTCGCGCAGAAACCGTTCGAGATGGCGCCGCAAGCCGACCCCGTCGCCAACTCCTATATCGCGCTGCAGCGCGAATATTATCTGCAGCGCAAGGCGCAATACGACGCGCAAATCCGCAGCTACAACGAGCAGGTCGCCCAGTTGAAGGCGACCATCGCCAAATACCAGGGCGATCAGGCCCGATACGGCGACCGCGCCAAGATCTCGAAAGAGATCGAGACCATGCGCGCGACCCTGGCGGCGGCGCAGGTCGGTAGCCGCCTCAACCTGCTGACCGCGACCGACCAGAAGCTGGAGATCGAGCGCGCGCTCGAATTCGACCGCAACGCCGCGCTCGAGTCGCAGCACCAGCTCGATTCGACGGTCGCGACCCGCGACGCCTATGTGCAGCAATGGTTCGGCCAGATCAGCCAGGAGCTGGTCACCGCGCAGGGCAATCGCGACGCGGCGGCCGAGCAGCTCACCAAGGCAACCAAGCATCAGCAGCTGGTGCGGCTCGAAGCCCCCGAGAACAGCATGGTGATAAGGCTTGCCAAGCTGTCGCCGCTATCGGTGCTCAATCAGGGCGACCCGCTGGTCTTTCTCGCTCCGCTTAAATCGCCGCTCGAGGCGGAGCTGCATGTCGCGGCGCGCGACGTCGGCTTCATCCGCGTCGGCGACGACACCACGGTCAAGCTCGACCCGTTCAATTTCGTCGAGCACGGCACCGCCGAGGGTAAGGTGCGCTCGATCAGCGAGGGCGCCTTTACCCAGGACGAAAACGGCCAGCCGGTCGAGCCGTACTACAAGGTCCGCGTCGCGCTCGACCCGATCGCGCTGCGCAACGTCCCGGCAGGCTTCCGGCTGGTGCCGGGCATGACCCTCACCGGCGACATCCATATCGGCACGCGATCGCTGTTCATGTACCTGATGGGCGGCGTTCTGCGCGGAATCGGTGAATCGATGCGCGAGCCCTGATGGCCGACGACCCGACACCGGCGCACGACATCGACGAGACCGAGGCGCTGGCGCGGCGGTTTCTCGCGGCCCAGGCGGCGCATGCCGCGGCGAGGGGGGAACCGCCGGTTTTGCCCGTGGCCGCCAACGGCGACGCTGATCCCATCGCCGGAGAAACATCGCCTGCGGCAGGCCTGGTCTTCGCGACCAATGGCAATGGCCACGCCGCCACGACGGTCGAAAATTCTGCCGTGCGGCGAGGAAGAGCGGCGATCAGCAGCACGCTGCCGCCGATCCGCTTCGACGTGGCGCGCTCGCGCCTGGCGAAGGCCGTCGCCGCCCGAAACGGCGCGGCCCAGGGCGAGAAGCCCGCCGACGATCCGCCGCCGCCCATAGCTGCGGCCGAGCCGGAAGACGCCGCAGAAGAGCTTCCGGCACCGCCTGCGCCGCCGCCGCTCGAAGCATTTCCGACCGCCTTCGTCGAGCCCGAGCTCGCCGTGCCGCCGATTCCCGAACCGGAAGCGATCTTTCCGGCCCCGATCGTCGAGGCCGAGGCCGCCGCGCCGGAGCCGCCTCCCGAACCGATGCCCGAGCTTGCTCCGGTCGACACGTTCGTCCCCTGGATCGCCGAGCCGGAAGTCGCCGTGCCCGAGGCAACGCCGGAGCCTCCTGCCGCGCCGGCACGAGCTCCGGTGGATCGCAGCTTTGCCCTGCGCTATCCGCGGCGTCTCGCCGTGCGGCTGCCGGCGCGAGCGGCCGCCGACGGCGACGCGCCGCTCGGCGAGCAGCCTGCACCGCCGCCGGAAACGCCAGAGCTGGCCATCCCACAGGCACCGCCGCAGCTGGTCTTACCGCCGCCGGACGAAGAGCCGGCACGTCCCGCCGAGCCGCCGCGCGACGTTGCCGAGTGGCTCCCCGCCCCGCAACCCGGTACGCCGGTGCCGGCCGCCAGCACGGCCTACGAGCGCAAGGATTACGCGGCGGCGTTCGCGGCATGGTCGGAAGCAGCGGCGGCGGGGAACAGCGAGGCGCAGTTCCGCCTCGGCCAGCTTTACGCGCGCGGGCAGGGCGTGGTCCCCAACATCGCCGACGCGCTGGCGTGGTACCGTCGCGCCGCCGATCGCGGGCACGCCCCGGCGCAATATCAGCTGAGCCTGCTTTACCAGCACGGCCGCGAGGACCGGTACGTCTTCGGCACCGGCGAATGGTATCGCGCCGCCTCCGGGCAGAACAAGGAAGCCGCCGACCGTAACCTGGAGCTGCTCTTTCCCAACGGCCTCGCGGTCGGCCAGGACAACGGCGCGGCATTGCACTGGGCGCTCGCCGCCGCTCGGCAAGGCCTGCCCGAGGCGCAGGCGGCGGTCGGGTCGTATTACTCCCGCGGCATCGGCTGCGAGATCGATTACCAGGAGGCCCGCCGCTGGTACGAGCAGGCGGCACGGCAAGGGAATGCCGAGGGCGAATTTGGGCTCGGCGTGCTCTTTGCCAACGGTTTCGGCGTCGAGCTCGATCTCGCCGCCGCGGCCCGGCACTACCAGGCCGCCGCCGATGGCGGATACGACGGGGCGCAACTGGCGCTCGGCCTCATGTACGTGTCCGGGCAAGGCGTCGAGCGCGACACCGCCGAGGCGGCTGTGCTGTTCCAGAAGGCGGCGGAGCGCGGCAACCCTCGCGCCCGCTTCAACCTCGGACTGCTCCACTGGCGCGGCGACGGCATCCCGCAAAACCTGGTCGTCGCCGAGAGCTGCTTCCGCCAGGCGGCGCGGGAGGGTCACGCGCCGGCGATGATGACCTTGGGCCAGATGTACGGCAACGGCCAGGGCTCCACCGCAAACCCGTACGAGTCGGGGCTCTGGTATCAGCGGGCCGCCGATGCCGGCGTCGCCGAAGCCCAGTTCATGGTCGGCACGTTCTACGCGCGCGGCCAGGGCGTCGCGCAACGCCTCGGTGACGCGGCCAAATGGTTCGAGCGCGCGGCCGGACAGGGGCACGCGCTGGCGCAGTTCAACATCGGCACGTTCTATCTCAACGGCACCGGGGTCGAGCGTCAGCCGGAGCGTGCCGCCCACTGGTTCCACTGCGCCGCCGAGCAAAACATGGCCAAGGCGCAAGTGCGGCTGGCGCAGCTCTATCTGACCGGTGAGGGCGTGCGGGAAGACACGGCGGCGGCGATCGCCTGGCTCAATCGGGCGGTCGAGGCCGACGACCTCGACGGTATCACCACCCTCGCACAGCTCTATTTGCATGGCCACGGCATGCCGCGCGACCCGGTGCAAGGCGAGGCGCTGCTGACCCGGGCGGTCGAGCGCAACCATCCGCCGGCGCTGGTGCAGCTCGGCCAGCTGCGCGGCCAGCAGGCCCGGCACGACGAAGAGATGCAGTTGCTCGGTATCGCCGCCGAAGGCGGTTATCTCGAAGCGCAGCTGGTGCTCGCCGGCCTCTATTTGAACGGTAGCAGACGCCGCCGCAGTGACGAGATGGCCGCGGTCTGGTACCGCAAGGCGGCCGAGCAGGGCCATGCCGGGGCGCAGTTCCAGCTCGCGGTGCTCTATTGCACCGGCCGCGGCGTCGCGCTCGATCTCGGCGAGGCGATCAAATGGTATCGCCGCTCCGCCGAGCAAGGCGACCGGGTCGCCCAGTTCAATTTGTCGGTGATGCTGGCGAAGGGCGATGGGGTCGAGAAAAACGACCAGGAAGCACTCGCCTGGTGCCACAAGGCCGCGCTGCAGAACATGCCCGAAGCACAAATGATGCTGGGCGACCTGCTCGCCGCCGGCCGCGGCACCGACGCCGACCCGGCGACTGCGCGGCTCTGGTACGAGAAGGCCGCCGCCCAGGGTCTCGCCGCCGCCTCGGCCCGGCTCGCGACCGTCGCGCGATCGCCGGCCGGCTAGCGCCGTAAATAGACGGTCGCGCCCTCGACCCTGACGTCGTAGGCCGGGACGTCGGCCGAATAGGGGCCGTCGACGAACTTCCCGGTGCGGATATCGAACTGGGCGAAATGCAGCGGGCATTCGACGATGCAGCCGTCGAGCCGGCCGCGCGACAGCGGCGCGTTGCGGTGCCCGCAAACGTCGCGCAGCGCGTAGAAGCTGCCCTCGACATTGGCAAGGACGACGCGCTCGCGCTCGACCGCGACGAATTTCATCTCGCCCGGCGCAAGGTCGCTCACCTGGGCGACGGCGACGAAGCCTTCTTCCATGCTGTGCCTCTAAGGGACCAACCCTCACCCGTCGCGCTTCGCGCGCCACCCTCTCCCGCAAGCGGGAGAGGGGATAGGACACCGGCGCATTTTAATCCCTCGCCCGCTTGCGGGAGAGGGAAGGGCCCATCGCGTCAGCGATGGGAGGGTGAAGGGTCAGTTCAATTCAAACCCGAACATCTTCGCGGCGTTCGACGAGGTGATCTTCTGCAGATCGGCCTCGGGCACGCCTTTGAACATGCGCTGGATGAATTGCTGCGAGCGCGGAAACGTCGCCTCGGCATGCGGGTAGTCGCTGCCCCACAGCATGTTGTCAACGCCGATATGGTCGCGCAGCTGGACGCCGAGATCGTCCTCCATGAACTCGACGAACATGTTCTGCTTCCAGTAATCGCTGGGCATCATCCCCTGGCTCGACTTCCAGCCCTTGGTGAAGACCGGGCGCTCGACATAGGTGAAGTCCATCTGCTTCAGCCAATGCGGGATCCATGACGCCTCGTGCTCGACCGAGCCGATCTTGAGGCCGGGGAACTTGTCGAACACGCCGGCGAACAGCATCGAGCCCAGCGAATAGCGCACCCAGTAATCGGTGGTCGAGCGGCCCGCCCCGGTCAGCTCGGTCAGGTCCATGGTGAACTCGTTGGCCGGGACGCCGTTGCGCGGCGTGCCGATATGCATCAGCAGCGGGTGCTTCAACTCCTGCGCCGTCGCCCAGAACTTGTCGTAGATCGGGCTGCTGTACGGTTTGCCCGGCTGCGGCGAGACCGGAATGAACGAGCCGACGAGGCCCATCTTGGCGACGCGCTCAAGCTCTTTGGCACCGGAATCGGGGTCGTCGAGATTGAGCATCGCGATGCCCTTCAGCCGGTCGGGGTAGGGCTTGCAGAAATCGACGATCCAGTCGTTGTAGACGCGGCAGATCTCCGAGAGAAGGTCGCTCTCGGGGACGCGGTACCAGAAGAGCCCCTGGCTCGGCTGCAGCACCGAACCCCAGATGCCGTCCTCCTCGTTCTCGGCGATCATCGCGTCGGCGGTGTAGGCGCCCTTGCGAACATCCTCCCAGACGCCGAGGAAATCGATCTGCGACGGATCCTCGAAGCGCTGCCCGGCCTGCATCACCGCGCCCAGGGTGCCGACCTGCTGGCCGTCGAGCATCCAGGCGTCGTATTCGCGCCCCGCCGGGGTCTTGCGCCGCTCCATCTTGGGAGCGCGGTTGCGGAACCGCGGCTCGATGCGGTCCGCGTACATGTCGGGCGGCTCGACGATATGCGAATCCGCCGAAATCAGTTTCCACGACGCCATCGCTGACCTCCTCCATGCCGGCCATTGCCGGGGGTGAAACCAACCGTTTCCTGGGTTGCTTCCTTCCGAAGTCTTCTTGTTCTTGCCGTTCTATATCCGCCGCGGCGCGCGCGAGGCGTCCTGTCGCTTGTGGCGGCGGCAGGGTGCGACGGTACGGCGCACCCCGAACCCCGTCAAGCAGCCCGCCGAAAGCCTCAGGCCGCCAGCACCGCCAGCGCCGCCTCCGGCACTCGATCGATCAGGCGCAGAAGGGCACGGGCCGTGCCCTGAGGCGCCGCGGTACCCCGTTCCCACTCGCGCACGGTCGTCACCGGCACGCCGATGCGCCGGGCAAACTCGACTTGCGAAAGGCCGACCCGGCGGCGTACCCGGCGTGCCCAAGCCGCAGCATCGGCCGCCGCTTCGGCGTCGTCTTGGGCGATCTGCGCGGCGATTTCGGCTTCGGTCGTCGCATCGACCCCGCTCCAGTCGGTGCGAGGCTCGACGCGCTCCCATCGCCCGTTTTGACGGATCGACACCGTGCCGTCCGCCTCGAGCCGAGCCCTCACCTTGACCATGACGCGCCCTTTCCCGCGCATTCGCCCTGCGTGCCGATATAATACGCACGACGCCCGCGCGCAGGTATAGACGATCACGAACTGGCGGCCATCGACCCGTCCGAACAGTCTGAATCGAGTCTCACCGTAATCGTGACGTATGTCCGCTTCGACGCGGCGCGCGGGGTCGGCGAAAGCGGGTTGCACGTCTGCGAACGAGAAGCCGCGCTCGCGTGGGCAGCGGTTGCTTTTAACGGCATCCCATTCGAAGGCGAGGCGGCCGGCCCGCGCCACCGCCTCGACTTCTTTTGGCGGGTGACTGCCCGCGCTTTACTGCCCGCCGTTGTAGGGCGCCATGACCGTGCCGGTCTTGTACTCGCCGGGGGTCAGGATGACCTCGGTCTTGGTGTCCTTGAAGTCGTCGAGTGTGTTGCCCTTGATGCCCTGCCATTGCACCTCGATGACGCGCGGCTTCGACCATTCGCCATCGGTGCCGAAGGTGATGTCGCCGACGATGGTCTTGAACGGGTGGGTGCGCATGTAGTCGGCGACCTTGTTCTGGTCGAGGCTGTTGGCGCCCACGATCGCGTCGCCGAGAACCTGCAGATAGGCGTAGGCGAAGGGCGGCAGGTACCAGCCGAGCGGATCGACTCCGGCCTCGCCGGCCTTGGCCTGGTAGGTCTTGAGGAAATCGGTGATGCCGGGGAACTGCATCGTCTGCGATGGGATCCACCAGTCGTAATCGACGACGCCGTTGAGCTTTGACCCGAACTGCAGCTTGATCGGGGTGAATTGCAGCCCGACCATGCCGCCGCCGAAGAACTGGGTCTTGAGCCCGCTTTCGGTCGCGGCGCGCAGCATCCCGACCGAACCCGGCGGGTAGGATGCGACAAACACCATGTCGGGATTGGTCGCCTGGATCGCGTGGACGATCGGGGTGAAATCCGGCGTGCCGGGCGGGTAGGTCTTGTCGTAGACGATCTCCAGCCCGTTCTGCTTGGCGATGTCGTGGATGCCCTCGGAGGCATTCTTCGGGAATTCGGAATCCTCGGCGAGGAGCGCCAGGGTCTTCGGCTTCGGGGTCGCCGCCAGCGCAATGTCGAAGAACGGCTGCGCGAAAGCGTGCTTCGGGTCGGGGCCGGTCGGCAGCATCGAGAAGTATTTCGGATAGTGGAACTCGCTGTTCACCGCGAGGCCGAACAGCCCGAAGAACAGCATGTCGTGCTGGATCGCGATCGGCATCGCCGGGGCGATCTGGTTGGTGCCGTAGCCCGACACGATGAAGTCGACCTTGTCGACGCTGATCAGCTTTTCGTAGAGCGCGGGCACGACGTCCGGCTTGCTCTGGTCGTCGTAGCAGAGAACCTTGACCTGGCGGCCGAGCAACCCGCCCTTGGCGTTGATCTCGTCCTGCCAGATCTGCATCGCCAGGAGCGCGCCCTTGCCGCCGCCGGCAAGGCCGCCGGTCAGCGCCATGCCGCAGCCGATGACGATCGGCGGCTTGTCCTGCGCGAATGCGGCGGACGCCGCCGCCAGGCCGAAGACGAACGCCAGTGCCAGGAGCCAAGCCGGCCGCTTCCGGGTCATCGTTCCCCCCATTTCCGATTTTCCGATCGCTGGCGCCATCCTGGCACGGCGCCGGCGCAAAGGCCAGACCGCGGGGCCAGCCCTACTGCCGCAACAGGTGGCGGGCGATGATGACCCGCATGATCTCGTTGGTGCCTTCGAGGATCTGGTGGACGCGCAGATCGCGCAAATAGCGCTCGATCGGGAAATCCTTGAGATAGCCGTAGCCGCCATGCAGCTGCAGCGCCTCGTTGGTGACGTGGAACCCGGCATCGGTCGCCAGCCGCTTTGCCATCGCGCAATGGAGCGTCGCGGCGGGATCGCCCTTGTCGAGGCTCGACGCCGCGCGCCACAGCAAAAGCCGCGCCGCCTCCAATTCGGTCGCCATGTCGGCGAGCTTGAACTGCAGCGCCTGGAAATCGGCGAGGCGCTGGCCGAACTGCCGCCGCTCCAGCATGTAGCCCCGTGCCGCCTCGAACGTCGCGCGGGCACCGCCAAGCGAACAGGCGCCGATATTGAGCCGCCCGCCGTCGAGGCCCATCATCGCGATGGTGAAGCCGTCGCCTTCCTTGCCGAGGCGGTTAGCGGCCGGCACCCGGCAATCCTCGAAGATCACCGCGGCGGTCGGCTGCGAATGCCAGCCGAGCTTTTCTTCCTTCTTGCCGAAGGAGAGCCCCTTCGCGCCCTTCTCGACCACCAGGCACGAGATGCCCTTCGGCCCCTTCTCGCCGGTGCGCACCATGGCGACATAGACGTCGCTGGTGCCGCCGCCCGAGATGAACGCTTTCGTACCGTTCAGCACATAGTCGTCGCCATCCCTGCGCGCCGAGGTGGCAAGCGCCGCCGCGTCCGAGCCGCTGCCCGGTTCGGTCAGGCAATAGCTTGCGAAATGCTCCATCGACATCAGCTTCGGCAGGAAGCGTGCGCGCTGTTCCTTGCCGCCGAAGCGGTCGATCATCCACGCCGCCATGTTGTGGATCGAGAGATAGGCTGCGGTCGAGGCGCAGGCCGTCGCCAATTCCTCGAAGATGATCGCGGCATCGAGCCGCCTCAGACCGCTGCCGCCGAACTCCTCGCCGACATAGATCCCGGCGAAGCCGAGCGCCGCCGCCGCGCGCAGCGCCGCGACCGGAAACTCCTCGCGCGCGTCCCAGCCCGGCGCGTGCGGCAGCCACTCGCTGCGGGCGAATTCGCGCGCGGTCTCCTGAAACGCGCGCTCGTCGGCGGAAAGCTCGAAATCCATCGCGGGAGATTACTCGAATTGGACGGACGTTGTGCGTCCTTCGAGACAGAAGCTGTGCGGCTTCCTCAGGGTGAGGGCTTTCCCTACGCCACCCAAACCCATCCTCATCCTGATGAGCGTCCGCTCGGGCGCGTCTCGAAGGACGCTAGGGCAAGCTTGCGGTAATGCTTCCAACCACAAAATCTTGTATAACTGGCTCTCGAAAATTCCATCTGTCGGGGGGATCGCGGGATGGAAGCCCTCACTGCCGCGCTGCTGTTGATCGCCGGGCTGGCCGTTGGTGGCGCGGCTGCGTGGTGGCTGCGCGGCCGCGAACTGGCGGCCGAACGCGCCGCCCATGAAGAACGCGTCGCGGCGCTGACGACGCTGCGCGGCGATTTCGAGCGGACCATGAAGGGTCTCGCCGCCGACGCGCTGCAACAGAGCCAAGAATCGTTCCTCGGCCTCGCCAACGAGGTATTCGACAAGCACCACAAGGGCGCCGCGGCGACACTCGACCAGCGGCAGAAGGACATCGCCGCGCTGCTCGCGCCGATCAACAGCAGTCTGGAAGCCTACAAGAAGGGCCTCGGCGAGATCGAAACGGCGCGCGCGGCTGCCTATGGCGGGCTGTCGGAGGAGATGAAGGCGCTGGTCCAGATGCAGGCGGACGCCAGCGCCCAGACCCGCAAGCTGGTCAATGCGCTGCAGGCCGCGCCGAAGACCCGCGGACGCTGGGGCGAGCATCAACTCCACAACGTCATGGAGCTGTCGGGCATGGCGGCCCATGTCGACTTCCTGCCGGAACAGACGATCGACGGCGATGACGGCAGGCTGCGGCCCGACGTCATCATCCGCCTGCCCGGCGACCGCCGCATCGTCGTCGACGCCAAGACCTCGATGGCCGCCTATCTCGACGCGCTCGAAGCGGCCGACGACGATGCCCGCGAAGCCTATCTCGTGCTGCACGCCCGGCAGCTGCGCACGCATATGCGGCTGCTGTCCGGCAAGCAGTATTGGGATGCCTTGCCCTGCACCCCCGATTTCGTCGCGATGTTCATCCCCGGCGAGAATTTCTATGCGGCGGCGATCGAGCGCGACCCCGCCCTGTTCGAGGACGCTATCGCCAGCAAGGTGCTGATCGTCACGCCGACGACGTTGATCGCGCTGGCCAAGGCGATCGCGATCGGCTGGCGCCAGGAGAAGATCGCCGAGAACGCTCGGCATATCGGCGAACTGGGCCGCGATCTCTATCGCCGGCTGGCGACGATGGGCACGCATGTCGCCGGCGTGGGGGCCGGACTCGAGAGCGCGGTGAAGCGCTACAACGAGCTGGTCGGCAGCCTCGAAAGCCGGGTCATGCCGCAAGCCCGCCGCTTCAGCGAGCTCGAAATCGAGGGGACGGGCGAGCCGCTCGCCGAACTGAAGCCGGTCGATGCGCAGACCCGCCTGCTGCGCGGCGACGACGCGGCGCCGCGCGATGCGGAAATCATCCCGCTGGTCCAGCCGGGTCCTGCCGGCGAACGCTCGCAACCGGGAGAATAAGGTTAGCGCCGGTTAGCGCGTTTTGGGTTCACCGCCTGTTAACCGGCTCGGGTCAAAATTACGCAAACCGCAGCGGACAGCAGAGCAATGAGCGACACAACCCTTTTCCTGGTAACGGGCGCCCTGATGCTGGCGGCGATCCTGATCCCGGTGCCGCCGCGCGGGCGGACCATACTGTGGGTGTTGATGCTTGGGCTGATCGTGCTGATGTGGATCGGCGTCAGCATCGAGGGCTTCGGGCCGTTCGGCTGATACCGGCCGAGGCAGCATCCCCGGTGCTGCCCTACCGTGCAAGCGCGATTTGACTACGAGCTGCCGCCTTCGACCGGATAGCCTTCGGCGCGCCAGCGCAGCATCCCGCCATTGAGATTGGCGATATCGGTAAACCCCGCCTGCTGCAGGATCATCGTCGCCTGCGCCGAGCGGCTGCCGGCGCGGCATACCGCGACGATCGGCTTGTCCTGTGACAGCTCGCCGGTGCGCGCGGCCAGCTGACCCAGCGGGATCAGCACCGCTCCCTCGATATGCCCGAGCGGCCCGGTGAACTCCTCCTCCTCGCGCACATCGAGGATTTGCAGCGGGCCGTGATGCTCTTCGAACCCGTGCGGGTCGATCTCCCAAACCCCGGCGAAGCTGTAGTGCAGATGCGCCCAGTTCGGGTCCGCGGCGAGCCCCTCCTCGCTTTCCGGCCGGCCGCAGCGCAGATTGGCCGGCACCGCCACGTCGAGCAGGCGCGGGTGGGCAAGCCGCAGATTGGCCATGTAGCCGGCGAAATCGCCAACCGCGATGTCGCCGCCAAGCCGCGGGTTGAAGCGCCGCTCCTCGCCGACGCTGGTGACGGTGAGGCCGCGATAATCGTGCGCCGGATAGAGCAGGCAATCGTTCGGCAGCGCGAAGATCTGCTCGCGCACCGAACGGTACATCGCCGCCGGGTCGCCCTGCTGGAAATCGGTGCGGCCGCTTCCGCGGATCAACAGGCAATCGCCGGTGAACGCCATTGAATTGTCGTCGAGGAGATAGGTAAGGCAGCCGCCGGTATGGCCGGGAGTGGCGCGTACCAGGAGCCGCCGCCCGCCGAAGGCGATGACATCGTCCTGCACCAAATAGCGGTCGGCGTCCTCGGCCCCTGCCGCTTTCGCCACCATGATCTTGCTGCCCATGCGCCGCCGCAGGAGCCAGGCGCCGGTGACGTGGTCGGCGTGGATATGGGTTTCGAGCGTCGCACCGAGCTTGAGGCCCAATTCGTCGATCAGCGCCGCGTCGCGCCGCACCTGCTCGAATACCGGGTCGATCAGCACCGCCGCGCGGCTCGCACTGTCGCCGAGCAGATAGCTGTAGGTCGATGATTGCGGATCGAAAAGCTGGCGAAAGATCAGCATTGAAGCCTCCGCAATGTTCGCTCCTCTCCGATATGCTGCGAGTCGCAGGCGGGAGGCAAGATATGACAGCGATCGTCGTCACCGAATTGCGGCCCGAAGACCGCGCCCGCTGGGCCGAGCTGTGGCGCGGGTACCTCGATTTCTATGAGACGAGCCTGCCGGACGCGATCTACGACCTCACCTGGCAGCGGCTGCTGGAGGCGAAAGCCCTCTATGGGTTCGGGGCGCGGCTTGGCGATGCCAAGGCACCGCTGGTCGGCATCACCCATTACCTGTTCCACGATCACGCCTGGTCGCCAAAATCGGTCTGCTATCTGCAGGATTTGTTCGTCGATGCGAGCGTCCGCGGCACGGGATGCGGCCGCGCCTTGATCGAGCGCGTCGCCCAGGTCGCGCGCGAACGGGACTGCCTTAGGCTTTACTGGACGACCAAAGAAGACAACGCCACCGCGCGGCTGCTCTACGACCGGCTGGCGAAGTTCAACGGCTTCATCCGCTACGACTACGCGCTCGGGTGAGCGAAAGGGAGCGGCGATGAAAATCGATCTCTATACCCGCTGCTGGAACGACGCCGACATGCTGGGCTTCTTCTTTCGTCACTACGATCCCATCGTGCGGCGCTATGTCGTTTTTGACGATGGCTCGGACGACAATTCGCTCGACATTTGGCATTCGCACGCAAACGCCGAAATCCGCCCGATGCCCGAATACGACGATCCCGATTCGCGCATCGGCTCGAACCTCGCCGTCCTGGAATCCTGCTGGAAGGAGAGCCGCGGCGGCGCCGATTGGGTGATCGTGACCGACATCGACGAGCATCTGCATCATCCCGATCTCGGAAACTACCTTGCCGCCTGCAAGCGCCAGGGGGTCACGATCATTCCGTCGCTCGGATATCAAATGCTGGCCGACGAATTTCCCCACGTCGAGGCTCTGCTCAGCCGCGACCTGACGATGGGCGCGCCCGATCCGGTCATGAGCAAGATGAACCTCTTCTCGCCAAACGACATCGAGACCGCCAATTTCGCCCCTGGCCGCCATGAGGCGGCGCCCCAGGGTAACGTGGTCATTCCGGAGCGCGACGAACTGCTGCTGCTGCACTACAAATTCCTGGGGTTCGAGCACACGCTCAATCGTCACCGGCAGCTCGACCGGCGCCAGCGGAAGAAGGACCGCGCGATGAGCTGGGGTTTCCACTACGCGTGGCCGCGCGAGCAGCTGCGGGCTTACTGGGACGATCTGGCCGGCCGACTGGTTGATATATCGGACGGAGAGCTGAGGCCCTGGGCGACCCATCCGGGGTCGCGCTGGTGGCGGCGTCAGGCGTTACGATAACGCCCCGCTTGCGTTATCCTGCGAGCGCACCGTCGCCCGGAGGACGCGAGCCGTGAGCCAATCCTATCTGCCGCCGCTGCCGCCTTATCCGGTGTCGCGTCTCAGGCGCAATCGCCGCGATGCGTGGTCGCGCAAGCTCGTCGCCGAAAACAGCTTGAGCGCCGGCGATTTGATCTGGCCGGTCTTTGTCCATGACGAGGCCAAGCGCGCGCCGGTCGACACGATGCCGGGCGCGTTCCGCTTGTCGATCGCGGCGCTGGCCGATGCCGCCGGCGAGGCCGCCGCGCTCGGCATCCCGACGATCGCGGTGTTTCCCGCGGTCGATCCGGCGCTGAAGGACTCCGACGGCAGCGAGGCGGTCAATCCGGAGAACCTCATCTGCCGCGCGGTGTCGGCGCTGAAGAAAGCGGTGCCGGAGATGGGGGTCCTGTGCGACGTGGCGCTCGACCCGTTCACCTCGCACGGGCATGACGGCGTGATCCGCGACGGCTATGTCGCCAACGACGAGACCGTGGCGATCTTGCGGCGCCAGGCGATCGTCCAGGCCGAGGCCGGCTGTGACATCATCGCGCCCAGCGACATGATGGACGGGCGCGTCGGCGCGGTGCGCCGCGCGCTCGACGAGGCCGGGTTCGACCGGGTGCGGATCATGTCCTACGCGGCGAAGTACGCCTCGTGCTTCTTCGCGCCGTTCCGCGACGCGATCGGCTCGGCGTCATCGCTCGGCAGCGCTGACAAGCGTACCTACCAGATGGACCCGGCCAACGGCGACGAGGCGCTGCGCGAGGTCGCGCTCGACATCGCCGAGGGCGCCGATATGGTCATGGTCAAGCCGGGCCTCCCGTATCTCGACGTGGTGCGCCGGGTGAAGGAGGCGTTCCGCATGCCGACCTTCGCCTACCAGGTCTCGGGCGAATATTCGATGATCCGGGCCGCCGCCGAGCGCGGCTGGCTCGACGGCGAGCGGGCGATGATGGAGAGCCTCCTGTGCTTCAAGCGCGCCGGGGCCGATGGGGTGCTGACCTACTTCGCGGTCGAAGCCGCAAAGCGGCTGAAGGCGGGGTGAGAGGGATGCAGATCAACTTGACCGTCGAACAACGCGAATTTGTCCGCCGCGCGCTTGAGACCGGCCGCGTGCGGCGGGAAGAAGACGTCGTGAAACAAGCACTGGATTTGTGGGTGGAGCGCGAACGAGAGCGATAAGAAATTCTAGCAGCGATCGACGTGGCAGAAGCAGAACTAGCCCGTGGCGAGGGCATTGTCCTGACAAAGGAGTCGATGCGTGACTTGGTCGAAGATGTAAAGCGGCGTGGCCGGGAGCGCCTTGCTGCGCGGAAGCGCGTCCGCGGCTGATGGCATTTCGGCTGGCGCCGCAAGCGCGAGCGGGACCTCGACGCGATTTGGGACTATGTTTTCATCGAGAGTGGAAGCGAGGGCACCCGCAGATCGGGTGCTCGACTCGATAGCGGACCGATTTGACGCTTTCGCCGACTGGCGAAGAGCGGGTAGGCATCGCGAGGAGTTACGACGCGGATACCGCAGCTACGCGGCCGGTGATTACGTGATCTTCTATCGGATCGAACGCGCCGGTATCGCAATCCAGCGCGTTCTTCACGCTCGCCGCGACATCCGCGGAATTCTTGGCCACGGATAGTCGATCCACACGGTTGCTCAGCCGCGTAGCGTTTGGTTTTCTCTCAATTTGCTTCAACGCTCCCCGCGGTCACCGCCAGCACCGCGGCGCCGTAGCGGTCGAGCTTGCTGCGGCCGATCCCCGGGATCTCGGCCAGGGCCGCGAGCGAGGCCGGCCGGCGCCGCGCCACCTCGATCAGGGTCGCGTCGTGGAAGATCACATAAGGCGGCAATTCCTGGCGGCGGGCTTCGTCGAGGCGCCAGGCGCGCAACGCCTGCCACAAATCCTCCGCCGGCGGATCGAGGGCGAGGCCGGCCGGCGCCTTGGCGGCCGCCTTGCGGCGTCTCGTGCGCTCGCGGGGCGGGTCGCGGCGGAAGCGCAATTCGCGGCCGCCGCGGAGCACCTGCCCGGCGCTCGGCGCCAACATCAATCCGCCATGCCCGTCGGGGTCGGGCAGCAGATGGCCTTGCGCGATCAGCTGGCGGATGATCGACAGCCAACCCTGGGCATCGAATTCGCCGCCGACGCCGAACGTCTTCAGCGTGTCGTGGCCGAGGCGGCGGATGCGTTCGGTCGCGTTGCCGGTGAGCACATCGACGAGATGGTGGGCGCCGAACCGCTGTCCAGTGCGGTAGACCGCCGACAGCGCCTTTTGCGCCGCGACCGTGCCGTCCCAGCTCTCCGCCGCCGGGCCGCGGCAATTGTCGCAATTGCCACACGGGTGATGGTGGCGCTCGCCGAAATAGCCGAGCAGCACCTGACGCCGGCACGAGATCGTCTCGCAAAAGCCGATCAGCGCATCGGATTTCTGGCGCTCGATGCGGCGCTGCCGCTCGTCGATGTCGGCGGCCTCGGCGAGCCGGCGCAAATTCATCACGTCGGCGATGCCATAGGCCATCCACGCATCGGCCGGCAGCCCGTCGCGCCCGGCGCGGCCGGTCTCCTGGTAATAGGCCTCGAGGTTCTTTGGCGCGTCGAGATGCGCGACGAAGCGGACGTTGGGCTTGTCGATGCCCATGCCGAACGCGACGGTGGCGACGACGATGATCCCCTCCTCGCGCAGGAACCGGTCCTGGTGGCGGGCGCGGGTCTCGGCCGGCAGGCCGGCATGGTAGGGCAGCGCCTCGCGGCCGCGCTGGGTCAGCCAGGAGGCGGTCTCCTCGACCGCGCGCCGTGTCAGGCAATAGACGATGCCGGCATCGCCCGGATGCTCTTCGTTCAGGAACAGCAGCAGATCCTCGCGCGGGCTGCGCTTGGCAATCACCCGGTAGAACAAGTTCGGCCGGTCGTAGCCGGCGGCGAAGAGGCGGGCCTCCTCGAGGTGCAGCCGCGCGGCGATGTCGCGGCGGGTCGGGTCGTCCGCGGTCGCGGTCAGCGCCATCAGCGGCGTGTCGGGGAAAGCCTCCTTGAGGATGCCGAGCCCCTGATAGTCGCGGCGGAAATCGTGGCCCCATTGCGAGATGCAATGCGCCTCGTCGATCGCGAAGAGCGCGATCCGGCCGCGCCGCAACAGATCGAGGCAGTGCGGCATCGCCAGCCGCTCGGGCGAGACGTAAAGAAGGTCGAGCGCACCCTCGCGCACCGCCCGCTCGACCGCGCCGGCTTCGCCCGGCGGCAGCGCGGAATTGAGCGCCGCCGCGCGCACCCCAGCCTGGCGCAGCGCATCGACCTGATCCTTCATCAAGGCGATCAGCGGCGAGACGACGACCCCAAGCCCGGGCCGCAACAAGGCCGGAAGCTGATAGCACAGCGACTTCCCGCCGCCGGTCGGCATCAGCACGATCGCGTCGCCGCCGGCAACGACGTGCTCGACGATCTCTTGCTGCTGGCCGCGGAAGCTCGGATAGCCGAACACCCGTTGCAGCACGGCAAGCGGGGTTTGCGGATCGTCGCCGGTCACGTGATCCGGAATACCACGAGGGCGAGCCGGGGGGATGAGAGAATGTTCAGCCCATCGAGCAGCAGGCGCTCATGCGGCCGGGCGGCTCGCGGCGCGGCGGGCGGGCCGGCACCGTCGAAGTCCTGATTTATTGCGTTGCCGACCCCGCAAGAACGAGCTCGCGAGTTTTCTAACAATTCCAAGCACAATCAGTATGTTATTTGCCGATGCCCGCGATCGGAGCGAGGCCGCGAAGGCCCGCCAGGGTCAATCGCGGCCTTCCTTGAGCAGCATGTTTCCATACGGAGCGTAGGCGGCCGGGCGGCTGGCGGCGTGGTGGGTGATGATGGTCATCACGTCGCGGCGAATTTCCTGCAGCGGGTCGCTGTCGTAGACCCAACGCGCGCCGGAAAGCTCGCACAACCGTTCCAGCGCCCAGCCGATCTGGTGCTGCGCGTAGACCATGTCGCGCCGGGCGCGCAGCGCCTCGGCCTCGGTGATGCGGCGGCCGGAACTGACCGCGTCGGTGCTGCTGTCGCGGCCGTGATGCAGCGCCAACGTCGCCGCGTCGATCGCCGCGGCGGCCTCGCCGATCGTCGCCTGGACGAACTCGGAATCGGCCATCTTGCTGACCCCGCGCGAGATGCGGGTCGAGAGGTCGCGGCACACCAGGTCGAGCGCGCGGCGGCCGAGGGCGATGCAGACCGGCGGCAGTGAATAGGAGACGAGAAAGCCGCGCGGCGCGCGCACCACCGGATAGTCGGGATGCACCTTGGCGCCCGGCGGCGTCCCGGCGAAGAGGTCGGCGACCATGACGCAGCGGTACCTGGGCACGAACACGTCGCGCAACACCAGCGACTTGCTGCCGGTGCCGGCGAGGCCCAGCACCTGCCAATCGTCGAGGATCTCGATTTCGGCGAGCGGCACCAGCAGATAGGCGATGTGGCGCGGGTCGCCCAGCTCGCCGAGGAAGGCGCCGAGGATCGCCCATTGCGCGTAGTCGCAGCCGCTGGAGAACGGGAACTTGCCGGAGAGGCGCCAGCCGCCGTCGACCTTCTTGGCGGCGGCGCGCGGCGCCAGCGACGACGAGGCGACCGCCTTCGGATTCTCGCCCCAGACGTCGATCTGCGCCGCTTCGGGATATTGCGCGAGGATCCACTGGTGCTCGGCCAGCACCGCGTAGACCCAGGCCGACGAGGCGCAGCCGAAGGTCAGCTCCTCGGTGATGCGCGAGAACAGGCTGAACCTGCCCTGCAGACCGCCGAAGCGGCGCGGCTGCAGGATGTTGAGGATGCCGGCGTCGAGATACTCGGCGATGGTTTCGGGCGGTAGATTTCGCCGGGCGGTGGCCGCCGCGGCGCGCTCCGCGAGGCGCGGGATCAGCGCCCGCGCGTGCTCCAGGAGCGACCGCTCTTCATCGAGCAAACTGGCATCGTCGGCGCGGAATGGCGTCATGCCGCCCGATTGTGATTGTCCGCCGAGGTCGTGTCCACTCGACGCGGATCATCGGCTCCGCCGCGCCGCCACCCGGGCCTGCCACACCGCGAGAACGGGGGTCACCCCCAGCTCCATGATCAGCGCCGCGAGCATCGGCTTGTCCGGGACGCCGTGAGCAGTCAGCGACCAGAGGCGGCCGAGGCCGCCGATGACGACGATCGCGGTCAGCAGGCGGAAACGCGTCGTCCGATACTCGATCCGCGGGATCGTGGTCGCAAAGCCCAGTCCGATGCCGAGGAGCAGGCCGGATAGATAGCGGAAATGACTGTCGGCGCCGATCGGCACCGCGCCCGCATCGAGCATCGCGGGGCCCAGCGCGATCCCGGCGGCGCCGGCGCAGATCGGGACCAGAGACGCGGCAGCGACGGTGATCTGGAAAATTCGCCGCTCGGTCACGCCTCGGCTAGAGGGCGCTGCGCCGGCTCGAGCCGCCGCCGTCGATGGTGATGATGTTGCCGGTGGTGTAGGCCGACCTGTCGGACGCGACAAAGGCGACCATCCAGGCGATCTCCTCGGGTTTGGCGGCGCGGCCGAAAGCGTGGTTCTTCATCAGCTCCTGCCAGCGGCTCTCGTCGCCGAGCGTGTCTTTCGCCCGTGTCTTGGTCAGGGTGATGAGCCGTTCGGTCATTACCGGGCCCGGGTTGATGCCGACGACGCGCAGGTTGTCGCGCGGCGCGGTGCCGCCCATCGCCCTGGTGAACGCCATCAGCGAGGCGTTGCCCGACGAGCCGGCGATGTAGTTGAAATCGGGGTTCTCGCCGGCCGCGCCGAGCACGTTGACAATGACGCCGTGCTTCCTCTCGCGCATCTGCGCGTAGAAGCGCCGCGTCATGTTGATATAGCCGAAGACCTTGAGGTCCCAGGCCTCGCGCCAGCGCTTCTCGTCGATCGCGTCGATATTGCCGCCGGGGATGGCGCCGGCATTGTTGACGAGAATGTCGATGTCGGCGCACTCGGCGGCGACCTTGTCGACATTGCGGCTGTCGCTGAGATCGAGTGCGAACACCCTGACGCCGACATTGTGTTTGCCGGCGATTTCGGCCCGCGCCTTTTCCAGATCGGCGGCGGTGCGTGACACTAGCGCGACGTCGCAGCCCTCTTCGGCCAGCGCCTCGGCGCAGGCGCGCCCAATGCCCTTCGACGCGCCGGTGATCAGCGCCTTCCTGCCGCGTAATCCTAGGTCCATCGCCGCCTCCCGTGACCGCTGCCCTAGTGATATCACGCCGCCCGCGCCCCCCGGCAACGTCGTTTGTTGCCCGGCTTCGGCGCATTTGCCAAAGTAGGCCGATGCAGACCAATAGCGGCCATGCCGAACTCAAGTTGATGCTCGACCGGGCCAAGCGCGCGGTCGTCTTCACCGGCGCCGGCATCAGCACCGAAAGCGGCATCCCCGATTTCCGCAGCCCCGGCGGCATCTGGACCCAGATGGCGCCGATCTATTTCGACGAGTTCGTGGCCTCCGAAGAGGCGCGGCGCGAGACCTGGCGGCGGCGCTTCGCGATGGAGGACATCTTCAAGGGGGCCGAGCCCAATCGCGGCCACCGCGCGGTCGACGCGCTGGTGCGGCGCGGCAAGGTCAGCGCCGTCATCACCCAGAACATCGACGGGCTGCACGAAGCCTCCGGCCTCCCGCGCGACAAGATCGTCGAGCTGCACGGCAACACCACCTATGCGACCTGCCTCGATTGCGGCGAGCGCTACGAGATCGCCGAGCTGCGCGCGATCTTCGAGGCCGAGGGCGCGGTGCCGCCCTGCGACAAATGCCTCGGTCATGTGAAGACCGCGACCGTCTCGTTCGGCCAGGCGATGCCGGTGCTGGCGATGAAGCGCGCCGAGCAGGAGACGCTGGCGACCGACCTCTTTATCGTGCTCGGGTCGTCGCTGGTGGTCTATCCGGCGGCCGGGTTTCCGCAGCTCGCCAAGGAGAACGGCGCGACGCTGGTCATCGTCAACCGCGAGGAGACCGGGCTCGACCGCATCGCCGATCTGGTGCTGCACACGCCGATCGGCGACACGATGGGCGAGGCGGTGGGGGTGAATTGACGACGCAGTCGTCACCCCGGCGAAGGCCGGGGTCCAAAAGGGAGGAAACCATGAGGCTCGACGGCAAAGTCGCGATCGTCACGGGCGGTGCGTCGGGGATGGGCGCCAGCACCGCGAAAATCTTCGCCCGCGAGGGCTGCAAGGTGGTCGTCGCCGACCAGCTCGACGACGAGGGCAAGAAGGTGGTCGCCGAGATCGTCCAGGCCAACGGCGCCGCCAGCTTCCATCACCTCGACGTCACCGACGAGACGAACTGGAAAGATGTCGTCGCCGCAACGGTCAAGGAGTTCGCCAGGCTCGACATCCTCGTCAACAATGCCGGGATCAGCGGCAGCGCGGTCGAGGATCTGTTCGACACCGCCGCCTGGGACAAGATCATGGGCGTCAACGCGCGCGGCGCGTTTTTCGGGATGAAATACGCGATCCCCGAGATGAAGAAGGCGGGCGGCGGCTCGATCGTCAACATCTCGTCGATCTCCGGTGTCACCGGCCAGCGCGGCATCCACGCCGCCTACAACGCCTCGAAGGGCGCGATCCGCACCATGACCAAGGTCGGCGCGGTGCAGCAGGGGCGGCACAACATCCGGGTCAATTCGGTGCATCCCGGCCTCATGCCGCCGATGCGCACTTCGGGCCGCACCGCCGATCCTGTGGTGCGCGCCAAGATGCTCGAGCAGGTGCCGCTCGGCCGCGACGGGCGCGTCGAGGAAGTAGCGCATGCGGTGCTGTTTCTCGCCTCGGACGAGGCTTCCTACGTTACCGGCGCCGAGCTTTATGTCGACGGCGGGTATCTGGCGACTTAACAGGCGCGGAGCGCCGATAAATAACCACAGAGACACAGAGGGCACGGAGATGTCGGGGCCCTGAAATCTCTGTGTCTCTGTGGTGAATGATTTTCGCGGCTTCGCCGCGAGGGTAAGGAGGACCCGATGGCGTACGATCTCGACGCGTTCTGTCACGATTGCCGCGACGCGCTGAAGGCCGACAAGGGCCCTGGCGGGCGCGAGGCGGTACGCCGCAACCTGGAGCGGCTGCTCGCCGAGCAAGCCTTTCTCCACCAGCATGTGCTGTCGATGCCGGCGGGCCGGCACACGCTTTACGAAGACCCCGAAGTTGGCTTCGTCGTGCTGTCGCACGTCAATTCCAAGGCCGCGAAATCGCCGCCGCACGACCACGGCGCGTCCTGGGCGGTCTACGGGCAGGCGCAGCACCATACCGACATGACCGAGTGGAACCGCACCAAGGGCAACGGGCCGGGTCCCGCCGAAATCGAGGTGGCCAGGCAGTATCGGCTCAATCCCGGCCATGCCGGGACCTACGATATCCGCGCGATCCACTCGATCGATTATCCCGACGGCGCGCGCTTCGTCCGCGTCACCGGCACCGATCTCGAGCGTGTGCCGCGGCTCAAGTTCAATCTGAAGACCAACGAAGCCGAGGTGATCGAGAGCGTCACCACCAGCGCGGGATAAGTCCCTACTCGGCTTCGCGCGCCAGCTCGACCGCTTCGCCGGCGGCGGCTTCGGCGGTGTCGAGGTTGGTCTTCATGTGATCGAGCGCGTCCGTCAAGAGGCTGCGCGCGGCGGGCGAGAGGCCGGCGGTGGCCTCTTCGCGCACCGCCATGTTGATCGCGAGGATGCGGCTCACCACCGGCCAGGCGAGCGGCGTTAGCCATAACGTGCGCACGCGCCGGTCGGTCGGGTGCGCCCGCCGCTCGACCAGGCCCTCTTCGTGGAGCCGGTCGAGCATGCGCACCAGGGCGATCGGTTCGATGTCGAGGTCGCTCGCGGCGGCAGTTTGGCTCAACCCCGGATTGCGCGCGATGCGGATCAGGAGCGCGGCCTGGAGCCGGGTGATCGGCAGTCCCGCCTGACGGACCCGGCGCTCGAAGCGGCGGCGCAGCAGCCGCCCGACGGCGTGCAGCCGATGGCCGAGGCCGGGCTGCAGCTGGGCCGATGACGGCCGCTTCGGCTCGCCCTCCAGCCACTCGGGCCGCGGGATCTGGGCGATGTCACTCGGCGGCGCCATGGCGATCCTCCGCCGCGACCGCGCCTGCCGGCGGATCGGTCAACGCCCTCTCGAGCCTCGACTGGCGCCTCGCGCCGCCGAGCCAGTGGCTCAATCGTTCGAGATAGAGATAGATGACCGGCGTCGTGTAGAGCGTCAGCCACTGCGACACCAGAAGACCGCCGACCAGCGCCACGCCCAGCGGCCGCCGCAACTCCGAGCCGGCGCCGCCGCCGAGCGCGATCGGCATCGAGCCGAACAGCGCGGCGAAGGTGGTCATCATGATCGGCCGGAAGCGCAGTAGGCAGGCTTCGTGGATCGCCTCCTGCGGGCTCTTGCCCTCCAGCCGCTCGGCCTGGAGTGCGAAGTCGATCATCATGATCGCGTTCTTCTTGACGATGCCGACCAGCAGGATGACGCCGATGAGGGCGATCACGGTGAGGTCGTAATGCAGCAGCATCAGCGCGAGTAGCGCACCGACGCCGGCCGAAGGCAGCGCCGAGAGGATCGTGATCGGATGGATGTAGCTCTCGTAGAGCACGCCCAAAACGATGTAGACGACGAGGATCGCGGCGGCGACCAAGAGCGGCGTCGATTTGAGCGAGGACTGGAACGCCTGGGCCGCGCCCTGGAACGAGCCCTGTACCCGTGCCGGCAGATGCAGCTCGGCCTCGGCCTGCTGAATTGCCGCGACGGCCTCGCCGAGCGCGACGCCGGGCGGCAGGTTGAACGACAGGGTAACCGCCGGAAACTGGCCCTGGTGGTTGATCGATAGCGGCTCGAGCTTGGAGACCTGGTGGACGAAGGCGCCGAGCGGCACCTGCACGCCGCTCGGGCTGGGCACGTAGATCTTCGACAGCGAGCTGGGATCCTCGAGATATTGCGGCGCGATCTCCTCGACCACCTTGTATTGGTTGGTCGAGGTGTAGAGCGTTGCGATCTGGCGCTGACCGAACGCGTCGTAAAGCGTGTCGTCGATCATCTGCGTCGATACGCCGAGCCGGGCTGCGGCGTCGCGGTCGATCTCGATCGCCAAATGCGGCGCCGCGGCCTCCTGGTCGGAGGTGACGTCCTGCAATTGCGGCAGCTTGCGCATCGCCGACTCGACGATCGGCGCCCAATGATTGAGCTCGGCGCTGTCGGTGTCGGTCAGCGTGTATTGGAACTGGGTCTTGGTCAGGCGGCCGCCGACATTGATGTCCTGCCCCGCCTGCATGAAGAACTTCGCGCCCTTCACCGCCTCGATCTGCGGCCGCAGCCGCTGGATGACCTGGGCGGCGGTGACGTCGCGTTCATCGTGCGGCTTCAGCTGCATGAACATCCGCGCCGCATCCTCGGTCGGGTTGTAGGCGTAGGTGCCCGCCAGATAGAAGACACCCTGCACCGCAGGATCCTTGGCGACGATGGCGGCGATCTGGTGCGCCAGGCCGGAGACATTGGCGAACGAGGAATCCTCGCGTCCCTGCACCTGACCGAAGATGAAGCCGGTGTCCTGCTGCGGGAAAAAGCCCTTGGGGATCGTAATATAGAGATAGGCCGTCGCCACCATCAGCACCAAAGTCGCCACTAGCGCGGGGAACTGGTGCCGCAGGACAAACCTGAGGCCGCGATCGTAGCCGCGCAGGAAGGCATCGAAGCCGCGCTCGGCCCAGCGATTGAACCGGTTGGTCCGGTGCTTGCCGGCGTGAGGCTTGAGGAAGAGCGAGCACATCACCGGCGTCAGCGTGAGCGAAATCGCCGCCGATGCCACCACCGCGACCGAGACGGTGACCGCGAACTCGCGGAACAGCCGGCCGATGATCCCGCCCATCAGCAAGAGCGGAATGAACACCGCGATCAGCGAGCACGTAATCGAGATGATGGTGAAGCCGATCTGCCCGGCGCCCTTGAGCGCCGCCTGGAACGGCGGATCGCCCTGTTCCAGGTAGCGCACCACGTTCTCGATCATGACGATCGCGTCGTCGACGATGAAGCCGACCGAAATCGTCAGCGCCATCAGCGAGATGTTGTCGAGGTTGTAGTTGAGCAGATACATCACCGAGAAGGTCGCCAGCAGCGACAGCGGCACGGCAATGCTGGGGATGACGGTCGCCCACAGCGTCCGCAGGAAGATGAAGATCACCAGCACGACGAGCAGGACGGTCAGCATCATAGTGAACTGCACGTCATGGACCGCGGCGCGGATCACCAGCGAGCGGTCGGAAATCAAGTCGACCTGCACCCCGGGCGGGATCGACTCCATCAGTTGCGGCAGCATGCCCCTGATCGTATCGACGATCTGGATCGTGTTGGCGCCGGCGGCCCGCTGGATGGCGAGCCCCTCCGATGGCATGCCCTTGAACCAGGCGCCAAGCCGGTTGTTCTGGACCGAGTCGGTGACGGTGGCGACATCGCGGAGCCGCACCGGCGCGCCGTTGCGGTAGGCGACGATCAGGTTGGCGAAACCCAGCGCATCGAAAATCTGGTCGTTGGTGTCGATCGTGACGGACTGGAAGTGGTTTTCGATGTTGCCCTTGGGGCGGTCGACGCTCGCCGCCGCGATCGCGGTGCGGATGTCCTCCAGGCTCATGCCGCGAGAGGCCAGCGCGGCGGGATCGGCTTGTACCCGCACCGCGTATTGCTTCTGGCCGAAGACGTTGGACTGGCCGACCCCCGGCACCGCGGAGAGTTTCTGGGCGAGGATCGTGTAGGCATAGTCGTCGATCCGGTAGACCGGCAGCGTGTCCGAGTGGACCGCATAGATCAAAACCGGAAAATCGGCCGGGTTGGTCTTCTTGTACGTGGGCGGGCTCGGCAAATCCTTGGGCAGCAAGCCGGTTGCCGCGGTGATCGCCTGCTGCACGTCCTGCGCGGCGCCGTCGATGTTGCGGTCGAGCGCGAACTGCATCGTGATCACGGTGACGCCGATGCCGCTGAACGAGGTCATCTGCTCGAGGCTGGGGAGCGAGGCGAATTGCTGCTCGAGTGGAGTAGCGACCGACGAAGCCATCGTGTCGGGCGAAGCGCCGGGGTATTGGACGGTGACGGTGATGGTCGGAAAATCGACATTGGGCAGGGCCGCGACCGGCAGCAGCCCATAGGCGACGATGCCGAAGACAAGCGTGCCGAGCATCAACAGCGAAGTCGCGATCGGCCGCCGGATAAAGGGTGCGGATATACTCATCGGATCGCCGCCACGCTTTTCCCGAGGCGATTTAGCGAAAGCAAATCCCGGGCCCGCCGTGTCATTCGGCGCCGCTTTGCGGTTCTTTCGCCAGGGTCGTGCCGGACGCCGGCGCGGTCAGGGCGGTGGCCAGTCGCGACGGCCGGTTGGTGCGGCCAAGGAAGCGCGCCAGCTGCTCGAGATAGAGATAAATGACCGGCGTGGTGTAGAGCGTCAGCCACTGCGACACCAGAAGACCGCCGACGATCGCGATGCCGAGCGGGCGCCGCAACTCCGAGCCGGCGCCGCCGCCGAGCGCGATCGGCAAGGCGCCGAAGAGCGCGGCGAAAGTGGTCATCATGATCGGCCGGAAGCGCAGCAGGCAGGCTTCGTGGATCGCCTCCTGCGGGCTTTTGCCCTCGAGCCGTTCGGCCTGGAGGGCGAAGTCGATCATCATGATCGCGTTCTTCTTGACGATCCCGACCAGAAGGACGACGCCGATCATCGCGATGACGCTGAGGTCGTAGCGCAGGATCGTCAGGGCGAGCAGCGCGCCGACACCGGCCGAGGGCAGCGCCGAAAGGATCGTGATCGGGTGGATGTAGCTCTCGTAAAGAATGCCGAGCACGATGTAGACGACGAGGATCGCCGCGGCGACCAGGAGCGGCGTCGATGACAACGAGGCCTGGAAGGCCTGCGCCGTCCCCTGGAAAGCGCCGTCGATCGTCCCTGGGATACGCATCTCCTCCTGCATCTGCTGGATGCGGTCGACCGCCTGGCCGATGGCGAAGCCGGGCGCGAGGTTGAACGACAGGGTCACCGCCGGGAACTGGCCCTGGTGGTTGATCGACAAGGCCTCCGCCTTGCTGACGAAATGGGCAAAGGTGCTGAGCGGCACCTGGGCCCCGCTGGGCCCCGAGAGGTAGATCCTCGACAGCGCCGTCGGGTCGTCCTGAAATTGCGGCTGGACCTCGAGGATGACCTTGTACTGGCTGGTCGAGGTGTAAATGTTGGCGATCTGACGCTGGCCGAAGGCGTCGTAGAGCGTCTGGTCGATCAGCGACGGCGAGATGCCGAGCCGCGATGCCCCGTCGCGATCGATCTCGATCGCCAGATGCTGCGCGGCGACCTGCTGGTCGGAAGCCACGTCCTCGAGTTCCGGCAGCTTCTTCATCGCCGCCTCGACGATCGGCGCCCAGTGGTTCAGTTCCTCGCTGTTGGTGTCGGTCAGCGTGTACTGGTAGAGCGTTCGGCTGAGCCGGCCGCCGATGCTGATGTCCTGCCCCGACTGCATGAAGAAGCGGGCGCCCTTCACCGCGGCCACCTTGGGCCGCAGGCGCCGGATGATCTGGGCCGATGTCAGGTCGCGCTCGGCGTGCGGCTTCAACTGGATAAAGACGCGGGCGGTGTTCTCGGTCGGGTTGTAGGCGCTCGCCCCGGTAAACGAGAAGACGCCCGACACGTCCGGGTCCTGGCGAACGATTTCGACGAGCTCCTGGGTAATCTTGGCCATCGCGGCAAAGGAGATGTCTTCGCGCGCGTCGGCCTGGCCGAAGATGAAGCCGGTATCCTGCTCGGGGAAGAACCCCTTCGGGATCGCGACGTAGAGATAGCCGGTGGCGACGATCAGGGCGAGCGTCGAGAGCAGCGCCGACAGCCGGTGCCGCAAGACGAAGACCAGACCGCGGTCGTAGAGCCGCAGGAACCCCTCGAACCCCCTCTCGGCAAACCGGTTGATCCGCCCAGGCGGGCGCTCGTGCTCGTTCTTCAAGAACAGCGCGCACATCACCGGGGTCAGGGTCAGCGAGATGAAGGCCGACGCTATGACGGCGATGGTGACGGTCACCGCGAACTCGCGGAAAAGACGGCCGATGATGCCGCCCATAAAGAGGAGCGGGATGAACACCGCGACGAGGGAGAAGGTGATCGAGATGATCGTGAAGCCGATCTGCCCGGCGCCCTTCAGCGCCGCATCGAACGGCTTGTCGCCTTGCTCGATGTACCTGACGATGTTCTCGATCATCACGATCGCGTCGTCGACGACGAACCCGACCGAGATGGTCAGCGCCATCAGCGAGATGTTGTCGAGGCTGTAGCCGACGGTGTACATCACCCCGAACGTCGCCAGCAGCGACAGCGGCACCGCGACGCTGGGAATGACCGTCGCCCACAGGGTACGCAGGAAAATAAAGATCACGATGACGACCAGGATGACGGTCAGCATCATCGTGAACTGCACGTCGTGGACCGCCGCGCGGACGACCAGCGAGCGGTCGGAAACCAGCTCGACATGGATCGACGGCGGGAACGACCGCAGGATGCGCGGGATCATCGCCTGGATCGTGTCGACAAGCTGGTTGGTGTTGGCCCCCGCCTGACGCTGAATCGCCAGCCCTTCGGCCGGACGTTGGTAGAACCACGCGCCGATCCGCGCGTTCTGCTTGGCGTCGAGGGTCCAGCCGAGATCCTTGATGCGGACCGGCGCCCCGTTGCGGTAGGCGACGATGACCTCGTTGAACTGGGCGGCGTTGAACAGCTGGTCGTTGGTGTCGAGCGTGTAGGTCTGATGGTCGCCCTCGAGGGTGCCCTTGGGCCGGTCCAGCGTCGCCGCGACGAGGGCGGCGCGCACGTCTTCGAAGCCGATGCCGCGGCTCGCCAGCTGGCCCGGATTGATCTGCACATGCGCGGCATAGGGCTGCTGTCCGAAGATGCGGGCTTCGGACACCCCCGGCACCGTCGACAGCTTTTGCGCGAGGATGGTAAAGGCGTAGTCGTCGACCCGGTAGATCGGCATCGCATCCGAATAGACCGCGTAAATCAGCACCGGCCGGTCGGCGGGATTGGTTTTGCGATAGGTCGGCGGCGACGGCAAATCGGTCGGCAAAAGACCGGCCGCCGCATTGATCGCCTGCTGCACGTCCGAGGCGGCGGCGTCGATGTTGCGCTCGAGGTCGAACTGCAGCGTGATCGACAGCGAACCGATGCCGCTCGTCGAGGTCATCTGCGTCAGCGACGGGATCGAGGCGAATTGCTGCTCGAGCGGCGTCGCGACCGCCGAAGCCATCGTCTCCGGGCTCGCGCCGGGATAGTTCACCGACACGACGATGGTCGGGAAATCCACCTTGGGCAGCGCCGCCACCGGCAGGAGGCCATAGGCGCCGATGCCGAACACCAGGATGCCCAGCATCAGCAACGAGGTCGCGATCGGCCGGCGGATGAACGGTTCGGAGATATTCATGGCGATCCGCTGATGGCGGCGGAGGTCGAAACGATCGGTATTTGCGTGGTCAGCCCGAGGCACCCGGCTGCGGCGGGCTGACCCGTATCCGGGCGCCCTCGGTCAGCCGGTACTGCCCGTCGACGACGACCTTCTCGCCAGCGGTCAGCCCTTTCTGGATCACCGCGAGCCCGTCCTGCACCGAAGCCACCTCGACCGGCCGGCGCTCGACCGTGTCGTCGGATTTGATGACATAGACGTATTTTCCGGTCGGCCCTTCCTGCACCGTCTGCGACGGCACGGTCGGCGCGTCCTTGCGAATATTGAGGATCAACCGGATATTGACAAACTCGCCCGGCCAAAGCCGCTCGTCGGCGTTGTCGTAAGTCGCCTTGAGACGGATCGTGCCGGTCGGCTGGTCGATCGCGTTGTCGATCACCGTGAGCTTGCCTTCGGAGAGCAGCGTCGCGTTGTCGGCGCCGTACGCCACGGCGGTCAGCTGCCCCAGCGCCTGTTTTTCATGCACCTTTTGCAGGTTCTCCTGGGGCAGCGTGAAGGTGACGAAAATCGGCTTGATCTGGGTGATCGTCACCAGTCCGTTGCTGTCGGCCGCGTGAACCATGTTGCCGACATCGACGAGCCTCACGCCGAGCCGACCGGAAATCGGCGCACGGATGTCGCAATAGGTGAGGTTGAGCTGAGCGGCGTCGATCTGCGCTTGGTCGCCCTTGATCGAGGCCTCAAGCTGGCCGACCGTGGCCTTTTGCTGATCGTAGCTCTGCCGCGTCTGGTAGCCCGATCCGACCAGTTTCGAATAGCGGTCGAGGTCGAGTTGCGCGCTGACCAGCGCCGCCTCGTCCTTGGCCTTTGCCGCCTGCGCCGCTTCCAGCACCGCCTGATAGGGGCGCGGGTCGATCTGGACCAGCTGGTCTCCGGCCTTGACCTCTTGGCCTTCGGTGAAATTGACGCTGATGAGCTGGCCGTCGACCCGGCTCTTGATGGTGACCATGTTGTACGCCTGGACCGAGCCGATGCCGTTGAGGAACACGGGCATGTCCTTGGCTTCGACCACCCCCGCGGTCACCGGGATCCCCGCGGGCGCCGGCGCCGGGGTGTCGGCCGCCTTGACCGCCGGCCACAGGGCGGCGCGGAATTGCGGGACGGCGGCGACGGCCGCGACGATAACCACCGCGCCAACCGCACCGGCGGCGGCGATTGCTACTTTCCTCATGCGCCAAACTCTCCCAGCGCCCTATTTAGCGGGTGTCTATTATAGATAAAGCCAACTACCGGCAACGGGCTCGTCGCCGCGCCGCGCCGGTTGAACCTGCGACATGCTCCGCCCCGCGTGAATGGCGGCTCCCGCCGCCTAGGTGTTTGATCTCACGATTTGATGGTGCATCATATTCCCTGGAATGGAAGGATGCACTATGGGCCAGGTTCTCCACGGCAGCGCCACGACGACAGCGGCGATCCGTCGAACGATACAAC
>Ga0182024_10000158_pt1 | contig 155046 bp, 145 predicted proteins | sample P32metaG_FD_120480 | JGI IMG/M metagenome (GOLD analysis project Ga0182024, IMG submission 120480) | Permafrost microbial communities from Stordalen Mire, Sweden - P3-2 metaG (Illumina Assembly) | ecosystem: Environmental > Terrestrial > Soil > Wetlands > Permafrost | place: Sweden: Stordalen...
ATGACACGCAAGGGGTCACAGGTTCAAGTCCTGTACGGCCCACTAAAAAACCCTGGTTAGAGGCAGTGCCCTCAGACCATTTTTGATCAAAAACCTGCCACAAGCAACTGTTGTCAGCAACGCCGAAAAATCTGAGCCTTGAATGGCGAATGTCAGTGGAATCAGACTGCTACAACCTTGCGAAATTTAGACGTCAGAAAGCGATGGCGAATTGGAAATATGGAATTGACCGTGACACATTAACTCGTGGCTCTGCTGATTAGAGCGTTCGACGCTTTCCGGCTCGCTTCGCGAACGCGTCCAATGCGTTGATCACTTCGACGGCTACCCAGCGTCGATTGCGTTTGTAGCCCGAAACCTCGGTCAATATTCCCACGTCGACGAGCTGACCAATAGAGCGGTCCGCTGCGCGTTGCGCAATGGAGAGCTCTCTCTGTACGAGAGACGAATCGATCGCTGGGTGACGCAATACAAGGTTTGCTACGTTCCACGCTGACGAGTCCGAGCGCGCCTTGAGGCGGCGGCGCCAGTTTTCCTCGTAGCCTTGAAGATCGGCGGCGAGGTTCCTTCCGTTATCGATTGCGGCGAATGAAGCGCGTGCCATGAGTTCGATGATCGTGACGGGATTGCCGGAGCGGTAATCGGTCAATGAATCGAAGTACGCATCGGTGTCCGATAAGAGCCCGGCGGACACGGGAACGGTCACATTGTGCGTGAGTTCTCGGTTCTTAAATATCGCGTGGATGAGAGCTCTGCCCACGCGCCCGTTGCCGTCGGGGAACGGGTGGATTGTTTCGAATTGGGCATGAGCGACGGCCGCCATCTCGAAGGTTGGTATGTCAAGGCGATGGATGAATTGAACAAGGTCGGTCATTGCTGCCGGCACGCGCTCTTGATGTGGCGGGACAAAACGAGCCGTGTGAACTGAGGCACCACCAACGCGCACCTGGTCGGTGCGCCAGTGTCCTGTCCACTCGGGTTTGGTGTCGCCAAGTAGCGCTTCGTGCATCGAGATAATCGACTCTTCGTCGAGGCGATCGGCGAGATCGAGCGCACGATTCATCGCCGTCGTATTCGCCACGATCATCGAAGCGTTGCTCTTAGAGGTATCGCCGATCTCGGCAAGTGCAATTGCTCTCGCGCCTGCAGTGAGGTTTTCGATCTGTGACGAAGACGCCGACTCCGAACGAAGGAGGATCGACGTGAAGTTCGCGAACTCCGAACCGATCTCTTGGTCGAACCTAGCGATCTCTACCGACGCTTCTGCTGCGAGAGCGGCCACTTCAGACGGGATGTCGATGGAGGGGACTTCGGCGATCTCAGGTGTGATCGCCGCGCGGTACGGCCTTTTGGACAACTTGCGCTCGCGATTCGATCCGTATGCTTCCGGTCCCTCGTCCAGGTCATCGAGGCGACGCTCCTCGTACGTGATTGACGGCCAGGAGGAATCTTCGGGGGCCAAGGCGAGTGTTGACTCCGGTTTCGCTGTTGTAGAGAATCGCCCTCCTTCCCGGACTCCCTTTGGTTGGCTTGGTGTCTTCATGTTTCCAGTATACAGACACTTAGCGACTTAAGTGTCTGTATGGAATTCCATACAGACAGATGCGAAGCAGGGTGAGGGCATGGATACCCCCTAGGCGACTCAGTGAATCCAATGGCAGTGATTCAATATTACATCACTCGAGCGAGCGACTTGCGACGTTTCGTTCCTTGGGGGCGCCAGTGAACGCTTTCGAAAGGGATCCAAGAGCGCCATTCGCGAACTCGCAATCGATCCTCATCGTTTCAAGCGCGGAAGGTGGTTCGAATGACACTTTGCGTAATCCGCAACGGCGCGGGCAAAATTCTCGTCAGCAACGCCGTCAGCACTACCGAAAATTATTGGCAATTAGCGGCATACTTCGGTGGACATTAACTGCTGCCATCTAGCGAAATTTGGACGACAGACCGCGGTGACGGCGTATTTGGCAAGATCCATGAGAGACACCTAATCACTTGGTGTCCCAGAAACCCTGAGACATGCTGTCCCAAGAACTATGGAACCACAGACTGTACGGCCCACCACTGTCCGATATTCGTGCCCCGCGCCCACGCGACGCACTAATTTCATCGGGAAAGAGATGGAGATTGCGGTTCAACCAGGACCGTAGGCTTTGGCCGTGGTTGTCTTCATGGCACTTCTTGCCGCATTCGCTAATGCCGTCGCAAGTGTGTGCCAACGACTAGGGGTCGAGGATGCGCCGGCGAACAATGGCCCCTCGATGGGGCTGGTGCGCCACATGGTCCGGCGCCCGGTGTGGCTTATGGGATTCGTGATCATGGCGCTGGGTTACGCGTTCCAAGCGGTGGCGCTGCACCTTGGTGGACTCAACGTGGTCCAGCCATTGATGGTCAGCGAATTGGTCATCTTGGTGTTCGTGCTCTGGTTGTGGTACTCCACGCCGCTGCGCCCGCGGAATCTTGTGGCGGCGCTCGCGACCGCGTTCGGCCTAGGACTGTTCTTGTTCGTAGCGGCACCCAGCGCTGGAGCGAAGGTCCCCCAAAACACGTTGTGGCTCGCCGTCGGGGTAGTAGTGGTGCTCGTCGTGGCACTCTTGGTCATTGTTGGTTCGAGGGGCCCGGCCTGGTGGCGAGCCCTAGCACTAGGCGCCGCGGCGTCGGTGGGCTTCGCGCTCTTGTCCGCAGTGACCAAGTCGATGACCAACCTTCTGATAGGTGGGTGGGGTGCGCTCTTCAGTTCCTGGCCGCTCTACGCGCTAGCCATCATCGGGCTGGGTTCGTTCCTCATCATGCAGAGCGCCTTTCAAGTGGGGCCCTTCACTGCGTCGCAGTCGTCGCTGATTCTGGTGAACCCGTTCGCCTCCATCGCTATTGGCAACGTCTTGTTTGGAGAGAGTCTTCGAGGCGGCCCGCTGGACATTTCTTTGGAGGTGCTCTCACTGGTGGTGATGGTGCTCGGCGCGCTGGGACTGTCCACGTCGTCGCTCGTCGCCGGGGTGCACGAGGGTAGGCCCGGCACGCATTTATTGAAAGGGCGCGGTCGCTACGCGCGCAGGCAAGAGAACCGGGTGACCCCTTAGCAGGGGCGATGTCGGCCCCAATTGCTCGAGTCTCGACGTTGCCGAGCGGCTATAACTACTGGGCATGAGCGAAAACGCGGTCCTCACGAGCTTCACCCCGATAGATCGTCCGGTGCGCGCCGCCTTCGTGGGTCTCGGTCGGATCTACGACCTCAACGTGCGCGGCTACCTGGACAACGACGACGTGCGGGTGGTGGCGATCGTGGACCCCAAGCAAGAGCGACGGGCCCAGCGCCAGCTCGACTGGCCCGAGGCCCGAGCCTTTGACTCGGTGGATGAGTTGGCCGCGAGCGGTCTGGGGGTGGACGCAGTGGAGGTGCTGTTGCCGATTGTCCTGCATGAGCAAGGTGTCGAGCAGTGCCTCGCTCAGGGGTGGCACGTCAACCTACAAAAGCCCTTCGCCAACGACCTGCCCAGCGCCCAGCGGATGATCTCGGCGGCTCGTCTCAACGGCCGCCAGCTTCGGGTGATGGAAAATTACGTCTTTTACGAACCGCTGCGCAAGCTGAAAGAGGTGGTCGACTCGGGGGAACTCGGCCCAGTGAGCGGGTACCACTTGAAGATGGTCGCCAGCGGTCGGGGAGGCTGGGAAGTGCCAGGCGATACCTCGAAGTGGCAGTTCGACGAAGCCCGTCACGGACGCGGGATCCTGCTCTTCGACGATGGCTGGCACAAGCTCTCAACGGCGCTTTGGCTGTTCGGGCCGATCAAGGAAGTGCGCGCCTGGGTCGGCGCCACGGAGGTCGTGGCGGGCCTGGAGATTGACGCGCCAACCACAGTCGTCTGGGAGCACACCAACGGCATTCGCGGTGTTTGGGACATCACGCTCGCGGTCGACATGTACCTTCGTTCCGACTACTACACGAACGATGAACGCTGGGAAGTCACGGGACGACGGGGATTCGCCCGGGTGAATCGATGCACCGCCCGCGGCATTCAGCAACCGAGTTTCGAGGTGTACCTCGACGGTGAGATGCGCTCGTATCACGCGCTTGACGACGACTGGGCGAGCAGTTTTCGAGATTCCGGACGCCACTGGCTGCGGTGGCTGCGCTGTGGTGAGGGTCCGCTCCTTTGGGACGCCGAAGAAGCGATGGAAGTACTACGAGTCGCGCTCAGCGCCTATGAAAGCAGCGCCCGAGGCGGCGTCGGGATAGATCCGCAATCTCTCGGCTGACTTGAGAAAGACACTGTGTCAGCGATTCGGATCGCGCCACAAGTGATAGGCATTCATACGGTAAATGCTCGTTGAACAGGTAATTGGTTGAGAGGTGGTTGGCATGACAGATCCGCCAATGCACAGAATTTGTGTGACGGGGGCAAGTGGAAAGGCCGGACGTGTAGTAGTGCGAGATCTCCTCGAACACGGTTACGACGTCGCGGCGACGGACATTGCGTCCTCGAAAAAAGATATGGAGCACGGCGCCGTCCGTGCGGATCTAACTGATTACGGTCAAACGCTTCAAGTGCTGAAAGGCGTTGATGCGGTTGTTCACCTGGCCAACATTCCGGCGCCAGGGATCTACACTCCGTCAGTCACGTTCAACGCGAATATGGCAATGAACTTCAACGTCTTTCACGCCGCAGCCAGCTGCGGCTTGAGCCGTGTGGTGTGGGCTTCAAGTGAGACGACGCTTGGCCTGCCGTTCACTGAGACCAATGGACTGGCCCCTCGGTACGCCCCAGTGGACGAGGATCACTACCCGGTGCCGACAACGACGTATGCACTGTCGAAGGTCGCGAGCGAGACAATCGCGGGACACATTGCGCAGTGGTCGGGGATACCCTTCGTTGCTCTTCGCTTCTCCAACATCATGGATCCCGACGACTACCAAACGTTCCCGTCAATGTGGTCGGATCCCCACAAGCGCAAGTGGAACTTGTGGGGCTACGTGGACGGTCGGGACGTCGCCACCGCGTGCCGTCTCTCCCTTACGGCACCTTCAGAGGCGCTCGGCGGAAGTCCGGGTTTGATCATTGCGGCTGCCGACACGGTCATGAACCGCCCGTCGGCAGCGCTCTTTGGCGAAGTGTTCCCTGGGGTGCCGCTTCGGCGCGAAATTGGGGAGTTTGAGACATTGCTCGCGATCGATCGTGCTCGAGAGGTTATTGGCTACGAACCGCGTCACTCATGGCGCGAACACCTTCCAGAGTCCTGACTCGAAACCTCACGACTTTGCGGCTCACGGTCCTTACTCCTTTCATTACGTCCAAAGAAAGTAATCGCGTCAGCAACGACAGACAATTTTGAGATAGCGACGCACATCCTAGGACGAGATCTCGTTGAATGTCCGCAAGACTTGACTCTGGCGACAATCTAGAGACCTCTCGTATATACATGTGACGCAAGCGGTGACTGTTTCAGGTCCAGTAGGGCCTTCACGCGTCGACTAAATTACGAAGCATGCGTGAGAAGATTACCCCTCGACAGTTCCATGAAGCCGAAGGCGTCGAGGACTGGCGGATGCTGACAATTGGTGCGAGCGCACTCTTTCGTACGGGATCCTTCGCGGTGGGTGTCGAGCTCGTGAACGAGATCGGCAAACTCGCCGGCTCCGCGAACCACCACCCTGACGTCGACCTTCGCTACTCGAGCGTGACCGTGCGATTGATGTCACACGACGTCGACGGGCTGAGCCAGCGCGACGTCGATCTGGCTCGGAAAATTTCGGAGGCGGCTCGCGCGTTGGGCGTGCCTGCTGACCCAGCCGCGGTACAAGACGTTCAAGTTTCGATCGACGCGCTGGTGATTCCCGAGGTGCGGGCGTTCTGGCGCGCCGTACTTGGATACCGGGAGAAGGGTAACGAAGATCTACTCGACGCCCACGCTCGTGGGCCGTCGTTTTGGTTCCAAGAAATGGAAACACCGCGCTCGCAGGGTAACCGCATCCACGTCGATGTCTTCGTGTCGCACGATCAGGCAGAAGCTCGCGTGGCCGCTGCGGTTAACGCAGGCGGCCGCCTCGTTACCGACCAATACGCACCCGCGTGGTGGGTCTTGGCCGACAAAGAGGGCAACCAGGCCTGCGTAGCCTGCTGGATGGGTCGCGACTAAGAGGTCTTACCCGGGTGCGCCGGGGGCGCGCCGAGCGCGAGCAGGGCGGTGCTGCGGGCAACGATGGCGTTAGCGACCGCAATGTCAAGCGTCAGACGAGCGGTCCGACGTTGCGCCGACGTGGTCGCGCTGGCCAGAGCCTGTGCGTACGCCGACTGGGCGGCGGTGGTGGAGGCACGATAGGCGACGTTCGCGTCTTGGATGCCGGTGACGTACGTGGTGCCGTTATAGCCCGCGGGCGGCGCGGGTGGGTCGCCGGCTGCAGTAATGGCGGTGACCCGGGCGTTAAGGGCCGCGGTCAGAGCCGCGTCGAGGGTGACCAGCGCCGCTTGACGCTCCGCCTTGGTCGTGGCCATCGATTTCGCGGTGTCGTACGTCGCTCGCGCGCTCTCAACTGAGGCTCGGTAAGTCGCACGAATTGCCTTAATGCCGTCGTAGTAACTCACCCACGACTGGTGCCACGTGGTCCACGCCGAAGGGGCGGCGGGTGTGGTCGTGGTGGTGGTTGAATCGGCGAACGCAACGGCGGGAACGCCGATGCCCATCGCGGTGACTAGGGCGAAAGCTGTTATGGATCGAGCGGGGAAGTACTTCATGGGTTCTCCTTTCACAGGAACGGTACCCACTGTAGAAAGGGGAATTGTGAGATTGATGTGAGGAAGCTGTCCGATTTCTGAGAGATTCTTTCAAAATTGGTTAGAAGCCTCTCGTCGGTCTTGACGTCACCACCACGATGAAGCGTGGACCTCACATCAAGGATGACTTTGTGCTCACTTGCTCAAAATCGCCGCTCGGAGAGTGGTTCGTTGTACTTCGCCTTCGTTAGCGGTCGCGTTGCACCGCTGGCGAGACGGTGACGTCGTTAGGGTGGTTGAGTAATTCGCTGTTCGCTCCGAATTGAAGACCTAGACGACGTGGAGTCACGCGATGTTGTTTCTCAAACAGATTCGCACCAGAGTTACCCTCCAAAGGGCAACCATGCTCGCGGCGGCAGCGATCGTCCTGGCGAGTTGTGGTTCTCCTCTCAACGGTTCCGTTAGCGCTCACTCCAGCGGAGTGATCACCCCGGAGGCGACGGTCGATCCCAGTTCGATGTGTCCAACGTATAACGGCTTCATCCAGCAGTCCTTCAATGGCGATATTACGGGGTGCTTTCGAATACCGGCGCTGCAGAGCTCCTCATTGGTAGTGGCCCTTCAGGCCTACTTGCTGAACTCCGGCGCGGCGCCTACTTTTCCAACGACGACGACTTCTCCTTCGACAACCATCAAAGACGTGTCGTTGTCGATTCGCCCGGGCCCCGTCACGCCCGGAGAGACGGTAGTGGTCACTGGTCGGTTCTTGGGACGTCCACCGACCAAGAGAAACACGCTGGGCAATCTCTGCTGGGACGGCTGTCGAACCGGACTGCAAGAGTCGATTCAACTTCGCTGGTCATCAGCCACGACGTTTCACACGAGTCTGATAGTTCCCGATACGGCGTGGCTCGTCAGTAACCACGGAGCGGTGTCGATTCATCCACTACTGTCGGGCAGTTATCAGGTGGGAATTCAGTGCCTGGGATTGATATCCGGTTGCGCTTTTTCTCCCGCCAACGCAAAGACAACAGTTCAGTTGGACGCCCCCACGCCCGAGAGATGTGCGAGCGGGCAGCCTTGTGCGACGTTAAATCTCAGCGCCCCGGCGACGCAGGTTGGTGACGAAGTACGAGTGACTGGCTGGGCGCCTCTGCAGACAATCATTGGCCAACCCTTTGGCTTCGATCTCTCCGTTGCGCCAGCGTCTAAAGGGCAGAAGTATCGGCCTCTTTCGTTCACAAGAACCCAAAAGAGTAGTGGCTTCAACGTCGTACTGGCTCCGAGAATATTGCGAGTCGCCGCGAGCAAGACGTGGGCCAACCTGGGCCGTGTCAGAACGATTTTGTCCACGTGGGCCGGTCCCTCCTCCGTTGAACCAGTACGCAACTCGAATGTCGTCGCGTGGTGCCAGGCGTCGGGCGTGGAGATCGTCGGGGGCCCCAAGGAGATCACGGTCTCCACGGCGGGCGCGACGGCGGCGTTGGCAGGATCCGATCTCACGATGTTCTCCTCTCCATCGTCTGATCCTCAGTGCTCCGACGTCCTTCTTGATCCAAGCCACGGTGCTACGGTCTACGCCGGCTTCGACACGGCGCAGAACGACAGCGCGCCACCGGTCTATTTAGCCGGGCTCTATACGACAAATAGTGGAGCGACCTGGCACGCGGTGCCCACGCCGCCGGGCGACACCCTTGAGGATTTCTCGGGTTTCACGAACGAAGGCAATAGCGTTCTGGCGCTCTTTGCCGGTCAGAATAGCTACTTCAATGCCAAGGCGGCACCCGGCACCGTGAACGGACTGGTGCAAGCGGAGGTGACGTCAAATGGAGGGGCCACGTGGTCTCTCTCGACCCTCGGCTGTCCGAGCGCTGGACCGTGCGTGACGCTTGGACCGTACTATTTGGGTCACTGCGCCATGAACAGCTCGCTCCAGCCTCTGCTCGTCGGTCCCGCGGGTGCCACGGCGAGTTCGGGCGTCAAGTGGACCACCTCGAACTGGATCACCACGGTCAATAGCTGTTTCTCCCAACAGCTGGTCGTCACCTCACCCCACGACCTGTTGCTCTTGGATCCGTCCTCGGAGTACCCGCTCTTGCGTTCGAGCGATTCTGGTAAATCGTGGTCGAACTACGCGTTGCCCTTGATCCCGGGCACCACCGCCGGACCGGACTTCGCTTCCTTTGGCAGTTCACTGCTGTTGGCTCCCGACGGTTCACTCTTTGCCTCCGTATCGTCTCCGTCGGGCCAACATCAAGAGCTCTTTCGACTCAACCCAGCGGCGACGTCGTGGTGCCAGGTACCCAAGGTGTTCCCCGCAAAAGCACCGTCGTACACGTTCTCAACTCTGCGGGTGAATCGCACTGATCTGCTGTGGAGCCAGACCAACGCATCGGGCGCAGTGTCGCCATCGAGCATGCACACCGTGGCGTTTTCGCAGTTGCGCTGTTAATTAATGCACGGGCTCAGCGCGGGGCCGGAGACCAATTGCCGCCTTCGACTGTGGTGAATGTCCCGCCAGGGGTCAAGTTCTAATGGGCCCAGAGCGTTAAGTGAATCGAATCTTGGACAACTGACCTGAACAACGGAGCGCTAAGAATTTGTTTGCGCCGAAGCTCCGCAACATTTTCATGGCAGCGTGGATGTATCGCCGACGACGACGGGGCTGTCGAGCGTGATTCGCTCTCCCAAGTAGGCGATCACGTCGGCTGCCCCGTAGTTCCGCTTTCCTTCCAAGAGGACACGAATCTCGTTAATACAGTCACCGAGGGTGACGATGGCAGGTTCTTGGTCACTGTCGCCGCGCACTTGGCCCAAGCCGCAGGTCGACATCAGTCCGTTGCACAGGCAGGTGCGTCCGACCGTATCCTCGAGCAGTCCGCCCTTCTTGATATAGGCGGACACTGGCTCTCCGGCGCAGCGATAGCCAATGCTTCCGTCTAACTTGATGTAGGCCTCTCGCAGGTATCCCAGATCGCACTTGCGATCTCTCGCGTCGTAGATCGATGACTCCGAGATCGTGCCTGGAATCGACGCCACCTTGAACGGGTAGCCCGTGGAGGAGGCGCGCGTCGATGTCAAGACCTCTACGGGGCCGCTCAGTACGGCAGTTACAACTTGCTCGCGCAGAGCGGGGTCCATGCCCGACTCCCGACAGCAGGCAAAGAGCGTCCCCACTTGGACTCCCGCGGCACCGAGATCAAGTGCCTCCTGGACATCTTTTGGAGTAGTCACTCCTCCGCCAATCCAAAATGGCACGCCGAGAGCATGCATGACGGCGTAGTCGACGCGGTCACGCTCGCCATACTCGGGATTGCCGTGGGCATCCAAGGAGATCTGTCCACGAGGTGGCGCGTTGTGTCCACCCGCGATGGGTCGTTCGATCACGAAGCCACTTACTGGACCATTGCTGCGCTTTGACAGAGCAGTCGCCAAAACGTGGGAGGAAACGATGGCGAGGAACTTGGGTGGTCGAAGGGCGTGAGAAGGTGAGTAGCGCGCGGGGTCGAAGTGCAGCGCCGGTATCTCCTCGGAGGAGATTTTGCCGATGGTGTTCAGTGGACTGTCGACCGTCTGGCCGAGGGCGAGACGCTCGAGAACGCCGGGGATATGGGTGGGCACGCCGGCTCCCATGACGACGTAATCGACTCCGGCGAGCATGGCTCCATAGAGAGTCGGCACCGTGGGGATCTGCACCTTGGTGAGTAGGTTGATCCCGACGAGGCCGTCGTGGCCCCGTTTTGCGAGCGCCACTTCGACGTAGGCAGCGAGAACGAGTACATCTTGGGACCGTTGCACATTTCGGTGCGTCAACATCGGGATGGTGCGATAAGGAGCCGACGCCGATCGCCGTACCGTGGCGAACTGCTCCACTACTTCATTGACAACGGACGGAACTGGAAAGTCGTCCAGCACGGCCCGCAATGACTCGTCGACTCCGTCATCTTGCAGTCGACGAACGAAAACGCTGTCAATGGCGGTTCCCGAAACGACGCCGAGTTGCCCCGCTTGGGCGACGGCGCGCGCCAGTGGCCAGCCGGAGATCGCGATTCCCATCCCGCCTTGAATGAGCCACGGCGGGCTCTTGATTCGCTGAGTGCTGGTGTCAATCACAGTGCTGACCCGTTCTTTGCCATCTCGACTCACGTCTGATACTGGCAATACTCAAGTCTAGGTTCGCGCTCGTCGGAGCATCAACTGCGAAGAACAACGTTCAAGGGTGGGTCGCCTCGCTGCATCCGGGCAAATTGTTCCGTCAAAAGGTGCACGACACGCGGCATCATCGCGGTGGTGGCGCCGCCGACGTGCGGTGAGATGAGCACATTGCTCAGAGCAAAGAGGGGGTGCCCTTCTGGTAACGGTTCGGGATCGGTCACGTCCAGAGCTAGGCGAAGACGCCCAGAGTTAGCGTGTTTAAGTAATGCCTCGGTGTCGGCCACTTTGCCGCGCGCAATATTGACCAGCAGACTGTGATCGCGCATGAGAGTTAAGAAGGCGTCGTTTACGAGGTGAGTTGTGTCGTCGGTGAGTGGCACCGCGATCACGACGATATCGGCCTGTGGTAGGAGTTCTGGCACTGAGTCGATGCCATGAATGACGCCGCGTTCGTCACTTCGTTCGCTGCGCGCGGCGCGTACGATGGTGACTTCAAAGGGCACGAGCCGCGCTTCTATCGCCTGACCCACCCCGCCGTAACCAATGAGCAGGACGGTGCGGTCGGCCAAACTGGGCAGCAGTTCGGGCGCCCACCGGCCCTCGTCGGCCGCCCGAACGAAATCCGGAATGCCACGCTGAGAGGCCAGGATCAGCGCCACCGTGAGCTCTGCCGTGGAGGTCTCGTGGACTGAGGCGGCGTTGGCAAACACGTGACCGGGTGGCAGCACTTTTTCGACGCCGTCGTAGCCAAGCGACAGGCTTTGTACGAGGCGGGTCTTTACGCTCGTCAGTTGAGTGAGCTTCCCCGAGGAACCCATATACGGCGGCACGACGATATCAATCGCATCGACTGGCGCCGGACCCGTCATATCCCATTCAATGAACTCGACACCTTCGGGGGCTTCAACGAACAAGTTGCGCACATGCGAGTCGGGAACGCTGACGAGCAGTCGCGTTGACTTCATGCTTCGAGCCTATCCATTGCTCTCTTGCCAGTTATTGGAAGAGGTGAAAACGAGTGGCGGTAAAGCTGAGCAAAGGTCCGAGCTAACTCAGGTGAGGTGTTGCGTTGCCCGATCGTCACTCAATCAAAAGGGCTGGCGACAATTCATCACGGTACACTCACCTTTAATGTTTGATGCACGAAAACGAAGGATGATCCGTGCAGATTACCGACGTTTTGGCGAAGGACGGTTGGACGGCGTGACTGACGTCACCACCGTGCGGGCTCGCCCATGATTCAACACCCGTCATTTAGCGTCGAGCCATGGTGTCTGCGCGAGACAGAGTTAGACCTTGACGTCTTGGCTCAGAGTGAATCAGTTTTCGCGTTGTCCAATGGACACATCGGCTGGCGGGGCAATCTCGATGAAGGTGATCCCAACGGCCTGTCCGGCTCCTACTTGAACGGTGTCCACGAGTTGCGGCCGTTACCTTATGCCGAAGTTGGCTATGGATACCCCGAACGCGATCAAGTCATTCTCAACGTGACCGACGGTAAGTTGATTCGTCTCTTGGTTGACGACCAACCATTCGACGTCCGTTATGGCGAACTGCACAGTCATGAACGCGTCCTCGACTTTCGCGAAGGTGTATTGCAACGTCGAGTCGAGTGGTCCTCGCCTTCTGATCGACGAATACGAGTGACGTCGACTCGCCTCGTGTCGTTGGTTCAACGCTCAGTGGCAGCCGTCAGATACGAGGTCGAAGCGATCGATCACCCGGTACGCCTCGTTATCCAGTCAGAGCTCGTCACCAACGAGCCGCCGCCTCCGGTGAGCGGGGATCCACGAGTTGCCGCCGTACTAGATGCTCCCTGGCAGTCCCAGGCGCACGGCAGTGATGGAACGTGGGCCGAGCTCGTTCACCAAACCGAACACAGCGAATTGTTGATGGCCGCGGCTATGGACCACGTCGTCGAAGGGCCGCCTTCGACTCAGATTGAAGCAGAAAGTTCGCCCGACCTCGCCCGGGTCACCGTGACGGTCACGCTGGAGCCGGGAGAGCGATTCTGCTTAATTAAGTACGTCACGTACGGCTGGTCGGCGGAACGATCGAGAGAGGCGGTGCGCGACCAAGTTGACGCCGCCATGGTTGTTGCTCGTCAATCGGGCTGGGAGGGTCTCGTCGCCGAGCAGCACGACTTTCTAGAGGAGTTCTGGGAGCGGGCCGACGTGGAGATCGACGGTGACGACGAGATTCAACAGGCGGCGCGTTTCGCCCTCTTTCACGTGCTGCAAACGGGAGTTCGAAGCGAACGTCGGGCTATTTCGGCCAAGGGCCTTACGGGTACTGGTTATGACGGACACGCGTTCTGGGATAGTGAGACGTACGTCTTGTCGGTGCTGAGTTACACCGAGCCCGAAGCTGTTGCCCACGCGCTCATCTGGCGCCACAGCACCCTTTCGATGGCCCAGGACCGTGCCGCCCAGTTTGGCTTTCATGGCGCCGCCTTTCCGTGGCGCACGATCACCGGGGCTGAGTGCTCGAGCTACTGGCCGGCCGGGACCGCCGCTTTTCACGTGGGTGCCGACATTGCTGACGCCGTCATCCGCTACACGCACGCAACCAGCGACGAAGAGTTCGAGCTCAAGTACGGTCTTGAGTTGCTCATCGAGACCGCTCGGCTGTGGTGCTCGCTCGGGCACTTTGACATCGAGGGTGGATTTCGCATCGACGGCGTCACCGGCCCTGACGAGTACAGCGCCATCGCGGACAACAATATCTACACCAATTTGATGGCCCAACGTAATCTCCGAGCGGCGGCCGACATGAGTGAGCGACACCGCGAAAGGGCCAGTGAACTCGCCGTTGATGATGAGGAGATCAAGTCGTGGCGCGACGCCGCGGAGGCGATGGTGATTCCCTTTGACGAAGTGCTTGGGGTACACCCTCAGTCGGAGCGATTCACTGATCACCAGCTCTGGGACTTTTCTTCGACGACGCCGGATCAGTATCCGCTCATGTTGCACTTTGCGTACTTTGACCTCTACCGCAAACAGGTCATTAAGCAGGCCGACTTGGTGTTGGCGATGTACCTGCGAGGCGATGCGTTCACGCCGGAACAAAAGAGAGCCAACTTTGACTACTACGAGCGTCTCACCGTGCGTGACTCCTCGTTGTCGGCCAGCTGCCAAGCAGTGATGGCGGCCGAAGTCGGGTATCTCGAATTGGCCCACGACTACTTGGCCGAGGCGGCCCTGATGGACTTAGATGATCTCGAACACAACACCCGCGACGGTCTGCACATTGCCTCGTTGGCCGGAACATGGATCGCGTTGGTGGCTGGACTGGGGGGCATGCGCGAATGCCAGGAGTCGTTGAACTTCGCTCCTCGTTTGCCCGCGGGAATCGCTCGACTCTCGATAAACCTGGTCTTTCAGGGACGTCGTCTGCGCGTCGAGACGACGGCTCAGTCGACGAGTTACACCCTAAAGGCGGGCGACGATCTCGAGCTGTTCCACTTTGGAAAGTCTCTTGCCTTGACTGTGATGCGTCCCGTCGTCCTTGACGCAGCGGAGGATCCGAAATTGGCGGCATCGCTAACGCCTCCGACCCAACCGTACGGGCGTGCGCCGGGCAGACGTGGTGTCTAAAACGAGACAGCACGCTAGCGCGATGGCCTCAAAATCTCCAAACGACGGCGCACGCGTGCCCGTGAATTTTGGTGCGTACGACGCGTGGTTGTTTGACATGGACGGCGTCTTGACCAAGACCGCGGCCGTGCACGCCGAGGCGTGGCGCCAGACCTTCGACGCATTCCTCGACCAAGAGTCGATCCGCACGGGCAAGACGTACGCACCTTTTGACGTCGAGGGTGACTACGAGCGATACGTAGACGGGGAACCGCGAGCGGACGGGGTTCGCAACTTCCTGGCGGCGCGGGGCATCAAACTTCCCGAAGGTGCCGATAGTGATCCGCCGGACGCGCGAACCGTTCAAGGGATTGGGAATCGAAAGAACGAATTGGTCCTTCAGGTAATGAAGACGAAAGGCGTCGCCGTCTACGACGGCGCGGTGGCGCTCGTGACGGAACTTCGCCAGCACGGAACCAAGGTTGCGGTCGTCTCCGCCAGCGAGAACACCGAGACGGCACTGAAGGCTGCCGGCATCGATGCGTTGTTTGACGCTCGAGTTGACGGTATCGTCGTGAAAAAACTTCATCTGGCCGGTAAGCCCGCACCTGACAGTTATCTGGAAGCGGCCAAGATGTTCAACGTTGTTCCGGGCAGGGCTGTTGTCATCGAGGACGCCCTCTCGGGGGTGGAAGCTGGTCGAAGCGGGCTCTTTGGATTGGTGATTGGTGTCGATCACCACGACGGACCGAATCAGCACGGGTACGCCGATGAGCTCCGCGCACATGGTGCCAACGTGGTGGTCACGTCTCTCGATGAGTTAGTCGCAGTCACACGCGTGAAAGGGAAGACGTAATTGGCTGCGCGAGGTCTACCTTTGCGAAGATTGCGGTTTACGGTTCAAGGCATCTCGCTAAAGCTCAAAAGGAACTGTCAGGTCATCGCCCACTAGGGGACGACTGGAACATCCAATTTGGCCTCGTTGTTCGTGCACTCCGTTTCTACGTGGTAGCAGTTCAAACGGCTGGTGGCGTAGGAGCTGGCCTGGAGGCTTAGAAAGAAATCGGCGGCGGGCAGGTTCACCGCGGTCCAGGCGTCGTAATCTCCATGGGCGCGAGCCCCCCAGAGCATGACAAAAGTGAAGGATTGCGTCTCGTGGGGCGAAAGCGCATGCAAAGCACAGAGTGAGTAAGAACGAAGAAGGTCATCATTGGTGCAGCCAGACGGCACTTTAGAAATGCTCAGCGGGTCATTCTGCTTTGCCCTTGTTGAAGAGAGTTCTTTCTTCGGCACAAAAGAAGGGCCGAAAGCTAGCCCGGGCACAGCGTCGGACGCATGCGGACTCGCCACACGGCCAATGTTCGTCACGGTAATGACAACATCGAACCTATATGTCGGAACGTCACCGTGAATCTTTGGCGGAGCTGAAATCGAAACGGCAAGGTCGTAACGACAGTCCGGTGGGGGGCTCGTATCGGATGACTCACATGGCGTGGTCGTCGTCACCTCCGACGTGCTGGTGGAGGTTGAGTGAACCGCAGGTACCGCGTGAACGATGCAAAAACCCTCCTGTCCAGAGGTCTTGTTGGACGACCACGTTCCGGGCTCGGAATCCTGGCAGGTGTAGGTTCCATCGATGATCTGCGGCGACGAGAGCGGCGGATAGACGTACCAGTTGACGTTCGGGGCACTGTTTTGCCCCGAACTGGCCAATGCCTTGTAGGGCCCCAGGGAACTTGGCACGCCGGTCATTTCGGTTCCGACTCGCTTTAGTCCGAGCGTGCCCGGGGATGAGCCACCGCCATCATTCCAGTGGTAGGTCTGGATCAACGTGACGCAGTAAGCCTTGCCGTGTGTACTGAAAGTCGGCGCACCGCCGCCATTGCCCACGGCGTCGGCGTTCGTATTGTTGAGCAACGTAACGGTGGCGCCCGAGCACGTCCAGCCAGAATCTGGAGCGTTGTTGCCGGCGAACGCCGTCGTCGCCACGAAGCCGCTCGTGAGCGCGCACGTCGCCGCGGCTACCGTAAGCCAAGCCATCGGCAGATGACGTTTCACGGGCTCAGACTACACCGGTCATCTTCGCTGATGCGGCCTCGAGCGCGTCGACGTGCATTGTTACTCGCCAGACCGGGATCGGCTCGTTTTTCGAAGCTCGCTTAGTCTTGCACGGTGGAAGACTCGTTCGAGCCGATGGTGGATCTCTCCGCAGCGCGGAGCATCGCCGAGGCGTGCACTATTGAGTGGGAAGTGGAGTTGGGACCACCCTTCGCGCTTTCGAACGCCTCGTTCGTCGCATCGGTCGGCGAGGATCGAGTCATCAAGGTGCCGTGGGGAGGCGACGATGAGTCGCTGCACGAAGGCGACGCGCTACAGCTGTGGGGCGGAGACGGCGCGGTGCGCTTACTGCGCCGAGCCGGAACTGCGTTGCTGGAGGAGCGGGCGGTCCCTGGCGACGATCTCTCTCAACTCGCTGAGCACGAGGCGACGGCGATCGCGGTCGAACTGGTGCTCAGGCTGTGGAGACCGGCGACGGCACCGTTTCGACCGGTCGGGCCCGAAGTATCGCGCTGGCTCGACGAGGCTGAGCGCGAGGGCAGCGAGCTCGTTCCGCTCGCTCGAGAACTCTTTGAGGAGGTCGGCGGCGGTGCCGACTGGCTCGTGCACGGTGACTTTCACCACCACAACATCCTGCGCGCGGGTAATCGATATCTCGCGATCGATCCCAAGCCGTACCTCGCCGACCGCGAATACGACGTGCCGTCGTTTCTCTGGAATCCCCTCGACAATCGCCTAGAGAACCGCGCGAAGACCGAACGTCGCGTCCACGCCTTCGCCGCCGCGGGACTCGATGAGTTCAAGATTCGCGCCTGGACCGTGATTCGAGGCTCGTACCTACGTACCGATCCCTTATACGTCGAGCCACTGCGGGCCCTCGTCGCCTAATGAGCGAGCTAGCTCAGGAAAGTGACGCCGAGGCCATGAGACGATCGCCGGCCGATCCCATCAGAAAAAGGAAGTTGTCGGCGTAGAACTGTTGGCGCACGTCTTCACTGGCGTCACCGAGTGAGGCTTCAAAGCGCTCAACCGGCCGGCGGCCACCTTCGACGTGGGGATAGTCCGAGGAGAACATCACCAGGTCCGGACCGCCTTGCTCGACGATCCAGCCCACGTCCTCGGTCGGGTAGGGGGCGAAGCGGATCTGTCGATGTACATAGTCGGAAGGTCGCATCGAGAGCGCTTGGAGCCGCTCTTCGTGGCGCGCGAACGCGTCAAAGGCCGACTCCATTTGACGAAGCCAGGACGGCACCCAGATGGCGCCTTGTTCCATGACACCCAGGTGAAGATTGGGGAATTTCTCGAGCACACCGTCAAAGATGAGTGTGGCCAACGTCTGAGCTGGCGGGACGGGTATGGCCATGTAGTCGACCGAACGGAAGTTCTCATCCCCGCCGTGAAAATCAGGCGGGATGGGCAGACCGTTCACGAAGTAGTTCGGGTCGAGTAACGGACCGGTGCCACCCACGTGAAAAACGACCGGCACGCCGGCTGCCTCGGCTTGGGCCCATACCGGAAAGAGATCTAAGTGGCTCGGAGAGAATGACGGAGGACACCCCGAGGCGATGAGGAGTGCGGCGGCCCCTTGGGCGATGGCGTCGTTCGCGGCTTGCGCCGCTCGCTCGGGATCGACCAGTGGCACGTAACACGTCGGAAGGAGCCGAGGATCGACCGAACAGAAGTCAATCATCCCGCGATTATGGGCGCGGGCCGCGGCGTAGACGAGTTCGACGTCGCCTTTGTGCTCGAGATTGTGCAGTCGGCTGTTGTGAAACGTATTGAAGATCAGTTGACTACTAAAACCGAGCAGGTCGAGGGCACGAGGCCGGTCCTCGGCAATGAATCCACCGGTCGCGGCGAAGTTTTTACGGGACATAATCTCAGCGTCCTCGTCGGCGCGATACTCCTCAGAGGCGTGCTTCTCTCGAAGCCGGTCAAAGGACGCAAGCAGGTCGCGCTGTTGTTCTTCGGGGCTGCCGGTCTGGCGCAACTCGTTTCCGCTTTCGTACCGCAAGATCGGTAGTTCCTCGCGAAACTGTGCTTCGGCGTTCTCGCGCAGCCAGTTCGGTGGCTCCATAATGTGAGCGTCGGCGTCGTGTATCACACGTCCCTCGGCGTACGGCATAGACCCTCCACTTCGTGGTGTCGCAGTATTCCTTGGCACGAGCATGCTAACCGATGGGCCTCTTTCGCGTCGTGTTGGCGCCACGTCTATTAACGGACTCAAATTGCGACTGGCTCGGTTTCTGGGGTCCCCCATCAAGCTAGAAAAGGTTCTGGAAAAGTTCGACCGCAACTGCGGATGGACGGACTTTTCACACGACGATGACGACTTTGCCGCGTGCGTGCCCAGTCTCGAGATAGCGTAAGGCCTCGGCTGTTTCTTCCAACTTGTACGTTCGGTCGATGACCGGTGTGACCTGCTTCGACTCGATGAGTGCGCTGAGCACGAGCAGTCTCTCAGTGGTGACCTTCGCTCCGACCAAGGTGAAGTGCTGGCTCACCAGCGGCGAAACGATGAGCGCTTTCAGCATCAGGCCAAGTGGTCCGAACAACTTGCCCCCGCCGCCTCCCACCAGCCGGAGAGTTCCTTTGGGGGTCAATGCTCTGCGAAAAGCCCAGACCGAATGGTTCCCGACGGTATCAAGGATGAGATCGTAACGAATTCCCTCTCGCGTAAAATCCTCCGTGGTGTAATCGATCACCCGGTCAGCGCCGAGCGATCGGACTAGGTCCAAGTTTTTGGTGCTGCACACGCCGGTCACTTCAGCGCCGAACGATTTGGCAATCTGCACGGCGAAGGTGCCCACGCCACCGGCGGCCCCGTTGATCAGTACCTTGACGCCTGGTTGAAGCTCACCGTCACTTTGGAGCCCTTGCAGCGCAGTGATGGCGGCGACCGGAACGGCCGCCGCAGCATCGAACGATATGTCTGAAGGTTTGTGAGCCAGTTGCATAATTGAACTGCAGGCGAACTCGGCACAAGATCCGGCTCCTAGACCAAAAACTTCATCACCTATTTGAAATTGCGTGACGTCGTGACCGACCGATTCAATGATTCCAGCGAGATCGACGCCCACACTGGTGTTTTTTGGCTTTCGTATGCCTGACATGCGAACTAAGTAGGGTAAGCCGCGCACGAGATGCCAGTCATAAGGATTGACCGACGCCGCGCGAATTCTCACCAGCACCTCGTCGTCCTTGGGTACGGGAGTGTCAATCTCCTCTTTGCGAAGGACGTCGGGTGGGCCGTATCGGTTGTAAACAATTGCCTTCACGGTTTCCATTCCTTAGTTGTCGTTAGTTCAATTCCGCTTGACTATCCCACTGTTTAGCGCGCCGTGGACGAAATTGTAAATATTCCTCCTCTGGTCTTCTTCAGCGATGATGGCAGTACGACATCAGCGGGAGATGCCGACCAAGTAGGTTGCCCTTATGCGTCGAGTCTTCGGGTTTGTGATGATCATTAGCTTGTGTGCTGTCACTATCGGCGTGCCGGTCGCACTGGCCGACTCGACGACTACGACTCTTGCCGGCTCGACCTCGACTTTGGCATCGGTACCAAACACCTCTGCGGTCAAGCACACGAAGATTGCCCCCTTAACCGGACTACCGGATCCTACGGGGGAGGCCGGTCGCCGTTCTGCGCTCACCGTCAAAATCGATAACACCCCTGAGGCAATGCCGCAGTACGGAATCGATGAGGCCGACGTCGTGTACGAAGAGATCGTCGAAGGCGGCATCACCCGGCTCGCCGCAATTTTCAATTCGCAACTTCCGACCGAAGTCGGTCCTCTACGTTCGGTGCGTCGAACGGATCGCGAGCTCGTCTATCGCATCGGCGGCATCTTCGCCTGTTCCGGAGGTGCCCAGTACGCCCTGGAGAGCATCGCGACGGCGCCGGTGAAGTTGATTACCGAGTCTGACGCGGGTTCGGCGATGTTTCGGATTTCGACGCGCTACCCTCCCCACAACCTTCTCGCCAACGCCGTGCTGTTGATGGCCAAAGGTGGCAAGCCGAAGCCGCCGCCCCCTCTCTTTACCTATCGATCGAAATCAACTCCGGCGAAGGGTCCCCGGGTGAACTCTTTCGTCGTGGGTTTCGCCTCGGGTTACGAAGCGTCTTATGAGTGGAATGGGACAACACGATCGTGGGACCGTTCAATCTTTGGTGGGCCCGACGTCTCAGCTGCGGGCGTTCGAGTTTCGCCCAAGAACGTCATCGTGATGAACGTCAAGTACGAAGGTGGCGTGGGCGTGCTCGGTTCGTACGCGCTCCTCGTTGGCTCGGGGCCGGCCGAGGTTTTTTCCGCGGGGAGGGTACAGCGAGCAACCTGGTCCCGCAAGGGCTTGAGTAGGGCCATCGTGTACACCAACTCCTCCGGTCGCGTGATCGACATGACTCCAGGTCAGACCTGGGTCGAACTGCTCGACCCGACCCAACACGCCGTCGTTACGTCTTCGGTTAATTGATCTCGACGACGTCGCTCGGTTTAGCCACAACTTTGCTGATACGCGGCGGTTCCGGGCTGCAGCGCCTGACCGGAGTTGGCGTTGATCATGAGACACGACTCGTCCACGGCCGCGAACTGACTGGCTGGAATCAACTTGAGTTGGTCAACTTCGTTATAAGTCCACCGGGTGTCTGCCGTTCCCTGGAAGTACCAGTTACTGCCGTTATCAGCCACGATGAGTCCATAGGTTTTCATTGTCTTGAGCACGGTCTGACAGAAGGCACCACAGGACACCGCGGGCAAGGTGAACGAGGCGTTGAGGCGAAAACGCGCGCCCATTGGCGGACAGTTGGTGTTGGCCTGACCGGCTTCGTGGCGCGCGGGCCACAGGTAGGACTCCTGGGAGCACTCGACGGTGAATCGAATGGCGTGGTTCATGGACCCGGAGGCGACCTCGTTGTAATTGACCAGCCCCGGCAGGATCGGCAGACCGGCGGCGTCGGCTGAGGTGAAGCCGGCCGGTCGAAGTGCGTTCGAGTTGAGGTTCCAGATCGCGCCCGAGCCCGCCGTAGAGCGCCCCCCGGCCGAGTAGTGGGTGTCGAAAGTCTCAAAGAGCGTGCAGACCTTTGAAGTGCTCGATGTTCTCGGATCGACCATCAGGGCGTGGCGATCGGAGCCCCCTTCAATCGGTGTCGAGGCCGTCAGCGGGTACGGGCCACGGTTGCTCTCCGAGGCGTACAGGAATTTGATTGGTGTGAAATGGGTGCCGACGGGGACGATATTCCAGGGAATGCCGTAAGGCGCCTTCGGGTTGCCCGATGGTCCGTAGTCCGGGTGCAGATCGGTGGAGGCGGCCGACATCGACGCGAGCCAGGTCGCGCTGTTGGCGTCGGCTGGAAGTCCTGTGATGGGCGTGTTCCATACGTTGTCGAGCGGAAAGACCGAACATTTCGTTCCGGGCAGTACGGTCCCGGAGGTCTTGGTTTCGAGGTGAGTCGTTGAATGACTTGGGGCCGCCAGTGCCGAGCTCATCGGCGCCACGAAACCCGCTGCCACCGTCAGGGCACAGACTCCGGCGGCCAAGGTCGCCCGCGAGCTCCTACGTCGAAACACGAGGCGAGTTGGTCGTGGTGGCTGTTACTCCAAGAAAGAGGACCTTGCGTTTCGTGGGAGATGAGACATTTATGAGGTGCTCGTGACAGCTGTTGGAGCGCCAACATCTTTGAGGTCTACGATGCCGCGGGCTCTCCACAACCGGATCGTAGCAGTGCAGTTCGCCCCTTCTCTTGAAGAATCGCGCTTCAAGTAGTGGGCTCTGCGGCCCTCGAGCCTCCAAGCAAACGTGCCCACGGGTGGCCAAAGCCGGGCTCGCTGACAACGAGTGATGGCGTTTTTGGCGCTCGAACGTGCGCGGGAGTTCCCTAGCGTCAAATCAAGGCATGATGTAGAGATGGGGGACAAGGAAAATTCTGGAGAGAACACAGCCGTCGAGACCATTGACCGAGACGCGTTACGAACGAAGTACCGTGAGGAACGCGACAAGCGAATTCGCCCTGACGCCAACGACCAGTACGTCGAGGCGAGTGGGCGGTTTGCACACTTTCTCGATGACCCGTACACCGAGCGCGTCGATCGTGAGCCTCTCTTTGACGAAGTGACCGTCGCGATCATTGGTGGCGGCTTCTCCGGGCTCGTCACGGGGGCTCGACTGCGACAGGCTGGCGTCGAAGGTGTTCGCCTCATCGAAGGCGGGGGCGACGTGGGCGGAGCGTGGTACTGGAATCGATACCCGGGTGCCATGTGTGATACCGCGGCGATGGTCTATCTCCCTTTGCTCGAAGAGACGGGTCATGTCCCGACGATGAAATACACTTTCGCACCAGAGATCATCCGTCAGGCCCAACTGATCGCTCACAAGTTCGGTCTCTACGACAACGCGCTCTTCTCAACCGAGGTCACTGAACATCGTTGGGACGAAGCCACCTCTCGTTGGATCATTCGCACCAATCGAGGTGACGAAATACGGGCCCGATTCGTCTCGATGGGCACCGGTCCGCTGCATCGACCCAAGTTGCCCGGGATACCCGGCATTGAGACGTTCGCTCGCCACAGCTTTCACACGAGCCGTTGGGACTATGGCTATACCGGCGGAGACCCCAGCGGCGCGGTGATGGAAAAGTTGTCCGACAAGCGGGTGGGCATCATCGGTACGGGAGCCACTGCCGTTCAGTGCATACCCTATTTGGCTCGTGCGGCCCAAGAGCTCTTCGTCTTTCAGCGCACGCCGTCGTCGATTGACGTGCGCAACAACCATCCCATTGACCCCGAGTGGTTCGCTGATCTTGAACCGGGTTGGCAAGGGCGTTGGCTGATGAACTTCGCCACCTTGCAGAGTGGCGGATTCGCCGACGAGGATCTGGTCAAGGACGGTTGGACCGACATCTCTCAACGAATTCGAGACCGAGTCATCGCTGACGGTGGCGACTTGAGTCCGGCGTCGATGCGCCGTGCCTACGAAGACAGTGATGACGAGAAGATGACCGAAATTCGCCTCCGGGTGGACGCCGTGGTAGGGAACCGCGAGGCGGCAGAGGCTCTGAAGCCCTGGTATCGCCAGCTGTGTAAGCGACCGTGTTTTCACGATGAGTACCTCCAGGCGTATAACTTGCCGAACGTTCACTTGGTCGATACGCGCGGACAAGGAGTGGAGCGTATCGATGAGACTGGTGTGTGGGTCGACGGGAGTCACTACGAGCTCGACTGTCTCATTTTCGCCTCGGGCTTCGAGGTTGGGACCGAGTACGAGCGACGTTCTGGTTTTGAGACCTTCGGGCGCGACGGACTCTCACTCTCAAAACATTGGGACGACGGTATGCAAACGATGCACGGCATTCACGTGCGCGGGTTCCCCAATCTGTTCATCGTGGGCGTGACGCAGGCGGCGAATCTCATATCCAACGTCACTCAAAATCTCACCGAAGCCGCTACCACCATCGCGGCGATCGTGACCCAAGCTCTCGCGACCGGCGCCGACGAGGTCGAAGTGAGCGCGGAAGCCGAGCGAGCCTGGATGAAACTGCTGGAAGGCACGAGCGAGACGTTCCTGGCTGATCCGGACTGCACACCGGGTTACTACAACAATGAGGGCCGACCAATGGGTAGTCGCGAGCAGCTCTTCTCCAGTCGTTACCCCGAAGGAGCAGTCGCGTACTTCGCTTTCATCGACGCGTGGCGCAACGCGGGAACCTTCGAGGGTCTCGAGTTTCGCGAACGATCTTCGTAACGCCAACTCGCCGCAGGAAAAAGTTCCGTGTATGGGAGTGAGGACCACATCGCTCACCCGGGAATATTCGCCACGACCGGGCTACGATGCCCTAGGTGACTGACATCGACACCGACGCTGGCCTGGGCGGACCGATCTTCAATCTCTTTGACCCCCGGTGGGCGAGCGACCCGTTCCCGCTCTACGCCGATCTGCGAGAACGAGCCCCGCTGCATCGAAATGAGTTTGGTTTCTGGGTGGCCGCGCGTCACGCGGACTGCCTCGCGGTGTTACGCGATCGCGGAGCGAGCGTTGAGCGATCAAGCATGATGGACGACGAGACTTCTGACGCGTTCGGCGGTGGCGTGAACCAAGACGATCCGCGGGCCGTCGCCGAGTTCGAGAACCGTTCTTTTCTCGTTCGAGACCCACCAGATCACACTCGGTTGCGCGGTCTCGTGGCTAAGGCCTTCACCCCCAAGGTCGTCGAAGCGCTGCGCGGGAGAACCCAGGAGATCGTGGACGAACTGATTGACGAAGCGATCGACGAAGGCTCGATCGACTTGGTGGACCGCTTCGCCTACCCATTGCCTGTGCGCGTCATCTGCGAACTATTAGGGGTGCCCGTCGCGGATCAAGAACGTTTTAAGGTGTGGTCGCACGCGCTGGCCCGGGGTCTTGATCCAAATTTTTTGCTTCCGCCAGAAGTGCTGGAAGCCAGCGCCGAGGCCCGAGAGCAGTTCGCTGCGTATTTCTTCGAGTTACTCGCCGAGCGACGCCGCTCTCCCGGAGAGGACCTCTTGAGCCAACTCGTCGCCGCGGAGGACGGCGGCACGGTCTTGAGTGAAGCGGAACTACTCTCGACGTGCATTTTGCTCCTGGTGGCCGGTCACGAGACCACCGTCAATCTCATTGCGGGAGGGGCCCTTGCTTTACTCGAACACCCGAGCCAACTGGAGCGCTATCGCCTCGACCCCGCGGTCGCGCGCAGTGGCGTCGAGGAGATGTTGCGATTCGTTTCGCCCGTCCAGTTGACCGGAAGGACCCTGCTCCACGACATCGAACTCGGCGATGTGAAACTTAAGGCCGGACAGTTTGTCATGTTGCTGATCGCATCGGGAAATCGAGATCCGTTAGCGTTTGACGGACCAGATGAGTTTGACTTGGGGCGAACGCCCAATAACCACCTCGGATTCGGCTTTGGAATCCACCACTGTCTCGGCGCACCGTTGGCCCGAATGGAAGCTGACGTCGCCTTGTCCAGCCTGGTTCGTCGGGTTCCGCGACTGGCACTGGCTTCTGACAAGGTGACGTACAAGGCCAACGTCATCTTGCGAGGGATGGAGTCAATGCCGGTCACTCTCGGGCGCTGAGTTCCTACCCCACTGAGGATTCTGTCCGGTCCGTGAGTCGTCGTGACGTCGCTCACGGCTCGTCGGGGACGTTCCATCGTAACTTGGCGACTCGATCGGGTTTGACGTAGTCGTGTTCAACAAACCATTTGGCTGAGTCATACAGCGCGAGCGCCGCCGGACGGGAACCCTAACCGAGTTCACTTCGTGCTCTCGAGTCGTCAAACGTCATGACCGTCGTGGCCATGTGGGCGGCTTCCAAGGGCACTCTTGGTTCACGACGAAGCAGGCTCCCTTCAAAGAATTGTGACGCTCGCCCCGCGAGCATCGGGAACGCCGACGGGAAGCGTCGCTGAGCCCGCGGTAGTCCGGTCACGTGTGATATCACGTCGAGAAGTTGGGTCATCGACATGTTGTCGCCGCCACATATATAGCTTCGACCTTGACTTCCCAGCTCCAACGCCAACAGGTGGCCCTCGGCGAGGTCGTCAACGTGTGCCACGTTCATGGCCGTGTCGACGTATCCGGGTATACGTCCGTTCAAAAAGTCGAGCACAACTTTGCCCGACGGAGTCGGGCGATGGTCGAAAGGGCCGTGAGGCATGGTGGGAAGTACGAGCACGACCGGTGCGCCTTCCGCGGCTAGTCGCAGAACCTCGTGTTCGGCCACGTACTTCGTCTGTTTGTAGTTGCCATACAGTTGCGAGAGATTGGCGAAATCGTCCTCATTTGACGGCCGTCCGTCCTTCGTGCGCCAAAGACCGAGGGTCGCGACGCTCGAGGTGTAAACGATGCGTTCGACGCCCGACTCCGTCGCGGCTCTGATGACGTTACGACTGCCCCTCACGTTGATGGCGTAAAAAGTTGAAGGATCCTTTGGCCAGAACCCGAACTTGGCGGCCAGGTGAAAGCAGTACCGCGCCCCGTTGAAGATATGACTCAGTTGTTGTGCGTCAGCGACGTCCACGTCGTGGCGCTCGATGTCGAGCCCGTCCAAGTTCGATGTCGGCGCGCCCGGCTCTAGGAGGGCCACCACGTGCACACCTCGGCGAAGCAAGGCTCGCGACACTGCCGATCCAATAAACCCCGCGGCCCCGGTCACGACCACGCGGTCGCCACGGGACAGTTCGTGTGTCACGACGTGGCGATCGCCTTTCTTGAGGTGCCCCGCGTCCTTTTGAACACGCCCTTGGCCATGGTCAGGCCAAAGTCCATAAGCCAACGACTGTTTCGTTCGGCGTCACCTAAGAGTTCGTCTAGGGCGTTAACGAAGAGATCGACCTCGGTCTCTTGGGCGATGAGGGGTGGCAGTAATTTGATCACGTTGACATTGTCCGCCGCCACTTGGGTGAGTATCTGGTAACGGTGAAAGAGTGGCACGACCAACGTTTGGGAGAACATCGCGGTGCGGGTGGCCTCGATCGCTCGCCAACGGCGCCGCGGACCCGCCGAACTTGGTGCGCCGAAGACTACCCCGATCATCTGACCCTGGCCGCGAACTTCGTGCAAGAACTCATGGCGAGTCGCTAGTTCTTCGAGCTTCGCTCGCCAGATCACGCCCATATCCGCGGCGTGTTCGACGACGTGTTCGTCGTCAAAGACTGACAACGTCGCGAGTCCCGCGACCATGGCCAACTGATTTCCCTTAAAGGTGGTGGAGTGGACCAAGGCTCGGTCCATCGAGCTGTAAACGCTGCGAAAGATCTTGTCACTCGTTAACGTGGCCCCTACCGGCACGTAGCCTCCCGAGAGCGCCTTGGAGATCGTAATGATGTCGGGGGCGAGTCCGTAGTGCTCGTAGGCATAGAACTTTCCTGTGCGACCCAATCCAGTTTGTACTTCGTCGCAGATGAAGAGTGCCCCGGCGTCGTGGACGGCGCTTTGGATCTCTCGCCAGCGTTCGCCGTCGAGTTCGTAGACACCTTTGCCCTGGATGGGTTCAGCGATGAACGCGGCCACGTCGCCGCGGCGGAGCTCTTCTCTTAGGACATCGAGATCACCAAAGGGAATCTCCGTGGCACCGGGTAGCAGGGGACCAAATCCCTTCTTGAACTCACTGGACCCGTTGAGCGCGAGTGCACCAGTGGTGAGTCCGTGGTAGGCGTGCGCGTGGTAGCAAACTCTGCTTCGACCGGTCCGAGCTCTCGCAAATTTGATAGCGGCTTCGACGGCTTCGGCGCCAGAGTTGCAGAAAAAGACGCGCTCGATGCCGGCGTGGCTGCGCGTGACCAACTGTTCGGCCAGCAGTCCGGGCAACAGCGCACAGTCCATTTGGACCATGTTGGGTAGATCGGCTTCCATCGCTTGGCGTAGCGCGTCCTTGATCACCGGGTGACTTCGTCCGAGCGCGAAGACCCCGAATCCGCTTAACAGATCCAGGTACCGTTTGCCCTCGTCGTCGTAGAGGTAACAGCCCTCGCCGCGCTCGTAGAACCGATCAAATCCAAGCGTTTTGATGACCTTGGCCAGCTGCGGATTGAGGTACTGCTCGTGCAGTTGGAAATTCTCGCCTCGGCGACGATCCATCAACTCCGTAAGGTTAAACGGCACGTTTCTCCTTTGACTACTCCCCTTAATCTAGGCCCGAGTGCGTTTTGCGCAAAATCTTGAGCGTCAGATTAATGAGTTGGCCGCTCACTTTTCACGGGTGCGATCATCTAGTCGAGTTGATGAATCCTTCTTGCCTTTGAGCGTGGTGTGTTGCGCCCGATTGACTACAGACCGCGCAAGTTCGATGGCCCAAACAGCGGCTGAACTGAAGCAGTGTGCCAATCGGTTCGAGGACAAGTGAAGCGGTCGTAGAAGGCTTCGATGATGGCGTCGTAGTTCACTCTCCAACCGACGAAATCGTTCCAGGCGGCGTCACGATCCGCGACGAGTGGCACCCCGCTTCGTTCGAGGCGTTGAAGCACCTCGTCAAACTCTTGGCGGGTGATGGAGATGGGGATGGAGCGATGCAGGTCCACCGGATAGGGAATTCGAAAGTAGTCGGCCAATCGCCGCAGCGTGAGCCACCCGGCACGAATGCACAGTCCGGCGGTGGGCGACGGGGTGACGTCGACGGCGGCGTTAAAGAGGGCCGCGGCGTCAAGAACGGTGGCCGCGGATCCTACCCAGGTTTGGTTGGGATTCGGTGATCGGTAGAAGTTGAGTATCGGGAGTGTGGAGTGGGTTTCACCTACCTCAATGAACCACTGCTCCCACTCTCGCCATATTTCATCGAGTCGCTCGTAGGAGTCCACACTTTGGGCGATTTCGAGCACTCCCCAGGGGGTCGCCGGAATGCCGGCACGTACCGAGAGTCGTGAGACGGAGAATTCGCGTCGCTGAAACGCGCCGTACAGCGTGGGGATGAAGGCAATGAGTAGAGCCAGCAACGTCAAGCCGACGCCGGCCTCGACATATTCGAGCACGGTCAACCCACCGCCGTGAGCGGCGGTGGTCCCAAGGGTGAACAGTGACGACCCCGACATCTTGAAGGCCAGCGAAAGATTCGAAGCGCCAGCGGCAATGAAGCCCAGGGCGAAGGCCACCAAACTAAGAGCCAGCCACGTGGTCTGGTAAGCCAGCAAGACCATTGACGCGTACAGCGACAGAATTCGATCCCTTACAGGGTAGGACTTACTCGAACGCGCGAGAGTATGAAAGACCACGCCCACGGCTTTGGCGATGAAACGGCTCAGTCGAACGTTGGCGACCCGGGGCAAAAGAAAGGTACGGATGGCGGCGTCCAGGACCAGCACTTCCAGGAGCAGTCCGAACAGACCGGACAGTACGCGGATCCAAATGTTCACGTCAGTCAGCTTCCCTAACCCACAAAACGGGTCGCGATGGTCTGGCGTGCGTGCGAATGATTAGTAGTACGGGTCGCCGTGGCGGAGTCAAGAAGGTGCAGTATAGACCGCGGGGTCTGGACTTCATCAAGGGTCCATCTTCTCAAATTTTCAATTGACCTCTGTACAATGAAGACTTCGAGTCCCGCCACCTCATACTCTCGTTTCGCAACTAAAATGGCGAGAACGTATCGCGGACGTTGACGATGCTTTGGCATCTGGCAGTTGATATCCGAAGGTAGTGGAAATGGCGGCCGTGTGACGAATGAATTTACTCAATCACAAGGGCTCGCCAACGATCAAAACCTGCCGGGACCGCGTACACCTCAGCCCTTTAGTGTCGCGCGTATCGGTGAGTCGCGTCTGAGGGGCATTCCCACTCAAGAGACCCTCGAGACGATCTTTCCGCCCATTTCGGACTACGCCTTTCTTTCCGACTGTGAGAACAGTTGTCTCGTGGCGCCCAACGGTACGGTGGAGTGGTTTTGTATTCCCAAGCCGCACGACCCGAGTGTCTTTGGCACCATGCTCGACCGTTCCGCAGGGTCATTTCGTTTGGCGCCGGTCGACAGTGCTGTTCCCGCCCACCGTCAGTACGTGCCCGGAACGATGGTGCTGGCGACCACTTGGCAGACTCGTAGCGGATGGCTCATCGTCAATGACTTTCTAGCTATCGCGCCGTGGTATCGAACGGGTGACCGCTCCAATCATCACCGTCGCACGCCAGGGGACTCTGACGCGAAGCACGTGCTGGTGCGAACGGCGACGTGCCTGCACGGCAACGTGGACGTCTTGCTCAACTGCGAGCCGTCGTTTGACTACGGACGCGTGGACGCGCAGTGGGAGTACGACGGCACGTCGTATGACAAGGTCATCTCCACCAACCAAGATTTCACCAAACTCACGTTGACTGGTGACATGAGATTTGGCATCGAAGGTCGAGCGGTTCGCGCGCGTCACCGTCTCACCGAAGGCGAGACGTCGTTCGTGGTCTTGAGCTGGTCCGACGCGCCGGCGCCGTCGAACCGCGCGGAGGTCGATACCTGTCGCGCAGAGACGAGCCGCTTCTGGCGAGACTGGATCGACGGCGGGCGATTTCCCGATCATCCGTGGCGAGAACATCTCCAACGAAGCGCGCTCACTTTGAAGGGACTGACCTACGCGCCGACGGGCGCGCTGCTGGCCGCGCCCACGACGTCACTTCCTGAGACGTTGGGCGGTGGCAGAAACTGGGACTACCGCTTCACCTGGATCCGCGACGCAGCCTTCACGTTGCGCGAGCTGCACGCTCTGGGGTTCGATACCGAAGCGGACGACTTCCTCGCATTTCTCGGCGACGTGCTCGAGCCTCAGGTCAGCCACGTGAAGGGCGCTAAAAATGCGCGAGGGGACCTGCAAGTGCTCTATCCGGTGGACGGAGCCGTGGCTCCGCAAGAGATTGAGCTGGATCATCTCACGGGCTACGGCGGGAGTCGACCGGTGAGGGTGGGCAACGCGGCCTATAACCAAGTCCAGTTCGACATACTGGGCGCGATCGTCGACTGCGTGTTCGAACACACCCGTTCGAGGGACTCGCTCAGCGAACGGTCGTGGCGGATCGTGGTCCAAGCCGTAGAAGTGGCGCTGCAGTGTTGGAAGGGGCCCGATCGAGGGATCTGGGAGGTGCGCGGTGAGCCGCAGAACTTCACCTTCTCCAAGGTCATGTGTTGGGTTGCGGCGGACCGGGGTGCGCGTCTCGCGGCGCTGCGAGGCGAGAAGGACCGAGCCGACCGATGGTGGAATGCCGCGAAGGAGATCCACGCCGACGTCTGCGCGAAGGGCCTGGGGGACCAGGGCTACTTCACCCAGTCCTATGAATCGAGTGGACTCGACGCGTCGCTGTTGTTGTTGCCACTGCTCGGTTTTCTGCCAGCCCAAGATGAACGGATTCGCAAAACCGTCATGGCGATCGCCGATAACTTGAGTGACGGCGCGTTCGTCTATCGCTACCGCCCCGAAACCACCGATGACGGCATCGATGGCCCCAAAGAGGGCAGTTTCACTGTCTGTTCTTTCTGGCTCGTGTCGGCGTTGGTAGAAATTGGCGAGCTCGACCGGGCGCGAACGCAGTGCGAAAAATTGGTGGGCGCGTCGAGCAATCTCGGACTATTTGGCGAAGAACTCGATCCCGCGACGGCTCGACATCTCGGGAACTTTCCTCAAGCGCTCACGCATCTCTCTCTAATCAATGCGGTTTTGCACGTTATCGAAGCGGACCAGAGATTGAACGAAGCGGTCATCGGTCCGGCCGGGTCCCCGAACTGGTGGGGCGGGGCGGGAAATGACACTCGCACGACTACGATTACCTGACGAGCGAATGGTTAGTTCTCCATTGGCTCCGTTGTAGGGCCCTCACAACGTCGGGCGAGGTCCACTAGCTGTTTGATCAGGTACCAACAATGTCGAAGCCCGTCGCCAACCGTGTCAAGCCGGTACCGGTAGAAGGTCTGATTTCCAATCGCGAATCGGAGCGGGCGGAACTCGTCGTCGTCGCGAACCGACTGCCCGTCCAGCACTCGTCGTCGAACGGGAGTGATGGGTGGCGCCCGAGTCCGGGCGGTCTGGTTTCAGCGCTCACGGCGGTGTTGCAGAGTCGCAACGGTCTCTGGATCGGTTGGTCGGGCACCTCAGAACATCAAGATGCGCCGCAGACGTTCGAGGGAATACGACTGAAGTCGGTGAACATTTCCAAAGCCGAGTTCGATGACTTTTATCTCGGATTCTCCAACGCGACCCTCTGGCCCTTGTATCACGACGCCATTCGCGCGCCCACGTTCCACCGTGCGTGGTGGCAGACGTACTCCAAGGTCAACATGCGCTACGCCATCGCCGCCGCTGAATCGGTGGCGCCCGGCGGATCGGTCTGGATCCATGACTATCAGCTCCAACTCGTGCCACAGATGCTCCGTCAGTTACGCCCGGACGTGCGAATTGGCTTCTTTCTGCACATCCCGTTCCCACCGATCGAGCTGTTCATGCAGTTGCCCTGGCGGCGTGAGATCTTGGCCGGACTCCTCGGCTCGGACCTGATCGGCTTTCAAGTTCGCCAAGCCGCCTCGAACTTCTCTCGAATGGCGAGGCGCCAGTCTTCCGCGACGGGTACGGACTCGGCGCTGGAATTCCACGGGCGCCTCATTCGCGTGGGCGCGTTTCCCATCTCGGTTGACTGCGAGCAGATTGTCGCTCTGGCCAACGATCCCGTGATTCGTGAGCGGGCTATTGAGATCAGAAAGGATTTGGGCGATCCAGAGTTGGTGCTGCTGGGCGTCGACCGATTGGACTATACGAAGGGCATCCAACAGAGAATTAAGGCCGTCTCCGAGTTGTTTCAAGACGGCACTCTCAGCGCGGACAAACACATCATGGTTCAGGTGGCCGTGCCCAGCCGAGAGACCGACGCGCACTACGACTTGGAACGTCACAATCTCGAACAGATCGTGAGCGAGGTGAATGGTGAACACGGCCTGGTCGGCCGGCCGGTTATTCACTACCTGCACCAGAACCTTCCTTTTGAAGAGCTAGTCGCCCTCTATCTGGCCGCGGACATCATGATCGTGACGCCCTTTAGAGACGGGATGAATTTGGTGGCCAAGGAGTACGTCATGTGTCGCACTGACCTGACGGGACGGCTCGTGCTGAGCGAGTTCGCCGGAGCGGCCGCCGAACTGGGTGGCGCCTTTATGGTGAATCCCCACGACCTCGAAGGAATAAAGGAAGCGATCCGCCTCGCACTGATCGTGGGTCCAAAAGAGGAGAAGGATCGGATGTTACGGATGCGCCGAAAGATCCTTCGCCGAAACGTCTATGACTGGGCCGAGTCGTTTCTGGCAGCGCTGCAACAAACGGGTTCGTAAAACATCTCGAGCGAGGCGGTCACGCCTCGCCCTCTCGTTCGTCGCCGAGCGTAGCCTTAGAGTTCTTCGAGCAGATCCGCGATCGACTCAACCACTCGAGACGGTTGGTGGGCGTAGTGAGCAATGTCCTCGCGTTGGGCAACGCCGGACAACACCAGAATCGTTTCGATTCCGGCTTCCGTTCCGGCGAGAATATCGGTATCCATCCGATCGCCGATCATGACGGTCTCGTTGGAGTGGGCGTTAAGAATCTTCAACGCGTCGCGGATCATCACCGGGTTGGGCTTGCCGACGAAGTAGGGCGCCACGCCGGTGGCGCTTTCAATGAGTGCCGCCAGCGCGCCACACCCCGGTAGCGATCCCGCCGCGGTCGTGCCGGTGGTCTCAGGATTGGTCGCCACGAAGGAGCTACCCGCGTCGATGAGTCTGATCGCGGTGGTGATGTCCTCAAAGGAGTACTTCCAGGTCTCGCCGAGCACGACGTAGTCGGGACTCTCGGAGCTTTCTTCGTAACCAATGTCGTTGAGCGCTTCGTGAAGGCTGGTCTCGCCAATGATGAAGGCGTGGCCCTTGGGGCGTTGATCTTGGACGAACTGCGCCGTCGCCAGCGCGGACGTCCAAAGTTGATGTTCTCCGACGATGACGCCCAGTGACGAAAGCTTGGTGCACAGTTCTCGCGGCGTGAACAGGGAGTTATTCGTGAGAACCAAAAACGGCCGATTCGTTGATCGAAGTCGGTCCAGGAATCGGTCCGCTCCAGCCACCATGTGGCCATTATTGATAAGCACGCCATCCATATCGCAAAGCCAATTGGTAGCAGTGCTCACGAAGCCCATTCCTTCCGTTGACATCAAGCGTAGGCGGAAGGCGAATTCTTGACGATCCGACACTCCCTAACTTATCGCTCGCTCGCATACTCTCGGGTAGAGATCACCCGGAGAATCTTGTTCTGCGGCGCCGGCGTTTCAGTAGATACCGATTTTGAACCCCGCATGTCGGTAACGAAAGCTAAAAACCAACTAGCGCGTGACATTCAACGTCAACGTCACGCGCTAGTTGGGCCTACTGCTTACAACGAACGACCTACGTTACCTACGGTGACTACCTCGATCGAATGATTTGTGACCGCCGAAATTTCCCTGGTGACCGCCTTGGTTGTCGTGACCGCCTTGGTTGTCGTGGCTGTTTTGATGGCCTTGGTTACCTAGGCTCCCAATCTCCTTTACCAGCGGGGTAACGACCGGGACTGCGTCATTGGCGTGACCAATTTTTACGGTGATCGCATCGAGAGTGGTCTGGTCAGCAGCGATGATGCCCTGGGCACAGATCTTCGATCCAACGACGACGTCGGCCAGGGTGGCTGACGCGCCGTCTTGGCTATTGGCCGTTGCCGAACTCACCACAATCGTGAGGCTGAATCCTTCATGGTTGGTCACGGTAATTGAGTTACCGCTGACGGCACTTACCTTGCCGCTCAAGCCGGCCAACTGGATGCAGATACTCAGTGCGACTGTAGGAGCCGATGAGCTGACCTTAACGCCGACTCGCTCACCAACAACGAGGTCCGACGCACTGAGCGCGGTCTTACCGTTGTTAAAGGTGGTGGTCGATGTCAAGGTGAACGTGGTCGAGGTGCCACTGTGGTCCTGGACCGTGACCGACGAACTGGTGTCGGCCGTGACTATTCCACGGACAACGTCCGAGTGTTCTGCTGAACCGATGGCTACGTTAATCGCGTCCAACGATGTCAAATTGGCGTCAATGGTTCCTTGGGCCAGAATCTTCGAGCCCACAGTGACGTCCGCCAACGAACCAGCAGCGCCGCCCGTGGTGTAGCTCGTTGAAGAGTTCACGACGACTGTGCGGCTGAATCCCTGAGGATCGGTGATCGTAATCGTGTTGCCACTGACGGCGGTCACCTTTCCGAAGAGTTCGGCTAGTTCTACATTGACTGACGTGGCCGTGGTGGCCGCGGATGAGGAAACTTGAACCCTCACGCGATCGCCAACTACTAAGGCGGCGATCGTCGCAGGTGCTGAGCCCTCGGTATAGGTCGTGGTCGGCGTGAGCGTAAACGTTGCCGACGACCCACTGCGCAATGCAACCGTGACTGACGTGCTGGTTACCGCGGTGACAAAGCCACCAAGGCCGGTGTTCGCGTAGTCAAAGTTCGACCATTTACCACTGGCGACGCCGTGATCCCTGAAGCCCTGTCCGTGGTGAGACGAGGCGGAGGCCAGGCTCGCGCTGCCGACCGTCAACGCCATACCGATGGCGAGTGCCGTAACTGAGCGGCCCACTACTTTCATTCTTCTCGATTGCATCGTGTTCCCTTCGTTGGGTTCGTTCAAGATGATCTCGAACAACCAAAAGCCTGGCGCCCCCAATTGTGAACGCGGTGTGAGAACGCTGTGATGATGCTCATGAAGTGACTCACAGCGAATTCTTCATAATGTGACAGAGAGTGACATGTATACGTCGCACGTTTAGTGAATGTTTTAATGACATATTGAAATGCAACTATTTGGATAAAGTGCCGATGGCCGACATGTCCTGTTGGGAACGTGGTGAATCGTTAAGAAAAGTTCATAATGTGACGGCGAGCGACCTCGGAACGTCGGTGGATCGCTGCTTCTTAAGAAACCCTTACAATTGCATCTTGAATCTTGTCGTGCCAGCAAAATCTGTCCATGACTGGTGACGATGAGGTCACCGCAGCGAAACACGTACACTGATTTTCTTAGTAGGAATGCGAGGTCGATATGCCTGCCGTAATGCCCGAGAAGTTGACTGATCTCCCTCACCTCGACGCCATTGTCAACGACGGAATTGGCGAGCGTTCAATCAGGTCAGTGACGACCGCACCGAGCGGCCTGGAGGGCGAGGGTTTTCCCGTTCGAAGAGCCTTCGCGGGACTGACCATGCAAGAATTGGACCCCTTTGTTCACATGGATCAGATGGGGGAGGTGGACTACGCCGCCGGTGAACCCAAGGGGACGCCCTGGCACCCTCATCGCGGCTTCGAGACGGTGACCTACATGATCGACGGGGCCTTTCAACACCAAGACTCCCAAGGCGGCGGCGGCATGATCACCAACGGTTCCACGCAGTGGATGACCGCCGGTAAGGGAATACTGCACATTGAGACACCCCCGGAAGATCTGGTGGTGTCCGGTGGACTCTTTCACGGCATACAACTGTGGGTGAACTTACCGGCCAAGGAGAAGATGATCGCGCCCGCGTACCAAGGCCTCGAAGCCGACGACGTGGTGTTGGTCTCTTCACCCGACGGCGAGTCGCTCGTGCGCATTATTGCGGGCGACGTTGGGGGACATCGCGGACCGGGCTCAACTCATACGCCGATGGCGATGACGCACGTCTCGCTCTCGCCGGGAGCTCAACTGAATTTGCCGTGGGAGCCGTCGTTTAACGCTCTCGTGTACGTCTTGGCCGGCTCCGGCTCGGTGGGAAGTGAGCGCCGTCCGATCATCGCTGGCCAACTGATCGCCTTTGGCAGTGGAGATTGGTTGCGAGTACGAGCTGACGAACGTCAAGATTCGCGAACGGAACACCTCGAACTCCTCGTCCTTGGGGGTAGCCCGATTGGCGAGCACGTCGAGCACTACGGGCCCTTTGTTATGAACTCCCGGGCTGAGATCGTCCAGGCCCTGGAGGACTTCCAGGCCGGTCGCTTGGGTACCGTGCCGGCTAATGCTTTGATGCCGCACGTCCCCGACCCCAATGCGGTGCGAGTTGAGAATACGGGAATCTAGGCCAACGGTCGCTGGGCCCTTCGTGTCTCGGCGAAAAGTCAAAGCGTAGTGTGCAGGGAACGTACCTCTTTGAGCACATTGAAAGGAATGTCTATGAACGACGAGACCATATTTGAGCGGATCGAAAGACTGTCGAACGAAGAACAACAGCTCGAAGAGTCGCACCACGGTCAGCCCCTCGCACCGACACAACTGGCTCGGCTAAAGGACGTCGAGATTGAGCTGGATCAATGTTATGACTTGCTGCGTCAGCGGCGGGCTCGGCGAACGGCGGGACTGGACCCTAATGAAGCGACCGTTCGCCCTAGCGACGTGGTCGAGAACTATCTGCAGTGACCAGCGATGAGCAACAATCGCTCGGCATGGTCCATCGACAGTGCGCCGACGAAGACTAAGGACAGTCAGCGACGTGGTTTCGTTTGTAGGATGAGCGCGTGAATCTGGAGCTTCGAGATCGCGTGTTTCTGATCACTGGCGGTAGCGACGGGCTCGGGCTGGGACTGGCTCGAAAACTGGTGGAAGAGGGATCTCGCGTCGCGATATGTGGACGCGACCGTGATCGCCTCGATCGGGCGCAGGTCCTCCTGGGCACCGACGCGCTATGCCGTCAAGCCGACGTGACCAAAGCCGCGCAGTTGGACGCGTTCATCGATGAGACCCTTTCTCGATTTGGTCGACTGGACGGAGCAGTGAACAACGCCGGACGCAGTGCGGGCGGCTCGATCGACGACTCTCAAGACGAGTTGTGGCGAGAGGACTATGAGCTAAAAGTGATCTCGGCGTTGCACGTGTCGCGCCGAGTACTGGGCGCTCTAGAGGAATCCAGTGGTTCGATCGTCAACGTCTTGTCGGTCTACGCTCGCGCTCCGGGCGCGAATTCGACTCCGACGTCGGCGTCGCGCGCAGCGGGACTTGCCCTCACGAAGGCCTTGGCCAACGAGGTGGGCCCTCGAGGCGTGCGCGTGAACGCCATATTGATTGGTCTCATCGAATCCGATCAGTGGGTGCGACGGGCCAAAGACTCTGGTGTCGATCTTCAGGAGTTCTACAAGAACTTGGTCAAGGGTTCGAAGATCCCTCTTGGGCGAATTGGCCGGGCCGAGGAGTTTGCCGATCTCGCGGCGTTTCTCCTATCGCCGCGCGCCAGCTACATCACCGGCGTCGGTGTGAGCATCGACGGGGGACTGTCTCCCGTTATCTAAGTCGCAGCCAACTCGGTCACGACGTTACGCCCGGCGACCGACGTACCCGGGTTCGTCAACGTGACGGGGGCACCTCGAAGGATCTTGGCGATTTAGCGAGTGCCGCACTCAAGTTCACTGAGTATTTCGCGGACCTTGGCCACGAGTTCAGATGCCGGGGCGTAGGGTCGCAAGCGCGCTCCGGCGCGTCCGTGAAGATGCGCCGATAGTGCCGCGGCCTCAAAGGGGTCGTGGCCCCGAGCGACCGTGCCAACCATCAGCCCCGACAAGACGTCACCACTGCCCGCGGTCGCGAGGGCGGGCGTTCCAGAGTTGACCACACGCAGCGCCCCGGCGGCGTTCGCGATGACGGTCGTGGGGCCCTTTAACAGTACGACGCACTGTGTCGCTCGAGCGAGCTCGCGTACGGCGTCAAATCGACTGGGTCCAAGTGGATGGCCGGTAAGACGCGTGAACTCCCCTTCATGAGGGGTAAGGATCCAGGAGTCGTTTCGAGGTGCGAGTTCGTCGATGGACGTCCGATCGAGCCCATCGGCGTCGAGCACGACGGGCACCGTCACGAGGGCCATTCGCTCGCGCAACCAGGTCCAGGCGTCAGGTCCCAGACCGGGTCCCGCGACGACCGCTCGACAACGGGGGTCGACACCGAGTTCGCTGACGTGCACTACTTCGGGTGGCAACGTGACCAATTCGGACACGTCGCCTCGACTGGCCAGTCGAATCATTGACGCGCCTCCGGCGAGGGCGCCACGAAGCACGAGCTCGGCGGCACCGGGCATCAGCGTGGAGCCCGCGAAGGCCTGCACGGCGTGAACCCACTTGTGGTCGTGCGCACCGAGGTGGATGAATGCATCGAGGTCGTGATCATCAACCAGGCCGTCATCAAACGTGTTCACGATGTCGAGCCCCGCGAAGCGGATCTCGCCGACAAATTCAGTAGAAAGACCATCGAGGTGAGCGGGCTTGATCGCTCCAAGGGCGAGCGTGACATCAGCGATCATCGGTTTGCCGAGCACCGCACCGGTGTCGGTGTCAACGCCGGAGGGAAGGTCGACGGCCAGCACGATCGTTCCGGGTGACACCTTGGGGGCCACGAAGGGCCGCGAACAGCCGGTGCCGAAGGCTGCGTCAATGACGAGGTCGTGTCCGCGAAGGATAGCGGGCGCGTGGTCCCACTCAACCAGGTCGACGTGGGCGCCGCGCGACTTCAGCCACCGACTCGCGAGCCGTCCGTCGCCGCCGTTGAGCCCGGGCCCGACGAGAATGGCGACACGAGCGCCGTAACACGAGCGCAGAAGCCGTTTCGCTTCGAGCCCTACCGCGACTCCCGCCGCCTCGACCAAGACGTCGCTCCCGCGTTGGGCCACCGCCCGGGCGTCAGCTTCGCGCATGGCGGCGCACGTCAGTATGGGAATCATTCGCGCTCTCGAATCCTGCTCGCCGTGACACTCACCTTAGTGTCGCCGTTCTCTGCACGATAAATGACTCTCGTGTGCCCTCGTTTGCGCGACGTCACGAGAAGCGCAGACGGCACAACGCCCCGCCCGAAAAGGGGCGGGGCGTTGTGCCTAAGTCGATCGGTGTTACTTCAGCCAACTCGGAATCGGGTCGATGATGAAGTGATTGGTCACCGTGATTGGAGACGACTTTGCCTGACCAGTGGTGAACACGTTGGTGTTCAACTCGAGTGCCTTGACGGGAATCTTTGTTCCGTTGGAGGCAATGATGGCGTAGGTCGCACCTTGCAGACCCTGGTGATTGGTCTTCGAGTACTTCAGCGGCGTGATCGTCGGCGTTTCGAACGTTGTCGACAACATCGACTTGACAATGCCCGCTCGCGTCACGTCCTTGCCCTCAGCCTTGAGGGCTTCGACGAACGCCACGGCCCAGCCCGCGCCGTAAAACTCGTTACCGTTCATCGGTGAAGTGGCCGTGAGTCCGGGGAAATAGGACGCGTCGCCTTTATCGGCAAGAAGAACCTTGCGGATCCAAGGAACCCACGCGTCAGCGGTGTCGGTGATCTCGGGGAAGTAGTCAGTCGTGATCGCCGACGCTTCGCTGGCGTTCTGCACCAACGACGGGTCGGAACCCACCGAGGAGATGATCCACTTCGGAGAGTAACCAAAGGCCGCCGCGATCTCTAAGAACCCATTGACGAAGCCCGGGACCGCGTCGACGACAACCACCTGGACGTTGTCCTTTTGGAGGGTGCCGATGTCGGCCACAAGGTCAGCGTTCGAATCACTAATGGCGTCGGACGCTTGGTAGGTCAGGTTGTTGGCGGGAAGAAGGTTGATCCCACCGTCTTGCAAACCTAGTAAGCCGTCCGCGCCAAAGTCGTCATTTTGTCCGATGAAGCCAATGGTCTCGCCGGCGTCGTTGGCCTTGATGTACTTCGCGAAGATCTTGCCTTCGGCGACGTAACTGGGCTGATAACCAAAGAGATCGGGATACGTTTTCGGGTCGTTCCAGTCGATTGAACCGGAGTTGACGAACAACTGAGGAACGCCGTTGGTCTTCAGGTAGCTACGAACGCTATCTTGGGCCGCCGTGCCAAGTGAGCCGACCGTCGCAAAGACGTGGTCTTGTGCGACAAGTACCTGGGTCTGGCTCAACGTCGTGACACTCGCGCCCGCCGTGCAGTCGAGGCCGTACGCCGCGAGGTCGTAGCAGTCGTCGAGGCGAATGAACTTAATCTTGCGTCCATTGACGCCGCCGTGGGCGTTAACCCACGTAAAGACGGCGTTCGCTGCGGCCGAGACCGGGGCGTAACTGACCGCCACACCCGAGAGCGGCACCGTGGCGCCGATCGTGATGGTTTTGGCGGTGACCCCTGGCGTGGAGTTGGCAGCGTTGGCGCTGCCAGTGAGTAGACCTGTTGAAACCATTCCAAGCGCGAGCGCCGCAACGGACAATAAGGTCATGGAACGTCGTAAACGACCTTTAAACATTGAATTCTCCCTGTGTGAATTTTGAATTACTACTTGGTGACTAATGTACTTCCTTCGCGCCGCGAGAGAGGGGGCGGGCTCGAAAAAGCCGTTGGAGCGGATATTTAAGGCTCACGATGCCCCGAGGCGCGAAGAGCATCGTCAGGATGAGAAGGACGCTAAAGATCATGCCCTGCATATTCGCGCCCACGTTCGAAACCGGGTTGACGCCGGTGAGAGAGTTCACGTGGGCCACCAGATTTTCGCTGAAGGCGTAGATAATCCCGCCGATGACGGCGCCGCTGAGGGTACCGATCCCACCCAGGACCATCAGGGTCAACAGCGTGATTGACAGTCCGATTGGGAATGTTTCTGGTCGAACGGAAGCCTGCAAGAGCGAGTAGAGCGCCCCGCCGAGGCCCGCGAAGGCCGCCGAGACGACGAAGGCCGAAGTCCTGGCGCGTGCCAGGTTGACGCCCATCAGTTCCGCTGCGACGTCGTTGTCACGCACGAGTCGCATGGCGCGACCGGTGCGGCTGTGAAAGAGGTTGGCCATGAAGAAGAACATCACGCCCGCCACCACCACGGCGAGATCGGCGCTCCACTGTGCACTGGCGTTAATGGCCGCGTACGGGCCACTGAAGAAATGCAAAAACCACTTGGGTGTGGCGAGAGAGTTAAAGAAGAGACCACCTTCGCCGCCGGTCATCGACGTAAAGTTCTGCGCGATGGGAGTAACGGCCGCGGAAAAGGCCAAGGTCATGCCCGCGAGATAGGGACCGCGAAGTCGCGTGGAGGGGACCGCGATGATCAGCCCGCTGATGCCTCCTACCACGAGGGCCAAGAAGAGAGTAAAGACCAGTGGCGTCGAAGCGTGGTGGTGCGCCCAGATTCCCGCCGCGTAGGCACCCACCGCCATGAAACCTGAGTTACCGAGCGAGATCTGGCCACTCCAACCGGTCAGCCAGCTCAGTCCCAGGACGACGATGGCGATGGCCGCGCCCCCGGCGAGCTCTGAATCCGCAACTGGCGGCAAGAAGATCGTGATGACGAGCGTCAGCACCGTCAAAAACAGCATTCCGACGAAACGCGAGTGCGTGGTCTCTTGTCGGGTCAGCGAGCGCAGCCAGTCCATCACACCCTCCGAATGGTGGTCTTAGTAAAGAGGCCCTGGGGTCGAATCATGAGCGCAATCACCAAGATGATGATCCCGCCCAGGGGCGCGACGTCCGGTGACCAGTAGGCCAGAATGAACTGCTCGCCGAGACCGATGATGAGTCCGCCCGCGACGGCGCCGAGGGGCGATTCCAGTCCGCCCACGGCAGCGGCGATGAAACTCGCCACGAAGATGCCGTCCATATTGGTGGGAAAGAGACCGAAGTTGCCCGACGCGATGATCACTGCGGCGATGGCCCCGACGCCGGCCGACAGAATCCAGCCAATGGTCAGCATCCGACTCACCCGCACGCCGAGCAGTCGAGAGACTTCGGGAGCCAACGCCGACGCGCGAAGCTGAAGTCCTAGTTTGGTGAATCGAAAGAGCGCGGCGACGGACAACATGATGACGATCGCGAGGACTATCTGGAAAATGACGAACGACGAGAGGAAGACCAGATGTCCGTTGGATTTGAAGTAAATCTGCGAAAAGGGTTCGGCGATATTGCGCGTCGTGCTCGTCCAGATCGCCGCGGCCAGTGCTTCGAGAAAGCCGAGGAACCCGACCATCACCACGATGGGATTGATTTCGGGCTTTCCGTAGAGCGGTCGAATCAACACCCGCTCGGTGACGCCGCCCAGCGCCATACCGACCATCACCGAGATAATGACGCACCACCAGTACCCGACGCCTCGATCGATCTCGGTCATGCCGATGTAGGTGGCGATCATCGCCATCGCGCCCTGGGCAAAGTTCAACACGTGAGTGGACTGCCAGATGATGACGAGACTGAGCGCCACGAGTGAGTAGATGATTCCTTGGGAGAGTCCCGCGAAGATGTTGTGCATCAAAGAAGACGACAGGAACGCACTCACGTCACCACGACCCCTAGGTAGTAACGCTTCAGATCTTCGTCCGCGGCGACGGACGCTGCGTCACCGATGGCCGCGACCGACCCAAGATGCAACACCAGCGCTTGGTGCGCGATGCGCAGCGCACTCTTCGCGTTCTGCTCGACCAAAATCACCGTGAGGTTTTGACTGTCACAAAGTTGGCGAATGGTCCTCATCAGTTGAGATGTCACCTGCGGTGCGAGACCGAGCGAGGGTTCGTCGAGCAACAGGACCTCGGGATTGGCGATGAGGGCACGCGCCATGGCGAGCATCTGTCGTTCACCGCCGGAGAGTGTCGAACAGTATCTCTTTCGACGGTCGCCCAGAATCGGAAAGCGTGCGTACTGTTGCTCGAGTCCTTCGGCCAGATTCACTTTGCTCGCGAGCGCGCCGAGGCGAAGGTTTTGTTCGACGGTCAGCTCTTGGATGACGCCGCGTCCTTCCGGCACGTGACCGACGCCGCGTCGCGCGATCTTTTCAGTGGCGACACCCAACAGCGAAAAGTCGTCTAGAAAAATGGCCCCGCTTTGGGGTGAGACGAGACCGGAAATCGTTCGCAGCAAGGTCGTCTTCCCGGCCCCATTGGCGCCCAACACCGCAGTGATCTGGCCCGACGGTGCGTCAAAACTGACGTCGCGCAGCGCCCTCACCGCGCCGTAGTTGACCGAAAGGCCCTCGACGCGGATCACTCGTCAATGCCTAAGTACGCGGCGAGCACGTCGGGATCGTTGCTGATCTCACTCGGAGAACCCTGAGCGATCACCTGACCAAAGTTCAAGACGACGAGTTGATGAACAAGTTGCATCACGAAATCCATGTTGTGCTCGACCAACAAGACGCTCATTGACGTGTGAAGCTCCGTGATGAGTTCGATGAAATCATCGAGTTCCCTCTCGTCGAGTCCCGACGCCGGTTCGTCCAACATCAGCAAGACGGGACGTTCCATCAACGCTCGCGCGATAGAAACCTTTTTGGCAATGCCGTAGGGGATACCGCTGGGCAACGCGCCAGCGAACTTGGCGACGCCAAGTCGTTCGAGTTGAACCATGGCCTCTTCGCGCAGTGAGCGTTCGTGTCGAGCACCCGAGGGCGGGCCCAGAAGGGAACTCCAGAGTCCTCCGCCAGGTCGACCCTGCGCTCCGGCCATGACGTTTTCCAGAACGCTCATATGACTAAAGAGTCCAACCCCTTGAAGGGTGCGCGCCACGCCGGCCTTGGCCAGTTGGTATGGCTTGAGATGACTGCGGCCCAACTGGGGAAACGTGACCAATCCCGAGTTCGGCTTTTGAAAGCCGCAGGCCACGTTAAAGGCGGTGGTCTTGCCGGCGCCGTTCGGACCAATGAGGCCCACGATCTCGTTTTCGCAGACGTGAAAGGAGACATCGCTCAAGGCGAGCAGTCCGCCAAAGCTCACGGACACGTGTTCGAACTCGAGAGTGAATGGGCGTGTGTCCGTGTCGCTCATAGCGCGCTCCAAACTAGCCCGAAGTCAACCGGCTCATCGGGTGCGTCCAAACGGCCCTCGACGCCGCATTCGAAGTCGAGGGTTGGTCTGTTCATTCCTGGGCTACGAGACGACGCAGGCGCAGTAGCGACACCGGGTGGCGGCAAGTGGCAGATCGGAGGAGAGACACTCTGGGCACGACTTCGTCGGCGGCGTCGCCTGAGGATCGCCAAAAACGGTGGTCCCCTGTCTGGCCATGTAGGAACGATACGGCACGACCAGCACGAAGTAGATGACGGTCATGAAGATGACGAAGTAGATGATGGCGGAGATAAAATTGCCCAAATTGATGAACTGTCCGTTCAGTGTCCATCCAATCCCCAGTCCGCTCGAGCTTCTTCCGGCGAGGGCGTTGATCAACGGCGAGACGATATCGAACGTAAACGATTGGATGAGGCTGTTGAAGGCGAGTGCCACGACGAGTCCCACCGCAATGACTATTAACTCTCCTCGCATGAGAAAGTTCCGGAATCCTCGCAACACGCATACTCCTTCTCGACGGTTGACACGACTCTAATGAACCCACGCATTCGCGTTCGAACTCAGGCGATGAAGAGAGCGCGGTCTTGTGAGAGCGACGGGCGCGTCGAGATTGGTTCGACGGGCCCTAGGAGGAAAGTGCGACGATGCCCGTTATCGTGCGGACAATCTCCTCGGCGCTCGCGCCCGGTCCAAAGACCGCCGCGATGCCGAGCTCTTGTAACTCGTCGAGGTCTTGCGGCGGCACGATGCCACCAAGAACTACGGGTATCTCTGAACCGCGCTCGCGCAGCGCCTGGACTACGAGGGGCGCTAGGGTCATGTGCGCGCCGGACAACATCGAGAGCCCGACGACGTCGACGTCCTCTTGGATGGCGGCGCTGGCGACGGTTTCGGGTGTTTGGAAGAGACCGGTGTAGACGACTTCCATGCCAGCGTCTCGCAGTAGCCTCGCGACCACTTTGATGCCCCGGTCGTGGCCGTCGAGTCCGACTTTGGCTACGAGCACGCGTACGTTCACAGCGAGGGAACCTCGACGTAGCGGCCAAAGACATCGGCGAGGGCCGACATCATCTCACCCACGGTGGCGTAGGACTTGGCGGCGTCGATCAGTGCGGGCATGAGGTTGAGGGTCGGATCGCTCGCTTCGTGGCTCAGTCGACGTAGTGCTGCACGTACTTGGTTCGCGTCGCGATCGAGGCGAACCTGCTCGAGACGTGATCGCTGTTTTCGCTCGTCTTCGTTCGTGATGCGCAACGTTGCCAACTCGTTGTCATCGTTTCCCTCAAGGAAGTCGCTCACGCCCACGATGATGCGCTCGCCGGAGTTAAAGGATCTCTCGAGTTCATAGGCCGAATCGGCGATACGTCCCTGGAACCAATTCTCTTCGATGCCGCGAATGCAGCCTTCGAGCATCGAGCCCTCACCCATCTTGCCAATGAGCGCAAAGATGATCTCGGCTTCTCGTTCCATTTCGTCGGTGAGCTCCTCGATGAACCACGAACCACCGAGAGGGTCGGCAACGTTCGCGACGTTCGTCTCGTGGGCGAGGATCTGTTGAGTGCGAAGGGCAATCCGAGCGGCCTTCTCCGAAGGTAGGGCTAGGGCTTCGTCCATGGAGTTGGTGTGCAGGGACTGCGTACCACCCAAGACGCCGGCTAACGCCTCGATGGCGGTACGCGCGATGTTGATCTCGGGCTGCTGTGCGGTGAGTGAGACGCCGGCCGTTTGGGTGTGAAAACGCAGTTGCCACGACCGCTCCTCTCGGGCGCCATAGCTTTCCTTCATCCACTTCGCCCAGAGTCGACGGGCCGCGCGATACTTGGCGATCTCCTCGAAGAAGTCGATGTGGGCGTTAAAAAAGAAGGAGAGTCGGGGCGCTACCTCGTCGACGCCGAGCCCCGCCTCGCGGGCGAGTTCGACGTAGGCAAAACCGTTGGCGAGTGTAAAGGCGAGCTCTTCGGCGGCCGTGGAACCGGCTTCTCGGATGTGATACCCCGACACTGAAATCGAGTTCCACTTGGGCATCTCGGCGGCCGTGAAGGCGATGGTGTCGCGTACGAGACGCATGGACTGGCGCGGCGGAAAGACGAACTCCTTTTGTGCCTGGTACTCCTTCAAGATGTCGTTTTGCAGCGTGCCCCCGAGACGGGCTCGAACCACGCCGGTCTCTTCGGCCTGGGCGACGAAGAGCGCCAACATCACCGCCGCCGGTGAGTTGATGGTCATGGAGGTCGTGATGTTGCCCAGATCGATGCCGGCAAAGAGATCTCGCATGTCGGCCAGTGAGTCGATGGCGACTCCGCATCGTCCGACCTCTCCCAATGACATTGGATCGTCCGAGTCCAGCCCGAGCAGCGTGGGCATATCAAAGGCCGTCGAGAGACCGGTCCCGCCCGAGCGGATGATTTCGCGAAAGCGGGCATTGGTGTCGGTCGCGATGCCAAAGCCCGCGAACATCCTCATGGTCCAGAGTTTGGTGCGGTACATCGAAGCGTGAACCCCGCGGGTGTAGGGATAGAGCCCGGGAAACTCAGCGTCGCTCGGCCCGTAGACCGGGGCGAGGGGTATTCCCGACATCGTGGAGAACTTCCCAGGCCGTAGGGTTTCGGCGACGAAAAGTCGACGCCACCGCTCTTGGGCACTCTCGTTCGCCACCTGGTCACCTCCTCGCGTGAGACTCCGTTCACGATTCAGCATAGGGTGCGCCGCCTCGGTGAACTCTCGAAGAAGTGTGGGCGTCCGTGAAGATTTCACTGACGCCGAGTGCGTCAGTGAGGATGAAATCGAAGGTACGTCAGGGCGACGGCCAACACCACGGTGGCCCAGCACAGTGAGGTGAGTGCGCGTTCGAAGGGACGCAACATTGACTGATCGGTGATGGGCTCGACGGTGCCGTCAAGCATGACGTGCTGGCCCTCAATCGACGAGGTCCGTCGACGAATGGTGCGCGCGGGCGTTGACAGTTGTCGTTGGGTCTGAGAGATCAGCGCCGCGAAGGCCGCGGCCCCCAAAGCCGACACGCCGAGAGTGCCGTGCTGAGCGAAGTAGGCCGTCAAGACGGGAAAGGCTCCCCACCCCAGGGCGAACACGACGTCCGAATGCCATCTCGAGTGGAAGAGTTCGAGATTATAACTGAGGGCGATTGCCACGCCGACGACGATGAAGAATGCGAGATAGGCGCTGACGAGGAACAGACCGACGACACCGAGTACCACCGCACCCCCAAGGCCGAGCCACGCGGCGCTACGAAGTTGCCATGCGGGAATTGAAGTCGACAGGGGTCGCCCGTGCAGTTCGTCGAGTGCGTGAGCTCCCACCCCGACGGCGAGAAAAAAGGCGAGCACGGTGAGCATGAGGCGAACGGCGTTGACCGGACCGACGAGGCACGCACCAATCACGACGAACGAGAGATGCATCGCGGTATAAGGCGGGTGCAGCAAGGTCCACCACTCCTGGGTCCTTGGGTGCGTGAGGAACTTCGGCCGGGCGTAAAAGGCCGGGCCGTCGGCCCCCGACCTCTTCGAAGATGGCCTGAACGTGGTCATGTCGAGCGATAGCCCCACATCACGAGACCTCCACCAAGGCTCATAGACCGGGACTCCACGTGCTGGATGCCGGCGTGCTCCCAGGCGTTGATGGTCCAGTCAACGGGATAGCTCTTGTAGTGAGTGGTGATGCTCGGACCAAGAAATCTCCCCACGTCCCACCAACCCTTCCCCCCGGTCACGTAGCCCGCGACCGGCAACACGGCGCGCGTGTAAAACCACCACGCGACGAGCCAGCCCTTCGACGTTGGCACGGCGAACTCAAGGTTCGCAATCGCCCCGCCGGGTTTGACGACCCGAGCGAGCTCTTTCATTGTCGCTTTGGGGTCTTCGACGTATCGAAGCAGGTACGTGAAGGTCAGCGCGTCGAAGGTCGCGTCGGCGAATGGCAGTTGCTCACCTCGACTCAACACCAGTGCGACTCGTCGTTCGAGCCCGGCTCCGCGCACGTTGGACTGGCCTTCTCGAAGCATCGCTTCGCTCAGGTCGAGTCCCACGATTCGCGCGGACGTCCTCTTGGCCAGCGCTTTGGTCACCGCACCCGGTCCGCAGGCCACGTCGAGCACCAACTGAGGATCAGAGCCGACCACGTGATCGAGCATTGCAGCACGCCAACGACGATCTTGACCTAAGGAGAGCAGCGCCGCGAGAAGGTTGTATCGAGAGGGCAGCGGCGCGAAGAGGTGCTGGGCGAACACATTGGGCGTGGCCCGAGAGGCCGTGACGGTGCGAGATCGCACTCTCATGAGTCGACAGTCGAGTCGAAGGGGATGGAACGGTCAGAGTAATAGGGATCTGTCTCGGTACCAGTAAGAGTCATCGCCCTACCTCCTGTACCGATCTCCGGCCAGCGCAGGCCTAGAACATGGTTCACGCTGGCATTGTCAATTTTTATACCCTAATCGGCACTCATTTCTGGTCTGGGGCAATCGGTTGGCCGGTCCAGCCGCGACTGGGCGACGATGCTGAGTGCACTCGCCGAAATTCTCGGCAATGTGTAAGGAAAATCTCGGCGAACAAAGGATGAAACTTCCTAGAAGAGTGCCCGAACGAACTAGGCTTTGCCTACATTCTCGAATCTGAGATATTGAAACGCTGAATCCAGCCCTTGTTAAGCGTCGTTGCGTAGCGAGGAGAGCGTTCATGGTGTTCAGGGCGTTGCGATTTGGATTGATGACGCAGTTCGGCGTGGACCTTCACCATGACGACTGATCGATTGGTTGACATCTTTGCGCTGATGGCGCAGCACGAGCGCGAAGATCCACACGGAGTGTCGCTCTGCGCGGTTGCCGCGGAGATTACCAAATTGAGTGGCGCCGGAATAGCCCTTACCTCGAGCGATGAACAAGCATCGCGACTGTGCACCAGCAATCGCATTGCTGGAGACCTCATGAATTTAGAGATAACGGTGGGGGAAGGTCCGGGCACTGACGCCAGTAAGACCGGGCAGGCCGTTGACGAACAGAACTTGCTTGTGACCGAGAGCGCGAGGTGGGTGATCTACGCACCCCGGGCCCTGGCCGCGGGCGCTCGGGCGGTGTTCGGTTTTCCCATTCGGATCGGAGCGGTGCGATTTGGTTCACTCAGTCTCTTTCGTGACCAACCGGGCCCGTTGAGCGAACCTCAAGCGTCAGACGCCTATTTGATGGCCTCCGTGATAGGCCGGGCTATTTTGGCGATGCAGGCTGGCGCCCTTCGTGGCGGCTTGGCCGGCGAATTAGAGGGCACGTCGAACTTTGACTTTTCGGTGCACCAGGCCGCCGGGATGGTGGCCGTACAGGGCTCGATGACCGTGAAAGACGCCCTGGTCATGCTGCGCGCGCACGCCTTCGCAATCAACAAGGATCTCACGATGCTGGCGATAAGTGTCGTAGCCCGCCGAACCCATTTTGATCAGGAGGATGGCAACTGGGTTGACGTATTGAGTGCTCCTGACCAGTGAAGATACTAATATTTGAGAGAGCGGCCAAGGCGACTCCTGTGAGGCCGTCAATTGTGACCCAACGATGAAGGGACGGGTGCAGAAATGGCTAGAGAGTCTCTTTTGATCGCGACGCTCGTCGAGCTGGCCGACAATCTTGTTGATAATTACGACGTCATTGACGTGCTCACGGTTCTCAGTGATCGCTGCGTCGAAACCATCGATGTCGACGCGGCAGGGGTCATGTTGGGCTCACCTGCAGGAGAGTTGCAGTTCGTGGCGTCCTCGAGTGAGTCGATGCGAGTTTTGGAATTGTTTCAGATTCAAGCGGACGAAGGTCCGTGTGTGGACTGCTTTCGAAGCGGTGATGCCATCGTCAACTACAACCTCAGAGAGGACGATAATCGATGGCCGAACTTTACGCCGCGAGCACTGGCCCAGGGTTTTCTTTCGGTACATAGTCTGCCGATGCGGCTACGCGGACGAGCGATCGGTGCGCTCAATCTCTTTCGAACACACCAAGGCCCCATGGGCGTTGACGACGTCGCCGCCGCTCAAGGTCTCGCCGACGTGGCCACGATTGCCATTCTTCAGCATCAGTCATCCTTGAACGCAACTGCGCTCAACGATCAACTGAGCAACGCTCTCAATAGTCGCATCATCATTGAACAGGCGAAGGGCATGATCAGCCAAGCGACGGTCGGTGACATGGATCAGGCCTTCGGGCGCCTTCGCGCTCACGCGCGTAACCACAACGAAGGACTTACCGGGGTCGCCACTCGGGTCGTCGAAGGCGAACTTCTCCCCAACGACCTCGATCACCCTCTCCCACCTCGGCCGAAGAAGTAGTGCCGCCGGGCGGGGCCGTTCGCTCCGCGGTGAAGATGGTTGGGACTTTCGCCTTGCCAAAATTTCTGCCACAAATCTCCACTGAGGTGGTACTGTCCCACTAGGACGTCAAGACCTCGCCTCCTACTCGCCCGACATTTTGTCGGTACGACTAGTTGAGGGAGTGAGATGGGTCTTCCAGCATCGTCGCACTTGTTTCGTACCGAGATGACGAGGGTGCCTTTGGTGTTTCACCTACGAAACTCCGCAAACCTGAGAGGAAACGTCCTCTCCCTAAGGGATTGGTGATCATCGTATGACTATGAAAGACAAGGCGAAGAATTTTGCCCAGATTTCTACGGGGAAGTTTAAGGATGCCGCGGGGAGTGCCACGGGAAATGAACATCTCGAAAGTGAAGGTGTCGTTGAGCAAGTGAAGGGCAATCTCAAGCAGGCGGGGGAGAAGGTCAGGGATGCTTTCAAGAAGCGATAATTCATACGGAGAATTTGAAGAGAACTCCGGCGTCAGGCTGGATTCACTCAACAGTCCTAATGAAAGTCTCCATCAGGAGTTCACGACAATTCAAGATGACGTTGAGCGGCTGATCGAGATAGCCGCGCAACTCTTCTCGGCTATCGAGCGGCAAATTCACGACATTGAAGCTGATCTGCAGCCCACTTTGGGCGAAGAGATTTGGATGAGCGAACGAACGATCTTTAAGGAGCGACTGATTCAATCCGCGCAGCACCTGGACCATTCATTACAGGAAATTACAAAGCACCTCGGCCAAAAGACGGTGGAATCGACGGAAAACGTTGAAAGTCCACTGGAGCTTGTTCGGTAGTGACCTTAGAAAAAGGACCACAACCATGAGACGGTTTGACCGACTTCATTCGCTGGAAGATCGTCAGTTGCGGTCCTTGGCCCGGTTCGATCAGTTGCAGGCCGACCTGCGCCGCGTCGACGCAGAGCCGTCGCGCGTGACAAGTGGTGCGGACTGGTGGCGAGTCACTTCTCGCTGGCGTTCGCGAATGGTCGGTGTCGAGCCGAGCTAGTACTTTTTGAAGTTTCGCCTTGAGATCACAACTGCGTCACCGAGTGACGCGACGTGGTGACGGAGCCCAAGCAGGGGACGGTTACTCCTCCTCGGGATCGGTCTCTCGCAGCGATTCGTGGTGGGCCAGTTGGCTCTCTTCACGTTCTATTAATTCGGCGTCCTCGGCCACTTCGAGGTGGACCAAGAGGTCGTCGGCGTTCGGTGAGCTTCGAATCAGCTCGTCGAGTTTTAGCTGCAAGACAGTTTGCTGGCGGCTTTGCGTGTGCTGGATGACGAACAACATCACCAGCGTGATCGATTCGGCCACCGTAGAAAAGCCCACTTGCCATCTTCCTGGGAAGTTGTTGATCGCCAAGATGAGCAGGTAGACGAGCAGGACAAAGGCGACCACGAGGGCCGAACTCGCTCGGGAGGTGATGTCGCCAAGCCAATGCAACACCCGACTTATGCGTTGGGGAATTGCCGAACGCTCCATGGGTTCTCCGTTCAGTCTCGATGCCGGGACGATTCGAGTCTACGATTTTCGCTCGATTTCGGAGTCTTTCTCACGGCGGCCCGGGGAGCCCGAGCGCTCGTCGGTGTCGAGGCCAGACGCGTAGGCGGAAAGTTGTCGTCCCCAGTTCGAGAATTGTTCTATAGTGTGTTCCAAGTGGAGGGAAGTCTCCTCCGGTTTTAAGACGCCAGGTTCGGGTCGGACGATCTAGACGATTGTCGCCCGTTCGGACACGACGACTTCATGCTCAGTGGAGGAATTGTGTGTCCATATATCAATTGACGGCTCAGAAAAGTTCGCTGCCCTCGCGTCGGGCGTCGGCGCCGAGACGTCGCGTGCGCGCTGTGTCGAAGGGGTTCTTCGCTCAAACCATGGTCGCCGCCGTCGCCCTCGTCACGGTGACTATCAACACGAAACCTCTAAGCCGATTCGTGCCTGAGCGAGGCGCGAGGTGAAAGACGCTCCAACGTGGATGAAGTTGTTCGCCGGTCGAACTCGAGACGGCGACGTCGCGTCCGAAGTTCAAGACAACGTCGCTCTTTCCGATGATCGACAAGTGGGTAGTGATACGGGCATAAGTGTCGCCACTCCATGGGCCGAAAGCACGATACGCGACAGCGTGCAAGAGGCGAGTGACTCACTCGCCGCACGACGGAAGGCTTTTTAGCCGTCGAAACTTCTCACACAGCCTCGGACGGTTCCCCCTCCGAGGCTGTGTGAAGTTCCTCCCGACATGCGATTTCGTGACGAGGTTGCCACCGAAGGGGTACTAGCGTTACCGATCGGCGATTTCCAGGGCCAATAAGGGCGCCGACGCCTTATTGAGGCATTCCTCGTACTCCAAGGCGCCGCGACTGTCCGCGACGACGCCCCCGCCCGCTTGGACCGTGGCGACGCCATCTCGAAGAGCGACCGTGCGGATGGTGATGGCAAAGTCGGCGTCGCCCGAGAGCGAAAAGTATCCGACGGCACCGCCGTACGGTCCTCGATAGACCGGCTCAAATTCATCGATGATCTCCATCGCGCGTACCTTGGGTGCCCCCGTCAAGGTCCCGGCCGGAAAGAGCGCGTTAAAGGCGTCAAAGGCGTCCAGTCCGTCTCTCAGCTCGCCGTCCACGTGGCTGACTAGATGCATGAGATGCGAAAACCGCTCGACGTGGGCGAGTCGTTCGACCCGTACCGTGCCCGGCGTCGCGACGCGGCCCACATCGTTTCGCCCGAGATCTACCAACATCACGTGCTCGGCGATTTCCTTCTCGTCCACAAGAATCTCGGCTTCGAGGATGAGGTCTTCGGCGTCGTTCGCGCCGCGCGGTCTCGTGCCGGCGATGGGCCGGGTGCTCACGACGCCTTCGTGCACGCGCAGCAACATCTCGGGCGACGCGCCCACGATCTGGTTGTCGCCCGAGTCGAGCAAGTACATGTAGGGCGAGGGATTGAGCGCTCGTAGCACTCGGTACAAGGTGAGGGGATCTACGTGGCTCGCACGTTGGAACTGCTGGCTCGGCACTACTTGAAAGACGTCGCCCGCGACGATGTACTCCTTAGCCCGCTCGACGATCTGTTCATACTCCGCGGGGCTGAAGTTGGAGAGACTTTGCGCGATTGCTCGTATCTCGATCGTCGAGCGCTGAAAAGGGGCGGTGGCGATCAGCCGCTCGGTCACGGGGTCACTGGGAGGGGGAGGCTCGAGCAAGGTCGCGACCAGGTGGTCGAGTCGCTCTCGGGCCAACCGGTAGACCTCGCTCGGTTTGTCCTGCTCGACGAGCGCGAGCACCACCACCGTGGTGGCGTGGCGCAGGTGGTCGCAGATAAGTACCACGTCGGGAAACGAGAAGTCGACGTCGGGCCAGGCGGGCTCACTCGCTCGACCGGGCAGTCGCTCGAGTCGACGGACGTAGTCGTAGGTCACAAAACCTACTGCGCCCCCAATGAAGTCGGGCAGTTCACTGGTGACGTAGGTACGGTAACTGCTTAGGAGCGCGCGCAACTCTTCCAGCGGCGCGAGTTCACTGACGCGGGTCTCGATTCCTTCGATCAACGTCTGGGCATTGCGAGTGCTCAGGCGCCAACGCCGATCGAGGCCGATGAAGGAGTAGCGACCCGTGGCCTCACCGAGAGCGGCACTCTCCAAAAGAAATATCGCGCGCGCGCCAAGTCGTTGGTAGAGCGAGACGGGGGTCTCACGGTCCAGCTGCAAGGTGACGTGCAGCGGCACCACGTTGAAGCCCTGCTCGACGAGTTCGAGAAACGATGTGAGCTCGAGGGGTTCCATGGAGAAAGAATAGTGACTGTGCGCCGTAGGATTGCTTTCAATGTCTGCGACACCAGCGATTCTCGTCATCGATAATTACGACTCGTTCGTCTACAACTTGGTGCAGTACCTATCGGAACTTGGCGCCACCGTGAGCGTGTACCGAAATGACGAGATCAGCACGAGTGAACTCGAGGCACTACACGTCGACGGTGTGCTCATCTCGCCCGGCCCCGGTCACCCGCGCGACGCCGGAAACTGTGTGGCGATTGTTCGCTGGTGTGCCGAGGTGGGTGTACCGATGCTGGGCGTCTGCCTTGGTCATCAGGCGCTCGCCGAGGCCTACGGCGCCAAGGTACTCGCCGCACCGGAGTTACTACACGGCCGAGCGAGCCTGGTTGAACACGACGGCGTGGGCGTGTTTCGGGGTGTCGCCAATCCGCTCGTCGTTGGCCGTTATCACTCACTCGTCGTCGTGGAGGAGAACCTACCCAAAGAACTCGTCGTCAGCGCGCGTTCGAACGGTCTCATTATGGGGATTCGACACCATACATTGGCGCTCGAAGGTGTGCAGTTTCATCCCGAGTCCGTGCTGACCCAAGACGGGTACTTGATGCTGGCGAACTGGCTGGAGGGTTGTGGAGCTACGGACGTCGTTTCGATAGCGCAGGTGTTGAGTCGTCGCGCCGATGAGGTTCGCTCCGCGCTACCGCGCCCGCACGCTTCGTAATGCTTGAGAGTTTCGTTAGTTGAATCGGTCGCCGACGCCCACGCGCGTTTCGACGATCTCGCCGTCTTGTAACTCGACTCGGTAGGCGGCCGGGCCCTCGGTGGCACTGACGACACTGTCGCACACGACACTCGTCGCTTCGACTCCTTCGTACCAGAGACCCACGTGATCGTCGGTGGCGTACGCCAGCGGCGCGAGCACGCCGTCCTTGATGAGTTGGTGTAGCAGGGGACGGCGTTGCTCTTCGGAGTCGTAGTGGACGCCATTGGCGTAGGGCAAGAAGCCGAGCCCGTTGGTGACCGGTCGCAGCGTCGGTCCAAAGGAGTCCGTCGTGCCGCCTAAATGCCAACAGAGACTGCCCGCTGAGACGCCGCCCAAGATCACGCCACGTTGCCAGGCTTCGCGCATCGCGTCGTCGACACCGTGCAGACGCCACAGCGCCAGCAGGTTAGCTACCGACCCGCCGCCGACCCATACAAAGTCACTGCCGCAGAGGCGCTCGGTGGGATCGGCCGACGGCTGCGGGAAGAGTTTGAGTTCGGTGACGTCACAGCCCGCCGCGTTAAAGGCCTCGTAGGACATCGCGTAGTAGAGGCTGGGGTCGCCACTCGCGGTCTCGACCAGACAGACTCGAGGGCGATCCTTCTTGGTCTTGGCCAAGGCGTCGAGCACCATCACGCCCAGTCGCACCGACATCTGTACCGGTCCGGCGACCCAGCCGCCCGACGTGGCGAGTATTCGTGGCGTCGTCATCACTCAGTTTTACTCGAACGTGAGGGAGCGTTCACGAGCTGAGAAGGACCTGCCTAGTATTCGTTGAACGCGTACTTCCTCAAAGGAGATCTATGGCAACCAGTGAAGTGGACCTCGACGCCCTCATCGATGAGTTCGTGGCGGCGTTTCCCCCGGCCACGACCGATCCCGTTATCTTCTTGGGTGAGCAGTTCGATCGGGGACTCGCCTGGGCGCAATTTCCCCGAGGCAATGGAGGACTCGGACTCTCGCCGAGTGACCAGTTGCAGGCCATGCGCCGTCTCGCTCGCCTCGGAGCCCCCAGCGCCATCGGACGCAACGTCATTGGCTATGGCATGGTGGCGCCCACCCTCGTCACGCACGGCACCGAGGAGCAAAAACTGCGTTTCTTGCGACCGCTCTTCACCGGCGAAGAGATCTGGTGTCAGCTTTTCTCGGAACCGGGTGCGGGCTCTGACGTGGCGACGCTGGCCACCCGAGCGCAGCTCGACGGTGACGAGTGGATTCTGACTGGTCAAAAGGTCTGGACCACGCTCGCGCACTTGGCGGCCTATGGACTCATCATCGCTCGGACGAATCCCGACGTCCCCAAGCACAAGGGCATCACCGCGTTCCTCGTAGATATGCACGCGCCGGGCGTGGAAGTGTTGCCGCTCTATCAGGCGACGGGCGAAGCCGAATTCAACGAGTGTTACTTCAACGAGGCCCGTATCCCCGACACGCGACGCCTGGGCGGCGTGGGCGAGGGTTGGGGCGTCTCGATCACGACCCTGATGAACGAGCGGGTGTCCATTGGCGGCACCGTGCCGCCGCGTAGTGCGGGTCTCATTGGCGAAGCCCTGAAGATCTGGCGCCAACATTGGTCGACGCGTCGCGACGCGCACGCGATCGCGGTGCGCAGTGACTTGATGCGTGCCTGGGTCCGCAATGAAGTAGGACGCCTCACTAACTGGCGCGCCAATGACTTTCGTCGGGCCGGCACGCCGGGACCGGAGGGCGCGGTCGCCAAACTGGCCTTCGCCGAAGAGAATCAGCGCACCAGTGAACTCTGTGTCAACCTGTTGGGCGCCGAGGGCATGCTGTACGGCTCGAACTACCCGCAGGTTCGCCCCACCGAGTCGGCTATGACCGGGGGCGACATGCGTAAGGCCTTTATTCGCATGCGCGCGAACTCCATCGAAGGCGGCACCAGCGAAGTGATGCGCAACATCATTGGCGAGCGCGTGCTGGGGCTGCCGGGCGAGCCGCGCAACGATAAGGACGTTCCCTGGAAGGACGTTCCTCGCAGTTAGCTACCGGTGAATCCGAGAGGCCGCTCAGTCGAAGCTTGGTCCGTCGGTTCTCGTTCGCTTGAGTTCATAAAATCCTGGAGTGCTTGCCACGAGCAACACGCCGTCGAAGAGTTTGCCGGCGGCCTCGCCCTTGGGGGCGGGGGTCACGACGGGACCGAAGAAGGCGACGTCGCCCACGTGGATGACTGGCGTGCCTACTTCGTAGCCCACGGGATCCATGCCTTGGTGGTGGCTCGCGCGCAACGCCTCGTCGAACTCGGTACTGGTCGCGGCGTCCGCGAGGTCGGCTTCGAGTCCGACGTCCTCGAGCGCATTGGCGATTAAAGGGCCGAGGTCTTTTTCCTCCAACACGTGATAGCGCTTGCCCATCGCGCCGTAAAGCGGCTCAATCACCTTGTCGCCGTGACGTTCTTTGGCGGCGATGAGCACGCGCACGGGTCCCCAGGCCTTTTGGAGAAGTTCGATGTACTTTTCGGGCAGGTCGCGTCCGTCGTTGAGCACGGCCACGCTCATCACGTGAAAGTTGACGTTAAAGTCACGAACCTTGGCGGCTTCTAAAAGCCAGCGTGAGGTCACCCACGCCCAGGGACACATCGGGTCCACCCAGAGATCTACCGTTTCAGTCATCTTGTCCTTACTTGTTGGCGTGGGCTTCCAACACAGTAATGACGGCGTTGGTGACTCCAACCGCCATGGGTAAATCCAGCATCTCGTCGATTGCGTGCGCGTTGGACTGCGGCCCACCGACGCCGGTCGCCACGAACTGCACTCCGGGATAACGCTTGGCGAGGGAGCCGAGAAAGGGAATCGAACCACCTTCGCCGGTAAATCCGACCGAGCGTCCAAAGGCGTCGAGCGACGCCTTTTCTAAGGCTGGCGCCAGCCAGGGTGCGAGTTCTGGCGCGACCCATCCGTCCGCAGGATGTAGGGTCACGCTCACTTTGGCGTGTGATGGTACGTCGCTCGTGAGGAGTCGCTCGACGGCCACGCCGGCCGCTACGGCGTCGGTGCTCGGCGGGAGTCGAAACGAGAGTACGGCCGTGGTGAAGGGGCGAAGTACGTTGCCGGCGATGTCGGGGGTCGGTATACCGCCCATGCCAATCACCGACAGTGTCGGGTACCACGTGCGACGTAACAGCCGCTCTTCGGCGCTCGCGCCCATGAGCGCCACACCGGGCAACGTCGGCAACTCGCGCGCGATAACGTCGCCGAACTCTTCGGCGATGTCGTGCGCCGACTGGATGTGGGCCGCGGGTATCTCGGCGTGCATCTCTTCGACGAGGATGTCGCCACTGCTGGCGTCTTCGAGTCGATCGAGCAGTTGGCGCAGTACGCGAAAGGACGACGGCACGATGCCACTCACTGAACCACTGTGTTGGCCCTGGGCTAGAACCTCGACGGTCACCTCGACGTTCAAGACGCCTCGCAGCGAACTTGTCACCCACAATCGGTCGTAGGTCAGTGCACCGGAGTCGAGACATATGAGAAGTTCCACCGCGCCAAGTTGTTCGGCCAAGGCGTCGAGGTAGGCCTCGAGGTCGGGGCTGCCGCTCTCTTCGCTGGCTTCGATCAAGACCACGCAGCGACCGTGCGCCAGACCATTGGCTTCCATCGTTTCGATGGCGCTCAGCGCGGAAAAGAGGGCGTAGCCGTCGTCGGAGACCCCCCTTGCGTAGAGACGGTCCCCGCGGCGAACCGGAACGAAGGGATCAAGTCCCTCGGACCAATCTCCCAAGGGTGGCTGCTTATCTAGATGGCCATAGAGCACGACCGTGCCACCGTCGCCAGCGGTGGATTCGACCGTCACGAGCAGCGTCGGAGTGCGTCCTTTGAGTCGGTGAATCTCGACGTCAAAGTTGGCGAACTGGCGCGCTCGGGCCCACGCCGCGAGAAGTTCCGCGGCCTGCTCTAAGTACCCGTGTTCTTCCCACTCGGCGTCGAACATCGGCGAAAGAGCGGGAATAGCTCCAAACTCGCTCAACGTTTCGAGAGCGTCGCGTTCAAAGTCAGCGAGAGAGAGGAGGGCCACCAGTGCGAGGTTACTTTGCGCGAGCGAGACCGACGGCCTCCCAGCAGTACCACGCCACGTCAGAGCGAACACCGGAAAACACGTCGCCTTCCTTTCGCAACTCGCCTTCACTAATGAGCTCGTCCAGATCGTGAACGATCGACCATCCGTTACGAACGCCAAAGTCGCCCGCCGGCCACACGTCGTGACGCGCCAAGGTGTGCATCAAGTACATCTGCGCGGTCCAGGGCCCGACGCCGCGTACGGCGACGACATCGATGAGCACGTCGTGATCGCTCATTCGGCCATGTCGGGCCAATTGAATGCGTCCGTCAAGCGTTCGTTCGGCCAGGTCGAGCATGGCGGCCGCTTTCGCGTTTGATAAACCAACGGCGCGTAATCGCTCGTGACCGGCATCAGTGATGGTGACGGCACTGACGGTGCCGTCGCAGAGGTCGATGACTCGTTGATGAATGGTGTTAGCGGCTTTGCCCGCGAGGAGTTGGAAGGTAATGGAACGAGCCAACGTCGGGAAACGTTGCGCGACGGGAGCGCTGCGCCTCGGCGGCGGTGGCCCGACTTCCTTGATGAGTTTTCTGAATGCCCGATCTCGCTTCACGATCATGGCGGCAATCTCTTGGGGCGTTAGGGGCCGGGGCACCCCTTGACTATTGCAGAGAAGTCGATAGTGGCAGGTAGACACCGTCGGGCACGTTCGTGGCGTTGGCGACGACGTCGAGCAAGAGAGCATGGATGGCCCGAACCGGCGCCGCGGGAAAACCGAACTGTCGAGTCGCCAGCACCACCCGGCGCTTGGCGATGTTCTCGATGGGTAGGGCGACGAAGCTCGCTCGAAGGTGCGGTGACAACATGGTGGCCGGCAAGATTGAGGGGCCGTACCCGTCGAAGGTCATCGATGCGATGGTCCGTATTCCATCGAGTTCGATCAAGGGGTTCAACTCCACGCCCGCATGGTGAGCTGCCTCGTCGATCTCACGGCGAATCGGCGTGCCCCGCATCGGCAGGAGGATCTCGTACTGGGCGAGCGTCGAAAAGGAGAGTGGACTCTTGAGTTGGGCGAGGGGATGATCTCGCGCGGCGATAACGACGAGATCCTCCGTAAAGAGATCGACTTCGGTAAGTTCGTCGGCTCGAACGGGCCACGCGAGCACCGCGAGGTCAAGTTGGCCGTTGACGAGGCGTGGCTCGAGCGCCGAGTTGGTTCCCTCGCTTATTTGAAGGTTGATTCGTGAGAACCGCACTCGCAGATTCTCCAGTAGCAACGGCACGATCCAGCGACCGGCCGTGCCGATCATGCCAAGGGTCACTTGGCCGTGGATGTCCGCATTGAGTTCCGAAACGTCGGACGCAATAGCTCGCAACTCCACAAGAATTCGCTGCGCGCGCCCGACCACAATGTCGCCCGACTCGGTCATATTGCCGGTGGCCCGATCGACCAGTTCGGTGCCGAGTTCGCGTTCCAGGCGAGCCACGCGATTCGAGATATTGGACTGGACGGTGCCCAATGCTTCGGCAGCGCGAGAGAACGTACCGTGTTCGGAAATGCTGATCAGGGCCTCTAACTGGCGAATCTCCATGTATCTATTATACAGATGTAAAGTATCTCTCCTATTCGCTTGCCAGATACCATGGCGGCCACCATACTGATGGCAGCCTGTTTTACTCGAACCCCCCCTTGAGTAATCCCAAGGTTTTGTAAAAGGACCAACCGCCCCCCGGTTGGTCCTTTTGCGTAATGACGTTGTTAGCGTTGCGTTCATGCCACCGGCCTCCTCTCTTCGCGGCACCGTCGCCAGAAGGGCCGTCGTCACGGTCAACTTTCTTTCTCGTTTCACCGCTCGAGGTTCGGGGACCGTCATCGGTGGGCGAGTTGGTCTCGCCATGGCGCCTCGACTCTTGGAGCACCTGGTCCAGGGCCGAGACGTAATTCTGGTCAGTGGCACGAACGGTAAGACGACGACGTCAGCGATGATCGCCGCAGGATGGGGAGGCGTTGTCGCGACGAATGACACGGGTTCGAACATGCCCGCCGGTCTCGTCGCGGCGCTCGCGGCGTCAAAGAGTCATTCCGCGGTACTCGAAGTTGATGAATCGTGGCTAAGCGACGTTCTTAACGCGACCGGTGCTCGCGTTGTCACACTATTGAATCTCTCACGAGACCAGCTCGATCGCGCGAACGAAGTACGCCAGATCGCTGAACGGTGGCGACTACTGCTGGCGAGCGCGCAGGGGACCGAGGTGGTGGCGAACGCGAACGACCCGCTGGTCGTCTACGCCGCGGAGCTCGCGACCAGCGTGACCTGGTGCGACGTGCCCACGCCGTGGACGAGCGACGCCGTCTCGTGTCCTCACTGCACCCAGCCCTTGCACTTCGCCGCTGCGTCGTGGTCGTGTGAGTGTGGTTTCGCTAAGCCGATCAACGTGGCGACGACACTTCGCGACGGGCTTGTCGTGCGTGGCTCGCCGCTCGCGCTCGACTTGCAACTGCCCGGGGCGTTCAACCGTGCCAACGCAGCGATGGCCCTGACCGCGCTCTCGCTCGTGGGCGCTGACTTAACGATTGCTCTGGCGAGAGTGAACTCCTTGTCGAGCGTGGCGGGGCGCTTTAGTCTTCGTCGCTGGCGAAACCACCGTCTTCGCCTGTTGCTCGCGAAGAATCCGGCGGGCTTCGCGGCCATGCTCGAAACACTCGAGCGCGACGACTCGAACGTGTGGGTCGCGATTAACGCGCGCCTCGCCGACGGACATGATCCCTCGTGGCTCTACGACGTGCCCTTTGAGCTGTTGCGGGGGCATCGAGTGTTCTGTTTCGGTGATCGCCGGCTCGATCTGGCGACGCGACTTGATTACGGGAACGTCGACTATGTCGTCGTGGGTGATGAGTCCTTAATCCCGGTGTCGTTGGAACCGGTGGCGGTGCTGGCCAACTACACGGCCTTTCAGGAGTGTCGAGAAAGATCGAACGCGTGTTGACCATCGGCCTCATTTATCCCGAACTGCTTGGAACCTACGGTGACGGGGGAAACGCCAGGGTGTTGTGCGAGCGCGCGCGACGGCGGGGCATTGCAGCGGAGATCTCTCCGGTGGGCATCGGCGACGACGTGCCGGACGCGTCGATCTATCTCCTGGGTGGAGGAGAAGACGGCCCCCAACGTCTGGGGGCTGACTTACTGCGCCGGTCCTCGTTCTCCTCGCGAGTGCGTAACGGGAGTTACGTTCTGGCGGTTTGCGCGGGACTGCAGATTCTCGGTACAAGTTTTGCCGTTGAGGGCGACGACGAATTTGAAGGACTGGATCTCGTGGACGTCGTGACTCAACGCGGGGAGACCCGCTCGGTCGGCGATCTCGTGGTGCGGGTAGGCGAGAGAGACCTCGTCGGTTTTGAGAATCACGGAGGACGTACGACGCTGGGTGCAGGTGTCGAGCCACTCGGCAGGGTGGAGCGAGGCCGCGGCAATGATGGCGCCGTCGACGGCTATCAGACGACCAACGTATGGGCGAGCTACGCGCACGGTCCGGTCCTGGCGATGAATCCCTGGTTCGCCGACCGCGTGCTCGAACGGGTCCTCGATCTTGAGCTCAGTCCTTTGTCGACCGTCGCCGATCAGCTCTACGAAGAGCGTCGCGCGAAGCTTCTGGGTTAGTCGCCCTCGACGACGACCCCGTAGTTCGGGTTACCGCTCACTTCACGGCCGAGAACTTCCACCGCCCGTTCAATTCGATCTCCGAAGCGGCGCATGTTTTCACCCTCCTCGCAACGCATCGCCGTTCCAAAGGCCACGATGACGTGGTGACGGCGCTCACTGGGAGCGTCGACGTACTGGGGAGCCTTGGCGTACTTGGGCCCTTTCATCATTCCGGCTTCGTGGAGATACGTGGGTACGACTGCCGCCTTCGAGCGCTCCGCCAGATACGCCGCTCCCCCTTTGAACTCGTGAAGGTTTCCGTCGGGGGTGCGCCCGCCCTCAGGATAGATGACGAGATTCCAGTGATCTTCGATGAGTTCGAGAGCTAGTTGGGAACTTCGACGATTGACCTTCAACCGGTCTACGGGAATCGCGTTGAAGACGAGCACCGTCTTAAAGGCGTCACTGGCGTTCATGAAAAAACTGTCCACGGCCGCGGCGACCACGGTGCGTCGGCGGGCCCGGACGGGCAACGCCGTCATGAGAATGATCGTGTCGGCGTTGCTCGCGTGATTAGCGACGAAGATGAAGGGCCCATCTCCCACAATGTTCTCCGCGCCACGAACTTCCAACGTCGTGAGATAGCGGACGTAGGGCCCCATGAAGTAGGTGTGAATGATGTTTCGCGCGAAACGCGCAACGTAACCACGACCCCACTTTGTTGGATAGTCCATACCTAACTTGGTCATGATCTAACGGCGGCGAGGAGGTTTCTTCGGGGTGTAGCGCTTGGACGCCGTCGGCGGCGCAGCGCTTTTCGACGGGGAAGCAGTGGATTCACTGGTTTCGGCGCCCTTCGCCGCGCGGTTCGCTCGTTTGGCTTGACCTTCCTCTTTGGCCACCCGATTCGAGCCAAAGAAGCTCGCGTCACCATACTTTTGCAGTCGATAGGCGCGCACAATCAGCCACGCGCCCAACAAGAAGAAGACGAGCCCGGTACTCACGCCCAGGCCCAAGCCTAAGAAAATGGAGAAACAGGCGACGCCCGCGCGCTTTCGTCGCAGGGCGAAGTACAAAATGCACAGAGCCACGATCGTGATGAAGAGAAATCGCACTTCCCACTGGCTGCGACTGGTGTGGGTCAGCATTTCACAGAGCAACTTGGCCTTAACGAAGTGATAACCGCTCAGACACGTGTTGGCCTTCGACGGTGTCTGCGTGGCAATCGTTGCGACGTTCTTGATCCATTCGACCACCGTCGCCAGAGCGAACAGCAACGCCGCGCCCGCACCCACGAGGCTGACGGTGCGTTCGAGATGATCAAGACCGAGGACGACTTCTCGTGGAGCCACTGACGGACGCCGTGCCCGACCCAATCTTGAGCTCAACCGAGACGGCGAGTCGCTGTTTTTTGGCACGGCTGAAGGCTACAACGCGGAACAATCGAAAGCGTCGCCGCAAGCCGGTAGCATTGGCGTCTCGGGCGCTTAGCTCAGTTGGTTAGAGCGCAGCCTTCACACGGCTGAGGTCACAGGTTCGAGTCCTGTAGCGCCCACCAAACACGATGGTGGCGGGTTATAAACCATGAACTTCGCCGTGCACCGAGACGCCCTGACGGAGAGTAAACCCCAACACTATTTTGGTCTCACGAGATAACGATGACGAACCGGATCTGAGTCACGTCGTGGACTTTTGAAACCCAGGCCGTGTGTCGTTCAACGAGCGAAGCGTTTCCGACTACTGGGTAGCGACGTATTTCTGTATGGCTTCGACGTGTAGGTAGTGCGGACCGCTCTTGCCGCACGCGACAAATGGAAAGGGGATAAGTGCCTGTGGTTGGCCTGGGGGGAAGACTCGTAGTCCCGCGGCCGTGACCTGAGCGCACGTCGAGGCGGGGAAATTTCCCACGTCAGTGATCTGAAGAATTGCCGTGACCGAGTTGTGGCTGTTCGCCGCGCCCAGACCCGTGGCGGTGCGCGCGCTGGTGAGCGTGATCAAGGCCGCGGAGTGCTCGGCGTTGCGGGCGGCGGGACTGCCGAGCGGGGTGTTTGCGAGCGAGAGTCCCCATACTGCGGGATAACCCTGGAGAGTGCACGAGTGTGCCGAGAGATTGGTGAAATCGAGGTTGTAGTAGGCACTGCCCGCCGCGCCGCTGCCGGACGTATTTAGCCACACCACAAGGTCCGACGTCGTGCATGAGGTCGTTGTAGAAGCGAACGAGACCGACGGGCCCGATAGGCCAACCACGCCCAGTGAGGCGACGAACGTGAACGCCGCAAAACATTCGACGACTTTGTGCCGCCGAGTCCACTTCAAGGGATGATTTCGTGCGCGCAAGGTACACCTCCGACAAATTGGTTGGGTTTCTTCACCGTAGAAACTACCTCGGTCACCTCCATCGACCCGATTGATTCCTTGGTAATCCCTGAGTATTGATGAGGTGGCGGAGTCTTGGGCGCCGTTTACTAGTTCGTCACCTAGTTCCAATTCGTCATTTCGGTGTCGAAGCGACGTTTCCAGAGGAAACAGCCACGAACGGGACTTAGGATGAAGAGAAGAAGTAAGTAACTGTTAGATCACGAACCTCTAGCCATTCGGGCCCGGTCTTCAGAGAGAAGACACATGAGCCCAGTCCGATGGCCGCGAACGAGGTACCTTTTCCGCCTCTTGAGTGCAATGGTGCTCGTCGTGGGCGCCTCGCTGGCCGTGGCATCGTTGCCGGCCTTCGCGAACGGTCCGCCCACCACCACCACAACCACGACAACCACGACCACAACCATTCCACCCACCACCACGACCACCGTCGACCGGAATGTGGTGCCGACTCTCACGTGCATTACGCCGGGCGACGGTAACAGCTACACCGCGTACTTTGGCTACTCGAACGCCGGAAGCGCCGTGAGTTACCCTGACGGAAGTTCCAATGAGATTGAGCCCCCAAAGTATGACGGCGGGCAACCGACGAGTTTCATCTCCGGCATCGTGACGAACTCTTTTAGGGTGTCGGTGAACAATGGATCGGTGACTTGGAGCGTGTCGGGTCGGTCCGTGACGGCGTCGCCGGATAGCACGACGTGTTCGGGTTCGTCACTACCGGTAGATCCCCTGGGCCTCAGTCTGGTCATCGCGATCGCGCTCGGCGTTGTCTTTGGTGTTGTCGTGATACGTCGCACCGCGAGAAGGAAGGGAACACTATGACCGTCAAGAGCGTGCTCGCCATTGGAAGTCACCCCGACGACGTGGAGTTGGGCTGCGCCGGCGCGCTGTCGGCGCATCGTGCGATGGGTCATTCGACCAGCATGTTGGTCATGTCTGGCGGCGAGCAGTCGAGAAACTACTTGGGCAATCTGCGTCAACTTGAACAAGAGGCGTCGGCCAAGAGTTTGGGTGCTTCGCTCTACTGGGGCGGTTTCGTGGACTGCGGGATTCCCGACGATCACACCACGATCGACCGGATTGAGGCAGTCATGGATGCGGTGCGACCGGACGTCATCTACGTGCACGCGCCCGATGACGCACATCAAGATCATCGAATCGTGGCCGCGGCTGCGGTGTCGGCCGGTCGGCGCACGAGTCGAATTCTTTACTATCAATCGCCGTCGACCACTCGATTTGAGCCAACAGTGTTCATTGACATCAGTGACCATCTCGGCGCCAAACTCTCGGCCCTCGCGTGCCACAAATCTCAGGTCAACGCGGAGTCGGTCCAACTCGACGCGATCGCGGCGTCCGCTCGCCACTGGGGAGCGTTCGCGCGCGTGGTCTTGGCCGAGGCGTTTGTACCGGTGCGCTTTGTCTGGGACATGGGTTCGCCCCGGTCGATCTTGGACGACTACATTGACGTGCACGCTTCGGCCGAGGAGATCCTGCAGCGGCTGACCACGACGGGTTAGCACTCTCCGAATGAAGCGCGACGTAGACCCGAAATCATCCGGTCGACCCCAAAGTCACTTCGTTGCGGTACTGATCTACGCAGCAATCACGGCGGGATTCATTGCCTATTTTGGCCTAGGTCGAACTGCGGCCTTCATGGCGTGGGGCTTGATGGTCGTGTTCTTCTTCTTCTTTGTTCGTCATTTGGGCTTTGCAATCTCCGCCGCGCGCTGGGTCGAAAAGGACCTCTACGCCGCGGACGTGGGTTTGAGCGACTACGTGCCTACCGTCGCGGTATTTGTGGGGTGCAAGGACGAAGTCTTGGTGGTCGACAAGCTCGTGCGAGCCCTCTTTCGACTGGACTATCCCACGGAGAGTTTGCAACTGATAATTGTCGACGATGGCTCGAGTGACGGTACTGGAGAAAAGCTCGACTACTGGGCGGAGCTGGACGGCCGCTTGACCGTCGTGCACCGTCCCTCGGGCGCCGGAGGCGGCAAGTCTGGCGCGTTGAACGCGGCGCTTGAACTCGTCGACGCCGAGATTATCTGTGTGTTCGACGCCGACCACGAACCGGCCGGCGACGTGATTCGTCGCCTGGTGCGACACTTCTTGGACGAGAGAGTCGACTGCGTGATGGGTCGTTGCGTCATTAGAAACGGTAACGAGAGCCAGCTCGCAGGCGTGGTCTTCATCGACTTTCTCTCCGGATACCTCGTCAACGAGTATGGCCGCCAGGCCCTCTACGAACTCCCGGCCTACGGCGGGGCTAACTGCGCTGTTCGACGTTCAACGTTGGTCCGCTTGGGCGGCTGGAACACCGAGACCGTCACCGAAGACACCGACCTCACGATCCGGGTGCTGTTAGCCGGCGGGCGAGTTCGCTACGACCCGACGGCCGTCGACTTCGAAGAGGCCGTACTCGTCGCGCGCCGCTTTTGGAAGCAGCGCTACCGTTGGGCGCGCGGTCACCAAAAGTGCACGCGCGACTACCTGATTCCCACGTTGCGCAGCCCCAACCTGAGTTGGGGCGAGAAGGCCGAGTTCGTGATGTTCCTCTTCATCTATCACATACCGGTTCTTTCGGGACTGGGCATCGTGCTCACCGCCGCGCGGCTCTTTGGTATCGGCAACATCCCTGCGGTCGCCCTCTTACCTCTCACGTTGTTGTTGTTCCTCGGCCCCTTGGCCGAACTTACGGTGGGCTTGTTGCTGGGTCGGGTCGAACGGCGCGGCGCGTGGCACTTGATCGGCTTCTTGCCGAGTTTTGCGCTGTCGATCGTCATTACCACGTGGGCGTACGTCGACGGCATGCTGGGGCGACCGTACTCGTGGGTGAAGACCACCCGCTCAGGCCAGGTGGCGTCGCACTACTCGGTGACGACCATCGTCAATAATCCTCAACAACTTCGCCGCACCAGCGACGCGGCCCGCGTGGACACCAAGACCAGCGAAGGCGCCATGATGGCCACCACCGGTTTGCTCATACGCTCGGGCGGCCTCGAAGAGACCAGTGCGGTGGGTACGCGAACGTTCGCTCGACCCAAGGCGAACTAGCGCGGTGAACACGACGTTTGATCCCCAAACGCGCGCCGACGTCGACCGCGGAGCGTTGACGCGTGCGGGCACTCGGCGGCGTCGTTGGTCGGTACTTGCCGAACTGTGGGCGTTGACCATCGGTTACCTCGTACTTTTTGAGACCCTCATCGGGCCGATGCGCCGCTTCGAGTTGGACTCTCTCGCTTGGCTGTTTCGGCTCTTTGGCGTGGGAGGCGTCACCGCTGCCGTTGGCGACAATCTGCTCATTGCCTCGCCGGGCCATCGGCCAATCCTGGCGTTCATCTCACCCTCGTGTTCTTCGCTCATGGGCATCCTCGCGCTAGGGACCCTCGCCGTCGCCGTGCTTCGGGGACGGCGAGGTCACACGGTGGTGGCCTACGTCGTCTCGGCCGTGGCGCTTTTTGTCCTAAATCTCGGACGAATGGCCGCGTCGTGCGTCGCCGGGCTCTGGTTCGGGCGTGGGGCCCTGTTGTTGTTTCACGACTGGGTGGGCACGGTGTGGAACTTCGTCGCGACGTTGCTGGGATTCTTGCTGCTTTTGTATCTCACCCTGCCGTCGGCCGATCGCGCTGAGCAAGATCGCTACGGCCGCCACATCGCGCGCCGACCCGAGTCCTGGACACACGCGGGTCTGGGGTACCGCGTGCCGGCGGTGCAGCGAGTGCGGGCCAATCGCCGGTCGTGGACGGGTTGGCTGATTCGCTACTTTTTGCCCGCGTCAACGCGCCGATGGCTGGCTCGGCGCCGTGAGTCAGATCGCATTGATTTTCGTATTGGCTTTCTCAACGTAGACCAGCGTCGCGCGGCGATAGCCGAGCTGTCCGCGAATGGCTTAGAGCCACAAGGAGCGTCGCTCATGGCGCTGGCGGTCTTTGAAGAGGACGCGTCCGTGCTCGACGCGTTGGCGAGGGCGGTTTTTAGCCACGCGAATGATCACGTGACGAGCGACCGGGCCGTATCTCTGCTGCTGTGGTGTCGAGCCTGGTCATCGCGTAGAGAGATCGAGGGCGTCGGCCCCTTGCCACCGATCGGCACGCTCGTGCTCGAGCGCTTTCGTCCCGGGCCCCTTGCTCGACGACGAGAGAGAAAGTGTCAGCGACTCTTGCAGAGTACGACCGATAGATCCTCTGACAGGATTCGACTGGTCACCCAGCTCGGGGATCAGGGTCTTGCGTATCACGCGTGCTCGTTACTCAGTATCGCAGCGAGCGAGGAGGACGACTACGTCATCCAAGCCCTCGTCGAAGCGATCGCCAAGCGTCAATGGGAGCCAGTCTCGAACCAGGGTGTGGCGGCGCTGCGACTATGGGCGCGGGCGTGGCTCTTGTCTCATCGACTCGAGGTGTTATCGGTACCCGAACTCAACGTCCCCTCGCCCGTTGAGCCCGAGCGTGCGGACTCCAAGCGGCAACGGCGCCTTGACAAGCAACTGGTGACGGAGAAGTCGTTCGAGACACGGTACGTCGGAGGTATCGGACGCGGGGGACCCTTCCGGGTCGCGGTCAGCGGAGCCGGGGGGCCGGCCGGCGTGGCCGTCATACGTGCCCTTCTTCGGGCGGGTCACGAGGTCGTGGCCCTCGACGCTGATCCCTCGGCCGCGGGTTTTCAGCTTCCCGGTGTTCGTTTCGGCGTGGTACCGCGTTTTGACGACGACTCCTACGCCAACGTACTCACGTCACTCGTCGAGACCACGAACGTGCAAGCGCTTATCTGCACGGTGGCCGAGGAGTACGCGCCGCTCACTGCGGTCGCCTCGACGCTAAGTGATCTCGGTTGTAGGACGTGGATTCCTGAACTTGAGGCGGTGGAACGGTGCCTGGACAAAGGCGCGTTCGCCTTCGCGATGGAAGAGTACGGCATTGCGCATCCCGCGACAGCGACGACGCCGCGAGCCAGTCGGCGCTTACCAGGTCCGTGGATCGTCAAGCCTCGTCGAGGACGGGGGAGTCGTGGCTTTGCTTTCATCGACAACGCTCGGGATCTGCGTCGAACTTTGCGCCGAGACAAAGAACTCCTCGCGCAGTCGCGCCTGGTTGGCGAAGAGTTCACGGCCGATGTCTTGGTCGATCGAAACGGTCAGGTCGTCACGTGTGTGCCCCGATGGCGTCTCGAGACGCGCGGCGGAATCTCCGTCAAGGGACTGACATTCGATTCGCCGGAAGTGACGCGAGTGTGCGCCGAGGTGGTGGCCGCGACCGGTATCACCGGTCCGCTCAACATTCAAGGCATGGTCAACTCGTCGGGCACGGTGTCGGTCATCGAACTCAATCCCCGGTTCTCCGGTGGTCTGCCACTGACGCTGGCGGCGGGCGCGGACGTCGTGGGCGCGTACCTTCAGGCCATTCTCGAACCCGAACGGCGCATCGCGCCGCTCTACTTCGACGTCGGTGTACGCATGACCCGGTACTTTGAGGAAATTTTTGAGACGAGTGGTGGATGATGAGTCAGCCAGGAGACATAACAGGAGAAGTCGCTCGCCGTGTGCTCGTGCCCTTTGGCACCCGTCCCGAGATTATCAAGCTCGCGCCCGTCGTGCGGGCGCTGCGAGCGGATGGCCACCACGTGGTCACGATCGACACGGGCCAACACTTTTCATCCAATATGAGTAGTGAGATCGCGAGCGCGCTCGGGCTCAGCGTGGACGTGACCGAAGTTCTCTCGAGTGAGCGCGATGATCGCCTCGGCCAGATTCACGCCAGCGCGACGCGACTGGTGCGTGAATACCAACCCGACGTCGTGCTCGCGTTGGGCGACACCGACACCGTTCCTGCCTACGTGTTGGCGGCGCGTCGAAACTCGGTTCCTTTTGCCCACCTCGAAGCCGGGCTTCGCAGTTTCAACGAGCGAAGCGTCGAAGAGTTAAATCGTCGCGTCGCGAGTGCGGGGTCCTCGATTCACTTTGCGCCAACCGAGCGTTCGCGTAGTTTTCTCCTTCGCGAGGGCATCTCGAGTGAACGGGTCTTCGTCGTGGGTAACTCCGCTATCGACTCGTTGGTGGCGAGTGGATTGGGCCGAGTCCCACTCGACGAGCGTAAGGGCGTGCTGGTCACGGCCCATCGGCCCACCAACGTGGACGACCCGAGCCGACTGCGCCGCTTGACGACACTGATCAACGAGCTCTCACAACAAGTCGGTCCGGTGCTCTTTCCCGTCCATCCCAGGACCGAGCGACAGCTCGAGTTAGCGGGCGCTGACGCTCGACTCTCGAAGGACGTCACTCGCTGTGCACCGCTCGACTACTTCGAGTTCATCGATCACTTGCGCCACGCCCGTCTGGTGGTCACTGATTCGGGCGGCATTCAAGAAGAGGCCGCGTACTTTGGCGTTCCGGTTGTCATTTTGCGTGGTTCAACACCGAGATGGGAAGGAGTAGAGAACGGGTCAGCCGTGCTCGTCGCACTCGCCCATGATGATGGCGTCAGCGACGCGCTCGCCGCGGCCACGCGCCTCACGACCGTTGATTCGCAGTCGCAGGTCGCGGCCCTGATGTGTCCCTACGGCGACGGAACGACCGGCCAGCAGGTGGCCAATATTCTTTCCAGTTCGACGTCCGACGTGCTCTTAACGCTGCTCGAACCCGACTATACGAATGGCGCGCGCCCGTGGTGAGTCGATGGTCGTAATCGAACGGACAGTACGAGGCGTGGTGGTGGATCTCGATGACACGCTCTATCCCCAACGATCATTTCTTGCAGGCGCCGTCGACGCCGCCGCGGCGAGAGCGCAGGATCTGGGATTTGATCGTGTCACCTTTGCCAACGTGTTCACCTCAGTCCTCGAAAGTGGCTCGGACACCGGTCACACGATCGATCTGACCTTGGCGCGACTGGGCTGTTCGACGAGTGACGTTGACGTTGTGCTTGAGTCCCTCGTGGCGTCGTTCAGTAACTATCGCCCACGCTCATTGAGGTGTTATGACGGGGTGATATCGAGCCTTGACGATCTATCGCACCGGACAAAGGTGTCGTGTCTGACTGACGGCAACCCTGATCTCCAGCGCGCGAAAATGAATGCTCTTGGAATTGCGCGCTACTTCGACTCGGTGGTGATCACCGACGAGCTGGGAGGACGGCCTTGTCGAAAGCCCAATCCCGTCGGACTCGAAGCGGTCGCTAGGACCCTTGGCCTGGAAATGGGCGAACTGGTGGTGATCGGTGATCGCGTGGACAAAGACGTAGCTCTAGCCCATCGAGTAGGCGTGCCCGTAGTGAGGGTGCGCCAAGGTGAGTACCGCGACGTCGCGTCACCCCCGGGCGTGGCGACGGTGGACGACTTTCCCAGTGCAGTGGAACTCGTCATTTCTGAGTTCTTGGCCGAGAGGGACGCGTAATGGCCGTCGTCGGCTGTAAACGATTACTGAACCTTAAAGGCGGTATCCAGTTTCTGGTATCGCCCTAGGGTAGATAGGCAAAACAATATAAGAATTTTATATCGGGTTTTTTACTACTGCTTTTGGAATAAAGGCAAATTATCGCGCTAAAGTTGGTTCAATGAGCCGAAGGACTGAATTTTCATGACCAAAGTTCTTGACTACCCCCTGTTAACAAATCACGGGAACACCCTGTTGCTCATCGCGAACAATCACCGAATTCGAATTCGCGAGATCGCGGCATCCCTGGAGATCAGCGAGCGAACCGCTCAAGGCATTGTGGCCGACCTTGTTCAGAACCAGTATCTCGTTCGTCACCACGAGGGGCGTCGCAACGTCTATGAATTGAAGGCCAATCGTCATCTGGGCTTACCCAGTGCTGACTATATCGAGGTTCAATCGTTTTTTGAATCGCTTTCAACGGTCGACGACAACGCCACTAATTCTCACAGTGACTTGACGTTTGACCAATCGGGCGTCGCCACCATCATCATTGGTCTTGATGGGACTCTCCAGCACGTCAATCGGGCCGCCTGTCTACTCTTCGGTCAGCCCTTGAACGCCATCCTGGGTCATCAATGGACCGACTACACCCACCCCGACGACGTGGAGAAGTGGCAGGCGGTGATCAGTCAGATTGTGGCGGGTGAAGATGGTTTTGTCGACCAACAGCGCTTCGTTCGATTCGACGGCACCTTCGTGTGGACCTCGGCGTACGTCTCGATCGTCCGTGGCGACGATGGTCAGCCGCTGCACTACGTCGCTCAAATGCCGGATCTCACCGATCAGAAGAAGATCGACGAGCAACGTGATTTTGCCGGCCTGCACGACCCACTCACCGGAGTCGCCAATCGAAGTTTGTTGATCAGCCGCTTGGAGAACGGACTTAGCCGAACGCGGCGCCTGGAGACTCTCTTAGGCGTCATTGCCTTGAATCTCGACCATTTCAAGCTGATTAACTCATCTTTGGGACACGATTTTGGTGATGAACTCCTCCGCCAAGTCGCGCAACGTCTCTGTGCGGTGATTCGTCCATCTGATTCCGTGGCTCGAGTTGGCGCTGATGAGTTCATCATCGTGTGTGATGACAGCACCGGCTCAGAGACCGGAACGCTCGCTCGCATGGTCCTCGATTCGATTCGAGAGCCGTTCGAGCACATGGGACACGAGCTTCTCGTCACGGCGAGTCTGGGCGTCATTATGGCCACTGAGTCATCGGTGGCCTCGGGTTTGCTGGTCGACGCAGAGGTCGCGGTGTCACGCGCCAAAGAGCAAGATGGCAACCGAATTGAGTACTTTGATGAATCGCTTCGCTGGAAGTCCGAGAGGCGAGCCATTTTGTTGGTCGGTCTGCGTCGGGCGTTAGCCCAAGACGAACTCACTGTCTACTATCAACCAATTGTCGACCTGTCGACCGGACTCATGGCATCGGCCGAAGCTCTCCTTCGATGGAATCATCCCGAACTAGGACCGGTGAATCCGGCGGAGTTCATTCCCTGTGCTGAAGAGATGGGTCTTATCGACGAGATCGGGGCGTGGGTTGTCGAGCAGGCGTGTGCGCAATTGGCCCTCTGGCACGCTGGGGGACACGACGTCACCGTCGCGGTCAACGTTTCGGTTCTGCAGATGATGGCGGCGGACATTGTGGAGGTCACCCAAAGGACATTGGAACGCACGAAATTCTCCGGTGAGGGGCTCTGTTTTGAACTCACCGAAAGTGTCTTGATGAACGACGTCAACTACTTCGGCAAGACCCTCGTCGAACTCAAGGCCCTCGGTGTGCGGCTCTCGATCGACGACTTCGGGACGGGATTCTCGTCGCTCGGGCGACTCAAGCGCTTCCCCATAGATGAACTGAAAGTGGACCAGGGCTTCGTAAAGGGACTCGGCACCGACCCTTTGGATACGGCACTCGTTGAGGCGATTGTCGCCATGGCGCACGCCCTCAAACTTTCGGTGACCGCCGAGGGAATTGAGAACGAAAGTCAACTGGCCCTTCTACGCGAAATGGGTTGTCAGCGAGGTCAGGGTTATTTCCTGGCCCGACCGATGCCCGCCGCGGCGATCAATCAATTGATTGAGTCCCAACATCGCTGGGACATCGCCTAAGGCGCGACGCCGTCGCAAGAGCACACGCAGACCCGGCGGTCATGTTCTTTCAAAATCGGGCCCACTAGCGTTACCTCGACCATGAGACTCAGCCACCAGATTCCCGTGACACCGTGGCGAGCCACCACTCCGTGGGCCTTTCGCCCGCGAATGGCCCTCCCGCTGCTTCTTGGCCTCTCCCTGTTTGGACTCGGTGAAGGTCTGTTGGTCCAAGCCCAGTGGGGAGCGACGCCGTGGACGGTCTTCGCCCAGGGCGTCTCCAAACACACCAACTGGTCGCTCGGTTGGTCGACGGCCGTGATCAGTCTCGTGGTCCTGATCGCGTGGTTTCCCCTGCGCGAGCGACCAGGTTTTGGCACCATCGCGAACCTGATCGTCATTGCGTACGTGTTGGATCTGGTCTCGACGAATCTCGCCGTGCCCCACGCCGACTGGCTCAAGTCGCTCTACGTCGTGGGCGCCGTGGTGGTCATCGGCGTGGGTAGCGCGCTCTATCTCACGACCGGTTTGGGGCCTGGACCGCGCGACGGACTGATGACGAGTCTGCACCGGCGCCTCGGCGTCAGTGTCGTGTACATCCGTCTCAGCCTGGAAGTGACGGTGCTGGTTGTCGGGTGGTTGATGGGCGGCACCGTCGGGGTCGGCACGGCGTTTTTCGCCGCGACGATTGGTTTTAGCATTGGCGCCAGTTTGAGAGTGACCGAATCGCTGGTCTCAAGGTTCTCGTCGTGATCAGCGGAGGCCAACTCGCCACCTTCGTGGTGGCCTCGATGGTGATCATCATTGTGCCCGGGCCGAGCGTGCTCTTCACCTTGGCGCGTGGCGTCGCGTGGGGCCGCAGCGTCGCGGTACTGACCGTGCTCGGCAACAGTATCGGCACGCTGGTGCTGTCGGTGGTGGTGGCCGTGGGTCTGGGACCGCTACTGGCGCACTCCAAGACCTTCGCAGTGGTCTTACAGCTCATCGGTGGCGCGTATCTGTTGTGGCTTGGTTACGACGCACTGCGGCAACGACACGAACACGCTCGAGCCATGGTGCAGCGCGAAAGTCAACGGCCGAAGAACGTTCGCGTGGTGCGTCAGGGCTTCACCGTTGGCATATTGAATCCCAAGTCGCTCGTGTTTTTCGCCGCGGTCTTTCCCCACTTTGTCGACCGCTCGAAGGGTAACGTCACGCTCCAACTGCTGCTCTTCGGCGTGCTGTTTAGTCTCATGGCCTTTTGTAGCGACGCCACCTGGGGCATCATTGCCGGCACCGCGAGAGAGTGGCTCTCGGGAACTCCGGCGCGCCTGGTGACCTTACGAACCATCGGCGCGGGCGTGATGATGACCTTGGGCGTCGTTATCTTGCTCAGTGCGGTGACTTCGTAGCTCCAACGGTGTTGTCCTAGAGAAGCAGGCTCTGGTTGCTCTGGTATCGGACGGACCGTAGAGTGCGCGCCAGGTCCACGAGCCTTCCTACACTGCCTACGACGGGAGAGTTGAGATGAGCATGCACGGCGCCGGCGGGCGAATGGGAATGCGTGGGATGCAACGCGACCGAAAAATCCTGGAACACCGCCTAAAGAAGGGCACGCTCCCTCGCATCTTGAAATTCGCGACCCACTACCGGCCGGCGTTGATATTTTTCCTCTCCGTCGTGATCGTCGACGCCATCATCTCTTCGGTCTCACCGCTCTTGTTGCGCGAGATCATTGACGTGGGTATTTACAAGCATCGCGCCGGCCTGGTAATTGGTCTCGCGGTCGCCACGGCAATACTGGCCATCTTTGACGCCGGGCTCCAGATGATTGAACGCAGAATCTCGGCGATCATTGGTGAAGGTCTGATTTACGATCTGCGCGCCGAAGTCTTTCGCCACATTCAAGAGATGCCCATTGCATTCTTTTCGAGAACCCAGACGGGTGCGTTGATCAGCCGTCTCAATAACGACGTCATCGGGGCCCAACAGGCCTTCACTGATCTCTTTTCCAACGTCGTGGGCAACGTCATCCTCGTGGTCATCGTGCTCGCGGTGATGTTCATCTTGAGTTGGCCGATCACGCTCGTCGCGCTGATTTTGGTGCCGGTCTTTCTCTTACCTGCTCGACGGGTCGGTCGGCGCTTGGGCACCTTGTTTCAGCGCGGCATGGAGTTGAACGCCGAGATGAATATGGTCATGACGGAGCGTTTCAACGTGGCGGGTGCGATGCTCGTGAAGCTCTTTGGCCGTCCCCAGGAAGAGCGCGATGGCTTTGAACACCGGGCCGCGCAGGTGCGCGACATCGGTATTCACCAAGCGGTGTACCAACGCTTCTTTTTCATCTCGCTGTCGTTGACCGCGTCTTTGGCCACGGCCTTCGCCTACGGCTTTGGGGGCGTCGAAGCGGTGCATGGCGTACTGGCCGTCGGCACGGTCGTGGCGCTCACCGCGTACCTCGGGCGACTCTACGGGCCACTCACGCAACTCTCCAATCTCAATATTGACTACATGTCAGCGATGGTGAGCTTTGAGAGGCTCTTTGAAGTCCTCGACCTCGAGCCGATGATCAGGGAAAGTCCGGACGCCCGTCCGATCCCTTCGGGACCAGCCAAACTGACGTTCTCGAACGTCGATTTCTCCTACCCCAGCGCTGAAGAGGTCTCGTTGGCCTCATTAGAGGCGGTAGCGCGCCTCGACGACACGCCGCGCACCGCAGTGCTGCACGGCGTCAGCTTCGAGGTCGAGCCGGGCACCATGACCGCAATGGTGGGACCGAGTGGCGCCGGCAAGACCACCATATCGATGTTGGTGTCGCGGCTCTATGACGTGAACGGTGGTTCGGTGTCGATCAACGGTGTGGACGTGCGCGACGCGACGACGGCGTCGCTCAACGCGACGGTGGGCGTCGTGACCCAAGACGCCCACCTCTTTCACGACTCGCTTCGCGCCAATTTGCTCTTCGCCAAGCCCGACGCCACTGATGAGGAAATTGCGCAGGCGCTGGCCTCGGCGCAGATCGCCGATCTCGTGGCGTCGCTGCCCCTGGGTCTGGGTACCGTGGTGGGCGAGCGGGGCTACCGGCTCTCGGGCGGTGAAAAACAGCGCGTCGCTCTGGCGCGACTGCTGCTGAAGTCGCCTCATCTGGTCGTGCTGGACGAAGCGACGGCCCACCTCGACGCGGAAAGCGAAGCCGCGGTGCAGCGGGCGCTCGACGAGACCATGAGCCAGCGCACGTCGTTGGTGATCGCGCACCGGCTCTCGACGATTCGAAACGCCGATCAGATTCTCGTGATCGACGAAGGGCGCGTTGTCGCGAGCGGTACTCACGCGCAGTTACACGCTCGCGAGGGGCTCTATCGAGATCTCTACGAGACGCAGTTTGCCGACCAAGAGGACTAGCCCATGGCGTATGCGCCGCCGTCGACGTGAATGACCGAGGCGGTCGTCGCGCGCAGCAGAGGTGACAACAAAGCGACCGCGGTGTCGGAGATGGCACTGGCGTCGTGCACGTCCCAGCCGAGTGGTGCTCGATCGCCCCAGGACTCTTCAAAGAGCGAAAATCCCGGAATCGACTTGGCGGCCATGGTGCGAATCGGTCCCGCGGCGAGCATGTTGACCCGGATCTTGTCCGTACCGACTTCGCGCGCGAGGTAGCGGCCGAGCGATTCGAGCGCCGCTTTCATCACGCCCATCCAGTCGTACATCGGATAGGCCCGGGTGCCGTCAAAGTCCAAAGCCACCACCGATGCGCCGCCCAGGGCGTTGCTCTTTTGCAGCAGGGGACGAAAGGCGCCCACGAGGGCCGCCAACGAGTACGTCGAGATGTGCATGGCGGTCGCCACGTCTTCGTAAGGCGCGACGAACATGCCTTCGCCAAGGCAACTCGGTGGGGCGTAACCAATGGCGTGCACGAGTCCATCGAGGCGCCCGAATCGAGCTTCGATTTCCACGACGGCGGCGGCGATCTGCTGGGGACTGGTCACGTCAAGTTCGATTACCTCGCCAACGTCACCTAGCTTTCGGGCGGTGCGTCGAGTGATGGAGGTACCTCGCCCGGCGCCCGTGAGAGCGACGCTCGCCCCCTCTTCCAGGGCTCGCTGGGCGATGCCAAACGCGAGGGAGTCGTCGGTCAAAACGCCGGTGACCAAGATGCGGTGATCGCTCAGGAGTGCCATGTTGTTAGCGTACTTCTAGGCTTTACGAGCAATGAGGACAACGATGACGACAGTGGGCATCTTGGGTGGCACCGGTCCGGCCGGTAGGGGCGTCGCGATTCGTCTCGCGAGTGCGGGTTATGACGTCGTGCTCGGTTCTCGCGACGCGACGCGTGCCGAGGTGACAGCGACCACGTTGTTACCCCGCGGTACCGGTGTGGTTCGCGGCGCCTCCAACGAGGTCGCCGCAGACTGTGAGCTCGTCATCGTCGCCACGCCCTGGGACGCCGCGGTCGCCACCGTGATCGCGCTGAGGACTTCTCTCGCCGACAAGACGGTGATCTCGATGGTCAACGCGCTTGTTCGAGAAGGAAAAGAGGTTCTCCCGCTCTATCCCTCGCGAGGTTCGATGGCCGCACAACTGGCCTTCGCCCTACCCGAGAGCACGATCGTGGCCGCCTTTCACCATCTGCCAGCTCGACAGATGGAAGACCTCGACAGCGAACTCGACGCCGACGTGATCCTCTGTTCAGACGACGAGGGGGCGTGCCTAAAAGTTGCGGCGATGGTGGACTCGATGCCCGGGCTGCACGCCGTCGTCGCCGGGTCGATGTCCCTCGCGAGTGCCGTCGAGGCGTTCACCGCGGTGTGCATTTCGATCAACATTCGCCAAAAGTCGTACAGCTACGTAAAGCTCGCCGGGCTCAAGCACTAATGCAGCTCTATGACAGTGCGCGCCGTGGCGTGTTTCCTCTCGAGATCGGCCCCGTCGCGACGCTGTACAGCTGTGGCATCACGCCGTATGAAGCGGCACACCTCGGACACGCCTTCGTCTATCTGACCTTTGACGTTCTGACTCGCCGCCTGACTGATGCGGGTCACGAGGCTCGCTGTGTGCGTAACGTCACCGACGTCGACGACGACATTTTGCGCAAGGCCCGTGAGCTCGGAGTCAACTACCTCGACCTCGCCGCGGAAGGGATGGTCACCTTTGAGCGCGACATGAAGCTCCTCAATCTGTTGGCGGTCTACTCCGAACCTCGCGCCACGAGTGCGATCCCCGAGATTCTCACGTTGATCGGTCAGACCTTCGACCTGGGCTTCGCCTACGAAGTCGAAGGGTCGGTCTACTTTGAGGTGTCGAAGTTCCCTCGCTTTGGCCAGATCAGCCACGACTCTCGAGACGTGATGCTCGAACTCGCCGCCGCCAATGGGGGGAGGCCGGACGATCCGAACAAACGGGACCCGCTCGATTTTGTTCTCTGGCAACCCTCGCTCGAAGACGAGCCCGCCTGGGAGTCTCGTTGGGGAGCGGGGCGCCCCGGTTGGCACATCGAGTGCTCGGCGCTGGCGCTGCGAGAGCTCGGCGAGACGATCGACGTGCACGGCGGCGGGCGAGACCTCGCCTTTCCTCATCACGAGTGTGAAGCGGCCCAGAGTGAAACGGTAACGGGCGCGCCCTTCGTCAAGCACTGGATGCACACGGGGCTCGTGGCGTTAGACGGCATCAAGATGAGCAAATCATTGGGCAATCTGGTCTTCGTGCACGAGTTGGCCAAACGTTCAGAGCCGGCGGCCGTTCGTCTGTGTCTGCTCGATCAGTACTACCGCGAGGACTGGGAGTGGCGTGACGAGTTGTTATCCCACGCCCAGTCGAGACTCGCGACGTGGCGCTCGACGTTGACAACCGGTCGCGTCTCATCGGTCCTCGATGACGTGCGCGACGCGCTCGACGACGACCTCAACACGCCTCACGCACTTCGCGCCATCGACGCCGCGGCGCATGCCGGATCGAGCGTCGCCTCGGCGGCGTCGTTGCTCGGCATTACGCTGTAGGCGACGAAAGGTCGCGATGTCCGAATTCGAAGTTGAACTACCCGATGCATCTGTTCGAACCGTGCCCGAGGGCTCGACCGCCCTCGACCTCGCCGCGGCGATCGGCAAGCGACTCGCCAAGGACGCCCTCTCAGCGCGAATCAATGATGAACTGACCGATCTTTCGACGCCGCTGCGCAGTGGCGACAAAGTATCGATCGTGACCCCCTCGAGTGAGGACGGTCGAGAGGTGCTTCGCCACTCCTCGGCGCACGTGCTGGCCCAAGCGGTCACGCGTCTGTGGCCCGGGGCTCGTTACGCCATCGGACCGGCCATTCGAGACGGCTTCTATTACGACTTCGAACTGCCGGGCGGGGCGCACTTTAGTGACGACGATCTCGTTCGCGTTGACGCCGAGATGCGCGCCATCATCGCGGAGGACCAGCCCTTCACTCGTGCGGAGTTTTCGATCAAGGACGGCCTCGCCCTCTTTAAGGATCAGCCGTACAAGATTGAGATCATCGAGGCAGTTGCTCGTGGCGCCAGTGAAGAAGATCTCGCCGAGACCGGTGGCGGCGACACCATTTCGACCTATTCGAACACCTCCGCTTTTGTCGATCTCTGTCGGGGACCCCACGTGCCTCGCACGTCGCGTCTCGGGCACTTCCAACTGACGAGGGTCGCGGGCGCCTACTGGCGCGGTGACGAAACCCGACCACAGCTTCAGAGAATTTACGGCACGGCGTGGGAGTCAAAAGAGGCCCTGGCCGCGCATTTGATTCAGCTAGAAGAGGCGGAAAAGCGCGATCATCGCCGCCTCGGCCAGGAGCTGGATCTCTTTTCGTTCCCGAGCGAGATCGGGCCGGGACTTGCGGTCTTTCACCCCAAGGGTGGGATCATCCGTCGGGTGCTCGAGGAGTACTCCCGCCAGCGCCACGAAGTGTCGGGTTATGAACTCGTGTACTCCCCGCACATCACCAAGGCCGAGCTCTTCGAGACATCGGGACACCTCGAGTGGTTCGCCGAGAGCATGTACCCGCCCATGGTGCTCGACGAGGGACAGCACTACTACCTCAAGCCCATGAACTGTCCGTTTCATCTCTTAATCTTCAAGGCGCGTCAGCGTAGCTACCGCGAACTACCGTTGCGAATGTTCGAGTTTGGCTCGGTTTACCGCTATGAGAAGTCGGGCGTTGTCCAAGGACTGACGCGGGTGCGGGGTATGACCCAAGACGACGCGCACATCTTTTGCACGCGCGAGCAGATGGCCGGCGAGTTGACCAGTCTCCTCGACTTCACGTTGGACCTGCTGCGCGATTTTGGTCTGACGGAGTTCTACCTGGAACTCTCGACGCGCCCGGCGCAAAAGGCGAGCGGCACCGTCGAAGAGTGGGACGAGGCCGAAGCCATCCTGGCCGCCGTGGCCGAGGCGGCGGGGCTCGAACTCGTGCTCGACGTCGGCGGTGGCGCGTTCTACGGACCCAAGATCTCGGTGCAGGCGCGCGACGCAATCGGTCGCACGCATCAGATCTCCACGATTCAATTGGACTTCCAGCAGCCGAAGAACTTTGACGCCACCTACGTGGCGGCTGATAACTCCCGCCAACTCCCGATCATGTTGCACTGCGCGCTCTTTGGCTCGGTGGAGCGGTTCATGGCTATTCTCATCGAACATTACGCGGGCAATATGCCGACTTGGCTCAGTCCCGAGCAAGTTCGGGTGTTAGGTGTTCGCGACGATCACGACGACTACGCCGTTGAGGTGGCGGCGTTGCTCCGCCTCGAAGGGGTTCGCGTGGGCGTGGAAGCGGCGAGCGAACCGTTGGGCGCCCGCATTCGAAAGGCCAAGCTCGAAAAGATCCCCTACGTCGTGGTGGTGGGCGACGAGGACGTCGCCCAGAAAACTTTGGGGGTCAACTCGCGCGGCTCGAACGACCCCGATCGCGGCGTGAGCGTGAGCGCGTTTCGTGAGCGACTGCTCGACGAGATTCGCCGTCACGCCTCGCCCGAGGCACCGTAGTGGCCCTGGAGCGCCTCTTCGCTGCGTGGCGCGAAGGGTACGTCGCGAGCGTTAGTGCCAAAGAGACACGCGAGGACACGGAGTGCGTCTTTTGTGTCTTGGGCGCGGGAGAAGTTGATGAGTCGACGGGGGTGCTGCGAAAGAGTCAATTCACCTACGTGGTCTTGAACGCCTTTCCTTACGGCTCGGGCCATCTCTTGGTGGTACCACGTCGCCACGTGGGCGCGCTCGAAGAGCTCAGCGACGAGGAGTTCTCCGACTTCTTTCTCGTGTTGCGCGACGCCGTCGGCGCTCTTAACAAGGCGTACGATCCCGACGGCATGAACCTCGGGATGAATCTCGGCACCGCCGCGGGCGCCGGCATTCCCGGTCACCTGCACGCGCACACCTTGCCGCGTTGGAGTGGCGACACGAACTTCATGACGACGATTGGTGAAACGCGCGTACTGCCCGCGTCACTACAAGCGACGTGGCAAAAGGTGCACGACTACCTCTAGGCCCCGTCGTCGCGGGTGTGAACGGTAGACTCGACCGCATGAGCCAAGAGGGCCGATGTTCGACGGCAAGTTCCGCCAGTCGCTAGACGCGACGACGGCGCCGATCGGGCGCTGGCTCGTTCGCATAGGGTTTTCGGCCGATGTCCTGACGGCGTCGGGCTTGGTCTTCGCCTGCGCGACGGCCTGGGCCATCGCCATTGGCCTGCACTTTTGGGCGATCGTCCTTTTGACCTTGACGGGTTTTCACGACATCTTTGACGGGGCGGTCGCCAAGGCCTCTCAGCGCGCGTCCCAGCGCGGCAGCTTCTTCGACTCGGTCTCGGATCGACTGGCCGACGCCATCATCCTTGGGGGCGTGGCGTACTACCTGACGGCGCGCCATCACGGCCAGCTCGTGTTGTTGCCGTTCGCCATCTTGACTACGACCTTCATGATCTCGTATCAACGCTCCAAGGCCGAAAGTCTCGGTCTCGACGCCAAGGGCGGTTTGATGGAGCGCGCCGAGAGGATGATCCTCTTGGGCGTCGGACTCATCGCGACGCCGATCTTCATTCCGGTGCTCTGGCTCATGCTGGGCTTGACGGCGATGACCGCGGGGGGCCGATTCTGGCGCGTCTGGCAAGTGGCCGCGCGTCCGGCACCGTCGCCGACCTCGACGCTACGTGCCCGCCAACACAGTCGGCGCCTTCGCCGGGGTCTTAGTCGCTCCTCGCGTCACTAGTCGTGGCGAAAAAGGCGCGCGTCGCGCTCTTTAAATCCGTGGGCGCGCTGATGGAGTTGTTGCCCGAGCGCATTGACGTCGCGGTGGCGAGCGCGATCGCGGGATCAGTGGGGCGGCGAAGCAAGGGCGCGAGAGCGGGCCTCACTAGTAATCTCGAGCGCGTCTTGTTTCCTCCGCACTCGGCCACCAATAACGCCTTGCTCGAGCGATTCGTGGCGCGCGGTTTTCGCAGTTACGGCCAGTACTGGGCCGAGGGAGCGAAGCTGCCGGCGCTCGCTTCGAAGAACGTCTACGAGCGCTTCACCATCGCCGAGGGACTCGAGCACCTTCGCCTCGGCAAAGAGCGGGGCCGCGGCGTGATCATCGCCTTGCCCCACATTGGATCGTGGGAGTGGGGCGGCTCGTTTTTGAACTCACTGGGCCTGGGTATGACGGCCGTCGCCGAAGAGTTGGATCCGCCAGAACTCTTCGAGTGGTTCAAAGCGAAGCGTGAGTCGATTGGCATACGCATCGAACCATTGAACGATCACGCCGGATCGGTGATGTTGTCGACCCTTCGAGAGGGCGGCGTTGTGGGACTGCTCTGCGACCGCGATCTTCAAGGCAACGGAATTGAGGTGGAGTTCTTCGGTGAGCGAGTAACGATGCCGGCGGGTCCGGCGACCTTGGCCCTTCGAACCGGCGCGACGCTGGTCGCGGCGGCCTGTTACTCGGGGCCGGGCCGCGATCACTTCGCGGTCGTGACGACGCCGGTAGAGGCCGCGCGCACGGCGCGCTTGCGCGAGGACGTGACCCGTGTGACCCAACTGATCGCTGTGGAACTCGAGGGTCTCATCCGTCGCGCACCCGAGCAGTGGCACGTGTTGCAACCCCGTTTCGCCTCGTGAGCGTGCGACGGGTCGCTCTCGTGTCGCCCTACGCCCTGAGTGTTTTCGGCGGTGTCCAAGAACAGGTACTGGCGATGAGTCGGGTGCTGTGCGCTCGGGGCCGCGACGTACTGATCGTCGCGCCGGACTCTCGGGACGAGGCGATCTACGACACCCCGGCCACGGTTCATCGTTTCGGCCCGCGCTGGTCGATTCCGACCAACGGTTCACGGGCCCCTTTGACGTTGTCACCGATGGCGGCGAAAAGAGCCAACGCGGCCGTGAGAGCGTTTTCGCCCGACGTCGTGCACGTTCACGAACCCTTCGCGCCACTGCTCGCCTGGTCGATACTGCGCCATCACGCTCATCCCGCCATTGGCACGTTCCACCGCAGTGGCCCCGGCCCGGCACTGCGATATACCCGGCCGCTCCTCGCGCATCTCGCGACAGGTCTCGACGACGCGGTTTCGGTGAGTGCCGTCGCGGCGACGACCCTGCGCGACGCCTGTGGCCTCGAGGGCGAGGTGCTCTATAACGGTTTCGAGACCGATCGGTTCGTGGCGACGCCCCGGCAACGCGCCAGTGAACCGGTGCTGCTCTTCGTGGGCCGTCTCGAAGAGCGCAAGGGCGTGGCCTTCGCGATTGAAGCGGTGCGCGAGCATAACGCTCGAGGTACCGGTCCCTGGCAACTGATCATTGCCGGAGAGGGTCCCGAACGGCGTCGCCTAGAAGCCCTCGCCGCTCAAGACGACAAGATCATCTTCGTGGGTCGAATTGACGACGAGACCAAGCGCGCGTGGCTTCGTCGCGTGGACGCGTTGATCGCACCCTCGACACGTGGCGAGAGTTTCGGGCTCGTGCTCCTGGAGGGAATGGCCAGTGAGACGCTCGTCGTCGCCAGTGACATTGAGGGGTACCGCGACGCGGCCAGTGGCCACGCGACGCTGTTTACTCCCGCGAGCTCATTGTCGCTCGAAGAGGCCATCGCGCGGGCGCTCGGCTCGCAGAGCGACGCGAAGCTCTCGGCGGCGCGCCACTACGCCGAACAGTGGTCGATGACGTCATTGATGGACGCCTACGACGAACGCTACGAGATAGCCCAACGGCAATTTCGAGCGACCAGGTAACCTAACGAGGTGGCTACCAAGCAACGATCCCGTTCTCGCCGCACTAATTTCTCGCGCGATCGCAGTCCGCGCTTCGTGGCGCCCGTGCTCGATCCCACGTGGCAGAACCCCTACGCCCCGTCGACCAGCGAGCGCCATCACAACGTACGCGTCGTACGCCGCTTCGCCTTTAAACGCCGTCTGCCCCAGACGATCGTGATCGCCGTCGTCGCCCTGGCGCTGATCGCGGGCGTCGTGGTGGTGCCGTGGTTACCCGCGGTGGGCGTCGTCGTCGCGGTGGTGTACATCTGGGATCTACGACGGGTGATCGCGAGCTACGCCCGTCGCGGCCAGAGCCTCGGGGGAGCGTTACTCGCGGAGTTTTCCCCCGGAGGTGACGGTGCTGATCGGGTGCGTCTCGTCACGGTGCTGGACCGATTAGCCGCGACCTTTGGTGTGGACGGCGTGAGCGCCTTTATCGTGAGCGACCCGGGCTACAACGCCGCGCTCGTACCCAACGGCACCAACTTCTCGCTCGTGGTGACCAGTTCGCTCATCCAGGACTTTGAACTGATTGAACTCGAAGGCGTCGTGGCGCACTGTCTCGCGCGTCAGCGATTGGGCCTGTTGGACCGCGAGAGTCTGGCCTCGGTGATCTCGCTCAGTGACGATCAGCGCCAAACCCTGGCCGGTGACGGCAAGACCTACCGGGCCGACGAAGTCGCCGCGGCCAGCATTCGCTACCCCTTAGGTCTGGCGGGTGCACTGCGCAAGTGCGCTCGTCAACACCCCGCCGAGGGCTCGTTTTTCAACTCGGTGACCTACGCCCAGTGGCGATGGGTCTTTTTCGATCAGTGGAGTGACCGACGTGAGGGCGACTTGGGTGACCTTGACGACGTCGAGCTTCGAGCACGCGCTCTCGAAGAGTGGTAAGGCTCGGCCATTAGGCTGGAGCCATGAGTCCTTCGAAAAGTCCCGCCGTCACCGGTTCGGCGCTCGTGAAGCGCGGACTGGCTGACATGTTGCGTGGCGGCGTCATTATGGACGTGGTTAACCCCGAACAGGCCAAGATTGCCGAAGACGCCGGTGCAGTCGCGGTGATGGCCCTCGAACGGGTGCCCGCAGATATCCGTCGTGACGGCGGCGTCGCTCGAATGAGTGACCCATTGATGATTCAAGAGATTCAAGCCGCGGTGACGATTCCTGTCATGGCCAAAGCGCGTATCGGACACTTCGCCGAAGCCCAGATCCTCCAGGCGCTCGACGTCGACTACATCGACGAGTCCGAGGTGCTGACCCCGGCCGACGAGGAAAACCACATCGACAAGTGGGCCTTTACCGTGCCCTTCGTGTGCGGCGCCACAAATCTCGGCGAGGCGCTTCGTCGAATCGGTGAAGGAGCGTGCCTGATTCGCTCCAAGGGCGAAGCCGGCACTGGCAACGTGGTCGAGGCAGTGCGGCACCTGCGTACCATCAACGCTCAGATGCGCCGGCTGCACAGCGCCGACCAGAACGAACTCTTCTCCTTAGCGAAAGACCTCCAAGCGCCCCTTCCCCTGGTTCAAGAAGTGGCCCAGGCCGGTCGATTACCGGTGCCGCTCTTTTGCGCCGGGGGCATCTCGACGCCGGCCGACGCCTCACTGGTCTTGCAACTTGGCGCCGAGGCCGTCTTTGTCGGATCGGGCATCTTTAAGAGTGAGGACCCCGTTCGCATGGCGTGCGCCATCGTCGAGGCGACGACTCACTTTCAAGACGCGAGTGTCGTTGCGAAAGTCTCGACCGGTCTCGGTTCGGCCATGAAGGGCTGGGAGACGTCGTCGCTGGAGCAAAGACTCGCCGAACGCGGCTGGTAGTGAAGCGCATCGGCGTACTTGCCCTGCAGGGTGACGTGGGAGAGCACGTCACGATGCTCGAATCTCTTGACACCGTGGTCGTCAAGGTGCGAACCCCCGAACAGCTCGAGAGCGTCGACGCTCTGGTGCTGCCCGGTGGCGAGTCCACGACGATCGCCCACTTACTCGTCACCGCTGGTCTAAAAGAGCCCCTCGGAGAGAAGCTTCGTGATGGGTTCCCCGTCTTTGGCACGTGCGCGGGACTGATTCTCTTGAGTTCTGAAGTGCTCGATGGCCGTGCCGATCAGTGGAGTTACGGCGCGTTGTCGGTGTCGCTGCGCCGCAACGGCTACGGCCGCCAAATCGCGAGTTTCGAGTCACCCATTGAAGTAAGGGATGTCGGCACCGTGGCGGGGGTCTTTATTCGTGCGCCGCGCATCGTGGCGTGGGATAACGGCGTCGAGGTACTCGCGACACTCGATCACGGTGACGGACGAGGAGAGCATCCGGTCTTCGTGCGCCAGGACAACGTCTGGGGCGCCTCGTTTCACCCCGAGTTGGCCGCCGATCCGCGACTCCATCAACTCTTCGTCGACTCGCTCTAAATTTCGATACGATAGCCAGGCCCTGAGGGCAGGAGGCACTATGTCTGGCCACTCCAAGTGGGCAACGACGAAGCACCGCAAGGGTGCCAAGGACTCGGCGCGGGCCAAGGTTTTCGCCAAACTCATTCGCCAAGTTGAGGTCGCCGCGCGCGAAGGCGGCGGAGACGCTAACACCAACGCCGCGCTACGCACGATGTATCAAAAGGCTCGAGAGGCGTCGGTGCCCTTGGACACCATCGAGCGCGCCATCAAGCGCGGCACCGGCGAACTCGAAGGTGTTCGCTACGAATCCATTAGCTACGAGGGCTACGGACCGAGCGGCGTCGCGGTCATCGTCGAGACCTTGACGGACAATCGAAATCGAACGAGCTCTGAGATTAAGCACCTCTTTGGGCGAAACGGGGGAGCGATCGCCGAGCCCGGGGCGGTGTCGTGGCAGTTTGAGCGCAAGGGTGTGCTCGAGGTTGCGGGTCCCCTGGACGAGGACCAACTCCTCGAATGGATTATGGAGGCCGGAGCTGAAAACTACGAGGCGAACGGCCCGAACTACACGGTGACGACCGAGCCCCACGCTCTGGGCTCGGTGCGCGACGCCCTAGAAGCGCAGCGCCTCAAGGTGCTCAGCGCCGAGCTGACCTTGGTAGCCCAGAACACGATTCCCGTCGCGGACGAGGCCGAGGTGAAGAAAGTACTGCGCTTGATGGACGCGTTGGACGACCACGACGACGTGCAAAACGTCTACGCCAATTTCGATATTTCCGATAAGTTGCTGGCCGCGTTTGAGGGCTAATTACCAGTCGTAGGGCCCGCTGAGGAGTACTATCGAACGTATGTTCGTACTCGGAATCGACCCCGGTTTGACCCGTTGCGGGTACGGGCTGGTGGAGGGATCCTTTGAAGGAGTGGAGTCGTTTCGAGCCGTTCGAGCCGGCACCATTGAAACTGACCCCAAGATGCCCGTTGAGCAACGTCTGCGTCAGTTGCACTTCGAGCTCGCTCAACTCTTCCAGGAGACAGCTCCTCAGGCGGTCGTCGTGGAGCGAGTTTTTTTCCAGCGAAACGCCAAGACCGCGATTGGCGTGGCCCAGGCCAGTGGTGTCGCCATCGCCCTGGTCGGCGAGGACGTCGCGGTGCGTCAATTCACCGCTCAGCAAGTCAAATTGGCGGTGACGGGATACGGCGCGGCGAGCAAATCCCAAGTGCAGAGCATGGTGGCTCGGCTCTGTGGGTTAGGTGAGATTCCTCGTCCGGCCGACGCCGCGGACGCGCTGGCCCTCGCGATCGCGTACTTCATGATTGTGCGCATTGAGCGCCGCTACCCCCTCGGGAGTTTCGCGTGATCGGCTGGCTCGGTGGGCGCGTGCTGTCACAACTGCGAAACGGCGCATTCTTAGTTGAGGTCCAGGGCGTCGGGTACGAGGTCCACGTCGCCTCGAGCGAGCCATTGCCGTTTGACGAACTCGTGGAACTCTTTATCTTTACGGTGGTCCGAGCGGACGCCATCCAACTCTTCGGTTTTCGTACCGTGGAAGAGCGGGAGTTTTTTGAGCTGCTCATCGTCACTCCCGGGGTCGGTCCTTCGACCGCGCTGGGCGCGTTGAGAACGATGAGCGTCGCCGAACTCGCTCTCGCTATCGAGAGCGACGACACCAAGAAGGTGGCCACGATTCCCGGGATCGGGCCCAAGACGGCGAGTCGGATCGTGCTCGAGCTCAAGGGCAAGGTCCCCGTTGAGGGCTCCTTGGATTACAGCCACGCCACCGTGCACGTCAACGCCGCGGTCGAAGACGCCCTACGCGCATTGGGCTACACCAGTCATGAGGTGCGCGAAGCTCTCAGTGGCGTTGAGTTGCCGGACGACGAATCCGAGGCCCTTCGAAGTGCCCTGCAACTACTGCGGCGATCGTGACCAAACACGAACTAAACCTCGAGCAACTGCGAGACCACGTGGTGACGCCCGAGGCGCAAGAGCAAGAGCGACGAACCGAGGTGTCGTTGCGTCCTCAGACACTCGAGGACTTCGTCGGTCAACGTGATCTCGTGGGTCACCTCCAAGTCGTTCTCGGATCTGCGAAAGCTCGCCACCAATGCGCTGACCACCTGCTCTTCGCGGGACCGCCCGGACTCGGCAAGACGTCCCTCGCCAGCATCGTGGCGAGCGAAATGGGTTCGGGTTTTCGCGTGACCTCGGGTCCCGTGTTGTCGCGCCCGGGAGACCTCGCGGCGCTCCTTACCGATCTACAAGACGGTGACGTGTTGTTCATCGACGAACTCCATCGCCTCTCGCGCGCCGTGGAAGAGATTCTCTATCCCGCGATGGAGGAACTTCGCCTCGACGTCATGATCGGACGTGGTCCTTCGGCCCGTTCGATCCGGCTCGATCTGCCGAACTTCACGTTGGTCGGTGCGACCACCAGAACCGGTCTGGTCGCCGCGCCCCTTCGCGATCGATTTGGCTTCATCGGACAGCTCGATCTCTACGACGTGGACGAGCTCACCCTCATCGCCCAACGCTCGGCCGGACTACTCGACGTCGCCCTCGAACCGCTCGCGGCTCACATCATCGCGTCGCGTAGTCGTGGCACTCCGCGCATCGCCAATCGACTCTTGCGCCGAGTGCGCGACTACGCCTCGGTGAAGGGTCACGAGAAGGTCGACGCGCAAGTGGCCGCCGACGCGCTCTTGCTGTTTGGCGTTGACGAGTTCGGACTCGACAAGATCGACCGGCGGATCTTGACTTTGTTATGTGAGCAGTTCGCCGCGCAGCCCGTGGGCCTGACGACGCTGGCGCACGCCTGTGGTGAAGAGCCCTTCACCATCGAAGACGCGTACGAGCCATATCTACTGCGCGCCGGGCTGATGGTGCGCACGCCTCGAGGACGCGTCGCGACCGAACGAGCGTACGATCACCTAGGTATTCAGCCACGTCACGGCGGCCTGTTTTAACGCACCGGGCACCTAGCGACTAGAGTTTCCCTGTCCGTTAACGAAGGAAATCCCCATGTTGGTTGCCAGCTCCAGTTCGTCGTCGATTCTCATCATTTACGTCGTGGTCTTCGGCGGGCTCTACTTCTTTTACCTGCGTCCGCGCTCGAAGAAGCAAAAGGCTCAGCGTCAACAGTCCCGCAAGGTCGAGGTCGGCCAACGCGCCCAGACCATCGGCGGCTTCGTGGGCACGGTTGTGAAGAACGAGGGCGACCTGGTGACGCTGCGCAGCGCCAGTGGCGTCGAGCTCGATTTCATCCCCTCGGCCATCGCGCGTCGCTACGACCCGGTTGTTCCCGAGTCCACCGACGATCACCCTTCGGAAGGTGACGCCAAGTAATGCCGCCACAGGTTGGCTCACGACGATCAATGATCGTCAGTCTCGTTCTTACCGTTGCGATTGCCTTTGGATCTCTCGCGGCGACTCTCTCGCTCGGGTGGGGACCCAAACTCGGTCTCGACTTGGCCGGTGGTCTCTCGGTTGTCTATAAGCCCACGACCGTCGCGTCCACCTCGGACATGCAAGAGGTCGTGACGATTCTCTCCAATCGAGTGAACGGACTTGGCGTTTCAGGCGCCCAGGTCAACCTTCAAGGCAAGGACGTCGTGGTGAGCGTGCCCGGGGTCCACGACGCGCGGAAAGTCTTGGCGATTGTCGGTGAGACCGCACAACTCTTGTTCCGTCCCGTACTCTGCCAGGCCCAGGTCGGAACGAAACTCGCTCCTCTGGGCAAAAAGACCTTGCCCACGTGCGCGGCCGCGTACCAGATGACTGAGACGAATCTCGCGGTCGCGCCCGCCAACAACGTGGCGGGCTTCACGAGCAACAACCTCCAAGCCGATCCCTCCTTTACCGACATCGCCTCCACGTCACCCAACAGTGACTTGCCCCAAGACTCCGTGCTCTTACCGCTCTTGGGCCAACCCGGCGTGCGCTACGTCTTGGGACCATCACAGCTAACGGGTCAGTCGATCAAAAAGGCCGTGGCCCAACAGGACCAGACCGGCGCGTGGGTCGTGAACTACACCCTGACCGGAACTGGAAGTCCGCTGTGGGACAAAGTGGCCAGCGACAACTTCCACCAACTCCTCGCTATTGAACTCGACGGCGTGGTGCAGTCCGCGCCCATCATTCAGCCGACCCAGACGACGTTTTCCAGTTTTCAGGGCACCGGTCAAATCTCGGGCTCGTTCACCGAAGCCTCGGCGAAGAATCTGGCGCTGGCGATGAACTTTGGCGCCTTGCCCGTGCGGCTTCAGGCCCTGAACACCGTCACGGTCTCACCGACCCTCGGTCACTCGGCGCTGATCGCCGGTCTTGGCGCCGGTTTGGCCGGTCTGGCGTTGGTGCTGCTCTACACGATTCTCTACTACCGCGCGCTCGGGCTGATCATCGTCTTTGGACTCATCGTCACCGCGTCGCTCTTGTGGGCGATCATCTCGGCCCTGGGCCATACGGCCCTCGCGCCGAGTTTTGACTTGGCTGGTGTCACCGGATTAATTGTGTCGATTGGTATCACGGTCGACAGTTACGTTGTGTACTTTGAGCGATTAAAGGATGAGGCTCGAGCCGGTCGATCGGTGCGATCCTCCGTGGATCGCGGTTTTCGCTCGGCCTGGCGAACGGTGTTGGCCGCGGACACGGTGAGTTTGCTCGCGGCGGTGTTGTTGTACATCATCGCGGTGGGTGACGTGAGGGGCTTCGCCTTCTTCCTCGGTCTGTCGACGATCATGGACGTCGCCATCACCTGGTACTTCACCCGACCACTCGTGATCTTGCTCGGTCGCCGCGGCTCTTCAAGTACGTCGGCGCTGTCGATGGCGGCGGGCATGCAGGCGGGAGTCGCCAGTGAGTAACGATACCGACATGGTGATACCTCGCGAGACGAAGGCCTACGGTCCAATTGGCCGTCTCTACCACGGGCTTACGACCGTGGACTTCGTGGGTCGACGCAAGATCTGGTTCAGCGTCTCGGTGATCATCATTGTCGTGGGTATGGGTTCACTCGCCATTCGAGGATTTAACCTGGGCATCGAATTCAAGGGCGGTAGCTCCTGGGAAGTACTCGCGCCTCACACGTCGATCACCAACATGACCAACGCCGTGCAAAAGGCCGGACTCTCGAATCCGAGCGTGGAGAAGTTGGGTTCCGATACCTACCAGGTCACCGCCAACATCAACTCACTGTCCCAGACCCAACAGTTCGCCGAGACCAACAACGTGGTTGCCGCCATGGCCAAGGTCGCGGGTACCACCAACAACCAGGTCTCCACCAGCAACGTCGGACCGACGTGGGGCGGCCAGATCACCAACAAGGCACTCGAGGCGCTCATTGTCTTTTTCATCGCGGTGGTGGCGTACATCAGTATTCGCTTTGAGCCCAAGATGGCAGTCGCCGCGTTCATCGCCATGGTGCACGACCTGCTCGTGACGGTTGGCGTGTTCTCGCTCTTCGGTTTTCAAATCACGCCCGATACGGTCATCGCGGTGTTGACGATTCTCGGTTACTCCCTCTACGACACGGTGGTCGTCTTTGACCGAGTGCGCGACAACACCCAGGGCGTCTTAAAGGGCGGGGACCTCACCTACAGCGAGATGGTCAATTTGTCGATGAACCAGACCCTCGCGCGATCGATCAATACCTCGCTGGTCGCCATCTTGCCGGTGCTCGCGGTGCTGCTGATCGGTGCGGACCTGTTGGGCGCGACGACCCTGCAGAACTACGGCCTGGCGCTCTTCGTTGGTCTGATGAGCGGAGCGTACTCGTCAATATTTATTGCGAGCCCGATACTGGCCTGGTTGAAAGAGCGCGAGCCTCGTTACCAGGAACTCGCCCTGCGCGTCAATCAGCGTTCCGAGCGTCAGACCTTGACGGCGACCAGCGCGGCGCTCATCGGCGTCGAGGGCACGGTTCGAAACGTGCGCCCGGTACGCTCGGGCATCATGGGCGGGACCATTCAACCTCGCGCGCGCAAGCCTAAACGTCGCTAAGGCGCCGGTAGGCTGACCTCATGGTTAGTCTCACTTCGCGCGCTACCGCCGACCCGGTATTGCTCAGTTCGATTGAGCGACTCATCGCGCGTTTTAACGAGTACCACGTTGACGGCGACGTGGACCTGATTCGTCGCGCCGGGATCGCGGCCATCAACGCCCACGAGGGCCAACTACGTCGAACGGGCGAGCCGTACGTCACCCACCCCATCGCGGTGGCCGGTATTACGGCCGATTTGGGCCTCGACGAGACCACGATCGCTGCCGCCTTGCTGCACGACGCGGTGGAGGACACCGGCGTCACGACGAAGTGGCTGGCGAAGGAGTTCGGTTCCCAGGTAGCGGCGGTGGTTGACGGCGTGACCAAGTTGGACCGACTGGAGTTCGACTCCAAAGAGGCCCAACAGGCCGCCACCATTCGCAAGATGTTCATCGCCATGGCTCAAGACTGGCGAGTGCTCTTGATCAAGCTGGCCGACCGACTCCACAACATGCGCACCATTTCGGTGATGCCCATGCATCGCCAGCGCGCCATCGCCCAAGAGACCCTCGACGTGTACGCGCCACTAGCTCACCGACTCGGCGTCCAACAGGTGAAGTGGCAACTCGAGGATCTAAGTTTTGCCACGCTGCACCCCAAGCGTTACGCCGAGATCGAACAGATGGTCGCCGCTCGCCAGCCCGAACGCGAGGCTTACCTCAGAGAAGTGATGTCGACGCTCTCGGCCAAGCTCGACGAGTTTGGCATCAAGGCCGAGGTGCGTGGTCGGCCGAAGCACTTTTGGAGCATCTACGAAAAGATGGTGGTCGGCGGCAAGGAGTTTGACGAGATTTTCGACCTGGTAGGACTGCGTCTGATCGTAGAAGACGAGCGCGACTGTTGGGCGGCCTTAGGGGCCATTCACGCGCTGTGGGCGCCGGTGCAAGGCCGTTTTAAAGACTTCATTAACTCTCCGAAGTTCAATCTCTATCAGTCGTTGCACACGACGGTGATCGGTCCCAAGGGTAAGTCAGTCGAGGTGCAGGTGCGCACTCAAGAGATGCACCGCCGGGCCGAGTTTGGCGTGGCGGCGCACTGGAGTTACAAAGAGGGCGCCTCGGCCAAGGAAGTGGCCTGGATGCAGCGCCTGGCCGACGTCGAACAGGAGGAGAACGATCCCATCGCCTTTTTGGAGGCGTTGAAGCTCGACCTCGGCCAGGACGAGGTGTATCTCTTTACGCCCAAGGGCCGGGTGATTCCCCTTATTGAAGGGGCGACGCCGATTGACTTCGCGTACGCCGTGCACACCGAGGTCGGACACCACTGCGTGGGCGCCAAGGTGAACGGCCGTTTGGTGCCACTCGAAACGGTGTTGCGATCGGCCGACGTCGTCGAAATCGTGACGAGTAAGAACGAAAACGCCGGGCCGTCTCGCGATTGGCTGAACATCGTCCAGTCCTCACGGGCCAAGTCCAAGATTCGACAGTGGTTCCAACGCGAGCGCCGCGACGACGCCATCGAAGGAGGCCGTGAGGAGTTGACCAAGGCTCTTCGCCGCGAAGGGCTGCCCATCGCCACCTCGCTCTCCTCGAGCGCCCTCGACGCGGTCATTACCTCGATGAACCTAGAGGACCACGACGCGCTCTTTATGGCGATCGACAGCGATCAGATCTCGGCGCACGCGGTCGTCCAGCGACTGGACCGCGAGTTGCGCGGCGGCGACGCCGAACAGATGCCCACGACGGTTACCAAGGCGCCGCGCGCGTATCGCACGTCGCGCCGCACGGCGGGGGTGTACGTCGAGGGACTCGACGACGTCATGGTCCACCTGGCGCGCTGCTGTTCTCCGGTGCCCGGCGACTCCATCATGGGCTTCATCACTCAGGGCCGAGGAGTGTCGGTGCACCGCGACGACTGTTCGAACGCCGTGGCACTCGCCCAGCGACTGGGCGAGCGAATCATCGACGTCGAGTGGGACGGCTCCGCGGGTGGCCAGTACCGCGCCGTCTTAGAGATCATGGCCTTTGATCGCTCGCGTCTCTTGCTCGACGTGTCCAAGGTGGTGGCCGAGTACCACCTCAATATCATCTCGAGCAGTTCAACGACGTCGGGGGCGCGCATCGTGCGCATGCTCTTTGATGTCGAGCTCGCCGACCCGTCGCACCTGTCGAGCCTCTTGGCGGCGCTGAAGGGCGTGGACGGGGTCTTTGACGCCTTTCGTTCGCTGCCGGGACAGAACAAGACCTCATGAGCGAACCCGTCGCGCCCTTTCAAGCCCCCGTCGGCACTCACGACGTGTTGGCTCCCGACTCCGCTCTGTGGGAGGGACTGCTGGCCCGTTTCGCGGAGCGTGCGTACCGCTACGGCTTTTCTTTGGTGATCAATCCACTCTTCGAAGACGTCGGGGTCTTTCTGCGCGGCATTGGCGAGCAGAGCGACGTATTTAGAAAAGAGATGTACGTCTTCGAAGACCGCGGCGAGCGACGCTACGCGCTTCGCCCCGAAGGCACCGCGTCGGTGGTGCGCGCTTTCGTCCAGCACCAGCCGACGACGCCGTGGAAGGCCTGGTACGCCACACCGGCCTTTCGATACGAGCGCCCTCAGGCTGGACGGTACCGCCAGCACAACCAGCTCGGCGTCGAGGTGCTCGGCACCGACGACCCAGCCGTGGACGTCGAGGTCATTGCGTTGGCGAATGGTTTCTACCACGACATCGGCCTGCGACGGGTGCGCCTCTTAATCAACTCCATGGGTCACGAGGCGTGCCGCGGCGCGTACGTGGAGCTCTTACGTGAGTACTTAGCCGCGCACCAAGACCAACTCTGCGAAGAACATCGCGAAGGCTGGCGCCAGAACCCGCTGCGGGTACTGGACTGCAAGCGAGATTCCTGCGTCGAGGTCACCACGAACGGTCCGCTGCTGATCGATCACCTCTGTGAAGACTGCCGCACGCACTTCGACGCCGTCCTGGCCGGTCTTACCTCGCTCGGCATCGAGAGCACCCTGGAACCTCGATTGGTGCGCGGCTTCGACTACTACACCCGCACGACCTTTGAGTTCGTCGCCGACGCGCTGGAAGGTGCTCAGAACGCCATCGGCGGTGGCGGGCGCTACGACAAGTTGGCCGAAGAGCTTGGGGGCAAACCCACCAGCGGCATTGGCTTTGGCAGTGGCGTCGAAAGAATTTTGCTGGCCCGCGCTGCCGAAGGTGTCACGGGTGAACTGCTCAATCGCCGGCTCGACCTCTTTGTCATCGATACCACCGCCAGCGCCGTCGCGACGGTCTTGATCGAGCGGTTGCGCGAGGCCGGGTTCGCGACGGATCGCGCCTACGATCGGCGTTCGATGAAGGCCCAGATGAAGGTGGCCGATAAGTCGGGCGCTCGCCTGGCGCTGCTCCTCGGCCCCGAGGAGATCGAGACCGGTGAGGTTACGATTAGGGACCTTCGAAGCGAGGACTTTGCGCAGGCGCAGTTGCGCGTGGCCCAAAGTGAGATCGTCTCGACGGTAGCCAACCTCCTGATGAAGTGACGTGACGATGCCCGACGACGTTGAAGCCACCAGCATGCGCGATTTGCTCTGCGGCTCGATCACGAAAAATCACGTGGGAGAGCGCGTCAGCGTCTGTGGCTGGGTCGCCAAACGCCGCGAACATGGTGAACATCTAGCCTTCCTCGATGTTCGTGACCGCTCGGGCGTGGTGCAGGTCGTCGTCGAGGGCACGGTCGAGGTAAAAAGTGAGTACGTCGTTCGCGTCACCGGCACCGTCACGCCTCGACCCGAAGGCACCGTCAACGATCGCCTGGCGACTGGCGCCATCGAGTTAAGCGACTGTCAGATCGAGATACTCTCTCTCGCCGACGTGCCGCCGTTTCAACTCGACGATCGCGTGGACATAGAAGAGCAGGTGCGCCTTCGCTATCGATATTTGGATCTTCGTCGAGACAAGATGCAGCACAACCTTCGACTTCGCGCCAAAGTGAACGCGGCGTTACGTCGTTCCATGGACGCGCAAGGTTTTTGTGAGGTGGAGACCCCGCTGCTCTGGGCGCCCACGCCCGAAGGCTCACGCGAGTTCGTCGTGCCCTCGCGCCTTCAACCCGGTGAGTTCTACGTGCTGCCCCAGAGCCCCCAAATCGCGAAACAACTCTTAATGGTGGGTGGCTTTGATCGCTACTACCAGATTGCCCGGTGCTTGCGCGACGAGGACCTCAGAGCCGATCGCCAATTTGAGTTCACCCAACTCGACCTGGAGGCGAGCTTCGTGTCGCAAGACGACATTATGGGCTTCGTATCCTCGGCGGTCTTGGACGCCGCCGAAGTGGCGACTGGTGAACGGCCCGGCGCCATCGCGAGCATGACCTGGGCGCAGGCGCTGGATCGCTACGGCACCGACAAGCCCGACCTGAGATTTGCCATGACCTTGCACGATCTTTCAGAACTGTTCGCCGCCAGCGGCGTCAAGGCCTTCGCGGCGCCCATCGTGAAGGCAATACGCGTAGAGGGTGGAGCAAGCTTTTCACGGGCCCGCCTCGATGAACTGACTGAACAAGCCAAGCAACTCGGCGCGAAGGGCCTCGCGTGGTTCCGGGTCACGAGTGAAGGCCTGGACTCGCCCCTCGCGCGTTTTCTCAGTGAAGGCGAGGCGGCGGCTCTAGAGCACCTTGACGGTGCCGTCGTTGGCGACTTGGTCCTCGTGGTCGCTGACGAAGAGTACGCCCTGGCCTGTACGGTGCTCGGCGCGCTGCGCGTCACCCTTGGATCGCCGCCCGTGGGCGAAGGAGCCCATAAGTACGTGTGGGTCACCGAGTTCCCGCTGTTCGATGGTTTCGACGAGGACGGCCACTTACTCGCGGCGCATCATCCCTTCACCATGCCCCACCCCGAGGATTTCGAACTAATCGAGAGCGATCCCTTGAAGGTTCGCTCTCAGGCGTACGACTTGGTGTTGAACGGCTGGGAGCTCGGCAGTGGCTCGGTGCGGATCCATCGCGCCGACATCCAGTCGCGAATCTTTCGAGCCCTGGGTATCAGCGACGACGAGGCGAACAGCCGCTTTGGCTTCATGCTTGGCGCCTTTAAGTACGGTGCACCGCCCCACGCTGGCTTCGCTTTTGGGATCGATCGACTGGTGGCGATCTTCGCCGGCGAGGAGAACATCCGAGAGGTCATCGCCTTTCCCAAGACCCAGTCGGGGACAGATCTGATGACCGGTGCGCCCAAGGGCATCACCGAGCGCCACCTGAGCGAACTTCGTCTGCGCTTCACCAAAAAAGGTACGTGACGTACGTCACTCTTTGACGACGCCGTCAACGAGCGCCTGCGCGAAACGGCGCCCCTGGCTGAACTGTTGCGCCCGCGCACGCTCGACGAGGTGGTGGGCCAAGATCACTTGGTCGGCGTCGACGGACCACTGCGACGACTGGCCGAAGCGCATCAACTGACGTCGATGATCCTCTGGGGCCCGGCCGGCACCGGTAAGACCACGCTGGCGCGGATACTGGCCACCTCGGCCGACTACGTCATCGAGAGCCTCTCGGCCGTATCGAGCGGGGTGAAGGACGTTCGTGAAGCGTTGGCGCGTGCTCACGAGCGCTTGGGAGAGCGGGGCCAACGCACGGTGCCGTTCATCGACGAGGTGCACCGTTTCAACAAGGCCCAGCAGGATCTCTTGTTGCCGGCGACCGAGACGGGCGCGGTGGTCCTGATCGGCGCGACCACCGAGAATCCCTATTTTGAGGTCAACGCGGCGCTCATGAGCAGGTCGACGTTGTGGCGACTTCGCCCACTCGCTGAAGAGGACCTCGTCACGTTGGTTCGCCGCGGACTCGAACTTCGAGGCGCATCGATCACCGACGCCGCGCTCGAGGCCGTGACATCGTCGGCGGACGGCGACGCGCGCAGTGCCCTCACGACGCTCGACACCGCTATCGTGCTGGTCAACATTGAAGACCCCGGCGCGCCGGTGGACGTGAGCCACGTCGCGAGGGCTCGAGACGGCCGTCTCTATCACCAGTCCGCCGACACGCACTACGACCAGATCAGTGCCTTCATAAAGTCGGTGCGCGGATCCGATCCCGACGCCGCGCTCTACTGGATGGTCACGTTGCTCGAGAGCGGTGAGAGTGCGCGATTCCTCGCTCGGCGCCTCGTCATCTTGGCCAGCGAGGACGTCGGACTCGCCGAACCGCTCGGACTGCTCGTGGCCGAGGCGGCGGCGCGGGCCGTGGAGTTCGTGGGTCTGCCCGAGGCGCGCCTCACGCTGGCGCACGCCACACTTACCTTGGCGCTCATGCCCAAAAGCAACTCGGTGACGCGCGCGCTGGGCGCGGCGACTGCAGCGTTGCAGTCGGGCGCCTCGACCCAAGTGCCGGCGCATCTACGTGACGCGTCGTTCCGCAGCGCTGCACTCCTAGGCCATGGCACTGAGTACCGCTACGCGCACGACTACCCCGATGGATGGGTCGACCAGCAGTATCTGCCCGACGAACTCGCGACGTCGACGTTTTTTGATTCGTCGAGTTACGGACGTGAGGGTGCGCTCGTCGAACAGTGGCGGGCGCGAACGAACCGCTCTCACCAGGGCGAACCACCCGCGCCAGTAGAGTAACTCTCGTGGAAGCCGCCGAACTTCGCTCGATTTTCCTCAACTACTTCGCCGCGAACGGTCACGTCGTCGTGCCCTCGGCGAGCCTGATCCCCCACGACCCATCCCTACTGTTCACGGTGGCGGGCATGGTGCCCTTTAAGGCCTATTACACCGGAGAAGAAGTACCTCCTTACGCGCGCGCGGTCTCGGTGCAGAAGTGTTTTCGCGCTTTGGACATTGACATCATTGGCACCACCCAGCGCCACAACACGTTCTTTGAGATGCTGGGCAACTTCTCCTTCGGCGACTACTTCAAAGAAGGCGCCATCACCTATGCCTGGCAGCTTGTCACTGAGGACTTCGGCCTCGATCCCGAGCGTCTGTGGGTGACGGTGCACGATTCCGACGACCAAGCCGCGGCTATATGGCGCGATCTCGTCGGCGTGCGGCCCGAGCGGATTCAACGAATGGGCGAGGACAACTTTTGGAGCATGGGCGAGGTTGGTCCCTGTGGACCCTCATCAGAGATCTTCTATGACAAGGGACCGGCCTTTGGCGCGGATGGGGGACCCGCCACGGGCGATGAAGATCGATTCGTTGAGTTCTGGAACTTGGTCTTCACCCAGTATGAAAAGAGTCCCGACGGTTCGCTCACGGAACTCCCCAAGAAGAACATTGACACCGGCGCGGGTTTAGAGCGAACGTTGGCGATCCTCAACGGCGTCGAGACGGTCTTTGCGACGGATCTCTTCGCGCCGTTGCTGGATGCGGCGTCGCGCGCGCTCAATGTCGGCTACGGCCTCGATGAGACTTCGGACGTGGCGATCCGTCGAATCGCCGATCACGGTCGCGCGATGACGATGTTGGTTGGCGACGGGGTGTTGCCCTCCAATGAGGGAAGAGGCTACGTATTGCGCCGGCTCATCCGTCGCGCCGTGCTCGCGGCTCGGCGCGCCGGGGCCGAGGGGGCGATGGTCGCTTCGCTCGTCGACGCGACGATAGAGAAGATGGGTACGGTCTATCCCACGCTCGTGCACGACCGTGACCTCATCGTCGAAGTCCTTGAACGTGAAGAGGCCGGTTTTGCCCGCACCCTGCGCACAGGATTGACGCTCCTCGAAGAAGCTCAACAAGAGGTCCTCGCTCGTGGCTCGGTCATCTTTCCTGGTGACGCTGCATTTAAGTTGCACGACACGCACGGTTTCCCCATCGAATTGACCGAGGAGATCGTGGGCGAAGCCGGCTTGAGTGTGGAACGTGACGCCTTCAACGAGGCGATGAGCCACCAACGCGAGCGGGCTCGCGCCAACGCCAAGACCTTGCGCGTGGCTGACGACACGGAGTATCGAGACCTCGTTGATCTCCACGGAGCGACCGAGTTTGTCGGCCGTGACGTCAGTCGCTACAGTGTCGAGACTTCGGTGCTCGCCGTGCTCGCCGGCGACGACGGCCAGAGCGAGTTGTTTCTCGATTCGACGCCGTTCTTTGCGGAAGCGGGCGGTCAAGTGGGCGACACCGGCACGGTCGTCACCGAATCCGGACGTTTTGAAGTCCTCGATACCCAAAACGTGGCCGGGGGACTTTTCGCGCATCGGGGCCGACTGACGGGCGAGATGCTCCCGGGTCAGACGGCCATCGCGACCATCGAGCCTGTTCGCCGCGAGGCGACGCGGCGTAATCACACCGCGACACACCTCTTGCACGGGGGTCTCCGCTCGGTGCTGGGCGATCACGTTCGCCAGCAAGGTTCCTACGTCGGACCTGAGCGACTGCGCTTTGATTTTTCGCACGGCGCCCCTCTTACCAAAGAAGAGACCAATGAGATACTGACGATGGTCAACACCGATGTCGTACTCAACGAGCACGTCGACACCATTCAAACCACCAAGCTCGAAGCTGAGACCATGGGGGCCGTCGCGTTCTTTGGCGACAAGTACGGTGATCGAGTGCGCGTGGTGCGCGCGGGGCGCCACAGCCTCGAATTCTGCGGGGGTACCCACGTGGAGCGACTCGGTGATATCGGCCAGATTCAAGTGGTCAGCGAGTCCTCCATCGGTGCCAACACCCGTCGCCTGGAAGCCGTGAGCGGCCTGGGCGCCCATCGCCGTAGTTACGAAATGGAGCAGGCCCTGGGTTCAGTCGCGGCGCTACTAAAAACATCCCTCGAGGATGTGGTGCCCGCGCTCGAGCGGCTCTTCGAGCGCCAGCGCGAGGTGGAAAAACAGATCGGCTCACTGCGCCAGGCCCAACTGGCCCAATTCGCTTCGGAACTCGACGCGATGAGTAAGGGCGACGTCGTAATTGCGCGCGTGGACGGTTATCCCGGTGACCAGTTACGTTCTCTGGCTCAGGATCTGCAACACCGCGGTCGTCGAGTCGTGGTCTTAGTGGGCGAGGACGACGGCAAAGTGTCACTGGCCGTGGCGACCGATGAGTCGCTCGATGCCTCGAGCACCGTCAAGTCGCTCGCCGCGCACCTGGGGGGAGTGGGCGGCGGTTCAGCGCGCTTGGCGCTCGCCGGTGGTCGCGATCCCAAGGGCATCGACGCGGTGTTGGTCGCGGCGAAGGCGCTTTAAGAACTGGATGGCCCGGCTACTCGGCATTGATCCTGGCGCGGCTCGCTGTGGCATTGCGATCACGGACACCGCCGAAACGATGGCCTTTCCGCGCTCGGCTGTAGTGAACGATGAGACACTGATCACATCGCTGCAACAGTTGATCGCCGACGAAGGCATCGAGGCAGTCGTAGTTGGGCGACCGGTGGCGCTGTCGGGTCGCGAAACGTCGAGCACTAAAGAGGCCGACGCGCTGTACCGCGAACTGATTGACGCTTTGGGTGATCTCCCAGTGACCCAGTGGGACGAGCGACTGACGACCTTCGAAGCGCACCGTTCACTCTCGCGAGCGGGCCTTAAGGCCAAGCAACACCGCGATCACGTCGACAGCGCCGCCGCCGTGATCATGCTGCAAAACTACGTTGATGGCCACCATGCTGACTAGGCCGCTTGGCCGAGTTCTCTTGGGCGTGGTCGTGCTCGTGGTGCTAGTCGTGGGTTGGTTCGCTCTGCAGGTCGATCCCATCTTCGCCGGGAAGGGCAAGGAGGTCATCGTCACGGTGCACACGGGCGACTCTTTCGCCACTATCGCCGGTGAGCTACACGCGAGCGGCGTCATTGCGTCGCCCTTCGCCTTTCGCTTAGAGAATCTCGTACTTCGTATTCCGCTCATCCGAGCCGGCTCCTACGAGATGCGCAAGGGCTCGTCGTTCGCCAGTGTGCGCGCGATTCTTGGCGCCCCGCCCAACGTCGACGTCGTGACCGTCTCGCCGGGTCTTACGTTGCACGAAGTGGCCCTCGACGTCGAGGGGGCCATGGGCGTGAAGTACGCCAACACGTTCACCGCGGACGCTACGGCCGCTAAGACGCCGAGTTCGTTCGATCATGGCAGTTCCCTCGAGGGGCTCATTGGTGCGCAAACCTACATCATCAAGCCCTCGACGACGCCGCGCGAACTCGTGAACGAGATGGTGCGCAGTTTCCAAAAAGAGGCCGCGTCGGTTGGACTGACCCCGTCCACGGTCGTCGAAGGGCTGAACGCCTATCAGTTGATCGTGGCCGCGTCGATCGTTGAAAAAGAGGGTTACTATCCGCGCAACATGCCCCAGGTCGCTCGGGTCATCTTCAATCGATTGGCGCGAGGCGGTCCACTGCAGATGGACTCGACCGTGCTCTACTCCCTCGGTCTCGACGGAGGCTCCGTGACTCACGCCATGTTGCAGACGCCAACGCCGTACAACACGTATCTGAACACCGGACTCACGCCGACACCGATCTGTGCGGTGTCGACCATCGCACTGAAGGCAGTCCTCCACGCGCCTGCGGGTACCTGGCTCTACTTCACCGTGATCAATAAGCGTGGCGACGAAGCCTTTTCGACGACGTTTGCCCAGCAGTTAAAGAACGAAAGACTCGCCTCGTCAAGGGGAGTTGGATGAACTGGCGACTTGGGGTCGTGGGTTCGCCCATCGAACACTCGCTCTCGCCACAACTACAACTCGCGGGACTCCAATTGGCGGGCCTCGAAGGTGCGTCCACTCGTGTGGAGCTAGGTCTCAATGACGCTAATCAGTTGAAGGGGCTCATGACGACGAAGTTCGACGCTCTGTCGGTGACCAGTCCCTTAAAAGGCGTCGCCCACGAACTCTGCGACGAGCTCAGCGACGTCGCGACGCGCACGAAGTCCGTGAACTCACTGTGGCAGTGTGACGGCAAACTGCTCGGGGAGAGCACGGATGGTCAAGGATTCGTCGAATCACTTAATCGTGAGATGGGATTCGCGCTGGAGAACATTCACGCAGTTATCTTGGGCGCCGGCGGGGCGGCCAGCGCGATCGTTGACGCCCTTACGCACAATGGCGTAGCTACGGCGGTCGTGATCGCTCGAAACGAGGCGAAGGTGGAAGAGCTCACCGGTCGCTACAAGAACGTCTTTGCCCAGTCACTGGTCTATCGGCCGGTGGACCTGGTTATCAACACGCTGCCCCTCGAAGGCCGGAGCGAAGAGGCGGCGGTGTTGCAAGGAGTTCATCACGAGACCATCGCCGTCGATATCAACTACGAACCTCGAACGTCTCGGTGGCGCCAACTCTACGATGATGCCGGATGCCGATCGACGAATGGTCTTCCCATGTTGGCCTACCAGGCGGCGCTACAGATGCAGTGGTGGTGGGGCGTAGAGATCGAGGGCGCCACACTTCTCAAGGTGCTGCAATGACCGACGCATGGAGCTCCATGACGAGCCGACTTCGAGCCAAGGACTCCTTCGATTCGGGACTCTTTTGGGGGATGATCGTCCTGGGTGTCACCGGCGTGATCATGATCTACAGCGCGACTCGACAGGCCCTCGTTAACGCTGGCGATAATCCGCACTACTACCTTGAACGTCAGGGCCTCTTTGTGCTCTTGGGCATCGTCAGCATGTACGTCGTCTCGCGCATCGACTATCGACGATTTGAAATGGCGGCGACGCCACTGTACGTCGGTTCACTCTTCGCGCTGGCGGGCGTGTTCGTGATCGGTCAAAATGCGCTAGGCGCACAGCGCTGGTACAGCATTGGCAATTCGATTCAGATTCAGCCCAGCGAGTTCACCGTGTTGTTCTTGATATTGGCGGTGGCGACGTTTTGTGCGCGCCGTCCCGAGGGCCTCACGATGTACGACGTCATGCGCCTTCTCGTCATGGCCGCGGTGCCGCTGGCGTTAATCGTCAAACAGCCCGACATCGGTACGGCGGTAATTATTGTCTTAAGTGTTTCGGCGATGATGGTGGTCGCGGGAGTGCCACCGCGTTTCATGACGCTGTTGGCGATCGTGGGTTCGACGGGCTTGGCGGCGGCAGTCTTTCTGGACCTCTTGCAGAAGTATCAAGTAGATCGTTTCGTGTCGTTCCTCAATCAAAACTCCACCAACCCCACTTTGGCAAGACTGATCTACGAGGTCAACAACGCCAAGAGCGCGATCGGATCGGGCGGCGTACGCGGCGCGGGACTGTTTCACGGCCTCCAGACAGTGCTCGGGTACGTGCCCGAACAGCGCACGGACTTTATCTTCACGGCGATCGGCGAACAGCTAGGTCTCATCGGTTCGGTCATCATCATCTTGCTCTTGGCTTATGTTGGCTTTCGGATGTTCATGATTGCCAAGAACGCCAAGGACACTATGGGACGACTGCTCTGCATCGGCGTCTTCATCTTCTTCGCGTTTAGTTGTTTTGAGAACATCGGCATGACGATGGGCATAATGCCAGTCACGGGTATTCCTCTGCCGCTCTTGAGTTACGGAGGTTCCGCGGCCCTGGTCTTCTTTGTCGCGGGCGGTGCCGTGCTCTCGGTCTCTCGGCGAGTCGGCAGTTAGGGTTGGATTCGATGAGCGACCAATCACCTAGCGCAGAAGAGACCACGCCGACGGAGAACGACGAGGGCTCGTTCGAAGCTCCGAATTCACCCGTCGTTGTCTTTCGCGTGATGCATCTCGACTCGGTGCTCTACGACCTCACCGATGCTTCGCCAATGGTCCATCTGTTGGAGGCCGAAGCACCGTTCCGCTTGTTGGTGATTCCGGTGGCGTTGTCGGACGCGATCGCTCTCCAGCACGCCCACGGGGCCATTGAGAGTCGTCGCCCGGGTACTCATGAGTTGATGACCACGATCTTGTCGCGCCTGCAGGCCGAAGTGATTGCGGCGCGCATTGTTCGATACGACGGGGGAGTCTTTTACGCCGAACTGGACCTGATGACGCCCAGGGGCCAAGAGTTTTTTGATTGTCGCGCCAGCGATGCACTTTCGATGGCTTTTCGCCAAAGCGTCCCCGCGCCCATACTGTGCTCTGAAGATGTGCTCGAGGCTTACTTCGCTTGAGCGAGATGGACGGCGAGCACTTCGCCTCCGCGTTTCTCAGTGTTGCCTTCGTCAGATATTCGCAGCAAGACCGCGACCACCAGGTAGTTCGCGATGAGCGATGATCCGCCGTAGGCCATGAAGGGCAAAGTGATGCCGGTAAAGGGCAGCAAGCGCAGTACACCGGCCATGATAAAGAACGCTTGGAATCCGATCAGTGCAGAAAGTCCCGTCGCGGTCAGGCGAACGAAGTCTGATGACGCGCGTTGCGCGATGCGAAACCCTTCGCCGACGAAGGCGGCGAATAGGCACAGCACCAAAATGACGCCGAGAAAGCCGAGTTCTTCTGCGACCGCGGCGAAAATCATGTCCGAGGTAATGAACGGAACGGTGCCCGACTGACCCAGGCCCAAGCCCGTGCCCGTAACTCCGCCCGCGGCGATGGAGAACCAGCCAAAGGCCAGTTGGTGCGAGTAGGCAAAGTTCACCGCTGACCAAGGGTCGAGCCACTCGCTCACGCGAGCTTGCACTTGGTGGAACAGGTGGTCCGCGACGAACGCTCCGCCCACGAGCAGCCCGAATCCGAGCAGGACGTACGACTTGAGACCTGTCGTGACCCATAACAATGAGATGAAGAGGGCAAAGATCAACAGCGCAAATCCGATGTCGTTCTCCGCGCCCAAGATGGCGACCGAGAGACCCCAAGCAACGAAAATCGGCACAAGGACCTTCGGCGGTACGACCCTTCGTGGGCCTAGCCGTTGAGTGGGGGTCGACAGAAGATCTCGATTCGCCGCAAAGTACGAAGCGAAGAAGAAGATGAGCAGGATCTTGGCGATCTCTACGGGCTGAAACGAAAATGGACCTATGAAGATCCATAGCCGGGCGCCATTGACCGTTGTTCCTACGCCGGGCAGCAGCGGCGCGACCAAGAGCGCGATGGCCGCCACGAGGGTCAGATAGCGATAGCGATCGAGGTCACGTACGTGGCGAACGAGCTTGAGGGTGATGGCGAGACCCAGCGCGCTGACGACGAACCAGAGTGCTTGATCTCGGGCGTACTTCGGATCCCAGCGAGCGATCTCGACGTAGCCAATACCGTTGAGCAGCGTCGCGATGGGTAAGAGAATCTCCGAGGCGTTCGGAGCGTAGCGTGCAATGGCGAAGTGCATCAACAGAGAAATCAAGACAATGCCAGCGAGGAAGACAAGAAACCTCGGGGGCATCTTTCCCTGTGCGCCCAGGGAGGCCAAGACGTAAAAGGCGGTCGTTATGAACCACGCCAACGCCATAAGGCCCAGCTCGGTATAGCGGCGATTTCGTTTGCTATCAGGCGCGAAGATCGCTGGTTGAGGTGCGTCACGGTTGGCGTGTCTCGGCACGTTTCAAGAGTAGTCGTACGATGGAGACAAGCACTTGACTCTGCAGAGGGAACCCGTTGTCTTGAGTACAGATCTGTCGTCGTTTGGACCAGAGAGGTTCGCCAGTCGCGAGATGTCACGACTGGAGTTTGGCGCTCGACTCTTGGACTTGAGCGACGACCAAAAGTTGCCCATCCTCGAGCGGTGCAAATTCGTCGCAATCTTCGCCGACATGGTGGATGAGTTCTTTCAAGTTCGTGTGGTGAGCATTGAGGACAAGGTGGCCGCCGGTGTGCAAACGCCCTCCGTCGACGGCGTTCGGCCCCGTCAGCAACTCGCCGAGATTCGAGAGCGGGTACTGGAACTTACTGAGCGACTAGATCGTCTCATGCTCGATTCGATACTGCCCGAGCTCGCCGCCAGTGGCATCGCGATCGTGCCGTACGGCGATCTCGACTTCGAGGCGAAAGAGCGCCTCGCGAAGTACTTTGATGAGAACGTCTACCCGGTTCTCACGCCGCTGGCCGTCGATCCCGGTCACCCTTTTCCGATGATCTCGAATCTCTCGCTCAACATCGCGGTCTCGGTGCGCGACGAGTCAACCGACGATGAACGCAGCGCCAGGGTGAAAGTCCCAAACTCGCTCCCGCGATTTTTAGAGGCCGGACCCAATACCTGGTGTCTCCTAGAAGACCTCATCATCGCTCATCTCGGTCGACTTTTCCCCGGTATGAGCATTGGTCAGGCCGATCTCTTTCGTGTGACGCGCAACGCGGACTTGACGCTGGAAGAGGACGAGGCCGACGATCTGTTGGTGGCTCTAGAGGTGGAGCTTCGCCGGCGTCGCTTCGGCAAAGCGCTGCGCGTGGAGATCCAACGCGGGATGTCCGAGGAGTTCCTCAAGCTCCTCGTCGACCAGCTCGAACTCGACCCCTCGAACGTGTACGTGAACGACGCCATGCTCGGTCTCAGTGACCTGTGGAACCTTTACGAGATTGATCGGCCCGATTTAAAGGGCGAGAGTTGGTCGCCGCGCACGCCCAAACGTCTTCTCGACGGAGAGCACGTGGGTGACGTCCTGGCCGCGATTCGTGAGGGCGACATTTTGCTGCACCACCCCTACGACTCCTTCACGGACTCGGTGGAACCCTTCACCGCCCAAGCGGCGCTGGACCCCAAGGTCGTGGGGATCAAACAGGCGCTCTATCGAACGTCGGGCGACTCTCCGATTGTCGCCTCGCTAATCCACGCGGCCGAGCGCGGCAAGCAGGTGGTCGCCTTGGTGGAACTGAAGGCTCGTTTCGACGAAGCGGCCAATATTGAGTGGGCCAAAGCGTTAGAAGATGCGGGAGTCCACGTTGTCTATGGCATCGTCGGACTCAAGACGCACTGTAAAATCACCCTGGTCTTGCGATCCGAAGGCGACACCACCGTGCGCTACGTGCACATCGGCACCGGCAACTACAACGATAAGACCGCCCGGGTCTACGAGGATTTTGGCCTCTTGACCAGTGATCCGGCCATCGCCCACGACGTGGGCGAGCTCTTTAACTTCCTCACGGGGTTTGCGAGAATTGGCAACTACGAGAAACTGATCGTCAGCCCCCTGTCCACTCGAACGCGTGTCGTCGAGTTAATCAACGCCCAACGTGATCGCGGAACCCTCGGCAAGATCGCCATCAAGGTCAACGGCCTAACGGACCCCGCGATCATTGACGCGCTCTACGAAGCCAGTGGCGCGGGCGTTGAGGTACGCCTGGTCGTGCGGACTCTGTGTTGTCTTCGTCCGGGTGTGGCCGGACTGTCCGAGAACATCAAGGTTCACTCGGTGGTGGGCGAATTCCTCGAGCATTCGCGTATCTTCATCTTTGGTCGTGAGGGCGATCCGGACTCTTCGATCTACATCGGATCGGCCGATCTGATGGAGCGAAACCTCGATCGACGAGTCGAGGTGATGGTGCCCATCGAAGACGCTTCGCTCCAAGGTGAGCTGCGCGAGGCCTTTGAGATCACGTGGCGTGACGACCTCTTCACCTGGGTATTGGGCACCGACCGACGTTGGCGTCGACTTCAACCCGTCAATAACCTCTCGGCGCAGTGGGAGTTCAAACGTCTCACGATGGATCGTTCCCGCTCGCTTTCGCAGGTGTGATCTCGGTGGGCCGGCGCCACTGCCAGCTGGCGTAAGCCACCCCGCCGAGGGGAATGGGTATCCAGAAGTTCACGAGGCGATAGGCGAGCACCGCCAAAATGGCTTGGCTATGTGGTACGCCAAAGCCCACCAGTGAAAAGATGAGCACGCCCTCAACCACGCCCAGGCCGGCGGGCGTCAGGGGAATCGCGGCGAGTACGTTCGCGAGGCCGTAGGCGACCAGTAGGTCGATCGGCGACACCACCGCGCCAAAGGACCAGAGAAAGACCCAGAGACAAGTGGCGTCCAAGAGCCAGTTGAGGGTGGCCCAGGTAAAAGCCCACCACAGGGTGCGCCGATTGGCGATGAGCAGCGTGATGCGATCGGCGACCGTGGTCAAGAGTGCGGTGATTCGATCGGGGTTGAGTGAGGGGACGTGACGGGCCACGGCTCGCAGCCACGCGTCGGCGTGGCGCTGGCCGCGGGTGATCAAGAGAATGGTGCCAAAGAACGCCATGAGCAAAAAGACGCCGGCCAAGGCGGCAAAACCGTAGGCCGGATCGAACCCGTTGAGGGGAATGGAAATGACCAGGGCTATCCAGAAAATGACGTTCAACACCACCGCCGAGCCCGCGCCCTGGGCGGCCAGGCCAAAGGCGTTGGTCACCTTGGGCACGCCCAATTCGTTGAAGAGCCGATAGGAAAAAGCCCCCGCGGGAGCCGTGCCTCCGGGAACGACGTGACTGATCGCCAGCGCGGCCATATTCACGCGAAAGGTGTTGAAACGACTGGGCGCGTAGGGATACATCACGGTGCGCGTCAGCTCGACGTAGGCGAGGATCGCACTGACTTCGAGTGCGACGCCGATCGCGACCAAGACGGGGTTCACCGAGGCGAGTAAGGGCAGCGAGTGGCGCGCCGATCCAAACTGGGGCAAGACCAGATACTCCAAGACGAAAATCAGCGAGCCAAAGCTGAGGATCAAGCGGATCTCACGCGGTAGTGCGAAGCGCTTCTGGGGGGCGACGTCGGGCATAGGGTTCCTCAAGCGTGTCACGTTCTCACGCCCTCAAGGCGGAACACGACGGGCCAAGTCTAGGACAACTCGTAGAATTCTCCAATGCGCACGCTCGTGGTGCTTCCCACGTACAACGAAATTCTCAACGTGGAACCGATGCTGCGCACGTTGCGTGAGGTGGTGCCCGAGTGCTGGGTGCTCGTCGTTGACGACCACAGTCCCGACGGCACCGCGACCACGGCGCGCGCCGTTGGCGAGGAGTTGGGTCAGATTCAGGTGTTGGAGAGAAACGCCAAGAGTGGACTCGGCGGCGCCTATCGAGCGGGATTCGCGTGGGGGCTCGAACGTGGCTACGAGCACGTGGTCGAAATTGACTGTGACTTTTCACATGATCCGCGGGCGCTGCCAGCCCTACTCGTCCAAGCGATGAAGTACGAGGTCGTCATTGGATCGCGCTACGTCAAAGGCGGTCACATTCCGCGCTGGACCTGGTCGCGACGCTTGCTCTCGCGCGGGGGCAATCAATACGCGTCGCTCGTGCTCGGATTGGGCGTGGCCGACTCTACCTCGGGCTATCGCGTCTACTCACGGAGCGCCTTGGAAAAAATGCACTTCGAGACCGTCTCTGCGGATGGGTACGGCTTTCAAATAGAGATGACGTATCGGGCACGTCGCGGAGGCGCGACGATTATCGAAGTGCCCATCTCGTTCACCGATCGCCAACGAGGCGAGTCAAAGATGTCCAAGGCGATAGTCATCGAGGCGTTGGCCCTGGTGACCAAGTGGGCCCTCGAACGGCCGTTTCATCGACGCGTTCGTTAAACGAGATCGACCAGGACCGTCGAAAGAACGACGGCGAGTTTGTTCTTCGTCTCTTCGCGCTCGGCGATGGGGTCTGACTCGCTGACGATGCCCGCGCCGGCCCACGCTTCGAACTCGCATCCCGCGAGCAAGACCCCGCGCAGCCCGATCCACCATTCGCCGTCGCCCTCGGCGTCGATCCAACCGAGCGGACCGGCGAAATAGCCACGATCGCGCTGTTCGAGACGGCAGATCAGCTCGTAGGCGCTCTCTCGTGGAATGCCGCCGACGGCCGACGTTGGATGGAGCAGTCGCAAGACGTCGAGCGCGTTCAACGCGTCGGGGCCGTGACTTCGAGCGTTCACCCAGGTGCCGAGGTGCGCCACCGTGCGCAAGGTCACAATGGAGGGTTCGGCGTCGGCACTCACGTCGTCGTAGACGTTGGCGAGAACGCGAACGATCTCGTCGACCACGACGGCGTGTTCGTGGAGATTCTTGGTACTGCCGAGCAACCACGTCTGGTAGTCATCTGGCGCGACGTTGGGGGGCAGGGCGATGGTGCCAGCGAGTGGGTTGCACTGGATCTCGTCGCCGTTACGTCGCACGAGCAGCTCGGGACTGGCTCCGACGAAGCGCCGCCCGTCAGCAGTCGGAAGGCTGTAGAGGGTGCAGATCGGTTCGCGCAGTCGGAGCCGCTGGGCGATCGCCGCCGGATCGATTGGTTCTGGTACTGATCCATAGACGGCGCGCGCCAGGACAACTTTGTCAATCTCCTTTCGCCGAAGAATCTCTACCGCGAGTGCGACGTTGTGGGCGTACTCTTCGGGCGTGGGCTGATAGGTAAGGGATCGAAGGCTCTGGGTCTCTTGAGTGGGGACCGTGACCGACTCATAGAGATCACGCCATTCGTTCGACCCCTCGAGCGAACTCACCCACGTCTCGCCCGATCTCATCTGGGTGACGCAGAACTCTGGAATCTGGAGTTCACCAGGGGCGTTACGGTCAAAGGGCAACGCCGCAAAGGCCACGACGCCCGTTCCCGGGGGGCCATCATCGCCGTGCAGTTCGTGGCGGCGAAGTGCGGTCATCGCGTTCGTCGGCGCACCGAGCCCGCTCGACAGGGGCACCTGGTCGACCAACCGGCCAAAGCCAACGCGCAGAACATCGGGAGTTTCGACGAGCCACCCGTCACGTGCGCCGAGAGTTCGAAGAGTGTCCGCTCTCAGCGGAGCGATGGCGGTGCGTAGAAACTTCACGCGGCCCTCGTCGCGAGGAACTGTTGACTCAGCCCACCCATGACCCGACGATTATTCACGCCAGAGAATCCGGCGCGATTCAACATGGTGGCGATCTCGGTTGACGAAGGCAAGTACGCCGTCGACGCCGGCAGGTAGTGATACGCCGCGCGATCGGACACGAGTGAGCCAATGAACGGCACCACCCTTCGGAACCAGAATCGAAAGCCAACGCGCCAGAGTCCCGAGCGAGGCTCGGCGACTTCGAGTAATGAGAGACGTCCTCCGGGGCGAAGCACCCGCGCCATCTCTTGGAACGCCCCTTGGAGATCGGTGAAATTGCGCAGCGCGTAGCCACAGGTGACTCCGTCGAAACTGGCGTCACGAAAGGGCAGTTGTGAGGCGTCGGCCTGAACGCGCTCGGGAACGCCTCGAGCCGTGTCCAGCATGTTGTAACTCAAGTCGGTCGCCACTGCGCGATGACCCTGTCGATGTAGTTCCCGTGTGAAGTCTCCGGTGCCGGCGGCCACGTCGAGGACGACGTTATTGGGGGCGAGTCGAAGGTCACTGACGGCGCGGCGGCGCCATCTCGCGTCGAGACCGAAGGTCATGAGCTTGTTCACGAGCTCATAACGCGGCGCGATGGCGTCGAACATGGAACGAACCAGTTCCGTCTTTTCATCGCCCTGTGGCAGGGAGGTGCCGCTCAAGGTGCTATCGGTAGAGCCGAGAGAGCACCTGCGCGAAGCAGGCCGGCTTCGTCGTGCCCTTGATCTCAACGGTGACGTCCATGGCGATCTGTATTCCGTTGGCGACTTCTTCGGCCGAGGCGAGCGTGGCCCCGGCGCGTATCTCCGATCCCACGGGGACCGGCGAGGTGAAGCGAACTTTGTTGGTGCCATAGTTCACGCCCATGGTGACGCCTTCAACGTGCAGCATGCCGCCCAAAAGAACGGGAATGAGGGACAACGTGAGGTAGCCGTGCGCAATGGTGTGGCCGAAGGGTCCCTTAGCAGCGCGTTCGGGGTCTACATGGATCCACTGGTGATCACCGGTGGCATCGGCGAAGAGGTTCACCTGTTCTTGGGTGACCGGTCGATACTCGGAGTATCCGAGATGTGTGCCGACAAGGGCGGTCAGTTCTTCAATGCTGTTGACGCTCGTGGTCATGGTGTACCTCCGAGCCAACTCTATCTTTCGTTCCGCTGTCACCAATTGGATCCGCGACCCCCCAATAGACTCACAGCGTGAGTTCTCCGGTCGCGGTTCCGCACCATCGCCAAATCAGTGGCGGCGGTTTTCGAGCCGCGCTCTTTGGACTCTCCGATGGTCTGGTAACCAACGTGTCACTCATTCTCGGCTTCGCCGGTGCCAATCCCGGACACGACATTGTTCGCCTCGCGGGGCTGGCCGGACTGGTGGCCGGGGCCTTCTCGATGGGCAGTGGCGAATATCTCTCGATGCGCGCTCAAAAGGAACTGTACGAGCACGAGATTGACGTAGAGAGAAAAGCCCTGGCGGCCGAGCCCGAGCTCGAGCGTTTAGAGCTTCGCGATATTTTCGTCGGTCGGGGTATCGAGTCCGAACTCGCGGAACGACTGTCAACGGACTTGATGAAGAATCCTGACTTGGCGCTTCGTACTCATACTCGTGAAGAGTTGGGCATCGACCCCTCGGCGACGGGCTCGCCGTGGCTCGCGTCGTCGTCGTCGTTTTTGATGTTCTCGATCGGGGCGCTCATTCCCCTCCTGCCCTGGTTGGTCACCACGACGGGCAACGTCGTGTGGTGGTCGATTGGCGTCGCCGCGACCGCGTCGCTGGGCGTCGGGGCGGCGGTCGGTCGCTACACGCACCGCGGATTGGTCTTTTCCGCGCTGCGCTCGTTCTTCATTGCGGCCCTAGCTTCAGCGGTCACGTTTGGCGTGGGTTCTCTGGTGGGCGCCCATTAAGGGCGAGTGAAACGAATCAGGAGGTCTTCTCGTTCGAGGTGAAAGCCCAACGAATCGTACAGCTTCTTGGCGGTCTCGTTGGACTCATCCACGAAGAGCACGGCGTCGGTGACGCCTTTTCTGCACAAGACGTTGAGTCCTTGTGTGACCATCACGCGACCGAGATGGCGTCCTTGAAAGTCGGGGTGCACCGACGCCACGTAGATCTCACCAAAGCGGTCGGGGTGAAGTTCGTGCACCTTGGTCCAGCACGACGCCGCAATCCTTCCATCAATTTCTAAGAGAAGGAAGCCCGAGGGGTCGAACCAGGGTTCGTGGGTACGTGCGTCGAGGTCGGCGAGTCGCCAGGCCCCCTGCTCGGGGTGATGCGCGAATGCGGCGTTGTTCTGTTCGAGCCACGCGTCTTCGTCGCGGTGTGTTTCAAAGTTGCGAAGTGTGGCACCCGCGGGAACGTCGTCGACGGCGACTGGAAGTTTGACTCGCAAGAGTTGGAGCATGCGTATCACGTTGCCGTCGGCGTAACCACCGGATTGAGGCCCGCGAGTCCACCAGTCAACGACGGCGTGAGCCGCTAAGAGTTCGCGCAGCAACTCTCCATCGAACTCGCCGCCGCACATTTCGACCGTGGCATGTTCGTCACCGTTGGACATTGCGTACTTCGCGAGGACGTCACCTTCGTAGTAGAGCCAGTGCTGTGCTCGCCATCCGTGTACGACCGTACGTCGGCGCCCTTCGTCGATCGCCTCACGTCCGAGCAGCGACTCGGTGCGGTTCAAGAGATTGAGTACCTCGAGGCGCTGCTGCGGTGACAGAGAAAGTACGTACCACCACGTTGAGGCCATAGCCGAACACTACCGGTGGGTCTTAGAGAGTCCGTCCGGCGACTCGAGTGAGACGGCGCAACAGCGCGCCCACGGTGCGTTCGGCCTCTACGAGTTCGGAAAAGATCTCCGGCGGCATGGAGCTGCCTTCTGATTCAACGAGGGCGGTGATGCGTGCCGACAACTCCGTCATCGTCGAGGTAATGGTATTGAGTTCGGTCTGCATGCTCATCGGTGGACACCCTAGCGCCACGGCAAGCATCGACGCGGTGGCGCATACTCTAATAGTCAATGAGTGAACCGATGAACGACGAGGACGCCAGTCAGCTCGAGTGGTCTGTCATCAAGGCCCGGGGACCCGAGTCCGAGTCCTTTCTTCAAGGCCAACTCAGCCAAGACCTGGCGAACCTGGACGGTGGCGGGGCGTGGGCGATGTTGCTCGCGCCCGACAGCGTGGTCATGACGACGTGCTACGTGACGTGCCACGACGATGGCTTCGACGTGGTCGTACCGCGCGAACTGGCCGACGTCGCGATGACCAGACTTCGTAGATTTCTGCTTCGATCTAAATGCACCCTCGACGTTGTTGAGGTGAGCGAAGGGCCCTTTGCGACGCGAGACGAGCAGATCGATGCCGCGTGGCCGGGGCCCGGTGAGTTCGCAGCGTCACTCACGCCGCATAGCTTCGGTCGTTCCGTCGTTGGCGCGGCGATCTCGTTTCAAAAGGGCTGCTTTACTGGTCAAGAGTTGGTGGCACGCTTGGACGCGAGAGGCTCGAGCGTGCCGTGGCGATTCGTACGCGTGAGTGGCCCGAGCCGAGAACGGATCAACGAAGTCTTGAAGTCCAAGGGTCCCGCCGGTCCCCAAGGCGTGACGAGTGCACGGCAGCGCGGTTCGCGCGTCGAGGGACTTGGCTTTGCGCACCGAACACTGTTGAACCAACTGAGTGATCAAAGCAGCGTCGACGTCACGGTTGAGGAAGTTGACTGAGCACCGTTGAGAGCCGTGAGTAACGTACAACGCATGGAGATGGATCGTGCGGCTAACCACTGAGGGTCTCTTTATCAAGATCTCGGGCGTGACGTCCGAACAAGACGCACTCTTTTCGATTGGCCTCGGAGCCAGCGCGGTGGGCTTCGATTTCGCTCTGACGGACCGCCAGATCTCGGTGGACGCGGCGCACGACATCGTGCGCCGACTTCCTCAGGGCGCCGTGTCGGTGGGAGTTTTTCGAAACGAACTACCGCAACGAATCGTCGAGATCGCCAACACTCTCGGGCTCAGCGCCGTACAGATTGAAGGCGCCATCACCGTCGACGAACTGAGCTACGTCGCCGAACGCGTCAACACGGTCCTACGCATGGTGCCCGACGGCAGCGACCAACTCGCGTTGGTGGGTGGCGCGGACTACCTCGTCTTGCCAGAGTCGGACGAGCACGAGGCGCTGGTGGATTCGCTCGAGCTCTTCTTAGACTCCGGTCAACGGGTGCCGCTGATCGCCTCGGGAGGACTCAGCGTCTCGAGTGTGGTCGACGTCGTGCAGAATTTTCCGGTCTTCGGGGTCGACGTGCGCGCCGGCGTCGAGAGTTCACCGGGTGTGAAGGACCCGGTGCTGCTCGGTCAATTCATTGCGAACGCCCGTTGGGCGTACGACAACGCGTACGTTGAACGTCACTTCGGCGAGTGGACGCTCTAACTAGGTCACCGCGCGCCGAAAAATGACGCTGCCGTTGTGACCGCCGAAGCCAAAGGAGTTTGAGAGCACCACTTCGACGTCGGTCGGGCGCGGCGCGCCGATGACGACGTCGAGCTCGATCGCGGGATCGATCTCGGTAGTGCCGGCGGTCGGAGGGATGAGTTGGTTTCGCAAGGTCAGTACCGACACGACGCCTTCGAGAGCGCCCGCGGCGGCGAGCGAGTGGCCGAGGTGGCCCTTAATCGACGTGACCGGTGGGGCGCTATTGCCAAACACGTGTCGAACGGCGACCGACTCGGCCAAGTCGTTCAACTGAGTCGAGGTGCCGTGGGCGTTGATGTGCGAGACGTCACTCGCGCTGATCTCGGCGTCGGCGAGAGCTAACTCCATGCAGCGAGTCGCGCCGCGTCCGTCGGGATCGGGTGCGGTGATGTGAAATGCGTCGGCCGTGGAGGCCGCGCCAATCACCTCGGCCAATATCGTGGCACCTCGCGCCAGCGCGTGGTCCCACTCTTCGAGAATCAAGATGCCCGCGCCTTCGCCCATGACAAAGCCGTCGCGGTTGACGTCAAAGGGACGAGAGAGATCTTTATTCGATAGCGCCGTCATATTGCGAAAACCGGCCTCGGCGATCTGGACCATCACCGCTTCGGCGCCCCCCGCTACGGCCACCGGACACCGTCCCGAGGCCACGAGGCGAGCGGCGTTACCAATGGCGTGGGTACCGGCCGCGCACGCGGTGGTCACCGTCTCACACGGACCGCCGAGACCAAAACGCATCGACACCGCCGCCGTGGCGGCGTTCGGCATCATCATGGGCACTAAGAAAGGTGACACTCGGTCGGGACCCTTTTGGGCCAACACCACGTCCTGTTCCAAGACTGACTGAAGACCGCCGATACCAGTCGTGACGACGCTGCCCGCGTCGTCAAGTGGTCCACTCAGTCCGCTCTGGCGCCACGCCTCGTCGGCGGCCACGAGCGCGTAGAGCGCGAAGGGGTCGAGGCGCCGTAGCTCCTTGGGGCCGCCGAGGTGGGCAGTTTCAAAGGTGCCAATTCGCATCGACGCCGGTGCGCTGGCGGTGGCCAACGCCTCCCACAACGCCGGTACGCCCTCGCCCGCGCAGGTGAGTGCACCGAGCCCCGTGACGGCTACCCGGCGCCCGCGCACCGGTCCCGAGGGAGTGACCGCGACGAGCACTACAGCTTGGCGTAGATCAGCTCGAAGGCCTCACCGACGGTTTTGATCTCTTTGAGCTCGTCTTCGGCGACTTCAATGTTGAAGGTCTCTTCGAGTGCCATCACGAGTTCGACGAGGTCAAGACTGTCCGCGCCCAGGTCGTCACCGAAGGATGCTTCGAGGGTGACCTGCGCGGGGTCGACGGCCAAAACTTCCACGGTGTCTTCGGTGAATTTTGCGAAGGCCTGGTTGCGATCCATGGTGTAACCCCTTTAATCTGTCGCTCCAGCGTACTCAAAGACCCCGGCGGTCGGACGTCTCTAGTGGCCCAACGAAAGACCCCCATCGACGGTAATGATCGCGCCAGTGATGTAACGGGCACGGTTACTGGCGAGGAACCCGACAACGCCAGCGATATCGGATGGCTGTCCGACGTGTCCCAGAGGAATCATCGCGGCCATACTCTCTTTGACGTCCCCGAGTTCGCTGGTCATCTCGGTATCGATCAAGCCGGGCGCCACGAGATTCACCGTCACCGAGCGCGAGGCCAACTCCTTTGCGAGTGAGCGCGCGAGACCGACCAGACCGGCCTTCGCCGCGGCGTAGTTGGCTTGGCCGGCCACGCCGATAAACGGCGAGACCGAGCCGATGAAGATGATCGATCCGGAACGGGCGCGCACCATCGAGGCCATCGCGGCGCGCGCGGTGTAAAACGCGCCATCGAGATTGGTCGTGAGTACCTCGCGCCACTGTTCGTCCGACATCCGCAGCGCCAGACCATCGTGGGTGACGCCCGCGTTGACGACGACCACGTCGACGGGGCCGAACTGCTCGACGGCGGCCTTGATGGCGTGGTTCACCGCCGAAGAGTCGGTGACGTCCACCGTGAAAGACTTGGCGCAGCCCGTGGGCGCGTTCCCCGATCGAGAAAGGGTGACGACGGTGTCGCCTTCGAGGATGAAGTACTCGGCAATGGCCGCGCCGATGCCGCGACTGGCTCCGGTGACGATGACGTGTCGACTCATAGGGCGGTCTCCTGAAACTCGTGAAGGGTAGTGGGCGCGACTTGGCGGTCGAAGGTACGAATGCGCTTAGTGAGCCCGCTCAACACGCCGCTTGGGGGCATTTCAATGCTGACGCGCACGCTGTCGGGCAGTTGTAAGGTCGCGTCCAAAAACTCCACCGGCGAGGTGAGTTGACGCCGTAGAAGTTCACGCCACTCTTCGCCGTTCGTGTGCACTTGCGCGTCGACGTTGGAGATCAGCACGGCCTCGGTTGTTCCCCACTTAGTGTGCAATAGCGCCTCGTCAAGCTCCACTTGGGCGGGCGCCATCAACGGTGAGTGGAACGCGCCACCCACGTTCAGCGGCGTGGCTCGACGCCATCCGAGCTCGCGGTGACGTTGTAGTAGTTCGTCCAGTCCCGGCCTCGTACCGCTCAAGACGATCTGACCCGTGCCGTTCACGTTGGCGATCCACACCCCGTCGAGGTCGCTCAACGCTTCAAGGGAACCGTCCTCGGCGCCCATCAGCGCTACCATCGATCCTTCCTGGGCGTCGGCCGCTCGAGCCATCGCCGCTCCTCGCACGCCGATCAGGCGAGCTCCTTCTTCCAACGTGAGGAGGCCCGAGGCCACGAGTGCGGTGAATTCGCCCAGACTGTGTCCCAGTAAATAGCGAGGGCGCAGGCCCAGATCAAGCAGCTCGTAGTAGCCCACGAGGGACAACGCGAACGTGGCAAGTTGCGCCCGGTCGGTTCGCACGACCTCCTCGTTGCTTGCGGTGAGAAGTAGTTCCGCGACGTCCACTTTGGTGATCTCACCGACACGCTCTACCACGTCCCAGTGTCGAGACGAGCGCCATGGCACTCCTGCGCCGCCGCTGAGTGAGCCTTGACCGGGAAAGAGAGCAACGACGTCCTCGCGAAAGGCGAGAGTCGCGTCGTCAACCATGTTCCAAAGGTAACAGTGCCCGGAGTGGGACTCGAACCCACACACCCTCTCGAGCAAAGGCTTTTGAGGCCTCCGCGTCTGCCAATTCCGCCATCCGGGCTGCGGCGACCACGGTAGCAGTAACCGTAAGGTGACAGGGATGAAGGCGAGCCTCTATCGACAAAACGTCGTACTTGTACGCCCCGTTCGAGCGAATGAGCAAGAGCATGCTCTTCGCTCTCGCATCTTTCTGCGACTCGAAGATCAAGGCGTGGCGGGCTACGGCGAGGTTGCGCCACAACCTGTTGCGCTCAACGGTGATCCCGGTACTGACGAGGTCCTAGCCGCGGTCGATGATTCCCTCGCGCAACTTAAAGAGGTCGTTGAGCGTGAAGGACTCTTGCCGTCGTGGGTCCGAATGGCCCGCTTGGGCGCCGCGACCCCGGCGAGCAATGTGGCGACGGCGTTGATTGAGATGGCGCTGCTCGATCGTGAACTGCGCGTGACGTCATCGACGATACGCGATCTGTGGCCGGAGAAATTCGATACTTCCGCCCAAGAGACCGTCTCACTGCTGGACGAGAGTGACTGGACGCTCAGCGAATCGGTCGCTCGGGTACGAGTGAAAAGTGCGCCAGGCTCACTCAGTAATCGCGGGCTCGAACGCCTCTCGGACTTGAAGGTGCCGGTGCTGGTGGACTACAACTGTTCCGCAGCCACTGATGACGAAGTGCTCTCCCAGATGCGACTGATTGGCGAGGTCGCCACGGTCTCCGCTGTTGAGCAACCCTTCAAACCGGGCAACGTGATCGATCACGCGCGACTTGCGGCTCAACTCGACGTGCCACTCAGCATTGACGAGGGCGTACGCTCGATCCGGGACCTGACCCAGATCGTGAACTATCACGCCGCGACGATGATCTGCGTCAAGCCGGCGCGCGTGGGCGGCCTGTCGAACGCTCGCGCACTACTGGCGAGGGCCGACGAACTTGGACTGACGGCGTACCTCGGTGGCTTCTTCGAGTCGCCCTACGCTCGACGCGTTCATCGAGCCCTGGCACGCTCGTGCGTGAGCGAGCCGAGCGATCTTCTCAACGTTGAAGTGCAACGAAGTGAGTACGGTGACGAAGTGGCGATCGTTGAGTCGAGTTTTGGCGTCGAACCCGCGAGTGAGATGTTGAATGACGCCGAGCGCCTCTCGGTCTTCTCGTAGGTCGCCGTAGAGTGTGAGTATGGGACCCCGACTCGTAAAGCGTCGACTCGAGGACGTGCAGCGCCAATTGGCCCAGGCCCGTGAGAGTTTGTCGGTTCTCGAAGAGCAGGTGGCCGTGTGGAACGACGCGTTGGACGATGCGCGCATTCGCTCCCTGGTCTCGGAGACGCCGCTGCAGTCCAAAGAGTACGAAGAGCTCGCTCGCCACGTCATGGTGGCCAACGCCGAGATGACCCGGCGTTCGCACGACGTGCGAGAACTGGTCGATGCGCGAGACGAACTGCTTCGAGTGTGGACGCCGAAGGATGAACATGGATAAGCGAGTCGTCATCGCCGACGACGAGTCAATTATCCGCCTGGACCTCAAGGAAATCTTGGAGGGCGACGGCTACTTGGTAGTGGGCGAGGCGGCGCGCGGCGATGACGCGTTGGCGATGATCAAAGAGCACGAGCCCGACCTCGCCTTGCTTGACATCAAGATGCCGGGACTCGACGGCATCGAGGTGGCGAAAGAGCTGAAGGGTTCCAAGACCGTCGTGGTCCTGTTGACCGCCTTTAGCCAGCGCACCCTCATCGAGAGCGCTCGAGACGCCGGTGTCGCGGCCTACTTGGTGAAGCCCTTTCGAAGCAGCGAGATCTTGCCCAAGTTGGCAGCAATCTTGAATCCGGCGGCGAATGAGCCTCTAGTGGCGACCGACGCCCCGAGTGCCGACGACAAAATTGAGACTCGAGAGATTGTTCAGCGTGCGAAAGAGTTTCTCATGAAAGAGCGCGGATTGGACGAGCCGGCCGCCTTTGAAGTGATACAACAGTCCGCCATGCGAGCGCGCACGAGGATGCGCGACGTGGCTCAACAGATACTCAAGGGCGAATTCGTTGAGTGACGTAACCAACGACCAACGGCCACTCTTGCTGTTGGACGGCATGTCGCTGGCCTTTCGCGCGTTTTTCGCGCTGCCGCCCGACATACAGACGTCGTCGGGGCTCGTCACGAATGCCCTGCACGGTTTCGCGTCGATGTTGGTGTCGCTCGTGGGGACCCAACACCCCCGCGCGGTCGTCGTCGCCTTTGACCTGCCGGGAGGGACCTTCCGCGATGAATTAACCGAGGACTACAAGGGGGGTCGCGCCGAGACGCCGCCCGAACTCGAACCCCAGTTCGAATTGATTCGCACGTTGTGTGAGACGTTGCACATACCGGTGCTCGGCGTTCCGAGCTTCGAAGCGGACGACGTGCTGGCGACGCTCGCCACGCTGGGGCGAGAGGCGAGAATCCCGGTCGTGGTGGTCTCGGGCGACCGTGACACTTTTCAATTGGTGGAGGATCCGTTCATCAAAGTGCTGTACAACCGCCGCGGCGTGTCGGACTACTCGCTCTACGACGAAGCGGGGATCTTCGAGCGTTGCGGCATCGAAGCGGCTCGCTATCCCTTACTGGCGGCCTTGCGCGGCGACACCTCGGACAATCTGCCCGGTGTCCCGGGAGTCGGTGAAAAGACGGCGGCGAAACTCTTCGCGCAGTATCGCGACTTCGATGACCTCTACGTTCATCTAGACACGCTCACCCCTAAATTGAGAGAGAACCTCACCACCTATGAGGCGCGGGCCCGCAATAACGAAATGCTCATGCGTCTGGTCCGTGACGTACCACTTGAAGTCGACGTGAGTGATCTCACGTTGGGCGGGTGGAACCGCCAAGAAGTCAACGCCTTTTTCGAACGCTACGAGATGAACTCGATGCGCTCCCGCGTCGGCAAACTCATCCAAGACGGCCTCCTTGGCGAGCCGGCCGGCGCGAAAGAAGCCCCATTGCCCGAGACGGCGCCCAGTAAGCCGCTCTTGGTAACACGCGAGACCTCCTTGGCGGAGCTGTTCAAGCACGCGACAAGTCCGGTGGTGGCGTTCAGCCCCGAACGAGTGGCCGTGTTGGACGCGGCGTCGGGGGCCCTCGCGATCGTCGGCATTGATGAGTTCTTCCGCGAGGCTCGAGGAGTCTCGTTCGCGGGCCACGACGTCAAGGGCCTCTATCGCTTGGCCGATGATCGAGGCGTCTCGCTCGCGGACCCCGCCGATGACTCTTCGATCATGGCCTTTTTGGTCGATGCCCTCAGTGGACACTACGAACTCGCCGACGTCGCGTCTCGATTCCTCAACGAACCGATTGCCGACGCCCGACCCTCGCTTTTCGTGACCCCGAACGACGAAAACCTTCAGCACGATGTCGAACTCATTGCGCGACTACGAGTGGTGCTGCGCTCTGAGATAGATCGGTGGGAACTCAACCGCGTCTACGAAGAGATCGAACTGCCGCTCGTGGCTGTGCTCGGGCGCATGGAGGCTCGCGGGATTCGCGTCGACGTCGCGATGTTGAAAACCATCGCCGAAGAGTTCAGCACCGAAGCCCGCGAGCTCGAGGCGGAGATTCAAAAGGTGGCCGGACACGAATTCAAGGTCAACTCACCCCAGCAGTTACAGACGGTGCTCTTTGACGAGATGGGTTTGACCCGCGGTAAGAAGATCAAAACGGGATTTTCCACCGACGCGACGAGCCTGGAAGCTATCCAGGACGACCATCAAATCGTGCCGCTGATTCTTCGCTATCGAGAAATTGAGAAGTTGCGCAGCACCTACGGCGCACCGCTAATCGACGCCGTGGGCGCGGACGGGCGAATTCACGCCACGTTCAATCAAGTCGTGGCGCGTACGGGTCGACTCTCCTCGGAGAACCCCAACCTGCACAACATTCCGGTTCGCTCCCAAGAGGGACGGCGTCTACGCTACGCCTTCGTTCCCAGTGAAGGATGGCTCCTCGCGGTGTCGGACTTTAACCAGATCGAACTGCGCATCTTAGCGCACCTCTCCCAGGACCAGGGCCTGCTGGCGGCGTTCGAAAGCCACGAAGACGTGCACCGCACGATCGCCGCGTCGGTCTTTGGTGTTGAGCCCGAGGACGTCTCGCACGAACAACGCGAACAGGCCAAGGCCGTCTCCTACGGTCTGGTGTACGGCATGGAGGCCTACGGACTCAGCCAACGCCTCGGCGTCAGTGTCGGCGCCGCGAGAGAGATCATGGACCGGTACTTCGCTGGTTTTCCGAGTCTGCGTAACTATATGGACAGCGTCGTGAAAGAGATTCGTCGTCAGGGCTACTCGCGCACCGAGTTCGGGCGAATCCGACCCTTTCCGGACTTCGCCACCGCCGTAGGACCACAGCGTCAAGCGGCCGAACGTCAGGCGATGAACGCCGGCATCCAGGGCCTGGCCGCCGATGTGTTCAAGTCGGCGCTGGTGCGCCTCGATCGAGGACTCCGTGAAGCGAAACTTGACGCGCGTCTCATCCTTCAGGTGCACGACGAGGTACTCGTCGAAGCGCCACCCAAGGAGAAGGATCGCGTGAGTGCCATCATGATCGACGCGTTGACGAACGCAGCGACGCTGAGCGTGCCACTAGAAGTCTCACTGAGTTGGGGCGAGAACTGGGCGGCGGCCAAGGGCTAGCACGCTCGGTGCTAAGGTTGTCACCTGGGTTAACACCGGCGACCCAGCCCTATTGACTAGTTAGATCCCGGTGTGGTCAAACGAAAGAAGTACGAATGTCGGACGGCCTGAGCCTCCTCTCCACCCAGCAGATGGGTACCTTTGACGAAGACGGGAAGTACATCCCTCGCGTCATCACTGAAGACGACCTGATCGGCACCGATCTCACCGCCATGGTGGGCGACAGTGTCCTCGAGTTCGAAGACGGCGACCTGGTCGTGGGCACCGTGGTCAAGATCGACCGTGACGAAGTGTTGCTCGATATTGGTTTCAAATCCGAAGGCGTGATTCCCTCGCGCGAACTCTCGATTCGCAACGACGTCGACCCCTCCGAGATCGTGTCTCTGGGCGAGCGCGTGGAGTGCTTGGTGTTGCAAAAAGAGGACAAGGAGGGACGACTCGTCCTGTCCAAAAAGCGCGCTCAGTACGAAAAGGCCTGGGCCAACATCGAAGAGCTCAAGAACCGCGACGAGGTCGTCAAGGGTGTCGTCATTGAAGTCGTCAAGGGCGGTCTCATCGTCGACATCGGACTTCGCGGCTTCTTGCCGGCTTCGCTGGTCGAGCTTCGCCGCGTGCGCGAACTCCAGCCCTATATCGGTAAGACCGTCGAGGCCAAGATCATCGAACTCGATCGAAACCGCAACAACGTCGTCTTGTCGCGACGGGCCTGGCTCGAAGAGACCCAGAAGGAACAGCGAGGCGACTTCTTGTCGAACTTGAAGTCGGGTGAGCGTCGTCACGGCGTCATCTCCTCGGTCGTGAACTTTGGCGCCTTCGTGGACCTGGGAGGAATGGACGGACTCATTCACGTCTCTGAGCTCAGTTGGAAGCACATCGATCACCCGAGTCAGGTCGTCGCGGTCGGCGACGAGGTAGACGTCGAGGTCCTTGACGTCGACTTCTCCAAAGAGCGCATCTCGCTCTCTCTCAAAGCCACTCAGTCCGACCCCTGGCAGGTCTTCGCCGACAGCCACGCCGTCGATCAGTTGGTCTACGGACGGGTCACGAAGTTGGTGCCCTTTGGCGCCTTCATCCAGGTGGGTGAGGGGATCGAAGGACTGGTGCACATCTCAGAGATGGCCGCGCACCACGTTGAAGCGCCCGACCAAGTCGTCACGGCCGGCGAAGAGCTGTGGGTCAAGATCATCGAACTCGATACGGCCCGTCGTCGCATCAGTCTGTCGATCAAGCAGGCCGCCGAGGGTGGCGAGGTCTCTGAGGAGTACCGCGAAGCCTTTGGCTCTCACGCCTACGACAATGAGGGTAACTACATCGGCACGCTCGAGTTCGGTGAGTTCACCCCCGAAACCGAGGCGCAGGCCGCGTGGGCGGAGTTCGCCACCGAAGTAGCAGCGAAGCCCGCGGGATCGCTAGAACCTTCTCCGACGCCCGACGTGCCCGTGACCGACGACGCGTCGGCGCCGAGCGAAACGGTCGCGCTGGACGCTGCGAGCGAGTGACCGCCTAGCGGTCTCGTTTTCGCCGAGCGCGATGTCGGCTACTTTCGCGAGAGCGAGAGTGGGTAGTGACAGGCCACTTTGTGACCCGGGGCTAGTTCGATGAGCAGCGGTTCTTCGGCGGCGCACTTTTCCGTAGCGAAGGGACAACGCGTGCGAAAACGACAGCCGCTCGGTGGATTCATCGGGCTTGGCGGCTCGCCGACCAGCACCTCGCCGTGCAAGGGCGAGTCGGGGTCGGCCTCGAGTGCCGCGCCTAAGAGGAACTGGGTGTAGGGATGTTCGGGCGAGTCGTAGAGCGTGTCGGGCGGCCCGATCTCGCAGATCTTGCCCAGGTACATCACGGCCACCCGGTCCGAAACGTTCTTCACCACCGCCAGGTCGTGTGCGATGAAGAGCAGGGTCAGTCCGTACTCGGCCTTTAAGTCTTCGAGCAGGTTCAAGATCTGCGCTTGAATCGAGACGTCCAGGGCCGAGACCATCTCGTCACAGATCAACAGCTTGGGGCGCATGGCCAATGAACGGGCGATGGAGATGCGTTGGCACTGCCCGCCGGAGAACTGTCGCGCGTAGCGATTGCCGTAGACGATTGGATCGATGCCCACCTTGCTCAAAAGGTCGTTCACGAGCGCCGTGCGTTCATCTCCTTCGACACTCTTCCAACAGTCCAATGGCTCGGCGACGATGTCCTTGGCCCGCCGGCGCGGATTGAGCGAGCTGATGGGATCTTGGAAGATCATCTGCATGCGCGTACGAAGGTTGCGTAGCGCCTTGCCCTTTTGGGTGGTCAGTTCAATGCCCTCGAGCTCGATCGTGCCGCTGGTGGGCTCGACGATGCGCATCAGGGCCTTGCCGGTGGTCGATTTGCCACACCCCGATTCACCGACCAGTCCGAGGGTCTCACCTTCGTAGATGTCGAAACTCACCCCGGCCACGGCACTGAGTGGGTGACGACGAGAACCAAAGTTGACCGTGAGGTCACGCACCCTCAACAGTGGCGTCGTGGTATCGCTCACGAGGTCGCTCCTCGGCTAGTGGGCAGGGGATTCCAACAGGCGAAGCTGTGACCGGGCGCGCTGGCCGGTTGCAACTCGGGACGTTCCTGGCGACAGCGATCCGTGGCGAAGGAGCAACGCGGAGCGAAACTGCACCCCGGAGGGAGATTGAGCAGATTCGGCGGCCGACCGGGAATAGCCAGTAATCGGGTGTGTGAAGGGTTCGAGACCTTAGGTGAACCGTCCAACAGCGCGCGGGTGTAGGGCATACGGTGGTTGGCGAAGACTTCGCGCGTCGAACCCATCTCCACGATACGCCCCGCGTACATCACGATGAGCCGAGACGTCCTCGTGGCGACGACGCCGAGGTCGTGGGTCACGAGCACCACGGACATTTTCATCCGCTCCTTGATCTCATCGAGCAGGTTCAGTATCTGGGCCTGGATCGTCACGTCGAGACCGGTCGTGGGCTCGTCGGCTAACAACAACTGAGGCGAGCCGGCGAGTGCGGTCGCGATGACCACACGTTGGCGCATGCCACCCGAGAGTTGGCCGGGAAAGTCGCTGTAGCGCTCAGCCGGCGAGGGGATGCCGACTAACTCCAACAACTCAATGGCCCGGGCCTTGGCGGCCGAGCGGTCCATACCCAGGCGAACCCGGAGAATCTCGTCGATCTGCTTGCCGATACGCATCACGGGATTCAGTGAGGTCATCGGGTCCTGGAAGATCATGGCCACTTGGAGGCCCCATATCTTCTGTTTCTCCACGTCGCTGGCACCCACGACTTCGAAGCCGTTCAACAGCACCGAACCCGTCACGGTGACGTTGGTCCGCGGTTGCAGGCCCATGACGGTGCGCGAAAGTACGGTCTTACCCGAACCCGACTCGCCGACGATGCCCAACGTCTCGTTCTGATTGAGGTCAAACGAGACATTGCCCACGGCCGCGAGCGGACCGGCGGGCGTGTCAAAGGTCGTCGAAAGATCCTTCACGACGAGGAGCTCGGGCGTCATACTCACAGGTTGCCCTCGGTCACTTCAAAGTGTGATCGCAGTCGGTCGCCGATGAAGTTCAAGCACAGCAGGAAGAGGCACAGGGCGAGCGATGGGAAAATCGCCAGCCACGGGTTTTGCTGCAAGATCGTGCGGCTCTCGTTGATCATGTTGCCCCATGAGGGCGTGGGGGGATTGACCGAGAGTCCGAGGAACGCCAGCGAGCCCTCGAGAGTGATCACCGTGGCGATGCCAATGAGCAGGAACGAGACGCCAATGGGTAACACGTTCGGCAGTAGCTCCTTGACCATGATTCGCCAATCCGTCGCGCCTTGGACTTTGGCGGCGATGACGTAGTCCTTGGTGGCGATATTCATGGTGGCGGTTCGAATGACGCGATAGACGAGTGGTATCGAGGCGATTCCCACCACGATGATGATCTTGAGCAACGAACGCGGAGTCCAAAATGACAGAACCGCGATGGTGGCGATAATGGCAGGAAAGGCGAGAAACGTGTACATAAAGGTCGTCAGGAGCGAGTCAAACTTGCCTCGTCGATAGGCCGCCAACATGCCCAACGGCGCGCCGATACCGAAGCCGATCAAGAGCGATCCCAAACTCACTTCGATGGAGACTCGTGAGCCGTACACGATACGAGAAAAGATGTCCCGTCCGAGATCGTCCGTGCCAAAGAGGTGGTGCAGTGAGGGCCCCGCGTTGATGACCGAGTAGTTCTGAAAGAGCGGGTTCTGCAGGGGCAGGACGTTAGCGAGAATGGCGCCCAAGAGATTGAGGAGCAGCCAACTCACGCAGATCCAGAACAGTATGCCGAGCTTCTTCTTGCGCTCGGGCGTCACTTGCGTGGTGGACTCTTCGACCAGTTCGTTCACGAAATACGAGCTACTCACGGCTGATCCTTGGATCGACGAGATTGATGATGAAGTCGAAGCCGAAGTTGATCAAGATGACACCGACGGCAACCACGAGCACGATACCTTGCACGACGAGGTAGTCACTGTAACCAATCGCCGAAATCAACGTATACCCGAGTCCGGGAATGTCGAGGAGATACTGCACGATGAACCCACCGGCCAACAGTCCGCCGATATTAACCCCGGCCGTGCCCAACAGCGCCACCGACGATGGTCGAAGTGCGTGACGCCACATGATGCGTCGTTGGCTGATGCCCTTGGAGCGGGCCATCGTGATGAACTCTTCTTGCAAGGTCGCGATCAAGTCGCTTCTCAAGATTCGGTAGTACACCACGAAACTGCCCACGGCCAAAACGAACGAGGGCAACGCGAGGCTCTCTAAATTGCCAATCCAGTCCGAGCCCAGACTCACGTAGGACGACGGCCCGGTATGAGGAACACCTAAATCGATGGCGATGAACAATACGAGCAAGACGATGGCGATAAACGCCGGGATTGAGAGCAGGGTGAAGCTGCCGGCACTGAGCACCCGGTCCAAGGGCCCGTCGGGCTTCTTCGCGCTGCGCATGGCCAAAGGGATGGCCGTCGCGAAGGCGAGAATCTGGCTGATGACCATGAGTTCTAGGTCGATGGGAATGGCCCCTTTGATGGTGGTCCACACCGGGGTCTCGGAGATAAATGAGGTGCCGAGATTGCCGTGCACGATGTTCTTCATCCAGATGAAGTACTGCTCGAGAATCGGTTTATTCAGTCCGAGTTGTTTATAGAGCCTCGCCTTATTCACCGGGCTGTCGCCGGTGCCCAGGATGATGACCGCCGGGTCGCCCGGCAGGAGGTGAATGAGGTAGAAGGCGCCCACTGTGATGACAAAGACGATGCCGATCAACATCACCAGTCGCCGTGCGAAATATCGAGCCAACGCTTCTCCTCAAGGACCTGTATGGACATTAGTCAACGCCGGTGGTATCCGCGGGTCACTTGCCTGGTGAACCGCCTGGGATGTAGGTGGCTATGAGTACCGTGGACGTGTGAAAACTGTTGCCATCGCGGGTGGAATTGGCGCGGGGAAAAGCGTCCTCGCTGAACGGCTCACGACCCTGGGCTGGCCCGTCATCGACGCGGACGTGATCGCTCGACGGGTCGTCGAAAAGGGCGAGCCGGCGTGGCGTGCGCTGCGTGACGCCTTCGGTACCGCGGCGATGGATGAGGACGGTGAACTTGACCGTAAGTTCGTGGCCGACATCGTTTTTCACGATCCCAGCGCCCTTCGACGTCTGAATCACATTACGCACGGCCCCATCGGAGAAGAGATTGTGCGCGAACTCAACGCCGCTCACGGGCCGGCCGTTTTTGTCGCGTTGCCGCTCTTTCGAAGTGAGCACCGCTCGGTTTTTCATCTCGATGAGGCCTGGGCCGTCCAGGTCGAGCCTTCGACGGCTCTCGAGCGACTCTGCGCCCAACGGGGATTCAACGAAAACGACGCCCGAGCCCGATTGGCCGCGCAAATGAGCAACGACGAACGTGCCGTGTTGGTGGACCGGGTTCTCTGGAACGAAGGCACCCTCGACGATCTTTACGCGCAGCTAGACGCTGCGATGATCGAACTGGGCATCGGTCGTGACTGACTTTCTTGTTGAGTCACCGTTTCAGCCGGCTGGGGACCAACCAACGGCGATCGCCGCGTTGACCCAAGGCATTCAAGATGGGCTTCGCTACCAGACGCTCGAGGGCATCACCGGCAGCGGAAAGACCGCGACCATCGCGTGGCTCGTCGAGCAGGTGCAGCGTCCTACGCTGATTCTCGAACCCAACAAGTCGCTGGCCGCGCAGTTGGCCTCGGAACTGCGCGAGATGCTACCCAGCAACCGTGTCGAGTTCTTCGTGTCGTACTACGACTACTACCAGCCCGAGGCGTACGTTCCGCGTACCGACACCTATATCGAAAAGGACAGTTCGGTCAACGAAGAGATCGACCGGCTGCGACACGCGGCGACCTCCTCGCTGTTGACCCACCGCGACACGATCGTCGTCGCCTCGGTCTCGTGCATCTACGGACTCGGCTCGCCGATTGAGTATCGCGAACGAATGTTGCCCCTCGAGGTGGGTGCGACATTCGACCAGAGAACTCTGCTTCGACGTCTGGTGGAGATGCAGTACAACCGAAACGAACTGGTGCTCGATCGCGGGAGCTTTCGCATGAAGGGCGACACGCTCGAGGTCCAGCCGGCCTACAGCAACGAGGCCGTGCGCGTGTCGTTTTTTGATGACGCGATCGAAGAGATCTCTTTCTTCAATCCCGTCACCCAAGAGAGTCGTGGCCAAGTCAAGGAGTTCACGCTCTTTTCGGCCTCGCACTACGCGACGAGTGTCGCGACGCTCGAGCGGGCCTGCCGTTCTATTGAGGTGGAACTGGGCGAGCAGTTGGCGACGTTTCAGAGCGAGGGGAAACTGCTCGAAGCGCAGCGCCTTCGCTCTCGTACCGAACACGACCTCGAAATGCTCGAACAGACTGGTATCTGCGCGGGCATTGAGAACTATTCGGCGCACCTCGACGGTCGCAAGCCCGGCGAACGTCCCTTCACCCTGCTCGACTACTTTCCCGACGATTTTCTCGTAGTGGTCGACGAGTCGCACGTCGCCATTCCCCAGGTACGCGGTCAACACGCGGGGGACCGCTCGAGAAAGCTCACCCTGGTCGAACATGGATTTCGACTCCCGAGTGCACTCGATAACCGGCCCTTGAACTTTGACGAGTTCATGGAACTCGTGCCCCAGATGGTGTTCGTCTCGGCGACGCCGGGACCCTATGAGATCGAACAGTCCGACCAGATCGTCGAGCAGGTCATCCGTCCGACGGGTCTGCTCGACCCCGAGGTCTTCGTCGTGCCCACCAAGAACCAGATCGATGATCTACGAGCCCGCCTCGACACCGTGGTGGCTCGAGGTGAGCGCGTGTTGATCACGACGCTCACCAAGCGCATGTCCGAGGATCTGACGACGTTTCTCACCAAGGCGGGTTATCGCGTGCAGTACTTGCATAGCGACATCGACACCATTCAACGAATCGAGATACTCCGATCACTTCGCCTGGGCGAGTTCGACATTCTCGTCGGTATCAACCTGCTGCGAGAAGGTCTCGATCTTCCTGAGGTTTCGATGGTGGCCATTCTTGACGCCGATAAGGAGGGATTTCTTCGCTCACGCAGTGCCCTGATCCAGACGATCGGACGGGCCGCTCGTAACTCGAACGGCCAAGCGATTCTCTACGCCGACCGGATGACCGACTCGATGCGCGCCGCGATCTCTCTCACCGAGCGCCGGCGAATTCTCCAGATGGCCTTTAACGTTGAACACGGCATCGAGCCCCAGACCGTGATGAAGAACGTCGCCGATATCTTGAACCGACTGCGCAGTGAGGCACCACGTGAACTCATCTCGAAGGTGCACGGCATCTCCTCACTGGACGCGGTCTTGCCCGACGATCTGAGTCTCGAGATCGCGAGAGTGGAAGAGGCGATGCTGATCGCCGCGAGCGAGCTTCGATTCGAAGAGGCGGCCGTACTGCGTGACACCCTTCAGAACCTGCAACGCCAAGCGTTGGCGACGGGTGACGACCCGATGGGCGCCGACTCACCGGTAGATTCCCTTTATGTCTAAGTCAATTCGGGTCCAGGGAGCGCGGGTTCACAACCTGAAGAACCTCGCCGTGGAGATCCCGCGCAATCAGCTGGTGGTCTTTACCGGGCTCTCTGGTTCTGGCAAGTCCTCGTTGGCCTTTGACACCATCTACGCCGAGGGCCAGCGTCGCTACGTCGAGAGCCTCTCGGCCTACGCGAGGCAGTTTCTGGGCCAGATGGATAAGCCCGACGTTGACTTCATCGAAGGTCTCTCGCCGGCGATCTCGATAGATCAAAAAACGGCCTCGAGGAACCCGCGTTCCACCGTGGGCACGATCACGGAGATTCACGACTACCTTCGACTACTTTTCGCGCGCATCGGCGTGCCGTACTGTCCCCAGTGCGGCAAGGCCATCTCCAGCCAGACCCCTCAGCAGATCGTCGATCAGGTGCTGGCCCGAAGTGATGGCGAGAGATTTCTCGTCCTCGCGACCGTCGTGGAGGGCCGCAAGGGAGAGTACAGCACGCTGCTCACTGAACTCTCGGGTCAGGGGTTCTCTCGCGTACGCGTCGACGGAGTGGTCATGGAACTCGCCGAACGTGACTCGCTGAATCTGGCGCGTTATGAACAGCACACCATCGACGTGGTGCTGGACCGACTCAACGTAAAGTCGACCAACCGTCAGCGCCTCACCGAATCCGTGGAGTCGGCCCTCAAACTCACTAAAGGAGTTGTCAAGTTCCTCTTCCTCGACACCGACGAGATGGTGCAGTTCTCGGAGAAGATGGCCTGCAGCGACTGCGGCATTAGCTTCAGCGAACTCGCGCCGCGAGACTTCTCCTTCAACTCTCCCTACGGGGCCTGTCCGGTCTGTACGGGACTGGGCACGCGCTACGAAGTTGATCCCGATTTGGTCGTGCCCGACGACTCTCTCTCCCTGGCCGACGGGGCGCTCGCTCCGTGGGCCGGCGCGCGCTTTAAGTACTTCGAGCGCCTTATTGGCGGCATCGCCGCGTTGGGCGGCTTCGAGGTCACCACGCCGTGGAAGAAACTACGGGCCAAGGATCGTAAGTTAGTGCTCTTTGGCGTGAACACCCAGTCCGTGCCCGTCAAGTATCGAAACCGCTACGGACGGGTGCGCACCTATGAGACGACTTATAACGGCATCGTCGAGTGGCTGGAGCGCAAGCGCAACGAGGCCGACGGCGACTGGTCGCGAGAACAGGCCGAGCAGTACATGCGCGAAGTCGAGTGCACCACCTGTAAGGGCCAGCGCCTCAAGCCCGAGGTGCTCGCGGTGCGGGTGCACGACCGAAATATCGCCGCCGTGAACTCCTTCACCATCGACGAGGCGATCGACTACTTCACAACGTTGAAGTTGACCAAGCGCGAAACGACCATCGCGCGCCAGGTAGTCAAGGAGATCGTGGAGCGCCTGACGTTTTTGCTCGACGTCGGTCTGGACTATTTAACGTTGAGTCGGGCATCGGCGACGCTCTCGGGCGGCGAAGCGCAGAGGATTCGACTAGCGAGTCAGATCGGCAGCTACCTCGTGGGCGTGCTCTACGTGCTGGACGAACCGTCCATCGGACTGCACCAGCGCGACAATCGGCGCCTCATCGCCACACTCGAGCGCCTGCGTGACTTGGGTAACTCGGTGATCGTGGTCGAGCACGATGAAGAGACCATTCGATTGGCGGACTTCATCGTGGACATTGGCCCCGGAGCGGGGGAGTTGGGAGGCGAGGTGGTGCACGCGGGCACTTACGAGGCGCTCTTAAAGAACAAGAAGTCCCTCACCGGTCAGTATCTCTCCGGCGCGAGGGCCATTGAGATCCCCGCCACACGACGCGCCGGCGACGGTAAGAAGTTGACCATCAAGGGCGCGCGCGCCAATAATCTGCAAAACATCACCGTCGACATCCCGCTGGGTGACTTCGTCGCGGTCACCGGGGTGTCCGGCTCGGGCAAGTCCTCACTCATCAACGCCATCTTGCTCGCATCGCTGGAACGACAGATCAATCGGGCCAAGACCACGGCCGCGGAGCACGACACGATTGTGGGCGTGAAGTTCCTCGACAAGGTCGTCGCCGTGGACCAGCAGCCGATCGGGCGCACGCCCCGCTCGAATCCGGCGACCTACACCGGCGTGTTCGACAAGATCCGCCGACTCTTCGCCGAGGTCCACGAGTCCAAGGTTCGTGGCTACCAACCGGGACGATTCTCCTTCAACGTGAAGGGCGGACGGTGTGAGGCGTGCGCCGGCGACGGCACGATCAAGATTGAGATGCACTTTTTACCCGACGTCTACGTCAACTGCGACACCTGTGACGGTGCGCGTTACAACCGTGAGGCCCTCGAGATCTTGTATCGGGGCAAGTCGATCAGTGACGTGCTCAACATGCCCATTGCCGACGCGATGGAGTTCTTTGATCGCCAGCCCTCAATTCTTCGTCATGTGCAAAGCCTCGTGGACGTTGGTTTGGGCTACGTGCGGCTCGGCCAACCGGCCCCGACACTCTCGGGCGGCGAAGCCCAGCGCGTGAAACTCGCGACGGAACTGGCACGCCGACCAACCGGTCACACGCTCTACGTGCTCGACGAGCCGACGACGGGTCTGCACTTTGAGGACGTCAGTCGACTGCTGCAGGTGCTGCACCGACTGGTCGACCAGGGCAACACCGTGCTCGTGATCGAACACAATCTGCACGTCATCAAGACCGCGGACTGGGTGATCGACCTTGGTCCCGAGGGCGGACGCCGGGGCGGCAAAGTGGTCGGCGAGGGCACGCCCGAGGAGATCGCGAGACTCGATACGGCGACCGGGATTGTACTCAAAGAGGTGCTCGCCGGTCACGGACCGGGCTAATGCTGGCCAAGCCGTCGGGTATTCCGCGCCAGAGCGGCTGTTATCTCTTTCGCAACGAGCGTGACGTCATCATTTACGTCGGCAAGGCCCGCGTGCTGGCCCAGCGACTCTCGAGCTACTTTCAGCGCCGCGACGCCCAGAGCGAGAAGACCCAACTCTTGATGGACGAGGCGACCTCGGTCGAGTGGATCGTCACGCCCAGTGAACTCGACGCGCTGATCCTCGAGAACGAGCTGATCAAAGAGAGTCAGCCACGCTACAACATGCGCCTCAAGGACGACAAGAGTTTTCCCTTCGTGGCCCTCGACTCACGAACGGCTTTCGCCGCCCCCTACATCACGCGCTCCCCGCACCACCGGGGCGTGCGCTACTTCGGACCGTTCGTCGACGTGCGCGCCCTGCGGGTGACCATGGATGAACTCCTCCAAGCTTTTCCGTTGCGCTCGTGTTCCAAGCACAAGTTCAACTATCAACAGCGGATCAATCGACCCTGTCTGCTCTACGACATCGGCAAGTGCTCGGGTCCGTGCGTGGACGCGATCAGTCAAGAGGGCTACCAGCAGCTCGTGCAGTCCTGGGCGCAGTTCTTGGAAGGCGACGTGCGCCAACTCCGTGATCATCTCCAACGTCAGATGGACGAGGCGTCGGAGAAGAAACACTACGAGGCGGCGGCGAAGGCCCGCGACGGACTGGCCGCCCTCGAGCGCGCCGCCAGCACCCAGAGCGTGGTGCTCGACAATCACTCCAACCTCGACGTCATTGCTCTGGCGAGTGAGGGCAGTCGCGCGGCGGTCGTGCGATTTCGGGTTCGCTTCGGACGCATCGTCGGGCGCACGGTGCACCTGGTGGACCGCTCCATGAACGAAGACGACCGCGAGATACTCGAAAACGCGATGGTCGAGATGTACCTCGACGCGTCCTCGGTACCCGGGGTGGTCGTGGTAGCGCGTCAGTCGTTGGCGACGCCCTTGGTGGTGGCGTATCTCAGTGACGTGCGGGGCAAAGCGGTTCAAGTGCTCGGTGCGCAGCGCGGAAAACGCCGACGCGTCGTGGATCTGGCGCTGCACGACGCCGAGGCGGTCATCAATCGTGACTCGCTTCGTCGTCAGGCCGATCACAACGTACGTTCCCGGGCGCTCCAAGAGCTCGGTGCCGCGCTCTCCTTAGAACAGCCGCCCTATCGCATCGAATGTTTCGACATGAGCCACCTGCAAGGCACGAACTACGTGGGCTCGATGGTGGTCTTCGAGGACGCCCTACCGGTCAAGAGTGACTACCGGCACTTCAACGTGAAAGAGATCCTCGGCAACGACGACGTGGGCGCGATGGAAGAAGTGGTCCGCCGGCGACTGTCGCACTGGGAGGAACATCAAGGAACGTCGAAGTTTCGTCATCCGGACCTCATCATCATCGACGGGGGACTCCCGCAGCTACACGCCGCCGAGAAGGCCGCTCGTTCGCTCGAACTGACCGGACTGGTGGAGTTCGTGGCCCTCGCCAAACGCGAAGAGTTGCTCTTTCGCCCCGGGAGCTCGTCGCCGATCGCGCTCGAACGCGGTTCGGAGAGTCTGTACTTGGTCCAGCGGATTCGTGACGAGGCCCATCGCTTCGCCATCACGTTTCACCGCTCCAAACGTGGTCGCTCGATGGTGACGTCGTCGCTCGAGGGTGTCGAGGGGCTCGGACCCGCTCGTCGCGAGCGACTGCTCGCGCAGTTCGGTTCGTTGAACGCACTGCGCCAAGCGACGTTCGACGAACTCGACGCGCTGGCCTGGTTGCCCAGTGACGTCGCGACCAGGCTCTACGATCACTTACAGGCGCCGTCGAGTCCGCGGCCCGCGAAGGCAGGTGCGAGCGATGAGTGAGGTGTTGCTGGTCACGGGGATGTCGGGCGCCGGGCGCTCGACGGTCTCGGCCGCGCTGGAGGACCTGGGCTGGTTCGTGATCGACAATCTGCCCTTGGAACTGGTCGTTCGTGTGGGTGACTTGACCTCCGAAGGATCAAGTGACTACCCGGGCGTCGCCTTCATCGTGGGACGATCCGGCGGCGTGTCGCCCGAGGCGTTGTTGGCCGTCGAACGAGAGCTCCAACAGCGCCACGACAGCGCCAAGATTCTCTTTCTCGATGCGCCCGACGACGTGCTCATCTTGCGTTTCGAAGGGAATCGGCGCCGCCATCCCTTCGCCGGCGCGACGCTGGCCGATTCGATTGCCGGCGAGCGCGCCCTCCTCTCCTCGATTCGCGACGCCGCCGATCTGGTGATCGACACCGGCTCGATCAACGCCAATCAGCTGCGTCGGCGGATCGCCGAGACCTTTACCGACTCGGACTCCACAGAGTCGTTGCGCGTCTCACTGGTCTCGTTTGGCTACACCTACGGCATTCCCCGCGACGTGGATCTCGTGTTCGACTGCCGATTTCTACCCAACCCTCACTGGATTGACGAACTTCGCCCCCTGACGGGCTTAGACGAGGCCGTGTCGCGCTACGTCCTTGATCAAGAGCCCGCTCAACACTTCTTGCGCGACGTGGTCGCGTTGTTGGAGTGGCAGATTCCCGCCTTCGCTCAGGAGGGCAAGTCGTATCTGTCGATCGCGATCGGCTGCACCGGCGGACGCCACCGCAGTGTCGCGATCGCCGAAGAGATGCGTGGGCGTCTCGGCATCGACCCCGCAGTGTTTCACCGCGATATCGCCCGATGAAGCTCGTCGCGGTCGGTGGGGGCCACGGCACCGCTGTCTCGTTGCGCGCCTTGAAACGGCTCTCCGTGGACGTCACCGGCGTGGTGTCGGTCGCCGACGACGGCGGTTCGACCGGGCGACTGCGCGCGATGTTGAACGTGGCGGCGGTGGGGGACCTGCGCAAGTGCCTCGTGGCGTTGGCCGATCCGGAGAATCCGTTGACGGCGTCGTTCGAGCATCGCTTCAGCGTCGGTGAGCTGGCCGGGCACGCCGTGGGCAATCTGTTGCTCGTGGGCCTGCTCGACGCCACCGGTGACTTAGAAGAGTCGGTCAGCGCGCTCGCCCAAGTGATGGGCGTGACGGGCACCATCGTGCCGGCCAGTTGCGAAGGGGTGGTACTGCTCGCCTCGACCGAAGACGGTCCGGCGCGCGGCCAAAGCAAAGTGGCTCGCTCGTCGAGCATTCGCCGCATCAGTCTCGAGCCGGCGCACCCGGCGGCGCCCATCGTGGCCGTGGAGGCCATCGAGCGCGCGGACGTCGTGCTGATCGGTCCGGGATCGCTCTTTACCAGCGTGCTGGCGGCCTGTGTGGTGCCCGGCATCACCCAGGCGCTGGCCGGCACCAAGGCTAAGAAGATCTACGTCGCCAATCTTCGAGGCCAGGTACCCGAAACCGAAGGCTTCACCCTCCAAGACCATGTCGACGCCCTCGAACGCCACGGGGTCGTGGCCGACGTGGTCCTAGTGGACACGACCTCGACCTATGGGAAGGACACGTGCACGTGGTCGACGCGCGTCGTCGACGTCGCGGCCGCCAATGGCCTCGTGCACGATGTGCAAAAATTGGCGCAAGCCGTGCTCGATGAAGTGCGAAGATAGTAGACCGACGAAGCGAAGGAGAGACCGGTGGCAACACGGGTAGGCATCAATGGGTTTGGGCGAATAGGACGGAACTACCTGCGCGCGTCGCTCGGCAACGCCGACGTCGACATCGTCGCGGTGAACGACCTGGTCTCACCTGAAACCAACGCCCACTTGTTGAAGTACGACTCCACGCACGGCCGGCTGCGCACGTCGGTCAGCGTGACGCCCGAAGGGATCAAGGTTGGAGAGCGCACCATCCAGGTCTTCGCCGAGCGCAATCCGAGTGATCTGCCCTGGGCCGATCTCGGCGTCGACGTCGTGATCGAGTCGACGGGACATTTCACCATCCGCGAGGCCGCCGCCCAGCACCTCAACGCCGGCGCGAAGCGCGTGATCATCTCGGCGCCCTCGTCGGACGCGGACGCCACGTTCGTGGTGGGCGTGAACGAAGACACCTACGATCCCACGAGCCACTTCGTCGTCAGCAACGCGTCGTGCACCACGAACTGTTTTGTCCCCATGGTCAAGGTGCTTGACGACGCCCTGGGCGTCGACGCCGGACTGATGACGACCGTGCACGCCTATACCAACGATCAGAATCTTTTGGACCTGGCGCACGGCGATCGCCGACGGGCGCGCGCCGCGGCGATCAATATCGTCCCCTCCACCACCGGCGCGGCCCGCGCGACGAGTTTGGTGTTGGCCTCGATGAAGGGGCGCCTCGACGGGACGTCGTTGCGCGTGCCCGTGCCCGACGGCAGCATCACGGACTTCACGGCCATCGTGCGCTCCACGTCCGTCGAAGAGATCAACGCGGCATTCCAGAGCGCGGCGGAGGGCCGCTTGAAGGGCATCCTCGTCTATACCGAGGATCCGATCGTCTCGTCGGACATCGTGGGCAGCCCCGCCTCGTGCACGTTCGACTCTCTGATGACCATGGTCCAGCCCATCTACGACGCCAAGAGCCTGGTGAAGATCTTTGGCTGGTACGACAACGAGTGGGGTTACTCGAGTCGTCTGGTGGACTTGACGATTCACCTCGGTGAGTAGTTCGGTGTCCTCGTCGCTGCCCTCGATCGAACGTTGGGGGAGTCTGGAGGGTAAGCGAGTGTTGGTGCGCGTCGACTTCAACGCGCCGGTCGCCGACGTCGGGGGCGTCGTGAGCGTCACGGACGACTTTCGACTGCGCTCGGCGCTGCCGCTGTTTGAAGACCTGACGGCGCGCGGGGCCACGGTCGTCGCGTGCACGCACTTTGGACGGCCGAACGGGCACGTCGACGATCGATTCTCCGTTGAGCCGCTTCGCCGACGCCTGCACGAACTGTGCCCGGCGATCACGTTGATGGAGAACCTCCGGTTCTCACCCGGAGAGGAGGCCGACGATCCCGTCTTTGGCGCCTCGCTCGTCGAGGGCTTCGACTACTACGTCAACGAAGCCTTTGGCGCGTCGCACCGCGCGCACGCCTCGATCATGATCCCCCCGACACTGTTGCCCAGCGCCGCCGGACCCAACCTGCATCGTGAGGTGGCGACGCTCTTGTCGTTGCTCGACTCGCCGTCGCGGCCCTTTGTTGCGGTGGTCGGCGGAGCCAAGGTGAAGGACAAGTTGGGCATCATGAAGGTGCTGGTGCAAAAGGCCGACGCGGTCATCGTCGGGGGCGGTATGGCCTACACCTTTGCCGCCGCCGAAGGACGCTGCATCGGAGGATCGCTCTTTGACGCGTCCTTCGTCCAGGAGTGCGCGTCGTTGCTCGAGAGCGGGACCGTGTTGATCCCCGTGGACGCGCGCGGTCTGAGAGAGGGCGCGCCCTTTGGGCCCGACGGCGGGTCCGATGAGGCGCTCGACTTCGCCGAGGACATCGCCGAGGGCTTTGTCGGACTCGACATTGGCCCGCTCACCAGTGAGTTCTTCGCCTCGGCCATCCACGGTGCCCGTACGGTTCTTTGGAACGGACCAATGGGGGTCTTTGAAGATCCCCGCTTTGGTGCCGGCACCGAGGCCGTCGCTCGGGCCATCGTGGCCTCGTCGGCGATCAGCGTGGTCGGTGGCGGCGACTCGGTGGCGGCGCTGTCCAAGTACGGCCTCGAGGACGAGGTGAGCTTCGTCTCTACCGGCGGCGGTGCGTCACTGGAACTGGTCGAGCTCGGCGATCTGCCCGGCTTGCGAGCCCTTCGCGAAAGTCCGTGGAACTAGATGTCCGCGCGTCGCCCTCTCGTCATTGGGAATTGGAAGATGAATCTCGACTACGTCGAGGGCCTGCACTTGGTACAACAGCTAGGCGTGCTGATGAAGAATCGCCCCGTCGAGCACGTCGAGGTCGTCGTGGCGGCGCCCTTTGTTGACCTGCGCACTGTCAGTTCGATCATCGATTCGGAGCGCTTTGTGATTGGCCTGGGCGCACAACACGTCAACTCCCACGAGAACGGCGCGCACACCGGAGAGATCAGCACCACCATGCTGAAGCGACTCAACGTGGAGTGGGTGATCGTGGGACACTCCGAGCGGCGCGTGCACTATGCGATGAGCAACGAGATCGTCGCCCAGACCTTGGGCGCGGTCGTGCGCGCGGGCCAACGGGCCGTGCTCTGTGTCGGTGAAGATCAGTCGGTTCGAGAGAACGACCGGTACAAAGAGTACGTGGGCGCGCAGTTGGATAGCGCGCTCAGTGGGTTGGATAGGAAGTTTCACGCGCTGGTGACGGTGGCCTACGAGCCGCTGTGGGCCATCGGCACCGGGGTCAACGCCTCGGGAGAGCAGGTGCGTGAGATGACGGCATTTCTGCGCGAAGAACTCGCCGCGCGTTCCTTTGATGCGCCACAGGTGATCTACGGTGGCTCGGTGAACGCGGAGAACGCCGCGTCGTTGATGGGCGAGAGTGACGTCGATGGTTTTCTCGTGGGCGGCGCCAGTTTAAAGGCCGAGGTGTTCTACACGATTCTTCGAGCGTGCGACGACTGCTACGCTGTAAAGCGCTAATCGGAGGACCCAATGTTTACCTGGGCAATCATCGCTGTTGAGACGGTTTCCGCCGTGGGACTGGTCTTTCTCGTGCTTCTGCACTCTGGGCGCGGCGGGGGTATCTCGGACCTCATGGGTGGCTCGATGGGCGCCGCCGCGACGGGCTCGACGGTGGTGTAGCGCAACTTGGACCGCATCACGATCGCCGTCGCCCTGGTCTTCACGTTCGCCACGTTGACGCTTGACCTGCGCTTGCAGTAACGGCCGATGATGCCGCGTCGAGGCACGCGCGCTCTGGCCCTTTCGTCGCTCTGGCTGGCCGTGGTGGCGTTGCCGATGGCCATCAGTGAAGCTGCCACCGTCGCCAACGCGAATGAGAACGCGCGCACCTTGTCGTTGTCGCTACCCGGTCCCTTCAACGGTTGTACGTACCTTGACCCCGGGGCCACTCCCACCTCCGACGCGGTCCTCGACCTCCTTCGCCCCTCCGCCTTTCAGACGGGCTTAGCCAACACGTTGGCCGGTGAGGGCGGCCCCATCGCCTCGGCGGAGTTGACCTCGCTCCAGCCCGAGACGGTGCGCTACACCATCGCCGCCGCTCAGACGTGGAGCAACGGTGTGCCCTTCACGGCAAGTGACCTGGTGGCGTGGTGGCAGCGGGCCCGATCGCTCTCGAGTGTGACGAGCGACGGCTACCGAGCGATCAAGACCTTTATCGCCTCGCCCGATGGTCTCGTCGTCACCGCCGTCTTCGCCACGCCCTACGCCGACTGGAATCTGCTCTTTCGTGATGTCGAGGCGATCGGCACCACGCGCGGCTGTGCGATCCACAACTTGATGACACGACCCTCGCTCGGACCCTACCGCGTCACCTCGGCCACGAAGAATCGCATCGTGTTGGCGATGAACGCGAACTGGCCGCTCGACACGAATCGCTTCGGACGAGTTGTGATCACCGATAGTCAGTCACTCCCAAAGGAGTCGACCGCGATTTACGCCAACTACTCCCTCGCGGTGAGCCGAGCTCAAATCCAATTGATCAGCACCCTTCCCACGCTGCTCAGCCACATCTTGTCGTCGAGCAACGTTGAAGAGCTGACGTTTGCCCCTTCGCGTCCCTTTACCCAAAGAGTCGTCGTCCGCCAAGCTCTAAGCCGCTCGATTGATCGACAGGTCTTGCTGGACAAGCTCTTCGGCGCGGTGACCTTCTTCCCGACAGTGGCCGCTTCGGTGATCTACTCCCAGGGACAGAGTCAGTATCCGGGAACGATTGGCACGGGACCGGGGGGTCCCACGCCCACGACGGCACCGAACTCGTCGACCAACGGTCTGAACGACTGTTTGACGTGTGCGCTCAAGGCATTGGAGGCGTCCAGTTTTCGTCGAACCGCCGAGGGCTGGCTGTCCAGCGCGGACCAGTTGCTCACCATTCGACTCGGCGTTGGTCCCAGTGCCCTGGATCATTCGGTTGCCAAACTCATCAAGAGCGATTGGAAGAAAATCGGAGTGTCGACCGTTACGATCGACGAGTCGAGCGACGAGGTCGCTGCTCGAGCGGCCGCGACCAATGTGGTCGACGCGGCGATTTTCTCGCGCCCCACGTTGACGACGCCGTCCTTCGCGGCACGTTCGTGGGCCGGTCCGGCCTATCCCAACACGTTCCTCAGTGGTGTGAGAACCGCAGCGTTGACGAAGCTCTTTGATCAGGCGACTGCCATCTTCAATCCCGTCACGGCGTCGGCCACATGGTTACGTCTCGATCAGATCATCATGCGCAACTACTGGGTGCGACCGCTCTTTACGCCACCATCGCTCGTCGTGTGGTCGAGTTCGCTGGTCACGATCCAAAACAGTTTCTCGGTGGCGGGATTCGTTGATCAAGTTCCAACATGGTCCATTTCAGCGCCTTTAGCGTCGAGTTAGCCGAGGGCAATTGCGTCATTGCGGCTAGAGTGAAGGCCGCGTCGGAGTGGCGGAATAGGCAGACGCGCCAGCTTGAGGGGCTGGTGCCCTTAGGGGCGTGTGGGTTCAAGTCCCGTCTCCGACACCATTGTGATGTTTCAGATTTTCTGGGACAAACGAACCCCCAGAGACTAATCGTCCTTCCTCGGTTGATAATTCTTGGCCGGGTTGAGGGTGAAGTGGCGAATCAACTCGCCGTCTTCGGTGATGACGCGAACGTCGAGATCGGCCATCAAAATGATGATTCGTTGTTCTCGATAGCGCCGTCCGAGACTGATGTGGTGAAGTGTGCGTCGGTAGCGGCGCGTCACACAGCCGGTGTCGTCGACGCGATCGTGACGGACCCGGGTCTTCGCGAGGAGACGCTGACCGGCGAGCGTGGGCGTTGCTTTGTCGAGTTCACGCCAAGCCCGCATCGGCGGACATCCTCGTGCTTGATGCGGTCGTTGCTCGTTGTAGTAGAGAACGAAGCCGTCGATCTGACGCTGCAGCTCCTCGATGCTCGTAGCTGCGGGTTGTTTGCGCAACCACTTCTTCAAAGTCTGGTGGTAGCGCTCGACTTTTCCTTGGGTCTGGGGATGGTAGGGCTTGCCGTGTTTGAAGGTGATGCCGAGGATCGCCAGGCCAACCGGACCCTGCACCTCATCGCACGACTCCGCCTGGATCCACGGACCCAGTTCTATATGGAACGTCGGCGAGCGGAGGGTCTTTTCAAGATGGACGTCATTCGCTGTCTCAAGCGATTCATTGCACGCGAAGCCTTCAACGCTCTGAGGCAGGATCTGCTCCAAAACTAGGTCTTGACTTTTATAGGACCTTCTTCAAGGACGGATTCTCTGCTCAACCTGGAGTCGTAGGAGGCTCCTGCCGCGTCGCATCACGCGTCGCCAAGATCCGGTCGATGACTTCGCCTGACACGCCCGGCTTCTTGCGCCAGGCATTGACGTTGGGCTGCTGGGGAGTGGTCGAGCGGTAGACCCGTCCGTCAAGCGTCGTGATCGTGAGACCGTAATATCCGGGTGCGACGGTTTTGACAGAGCTGACGGGGATCTCGAATTTCCTCCACCAAAGACGCTGAGCGCTCAGGACACCCCGGTTCACTCGGATGTAGATGAATAACGAACTGAAGAACGTTATGCAAACGACCACAAGCATGATTGACACGGTCACGCTGACTGCGGGCGCAACGCGTCCCCCGCACTTCGCTGACTGGCAGCCGGTCCCGTTGATCGATTCGAGAGACGCTGCAACGAGGAACCAAATCATCCCACCGGTCGGCACGAGGATCCCCGGAATAAGGAGGAGCATGGGCGGCCGGTACATCCAGCCACTCTGATTTCGCCCGTCCTCACCAATCGTCCTAAAGCCCATGTCTCACAGTGTGTCAGGTGGGAGTCGATGTCAACTGAGTCTCAAATGGAGAGTTGCAGAACGTCCCGTCGAGTCATGGAGGAGAACTCGCGAACTGTTTCAGGCGCCAGTGCTAGGTTGCACTCCTGTCACGTCGGGTCTCCAGCATTCGAGGGAACTTATTTCAGTTGTACCCTGAACCATGCGCGCGCGACGCTTGGCACTGCTGGTCATCGCTGGAATGCTATTGAGCGCTTGTGGAACTTCCGCGACGTCACATCAAACTCCCACGCTGGGATATCCCCGTGCCAGCAAGACAACAAGTACCCAAGGGTGGGGTTCGATCCGACCAAGGACGATCTTCAATGGGGGAGATCCAACGGGGCTCGTCAAAGACATTTCGTGGTCGTCGTGGGGCGGTGCTACGGCCGTCGGTAACGGTATGGGATATCAAGTACCCGTGGCTGGTCCTGTCTCGGCGGGACATTTCGCCACAGCGGTCATTGCCGCATTCGACTTGGGTAAGTGTGACAAACACTGGTCATATCTGCGAGTTCGATGGTACTTTCCCGGACACAACCCGAAATTTGTGCAGCCGAAGAAATTCGAGTCGACATGCAACAACTATTCGAGTTCTAAGTATGACGAGTTCGGATCCTAGATACCGGTGAACAGCGATACAGATGAGCTGCTAGGGACGGCTCACTAAGAGGCTGTACATGCATTGGGAAGCTGTCGCTTGGGTCTCGAAAGAGGAACCCGCCATGATTACCACCAACTTCTTACAGCTACGAAGTAAATTCCAAGGATGAGTAGTCCGGTTCCAGTAGCGAAAAAGACTAGGGGAGAACCATAAATACTGTTCAGAATCCGATCGCGCTCTTGCTCAGATTTGCTTCATATCGAGCGCAGGTACAGCAATCCCAAAACTAGGAAGATAATTCCCGCACCGAGACAAAACAGATCGCGCTCAATATAGGAGTTGGTTACTGCCAGATTTTGGATCATCATCGGTGCCCTTTGATCTTAAAGATGAAAACGTTGCCCGTTGTTCCTCACTCGTCGCTTCTAAGTGCCCTTTCGCCATTCTCAGATCATTGGCGTTGTTTCCTCGACGAGGTTCACCGCTTAATTTACGCTGATTACTCCGGGTGAGAAGACGACTAGTGGTGAACGATAAAGCACCTTCACCGTTTGTCCGGGCGCAACGTCGACATCGATCTCATTTTCACCCATGTTCTTACCCAGCAAGTATCGAAAGCCGACCCGAATATTGTGTCGACCAGGTTCAAGCCCGTAAAAGTGAGTACCCCATTTAACAATCGATGTTGTGCCATCGATCGTCACATTGGTCTTGAAGAAGATGAGCAGAAAGGCCAAGGGAAAGATCTTCGTCGTTATCTCAACGCCAGTTTGAGAAAGGGCTGACTCCGTCATCTGCGCTCCTTAATTACGGAATACGTCAATCGCACCGTCATACCCAGAAGAGTAACCCTGGAATCTCTCAAGGGGAGCGAAGCGACTTTGGACACAGTGGTGGTGCAAATTATTCACCGGGTCCGGAGTGTCCGTCCGGACTCAAATTGGACACTCTGGTTGGGGAGTCTTGCCTTCGAAGATTCTCGCTGTACGCATCAACCAAAAATTCGCCAATGACTGGTAGCGGACCCGTGAAGTCGGGTCTCCGACACTGCTCCCGGTTACATTGGCCGTTATGGAATACGGAACTGAGTCTTATGGCCCGACCTCAAGTCGCGAGAGGAGACGTCGCCGACTTCGCCATCGGTTCTTTCCGCCGATACCGAGACGATTTAACAGATTCCAGCGGGTCATCTGGCGAATTCAGCGATTGCTTCTCGGTGATAACAAAGGTGGGCACCAATCGAGAAGAGTCGACTGACGTCCTAACCATCAGGTTGGTCTCAGTCGCCAGTGCGTGGTAGCAGACCTGTTGCGTCGGGTCTCCGACACCAACATTCTCCGACTGTCTGAAATTCGCTGGTTAACTGCGTTTTCAGTCGTCGAATCTCGACGATGCAGTTTGCGGGTGCTTTGATACAGGTAGCGCACCCGGAGCCGCCGAGTCAACCAAGAGTCCGGCTGACCGGGCCCCCCAGCCATGATGGAGGCGAGGCCTTCGATTCTTCAGCGGCGTCGGGTGCCTCATATCGCCGGTTACGGGATTGACCATGGGGTGAGCCTCCAGTCGGGGCTTGTGGCCGTCGTACCTTCGACTCAACGGTGCGTATCGCGAGCCGCAAGACCGTCGTTGAAGTAGTTAGGCCAGAATGGCTCTATGGGACCACCAACGAGCGTTGTTGGCTATGAGATCTCTACGGACCAAGATCGGCTAGATGTTGATTTGGTCTTCCGCTTTCTTTCTGAGGAGTCGTACTGGTCCGCAAGCATCCCAAGGGCCGTTGTTGAACGTTCGATTACCAATTCCATGTGCTTCGGCGTTTACCAAGGCGAAGCTCAGGTCGGCTTCGCACGTATCGTCACGGACAAGGCGACGTTCGCACTCGTGGCTGACGTGTTCATTCTGGAGACGCATCGTGGCAAGGGGCTCTCGAAGTGGCTAATGCACGAAGTCATGGAGCACCCGGACCTTCAAGGACTCCGCCGTCTACTACTGCTTACGTCCGACGCTCATTCGCTCTACGCCCAATTTGGCTTCACGGCGATCGGCGACGCATCGCGCTTTATGGAAGTCCTGTACCCCGACGTCTACGGGCGAACCTGAAACGCTCCACTTCAGAGATGACTGGAGCCTTTCCTTGGCGCATCTAGCTTCGCCAGTTGGTCAGTCTCCAGTCGGAGATTGTTGAAGTCGGCTCTTCGACACCACAGATTTACTACCTCGTGGTCTTCCTTTTTCAGGCGGGGATTTGTCACCGCCTCAGCGACCCTAGTTTGCGCTTAAACCCTTATTCAATCGGTCCTGAACCTCCGACGTCTTCACGCCAAGGGCGCCCAGCAGCACCGCCGCAGGATCTGGTGGTTGGAGAGTGAGGATCTGGGCCAGCACCTGCTGGGCCGTGACGTAGAGCCTCCGACGGTTGGCCTTAGACGCTTGCTCAAGCACTTTCTTTGCCGCGGGTGTCATGCGGAGGCGATCTTTTTGCGCGATGTCTCTAAACCTCGGTTTCTTTGGCACGGCGCGCATCGGTAGTGGGGGAGCGTCGGCGTCGGACCCCAGGCCGAGAGTGGCCAGGGCTTCCTGATCGAGCGACGCAAGAGCCTGGCGTGCTTGCTGCAGACTCACACCCAACACGGCTTCGATCGAGGGATTATCCAACAAGGCGAGCAAGAGGTGATCGGTGCCAGTTCGGCGGTCACCTCGGCGACGAGCCTCCTCACCGGCTTGTAGATACATGGCCCAGCCGTGAAGCATCTCTGGCGCATCGGATTCGGTGGTCATGATGACTCCTTGTTGTATTTGGTGTGTACGGATTGGCGGGTGACGCCCAAAGCGTCTCCGATCTGCTGCCAAGACCAGCCCTTTTCCCGGGCCGACGCGACGTGGTTTGCTTCGACTCTCTCAGCCAGGCGATGTAGCGCCAACGAGGCCCGAAGCCCAATTACCGGGTCATCTGACGAGAGATTCACGCTGAGGTCTTTAATGTCCATGCCTGTCAGTATAGACTGACACTAGTGCTTTGTCAACCTAAACTGACACCACAGTTCGCCACTCCGTGCGTCTGGTCATTTGGACTGTTCTCATCTCCGCTAAGAGCGAAGGGTGACTCAAACCGCTTAGAAGATGAAGGGTACGAGCATCTTGGTTGAACGACGGTACGTCGGGTACGTATCGGGGAACTGCTCGATCAGGTAGCGCTCCTCGACGGTCGCGCTGTAAATGAAGTAGATCCCGGCGAGGACCACGGGGATCATCCACTTCCAACTCAGCGCCACCGCGGAGCCAACCCCCGCGAGCAGGATGCCTGAGTAGATGGGGTGGCGGACGAGCCGGTAGGGGCCGCTCGTTACCAACTCCGGTTCGTCTTTTTTCGACATTGGGGTGCCCCAGTTGCGTCCGATGTGCCGGCGGGCCCATATAGCGAACCCCAGCCCGAGCGCAAAGAGGACGAGCCCGAGGCCCGCGCGCCACGGACTGGAGTTGAGACTGCCGTTTTGAAAGGCGCCTTGGCGGGTCAAGAGAATCACCAAGACGACGATGACGGCCCTGATACGGAGCTCTCTTGACCAAGTGATGTGGCTCCTCTTCATGGAAAAAGCAGCTACGAGCCAGTAGATCCAAAACGCTGCCCACCCGATAGCGAAGAAAATTTCAATTACTTGCACGCGACTCATGTTTCCACAAAAATCTGACGAAATGAGACAACAAATTGAGCCCAATTAGGCGTCTAACGCCGTCCACATGAACCCTTTAGGAATTACACGGAATCACGGTTGACCTAACATCGGTTCGCGTCACGAAAGAAGGGTCTTCCATTGACTTGGTTTGGTTATTACTTCTTACCCGACGCCATTGCGTCAATCAACGAAATTGACAATGAAGAAGAAAGGCACCGAGTCGAAAACGAGGTGCGCGAAACCGAAGAGCAGCAAGGAGCTGCGCGCGGTGCTGCCCAGTCAGGAGACCTTGAGTTGATCCTGGCTCTCTCGCCTACAGAATTTGAGTTCGCAATGGCCGCCATCCTACGGATGCTCGGGATGTCCAATATTCAACGAGTTGGCGGTAGTGGTCACCTCGGTGTCGACATCCTCGCCGGAGACGCTTCGGGCCGCACCATATTTGTCCAGTGCAAGAGACGTGCGAAGACCAAGAAGATTGGTTCTCCGGAGATTGAGAAGTTCATTGTCAAGTCTCATCTTCATCACCAGGTAGATCTAAGAATGTTCGTCACGACTTCGGAGTACACCGACCATGCCCGGGCGCGAGCGCAACTACATGACGTACAGCTAGTGGACGGATCAGACATAGAAGACCTCGCGCGAAGACAGCGGAATTCCGTTCACTAGTTAGCGACCGGATTCACGACGAACAGATTCATTGGGATTATGGTCGCTCACTGTGAATTGATTTTCCGTTGACGGCCTCAACTTACGAATCGCCCGGTGAGACAATCCGGATTGTGGTTGGGTGGCATCCGTGACGACGTACCATGACACGCATGTCCTTGCCACCTCCCACGTTGCACACCGCTCGCCTGCGACTGCGTCCCTTCATCGACCTAGACGCAAGCGCGCTCGTCGCACTGCACAGCAACGCCAACGTGCTGCGCTACTGGGACTCGCCACCTTGGAGCGAACCTCTGCGCGCTGAAGGGTTCATCACGACTTGCCGACAGATCGCCGAGGCGGGCACCGGGACACGGCTGGCTGTGGATCGTGTCTCCGACGGGGCCTTCATCGGCTGGTGCAGCCTGACCCGGTGGAACCCGGACTACCGCAGCGTGTCGATGGGTTACTGCTTCGATGATGCGGCGTGGGGCCATGGCTACGCGACCGAGGCCGCGCGGGCCATGCTGCAGTGGGCATTCGACACGCTGGACGTGAATCGAGTACAGGCTGAGACCGATACGCGCAACGTGGCATCTGCCCGAGTTCTGGAGAAGCTCGGATTCGTGCGTGAAGGGACGTTGAGAGAAGACTGCGTCGTGAACGGCGAGGTCTCAGACTCGTGGGTGTACGGGCTGATCAGCCGGGAGTGGCAGTCGTAGTCGGAGCCGGTTGTCGACCGCCGGGTCCACGCTCGCGAGACGGCATATCGGGACTCTGAGACGACGCGGCCCCAGAACGATTGTTGTCAGTGCTTGTCAACAGACCCGATTCGTCGAGATTTTCAGATCGGCTGAACAAGTCAACTGGCCTGAATTCGCTCAGGTCAGTTCAAGAGACGTTCTGTCGTCCCATCACGGCGTCGAGGATCTGGTGCGCCAGTGTGTCGGTAGGAGTGGTGGTCGTGTCGACGACGAGGTCGTACGTCATGTCATGGTGCACGACAGCGGACGTACCTGACGCGAAACCGGGGTATCGGTCGCCGCGCGCAGTTTCGCGCCGCACGAGTTCGTCGACGTTGCACGTGACGCCGACCCAGAACGCGTCGACGAGCGTACTCCTCGCTTGCTCGCGTATCTCTGCGTCGATGATGACGTGGTCGATGATCAGATCGATACCACCTCGACTCATGGCGGCCCACGACTCATGTGCCAGTCGCGTCACGGTGTGGAACTCGTCGCCGTACTGGGGTATCCACGACGGAGCCGGGCCGAAACCGGGAACGATACGCATGGCTGAGATGGGCGCCGGTGAGCCGTCATCTCCCGGAAAGGTGACGTGGGACTCAGGCCACCCAGCGATGAACGCATCGAGACCTGAGACGAACAAGGGGCGCGGCCAGAGGTCTTGGAGTGCCGTGATGATAGAAGTCTTGCCCGAGCTACTTGGACCGTTCAGAACGATCAGTGGCGCCGGCATTCCATGATTCTGGTTGGCCGACCGGCGCCTGTCAATCTCTAGTGACTGGTTGCAAGCATGTTCGTACGGATCTCCTACACGAACAAGGCCTGATTAACCAGAGACCGTTCACTGGGGACCGAGCAGTGAACTCAAGAGATCTTCCACATTGTCGAAGTTGGCGGCGTGGCCATCGAACTTGGTCATGTGGTCACGACCAGCCTGGTCGCGGAACGTCAGACCATACGTCATCTTTGTCACTCCATTAGCTTCCTGCAGATCCATCGACTCCACGGCCTCCGCATCCGGCCAGCCCTCGAACAGCCACGTCTGGACAGTTCGAGTCGGCCGCTCGACCTCTAGGAAGGTTCCACGAAACGAGCACTCGGTGCCGCCGTCGGGCACGAAGACGAAGTGATAGTTTCCTCCCACGCGCAGGTCGATCGAACACTTCGTCACCTCCTCCCCAAATGGGGCGATGGTTTCTCTCACATACTCGGATTTTGTTTGAACGTCAAAGACGAGTTCGATCGGAGCGTCAAACTCTCGAGTGATGACGATCTTAAGATCGCTAGGAAATTCGATGAGTTCCGATCCATGTCGATTAGGTGTCACTGCTGATCTCCTTGTTGTTGTAACTCATGCCGTTAGTCAATCAACTGATCTAGTCGATTATTCTACGGAACACTCGTTGCGCCAAATCTTCAGTCTGAACGGCGAGATTGTTGCTCACACTGCCTGCTGTGGCTGCCGGTGCTTGTTGGCGGATCGGTTACGTCGGGTCTTCGACACTCGGAGCGGTCATTGGTGGGCGGGGGAGTAGATGCTCTTGAGAATCCTCACACTGCCTCCAGGGCACTTTGGGCGAATGATCGATAGGCGATACCGGTCACGATTTGCATCCAGACACACGCTCTAGGTTGGGAGTGACGGACGTGATGTGGAGTCCAAGAGGAGTGACGACATGGAGATCATCCGAAATCCCGACGGGAGCCTGGTAGTACCTATTCCGGAGGTGCGACATCACGACAGTGACGCCGTCGACGCCCCGTCCGGTGACGACGCCGACGTGGTCGCTGAAGCGACGACGCGGATATTGCATCCCGGTGAAGGAGGCTATAGCGAAGCACTAGCCGAATGGGACCTTCAACAAAATCCCGATCGCGCCCCCGCCGTCTCGACGGCGAGTGGGCGAGAAGAAGCAATGAACATCGTTCACACCTTGGCCGAGTCGCCCGACCATGACGTTGCCGGTGCGCTCAAGAACGTCAACGACTCTGAAGCGAGCGGCGAGGCACTGCGGCACGTCTTGATCGGGGGTACTCACTCGGTCGAGGCCTTCTCCGAAGAGGTGGCCGAAGCCGAAGGGGGCGAACCGCTCCCG